>Ga0209749_1000074_pt1 | contig 177991 bp, 178 predicted proteins | sample EPASupsiteSAE347_FD_187267 | JGI IMG/M metagenome (GOLD analysis project Ga0209749, IMG submission 187267) | Bioremediated contaminated groundwater from EPA Superfund site, New Mexico - Sample SAE3-47 (SPAdes) (version 2) | ecosystem: Environmental > Aquatic > Deep subsurface > Groundwater >... | reverse complement strand
AATCTCTCAAGGCTCGACTTTACAGACTTCAGGTTAAGGAAATCAAAATCAAAGTTATCCTTTATAACATCTCACGATGGATGATTTCTTTTTTGTTCTTTTCAGGTTTCGGGATTTCTACAAGGCCAAAGAATGTTGAGCTCGTTGATTATGTTCACATTTCCGGTCATGCGGATATTCGATCATATCATGAAAAATTTTCTTATCCCCCAATACGAGGAACAATGTTTGGACAAGGTGCCTTTTGGTTCCTTTATACAACTGGATATATCCCATCTCTTGGGACATACCCTGGAGCCACCATCCCTGAACCATTAGGAATTGAAATTGTAAAAAGTGATTCAAATTATAATTTAATCTGTAAGGATATCCTTGCCCTTACTAAATTGGATTGGAACACTGCTGATTTTTGCAGAAGAGAACCTGTCACCCTATCAGTTTCAAAAAAAGTTGGTGAAATTTTATCCGAACTTAATGAAAATGAGGATATCGATCCCCCATCAGGATACCGACACTATATGTAATATATTTTGGATCAACCTTATTTTGTTGAAAAAATAATAAATTCAACAATTGTCGGAAATATTTAAATATCAATCCCGCACCCTCTCCTTCTTCTCCTTCAAATACTCTCGCATAACCTCCGACAATCGCGTCATCCCCTCCCGGATCCGGTCCTCGTTCTGGTTCGAGAAGTTCAGGCGCATCGTCGTGTCCCCGCCGCCGTCCGTGTAGAACGGTTTCCCCGGGAGGATCGCGACCTTCTCTTTTATCGCGAGATCGAAGAGTTCCAGCGACGAGCAGCCCTCCGGGAGCTCGGCCCAGACAAACATCCCGCCGTCCGGCTTCGTGCAGGCAACGCCCTCCGGGAAGTAACTGTTCACGCACTCGACCATCACGTCCCGCTGCCTGCGGTACGTGTCCACGATCTTTTTGATGTGGTCGTCGATGGGATACTCCGCGAGGTACCGGGCGACGATCCGCTGCGCGACGTGGTTCGAATGCAGGTCCGAGCCCTGCTTCGCGACCGTGACCTGCTGTATGACCTCCTTCGGCGCCGCTACCCAGCCGACCCGGAGGCCCGGGGCAACGATCTTCGAGAACGAGCCGGTCAGGATCGTCTGGTCCGGCAGGTACGAGTACATCGGCGGCAGGGGTTTCCCGTCGAACCGGAGCTCGCCGTACGCGTCGTCCTCCACGATCATCGTGCCCGAGCCGTCGACGACTTCCGCGATCTCCCTGCGCCTCGGCCCGGACCACGTGATCCCCGAGGGGTTCTGCGAGTTCTGCACCCCGTAGAAGAGCTTCGGGCGGTCGCGTTTCAGGACCGTTGCGAGCGCCGCAGGGTCCGGGCCTTCCGGCTGGAGCGGGACCCCGCTGAACCGGGGCTCAAAGAGCGAGAACGCCTGGATCGCGCCCAGGTAGCCCGGCCGCTCGATCGCGACCGTGTCCCCCCTGTCGATGAAGACCTTCCCGATCAGGTCCAGGCACTGCTGCGACCCGTTCGTGATCAGGATCTGGTCAGGAGGGACATCGATCCCGAGCCGGGATTTGTACCGCTTCGAGATATACTCGCGGAGCTCCGGGTATCCCTCCGTGGTCGTATATTGCAGGGCGACCTTCCCGTCCTCGGCGACAACTGCGCGTGCTACCTCTGCAATCTCATCTGTGGCAAAGAGATCCGGGCTCGGGAGCCCTCCCGCAAAGGAAATGATCTCCGGGTTCTCGGTGACTTTCAGGATTTCACGGATAAACGACCGTGGCGTGGTCTTCATCCGCTCTGCAAAGGAGTACTGCACAGGTTCACCTCCGTTGTTCCCTGCCGTTCCGTGCAGGGATTCCTACAATTATACGGGAGATGAAAGGAAAAAGCATCCGTGCGGGTCGCGCCCGGAACCGTTATTGCCCGGTGCGGCGATGCTCACCGTAAGGACGGGAGCGCGATGGGACCGGGAGAAGGGGATGCACGGGAAGATCCGGGTGACACCCGGACCCCGGAGGAATGGTACCGGGACGGGACCCGGCTCGTCACCGCTGCGAGGTACGCAGAAGCCATCGCCTGCTTCGGGCGCGTCCTTGCGGCCCGGCCCGATGACGCCGATGCGAAGGTCGCCCTTGCCGTGAGCCTCGACCGGCTCGGATTCTTCCGGGATGCGATCCGAAACGCCGAAGAAGTCATCGCAAAGGCACCCCTCGCGCAAGACGCCTGGTTCATCCGGGGCCTGGCCCTGTACCGGCTCGGGCAGTACCAAAGTGCCATCCGCTGCCTCGAAGAGACCGTGAAGATCCATCCCGGCCATGCCGAGGCGTGGTTCATCCTGGGCAACGCCCGGTTCCAGGCAGGGGAGACCGAGGAATCGATCCGGTGCTTCGATAAAACGCTCGGAATTTATCCCCGGTACCCGAAGGCCCTGTACAACAAGGGAGTCTCCCTTGCGGAGCTCGGGAAATTCGAAGAAGCGGTAGATGCCTACAACGCCTGCATCGCGATGAGTCCCGGGGTCGCGGTCGTCCTGACCAATCTTGGCGTCGCGCTCGCAAACCTCGGCCGGTACGCGGACGCGATCCGGTGGTTCGACCAGGCCATCGAAATCGATCCCGCAGACCCCATGACCTGGCACGACAAGGGGCTTGCGCTCGCAAAAATGGGGAACGAGCAGGAATCGATGGCCTGCTTCGAAAAATACCGGGAGCTCTCCGCGCGGCACAGCTCCCGGGACATCTTCCTCCGGTAACGTCCCGTTACCCGGCCTTTTCGTCAGTACCGTTCCCGCACGGCACGAACTTCCCGTTCTCCATCCGGATCCCCCGGACGATCCGGTGCTCGTGTTCCCCGCCGTCCGGTTCCGTCACCGCAACGATGTCCACGTACGGGGCAAGGGGCCCGGCCCGGACCTTCGGCGCCAGGATCTCCTGCACCTGGAAGATCCCCGCCGAGTTCGCCATCGTGATCCGGATCTCGACCGGCTTTCCCGCACCCTTCCGGATCTCCACGCGCTCGATGGAGAGGGCTGAGACTGAGTGGATGGAGATGCTCCCCCGATCGAACGCGGCCCGTCCCCTCCCTTTCGTCATATCGGTCGCATCCGCGATGCAGACCAGGGCCGCCTCGATGGTGATGGGCTTCGGCTCCCCGTGGTGGGAGTACATCGCCTGGAGGATCCCGGCACGGATCCGGGTGCACTGCGCGGCATCGGGATAGACCTGGGGGAGGAGCCGGTCCAGGATGGGAATCACGAGCGCGATTCCGGTATCCGTGTGGTCGTCCCGGTGGATCTGGTTCCCGAAATCGTGGCAGAGCGCTGCCGCGAGGACGATGAGCGCGGAATCGTCCGTATCGCCGATCCCTGCCGCGACGAAATCCGGGGCGACGCCCCCGTCCCGGAGCAGGTCGAGCATCGTCAGCGCCGATGCGGCGGCGACCATCGCATGGGTCTCGCCGTGATCGTTCATCCCGAGTTTCCGGGTCGCTATGAAATCCGCCATCTCCCAGGATGCCTTCACCTCCCGGTCGATCCTGATGAGGTTCCAGAGATGCATGGCTTTCGGGAACGCACCAAGGCGGCGTCCGATGGTCTCGACCGACCTGCGTTCCAGTTCTACAAACTGCGTCATGAGATAATTCCGGTAAAAGCCCGGTACGGGGACCGGGCCTCGCTGAGAGATCATCTGCCGGGCAGGGAGATGTACCTGCCGTTCCGGGCATTCCCGGAAAGGATTTGGCCCGGTGCGGAAACCCGGATAGGTGAGACTGGCATGGGAAAAATACGCGTCCTCTTCATCTGCACGCACAACGCTGCCCGGTCCCAGATGGCCGAGGGATACCTCCGGGCAAAATACGGGGACCGGTTCGAGGCGTTCAGCGCAGGCACGCACTCCTCCCGGGTCAGCGGGTATGCGGCCGAGGTGATGGACGAGATCGGTATCGATATCTCCGGCCACCGGTCCAAGACCCTGGATGAATTTGCAGGGCAGGATATGGATATCGTGGTCACGGTCTGCGATGCGGCGCGGGACGAATGCCCGATCCTTCCGGGGGCAAAAGAGACGATCCATGCCGGGTTCCCGAACCCCCGGGGCTATTCCGGCGAACGGGAGCAGATCCTCTGCGGGTTCCGTGAGGTCAGAAACGCGATCACGACCTGGATCGATGCGAACCTCGCACCCCGGTCATGATCCTCCGGGACGTCAGCAGCCCGGTTTCTTCCGTACGCTTTCTTTTTTCCCGTGCCAGAGGACGAGAAGTGCGATACCGATGACGATGAGGAGCCCGGATATCCCTGCGATGAGATAGGCGCCCGGCTCAAGGCCGCAGCTCGTGCGCCCCCCGCTCCCTGCCGCGAGCACCGCGCACTCTGAGGGAATGACATAGAGAAGGTACGCGATGAACCCGATATTCACGAGGATCTCGAGAACGATTGCAACCGTTGCCGGAAGGAGCCAGCCCGGCCGGGCCCCGGGCACCGGTTCCTGCACTGCTTCTGCCATAAGGTGACGTTGGACGGGCAGGTTCTTGAGGGTTCGCGCCCGGAGATGTCGCTACCGTCCGGTCCCGGCATCCAGCGTGCAGAAGATGCTCTCCCCGGCCTTCCGCGCATGAATCCCCTCGTACGTCACAAAGTCCGGGAACCGGGCGTTCTGCCTGGCCCGGAGCTGCTGCCTGACCTTCTGCCCAGCCTTGTGCCGGCGGGCACGCGCAATGCGCTCCTCGTCGATCACGAACGGCGAGTCCGCGATATTGAACGCCGCGTTCACATCGGCATGCTCCGCGTACCCGCAGGAGGGGCACGCGAACTTCTTCCGGTGACGGATCCCCATACTGCCGCACCGGGAACATTTCTTCGAAGTGAACGCAGGGTCGACGTACACCACCGGGACCCCGGCCTTTCCCGCCCGCGTCTCGATCAGGGACTGGAGTTTCCGGAACGCCCGCGACGTTATCGCATATTCCGGGACCGATTCGTCCGGGGGATTTTTTTCCGGGTCCGGCCCGTAGATGCGCTCCAGTTTTATACCGGCATGCAGGCTCTGGGCGCAGTACACGACCTGCCTGCTGATCCTGGTTACGAGGTCCTGGAGGATCAGGCGTTCCCGGTCCCCGATCTTTTCGAGTTTCCGGGCCTTCTTGTGCTTCCGGAAATTCTCCCGGAGTTTCTCGTATTTCGCATGGATCCTGCCTGCATTCTTCCCGAGTTTCATGACCCGTCCGGTCGGGGGATGGGCGATGACGGCGATATGGCCGGTGGTGTTCAGGTCGACGCCAATCCAGTTCTCGGGGTCAGGATCGTGCAAGGGGTGCGAAAAAGAGGGGGCAGGTTGTTCGGAAACGGTGCAGGACTGGCGCAGAGAGCGCCGGTGCAAAGCTTCTATGCTTCCACCTCGCCTGGCATACAGAAACATCGCAATGAGGGTATATGTAGTTTTTTGCCGTGCCATCCGTGCCGGTACGGCCCCTGGGCCTGCCCGCTGCCGGATCCGGGCTGCGCACAGGCTGAATCAGGTATTGTACTTAGTAGATCCGCGATCTGTTAAATAGCTTAATTATTTTCAGGCGATAACGCTTACGTATGGTCCAAGAACAGGATGCCGTCGAATGGATCAATGAGGGATTCCGCTTACTCAACGAAGACCGGTTTGAAGAAGCATTAACCTGCTTCGACCGGGCGATCGAGATCGACCCGTCGAACCCGGCCGCCTGGAACAACCGGGGCTTTTGCCTCCAGAAACTGGGGAGGCATGCCGAGGCAATCCAGTGCTACGACCGGGTCATCGAGATCGAGCCGAACGATCCCGCCCCCTATTACAATAAAGGCATCAGCCTCGCGGACATGGGCATCCACGCCGAGGCTATCGCCGCGTTCGACCATGCGATAGAGCGGGACCCGAACGACGCATCCGCTTACTATAACAAGGGCCTCAGCCTTGCCGAGACCCGCAAATACCGCGACGCCATCGCCGCATACGAAGAGGCATCCCGTATCGACCCGAACTTCGCGATGGCATACTACCACAAGGGCATGAGCGAGCGTGCTCTCGGCAGGCACGCGGACGCAGTCAAGAGCTTCGACCAGGCGCTCGCCCTCGATCCCTCCTTCACGCTCGCCTACATGCAGAAAGGGGCGAGCCTCCAGAAACTCAACCGGCACGCGGACGCGGTCCAGGCATTCGACCGGGTCATCGAGATCGACCCGATGAACGTTGCCGCGTACGCCCAGAAGGCGGCGGCCCTCCGGACCCAGGGCCAGATAGCCGAAACCGTCACCTGCTTCTCCCGGATCATCGAATTGACTCCCGAGGATGCGTCCGCCTACGCGGGCAAAGCCGCGTCACTCCGTTCCCTCGGGAGGCATGCGGAAGCGGTCCAGACGTACGACCGGGCGATCGAGCTCAAGCCGGACGACGCGGTCACGCATTACGACCGGGGCATGAGCCTCAAAGCGCTCGGCAGGTACTCCGAGGCGCTGTCCTCCTACGATAACGCGATCAGCCTCGACCCCAAGCTCGCGATGGCCTACTACAACAAGGGCATCGTCCTCACGGAGCTGGGCAGGCATGACGAAGCCCTCTTCTGCTTCGACAAGACCATCGAGCAGAACCCCCACTACGGCATGGCCTACTTCTACCGGGGGAACTGCCTTCTCTCCCTCGACCGGAAGGAGGAAGCGGTCGATGCCTACGACCTTGCGATCAAGCGCGACCCCCACCTTGCGGCCGCGTACCACAGCAAGGGCTCGGTCCTTTTCTCCCTCGGGAGAAACGGGGAAGCCCTCCAGGCATTCGACCGGGTGCTGGAGATCGACCCCCGGGACGCCATCGCCTGGTTCCGGAAAGGGAACGTACTCAAAGCGCTCGGGAACTCCGATGAAGCGCTCGATGCGTTCGAACGCTCCGTCGGCTCCGACCCGAACTACGGCTCCGCCCACCTTGAGATAGCGTACCTCGTCCAGGCAAAAGGCGAGGAAGACCGTGCTCTCGATGCGTACGAGCGGGCCATCGAATGCGACCCCCAGCTTACCCCCGCATTTTACCGGAGGGGCCGGATCCTGGAAACCCGGAAAAATTACGAGGAAGCGCTCGGGGCGTTCGAGGACGTGCTCCAGCGCGAACCGGAACATCCCGGCGCACTCTTCCGGAAAGGGCGGATGCTTGAGATCCTGGAGCGGCACGGGGAAGCCGTCCCGGTCTTCGAGGAAGTGCTCTCCCGGGACCCGTCCTGCACCCGGGCCCGGTACCTCCTCGGCCTGAGCAGGATCGCACTCTCCGAATACTCCGATGCGGCGGAAGCATTCAACCGGGTCATTGAAGACGAACCCGAATGCTCGTTCGCGTATTTCCACCTCGGCATCAGCCAGGGCGAACTCGGGGAACCGGAGAACGCGCTCGCGAGTTTCGAAAAGGCTCTCGCCCTCGACTCCCTGAACGGGAACGCGGCCTACAACAAGGGGGTCGTCCTCCTCGGGATGGGGAAGACCGAAGAAGCCCTTGCGGCATTCGGGGACGCGGTCGGGATCAACCCGGACGATGCGGCGGCCCACATGAACCGGGGCTTTGCGCTCCAGGAGCTCGGCAGGCTGGACGACGCCCTCTCGGCGTACGACACCACGCTCTCTATCGCCTCGAACGAGACCTGGGCCTGGTACAACCGGGGGCTGGTTCTCCTTGCACGCGGCGATAAGGAGGAAGCGCTCGCCTCGTTCGAACATGCCATCTCCTGCGATTCCGGTTTTGCCGACGCCCATTTCTCGAAAGGGAAGATCCTGCGGGAACAGGGAGAATACGAGCAGGCGCTCGACGCGTTCGATACAACGATCAGCCTCGAACCGGAATGGGCGGCCGCGTACTATTACCGGGGTGCCCTTCTCTGGACCCTCGGCCAGCTCGCGGATGCAATCGAGGCGTACGACAGTGCGATTGCCTGCGACCCGTCCTGCCACCAGGGATTCTTCGGGAAAGGCCTCGCGCTCGCGGCGGAAGGGAATTACGAGGAGGCGGTGACCGCCTTCTCCCACGCAATCGACCTCGTCCCGGACCATGCGAATCCCTGGTTCGAGAAAGGCCTGAGCCTCTCGGCGCTTGAGGAAGACCGGGAAGCGATAGATGCGTACGACCAGGTCATCCGTATCGACAGCAGCCGCATCGAGGCGTGGTACAACAAGGGGCTTCTCCACCAGAAACTTGGCGAGGACCGGGAAGCGATTGCCGCCTATAACCGCGTGGTGGAGCTCGACGGGAGCCGGATCGAAGCGTGGTACAACAAGGGACTGCTGCACCAGGCGCTCGGTGAAGACCGGGAAGCGATCGATGCGTACCGGCAGACGGTCGAACTGGACGGGAGCCGGATCGAAGCGTGGTACAACAAGGGACTTCTGCACCAGGCGCTTGGGGAGGACCGGGAAGCAATCGATGCGTACCGGCAGACGGTCGAACTGGACGGGAGTCGTGTCGAGGCGTGGTACAACAAGGGACTGCTGCACCAGAAACTTGGCGAGGATCGGGACGCGATTGCAGCCTATGACGAGGTCGTCGGTCTTGACAGCACCCGTGCCGAGGCGTGGTACAACAAGGGAGTCCTGCACCAGAAACTGGAGGAAGACCGGGCGGCAATCGGGGCGTACGACCATGTGGTTGACCTCGAAAGCAACCGGACCGATGCATGGTACAACAAGGGAGTCCTGCACCAGAAACTCGGGGAAGACCGGGACGCGGTTGCTGCGTACGATCAGGTGGTCGGCCTTGACGGCACCCGTATCGAAGCGTGGTACAACAAGGGACTGCTGCACCAGAAACTGGAGGAAGACCGGGAAGCGATCACCGCGTACGACCATGTGGTCGGCCTTGACAGCGGCCGGGTGGAGGCGTGGTACAACAAGGGGCTTCTGCACCAGGCGCTCGGAGAAGAAGTGGATGCGGTCCGGGCCTACGGCCGCGTTGTCTCCCTCGACCCGACCCGGACCGACGCCCATTACAACCGGGCGACTCTGCTCCAGGACATGGGACGCCTCTCGGACGCGGTCGATTCCTACCAGCAGGTCACCATCGGGGAACCCGAAAACGTCCTTGCGTTCATGCGGGCTGCCCAGTGCCTCATGGAACTCGGACGGCTTGCCGAAGCAGTCGAGAGTTACGACAAGGTCATCGCCCTCAAACCCGACGAGGTCGAAGCCTGGCTGAACCGGGGACTCGCCCAGCAGCGGCTCGACCTTGACCAGGAAGCCATCGCCAGCTTTGACAAGGTCATTGCCCTCAAACCCGATGAGTCGGTTGCCTGGCTGAACCGGGGCCTGATCCAGCAGCGTCTCGGACAGATCGAACAGGCGGTCGAAAGTTACGACAAAGTGATCGCGCTCGATTCGTCCTCCGTCGTCCCGCTCCTCAACAAGGGGATCCTGCTCCAGAAACTCGGCAGGCAGGAGGAAGCCCAGGACTGCTACGAGCGGGTCCTGTACCTCGACCCCAAGGAGAGCGCGGCCTGGCTCAACAACGGGCGGATCCTCCAGGAAGCGGGCGATTTCGCGGGAGCGGTCACCAGCTACGACCATGTCATCGAGATCGATCCCGCCGAGGTCAGCGCCTGGCTCAACAAAGGCCACTGCCTTTCCAGGCTCGATGAGAAGGAAGAGGCGATCGAATGCTACGACCGGGTGATCGCGCTCGACGCGGGCAATGTCTCCGCCTGGTGCGGGCGGGGCACGCTTCTCGCCCGGCTCTCCCGGTTCGGGGAAGCGGAAGAGAGTTTCAGCCGGGTGATCGCGCTCGATGCGGGCAACGTCCCTGCCTGGTACGAGCGGGGCCTCGCCCTTCTCGAGCTCGACAAGCCCAAGGATGCAAAGACCTGCTTCAACCGGGTCATCGTGATCGACCCGGACCATGTGAACGGGCACTTCCAGCGGGCCATCCTGCTCGAAGAGGAAGGAGATACCGCCGGTGCGATGGCGGGATACGACCGGGTCATCGGTCTCGACCCGTCCCATGTCACGGCCTGGTACCGGAAAGCGGAGCTCCTCAAAAGCTCTGACGATGTGGTGGGAGCGCTCGCCGCATTCGAGAAGGTCATCGTCCTGCAGCCGGAGTCGGTTCCTGCGAACCTCAACCGGGGCCTTCTCCTCCAGAAACAGGAGAACTACGACGCCGCGCTCCAGAGTTTCGACCGGGTCCTGGAACTCGATCCCGAGAACATCGAGGCCTGGTTCAGCAAGGGGTTCATCCTCCAGAACCGGGGGAAAGAAGTGGAAGCCCTCACCTGCTACGAGCGCGTGATCGAGCTGGACCGGGACCATGCGGAAGCCTGGTACGGGAAAGGGCTCATCCACGAAGGGCTGGGAGACGACGAACGTGCGATTGCGAGTTTCGGGGAGGTTCTCCGTCTCCACCCGGACGAAGCGGATGTCTGGCAGAAGAAGGGGATGCTCCATCTCAAACGCGCCGAGAACGAGGATGCGGTCGGCTGCTTCGACCGGGTCCTGGAACTCGATGAAAACCGTACGGAGGCTTGGCTGCACAAGGGGATCGCGCTTGCCGAACTCTCGCGGTACACGCCCGCCCTTGCGGCATACGACCGGGTCATCGGCCTTGACCCGGACAATGTCGTCAGCTGGTTCAACAAGGGGGAGATCCTCCAGGGGCTGACCCGGGATCCGGAAGCAATCGTCTGTTACGACCGGGTGATTGCCCTCGACCCGTCGCATGTCTCCGCGTACTTCAATAAAGGCGTCTGCCTTGCCGACATGGGGGACGTTGTCGGGGCCATCGCCTGCTACGATAGGGTGATCTCCCTTGCGCCGACCGAGATCGGGAGCTGGTTCAACAAGGGGCTTCTCCTCCGTGAACGGGGAAGCGAGACCGGTGCCATCGAATGTTTCGACCAGGTCATCATCCTCGATCCCTCCCATATCGGCGCTCTCTTCCAGAAAGGTGTCACCCTGAACAAGCTGGAACGGTACGACGAAGCGCTGCTCTGCTTCGACCGGGTGATCGCCCTTGCGCCCGATGAGATCGAGGCCTGGTTCGGGAAGGGCCAGGTCCTAAAGAACCTGAAAAAGGAGAAGGAAGCCATCGAGAATTTCGATTACGTGCTCGAACATTCCCCGGACCATACCGAAGCCTGGTTTGCAAAGGGGGAGGTTCTCCAGCGGATCGGGAGCGATCTCGAAGCTGTCGCAGCCTTTGACGAAGTACTCAGGAGGGTCCCGACCGATTCCCCCGCCTGGCTGCATAAGGCAGACATCTTCCGGAAACTCGGGGACGATACGGAAGCCCTGGACTGCTACAACCACACGCTCGATCTCTCTCCCGAAGAGATCGGCGCCTGGTTCGGGAAGGGGCTGGTCCTCCAGTCGATGGGCCGGGACCGGGAAGCGCTGGCCTGCTTCGACCGGGTGATAGCGCTTGACGGCAACCATGAGAAGGCCTGGCTGCACAAGGGCATCATTCTCCAGCGGATCGGGCGCGAGCCGGACGCCATCTCCGCGTACGACCGGGTCATCGTCCTGAACCCGAAAGAGATAACTGCTCTCGTGAACCGTGCGGTCTGCCTGAGCGAACTGGGCAGGCACGCAGAAGCGATCTCTGCATTCGACCGGGTCATCGCGATGGATCCGAAAGACGCATCGGTCTGGTTCAGCAAGGGACGGTCCCTTGCGGAGACCGGCCGGCAGGAGGAGGCGATCTCTGCATTCGACCGGGTCATCGGAATCGACCACGACCATACCGGCGCCTGGCTGGCCAAGGGGATCTCGCTGCAGATCCTCGGAAAACCCGAGGATGCGATCCCCTGCTATGACCGGGTCATTGCAATAACTCCTGATGACTGGGCGGCGTACTACAACAAGGGCAGGTGTCTCCAGCGGCTCGGGAAGCCCAGGGAAGCCCTCCCCAACTTCGACCAGGCGATCTCCCTCGACCCGACCTTCAGCGAAGCGTTCTACAACAAGGGTAACAGTCTGCGCGACCTGGACCGGTGCGAGGAAGCGGTCGCGGCGTACGCAGAGGCAATCGGGATTGAACCGAACTTTCTCCAGGCCTACATGAACAAGGGGCTCTGCGAGCAGAAACTCGGGCTCAACGAGGATGCACTTGCCTCATTCGACCGGGCCATCGGTCTCGACAAGGCCAGTTCCGAGGCCTGGTTCAACCGGGCCGTGAGCCTTGCCGCCCTCTCCCGGTTCCGGGAAGCTATTGACGGATACGACCGGGTCATCTCCCTCAGCCCCGAGAACGTGGACGCCCTGATGAACCGTGGCAGGTGCTACGATGAGATCGGGAGAAAGGAAGAGGCGATAGGGAGTTACGACCGGGTCATTGCGATCACCGATAAGAACGCGGAGGCCTGGTTCCGGAAGGCAAAAGATCTCATGGATTTCGAACGGTATGAGGAAGCTATCGCAGGATTTGATAAGGCGCTGGCCCTCTCGCCCGGCGATAAGATGGCATACTTCTTCAAGGCTGGCAGCCTTGCCGAGATCGGGAGGAGGAACGATGCCCTCCAGCAATACGACCAGGCTATCGGGCTCGATCCCTCCTTTGCCCCGGCCTATCTCCAGAAAGGGATCTCGCTGCAGATCATGGGACGGAACATGGAGGCCATCCCCTGCTTCGACCGTGTCCTGAATCTCTCTCCGGACGACATGCCCGCGCTCTATCACAAGGGGGTCTCCCTTGCCGCGCTCTCCCGGCATGCCGAGGCAATCGCCTGCTTCGACAAGGTCCTCTCGGCGGCGCCAGACGATCGCGACGTCCTCCTGGGGTGGGGTGAGAGCCTTGCCGCGCTCGAACGGCACGAGGAAGCGATCGAGAGCTTCTCCCGCATCCTCTCGATTGCGCCGCAGGATAAGGAAGCCTGGTACGGGAAAGGCCGGAGCCTTGCCGCGCTGGGAAGCCACGAGGAAGCGATCGAGGCGTACGACAACGTACTCGAACTGGACCCGAACGATACCGAGGCCTGGCAGAGCGAGGGAATGAGCCTGTACCAGATCGGCGAGTTCGAAAAAGCCATCTCCTGCTTTGACCGGGTCATCGGTCTCCTTCCCGAGAATACTGCGGCCTGGCTCAACCGGGGCCAGAGCCTCCAGGCACTCCAGGAGTACGCAAAGGCAATCGAGAGTTTCGATCATGTCATCCGGAGCACGCCTGACGATCCTGCCGCCTATTACCACAAGGGACGCTGTCTTGCCGAGCTGAACCATTACCAGGACGCTGTCGGGTGCTTCGATAAGGTGATCGAGCTTTCCCCCGACGATGCGCAGGCCTGGTTCTTCCGGGGCCAGGCCCTTGCCTCGCTCGGGAGGCATGCGGAAGCGGTCCAGAGTTTCGACAAGGTCATCCGGTACTCCCCGCAGGATCTGATCGCCTGGTACGCACGGGGCCAGAGTTACTACGCGCTCGGGGAATACCTCCGGGCGATAGAGAACTACGACCGCGTCCTTTCGACCGATCCGGAGAATACCGGTGCCATCCTGTACAAGGGGGAGAGCCTTGCCGCGCTCGGGCGGACCGGGGAAGCCTCCGAATGTTACGACCAGGTCATCGCGCTCGCGCCCACGGATACCGCGGCAATGTTCCGGAAAGCGGAACTCCTTGTCTCTGCGGAGCGGTATTCCGATGCAATCGGAACCTACGACCGGATCCTGAAGCTGAACCCGAGGGATGCTTCGGCCTGGGAAGTGAAGGCAGACTGTCACCGCAAGCTGGGCGAGTACGATAAGGCGATCCCGGCGTACGACAAGGTCATCGCTATCCAGCCGAAGAACCACGATGCCTGGATGAACAAGGGGACCTCTCTCGCTGAGAGCGGGCTCCTTGCCGAGGCGGCCCAGTGTTTCGATATGCTGATCAGCATGAACCCCTCGGACGTCGCAGCGTGGCTCCAGAAAGGAAACGCCCTGCAGGGTCTCGGGAGGGACGCGGATGCTCTCTCCTGTTTCGACAGCGTTATAGGTCTCGACCAGAACGATGCGGCCGCATGGCTGAACCGGGGGAACAGCCTGCACACCCTCGGCCGGGACAACGAGGCCATCCGGTCCTACGACCGGGCGCTCGAACTCGACCCCGAGGACCCGGTTGCCTGGAACAACAAGGGTGCGAGCCTTTCCGCCATCGGCCGGGACAACGAAGCGCTTCTCTGTTACGATAAAGTCATCGCGCTCGATTCCCGGTTCGGGATCGCGTATTACAATAAGGGAAACACCCTCCAGACGCTCGGCCACCACGTGGAAGCAATCCTCTGCTACGAGCAGGTCATCGCGCTGAATCCCGAGGACCAGAACGCGTGGTTCAACAAGGGGAACAGCCTGCAGAAACTGGGCCGGGACGCAGAAGCGGTCGAGGCATACGACCATGTGGTCATCTTGGACCCGAAGAACGTGGAGGCGTTTTACCACAAGGGGTCGAGCCTTGCGGAGCTCGGGAGGTACGCGGAAGCCGTGGACTGTTTCCGGACGGTTATTGAGTTCGATCCCGCGAACACGGTCACCTACTACCACCTGGGGTCTGCGCTCCAGAAACTGGGCAGGTACGATGAAGCGCTCGGGATCTACGAGAAACTCGCGGTGATGAAACCCAAGGACACCGATGCCCTCTTCAATAGGGGTATCTCCCTTGCGGCACTCGGGCGCCACACGGAAGCGATCCAGCAGTTCGACAAGGTGATCGGGATCAGCCCGAAGGATGTGGATGCCTGGCTGAACAAGGGGCTGAGCTACGGGGCGCTCGGCAGGCATGCGACCGCGTTCCAGTGCTACGACAACGTGATCGAGTTTGCGCCGAAAGAGTCCCGGGCATGGGCCTACAAGGGTGTCAGCTTAAAGGCGCTCGGCCACCAGGGTGGAGCGCTCATCTGCTTTGATAAAGCGCTCGAACTCGATTCATCGGATGTCCATGTCTGGGAGTACAAGGCGGCGACGCTCGTCGAGATGGGCAGGTGCAACGAGGCCATCCCCTGCTTCGACCAGATCGTGAAGCGGACCAACCCGGACGATCCCCTGTACGAGGAAGCGCTCGCTGCAAAGAACAACTGTCTCAGGATTCTCGGGAAGAGCGCGTACTAGGCTCTCCCAGATTTTTTATGGTGCTGGGCCGGAACGCGCCCGGAAAAAGGAAAGCCTGCCGGGTTATTCCATACCGGCTTTCTGCAGGAGGATACGCCCGCCGGACGTGAGCCGGAGGGTGATCGAATCCGCAAAGGATTTCCCGCCGTCCAGATAGCTCTTCGTGAGCAGCTGCCGGACGCCGGACCTGACCTGCCGTTCGCTGAACTCTTTTTCAAGTTCCTGGACAACGTGGCCGATGGAGCAGCCGGGTTTTCCGGATACTGCCTGGAGAATCCGGAGATGGGCAGGAGACGGTTCGAAAACTTCGGGTGCAGCGAATACTATTTTCTCCATGGTTCGTCCTGGTGATCCGAAGAACGGGATACGGGACCCGTCGGGAAAGAGGATATCCCGCGCGGGAAAAGCTCCCCCTTTCCTGTACGGGATATCGGAAGATCCTCCGGTTCTGCGGAAGATTCACCTATACTCATTTGTTCCCGGAGCTCAAGTAACCGCGCATCCGGCAGATGGCGGGATCCGCGTCGTGCCCTTCAGGAGATTCCCGAAAATGTTCCTGCCTGAAATTCTTCCACCCGGTCAGATGCGCTGCGAGAGGCGGGGATGGGAACAATGATACCTATATCGCCTCCTGGGTTAAATAGATCCGGTGTAGAGTGTTGTTACATGGTATTTTCAGCTTGAATCTGAGCGAGACCCTGCCTGTAATCTCTTACCACGCCTTCATCCCGGCGAGGGATACTCTGTTATCCCCAAGGGAATATCCCGTTCCCGTGGAAACTGCACCGGAAGTGGGGGACACACGAATCCAGGAAAACTCCAAGTTCTGCCGCGAACGCCGCGCACGGGAAAACGCGGACTGCGGACGACCAAGACACAACAAATCCAGAAAAAAAATCATGGTACACAATTCCACAAAACCTGAACTTATCGGGACAAGATCCGGATACGTAATCCGGTTCACCTGTCCAGACTGTCATACTGAAAATTCCATCGTATACTCATTGCCCGGAAAATATTTCCGGGGAACCCGAAGTGCATCGTGTGCGGGATGCAGGAAACGCTATACGATCCGGGTTGCCGGCGAAAAACATGAGGAAATCGCAAAGGCGGTGTAACGGCTTTCGAAAGGTCGCATCTGTCCTTTCCCCCAGGGGAGGAATCCTGTTCCCTGTGAACCCGTGACCGGTCCCGGCGGTATGCCCGGTCCTGCACCAGAAAAACCTGATAAAAATCCGTGAAGTAGTTGGTTGAATGGTTAAAACCTCGAATGACAATAATGATGAACTGACGCCGAATGCCGTCGACGCGAACGGAACTCCCGTAATCCGCGTCCGTCTCCCGAAGAAACGGCTCCGAGAGCAGTTTGCCTGCGCCGAACTGATGCTCGGGGCGAGCCATATCCGGGTCCGGTGTGAGGACGGGGTGACCCGTATGGGCCGGATCAAGGGAAAGATGAAGAAACGCGCCTGGATCCGGGAAGGGGATACCCTTATCATCGTGCCCTGGAGTTTCCAGGACGACAAGTGCGATATCGTGTTCCGGTACATCAAGCCGCAGACCGACTGGCTCCGGAACAACCGGTACCTTTCCTGACCGGAAAAATTATCTTTCTGTTCTGTTGCTCCGGATGGCATCTTTCGCCACAACGAATGCCACGAAGCCAAACAGGATGCCGGCTGCCGCCGATGCGCCGGGCGGGATACGGAAGAGCACCAGCAGGACAAGGACAACCGCCCCGAATAGTATCCCTTTGACGAGCGGGGTATCGAGGCGCTTTGCATCCATACCGGTTCATTCCGGACTTCCGGTACATAAACATCTGTGTTGCAGGGGTTCCGGAATACCCGCTGCACCCGCCGGTTCCTGCACGAACGATATCTATTTTCACATTGCCCGGTCAACGGGTTAGCATGACTTCTTTCGTCCACAGGATAGAAGTTACCTTTGCCCGCGACCCGCGCCTGAAAACCCGCACGGACCGGATCCGCTCGCTCGGCTTTCCGGTCGACGAACTGCACCTCGCCGAGGTCTACACGATAGCGACCGGCTCGCGTGATTTTTCCCGGGAGGAGCTGGATCGGGTGGGCGCACTTCTCGCAAATCCCGTGATGCAGGAATACAAGGTGGACGAAGCAACAAAACCGCTCTTTGACGCGGCAATCGAGGTCGGGTTCCTGCCGGGCGTCACGGACAATGTCGGGACAACCGCACGGCAGACCATCGAGGATTACCTGAAAATCCGGTTTGCCGAAGGGGACGGGGTCTACTCGTCCCAGCTCTATTTTGTCCGGGGCAGGCTTTCCCCGGAATCCCTGGCCCGGCTCGGATCAACCCTTGCAAACCCGCTCATCAACCGGGTCACGATCAAGAGCCGGGAAGAGTACGGGAACCGGGGGATGGATCGGGTCGTTCCCCGGGTGATACTGCACGAGCTTCCGGCCGCGGGCACGGTCGATCTCTCCCTTCCGGATCCGGAGCTGGCCCGGCTCGGGAAAGAAGGAATTCCGGACCCGGAGACCGGGACCCGGCGGGGACCACTTGCGCTGGATCTCGCCCAGCTCCATACGATACGGGACTATTTCGATGCGCAGGGGAGAAAGCCGACCGATGTCGAGGTCGAATCCCTTGCCCAGACCTGGAGCGAGCACTGCAAGCACACGATCTTTGCGTCCGCGATGGACGATGACGTCCCGCGGGGGCTCTACAAAACGTACATCCAGGCAGCGACGAACGAGATCCGGGCGGAGAGTGGGGAAAAAGACATCTGCCTCACGGTCTTCACCGACAACTCCGGGGCGATCATCTTCGATGACGAGTACCTGGTCACCCACAAGGTCGAGACCCACAATTCTCCCTCTGCACTTGACCCGTTCGGCGGGGCGCTCACGGGAATCGTGGGCGTGAACCGGGATACGATAGGTTTCGGCCTCGGTGCGAAACCCTGCATCAACATCTACGGTTTCTGCGTCGGCGACCCGGAACGAGATCCCGGGCTGTACCGGGCCAAGGACCGGGAGAACCCGGTCCTTTCGCCCCGGCAGATCCTGGACGGGGTCGTGCGTGGCGTCGGGGTCGGCGGGAACTGTTCGGGCATCCCGACCCCGCAGGGGTTCTGTTACTTTGATCCCAGGTACGCGGGAAAACCCCTGGTCTTTGCGGGAACGGTCGGCGTGATGCCCCGGGAAAAGGGCGGCCGGAAACTCTACGGGAAGCAGGCCCGGCCCGGGGATCTCATTGTGATGGCAGGAGGCCGGGTCGGGAAGGACGGCATCCACGGGGCCACGTTCTCCTCAGAAGCCCTTGACCCGAACAGCCCGGTCACCGCGGTCCAGATCGGTGACCCGATCACCCAGAAGAAGTTCTCGGACGTGATCGTAAAAGAGGCGCGTGACCTCGGGCTCTATACCAGTATCACGGACAACGGCGCAGGGGGCATCTCCTGCTCGGTTGCCGAGATGGCAAAGGAGTGCAACGGCTGCGAGGTAGAACTCGAAAGAGTGCCGCTCAAGTACCCGGGCATGGCTCCCTGGGAGATCTGGATCTCGGAATCGCAGGAGCGGATGACGCTCGCGGTCCCGCCGGAGAAGATCGATGCGTTCCTGGACCTGATGCAGCGCCGGGACGTTGAGGCGACCGTGATCGGGACGTTCACGGACTCGGGCCGGTGCGTGGTCAGGTACAACGGGAAGACCGTGATGAATATCGACCTTGCGTTCCTGCATGACGGGCTCCCCAAAAAGCAGCTGACGACCACGTTTGCAAAGCCGGACTTTCCGGAGCCGGATCTTCCCTGCCCGGCACGATTGGAGGGAACATTCCTTGCGATGCTCTCCCGGAAGAACATCAGCTCCACGGAGTTCGTCACGGTCCAGTACGACCACACGGTCCAGGGCGGCCACGTGCTCGGGCCGGTGCAGGGGAAGGGCCGGGTCCAGTCTCCCGCGACGCTCATGAAAGTCGTGCCCGGATCCCCGAAAGGTGTCGGGCTCTCGCAGGCACTCTTCCCCTCGTACTCGGAGATCGACCCGTACCGGATGGCGGGAGCGGGGATCGATACCGCGATCCGTGGCCTCGTTGCGCTCGGGATCTCCCCCGAGAACATCGCGATCCTCGATAACTTCTGCTGGTGCTCGTCCGATGAGCCGGAGCGCCTCGGGCAGCTGAAAGAGGCGGCCCGGGGATGCTACGACTTTGCAAAGGCGTTTGGGACCCCGTTCATCTCCGGAAAAGACAGCATGTTCAACGATTTCTCGGGGTACGATGCCGATAATAACCGGGTGAAGGTCTCGGTCCCGCCGACGCTCCTCATCTCCTCGATTGGTGTCCACCGGGACGTGGCAAAGTCCGTCTCACTGGATGCGAAGATAGCGGGGGACCTCGTGTACCTTGTGGGACCGACCGCGGAGGAACTGGGCGGCTCGGAGTACTTCGCGTATCTTGCGGCTGCCGGAACGAACGTCCCGGCGCTCGATGCGGCGGCAGCAAAGGCACGGTACCTGAAACTCTTCGATGCGATCAGTCACGAGCTCGTGGCGTCGGCGTACCCGGTGAACCGGGGCGGCCTCGGGATTGCGCTTGCCAAGGTCGCAATCGCCGGAAGGCTCGGGATGGAGATCACGATCCCGTCCATAATGCGGCCCGATTATTACCTGTTCTCGGAATCGCTCGGGAGGTTCGTGGTCACGGTCGCGCCTGACCACAAGCGTGCGTTCGAGCGGGCGCTCGGGGCCGAGGCGCAGCTGATCGGGAAGGTCGGGGGGAGCATGCTCCGGATCACGAATCCTGCTCTTATCGTTGAGCTCGATATCGCAAAGATGGAAGAGGCGTACAAAGCGCCCTTCCGGGGGTACTGAGATGACGGCCCGGTTCACTTCGGAAAAAGCCGCGGGGGAGACGATCCCGGAGCGGGCGCTCATCATGAGCGGCTACGGGATCAATTCCGAGATGGAGACGGGAGAAGCCCTCCTCCGGGCGGGGATGGAGTCCGACATCGTCCATATCAACGACCTGATAGCAGGGAGGCAGAACTTCTCCTCGTACCGGCTATTAGTCTTCCCCGGGGGATTCTCGTACGGGGACGACACCGGGGCCGGGAACGCGTACGCGAACCGGGTGAGAAACAACCTCTGGGAAGAGCTCCGGGAGTTCCTGGACGGAGACAACCTGGTCCTCGGGATCTGCAACGGGTTCCAGATCCTTGCAAACCTCGGGCTGGTCCCTGCGTTCGACCGGACGTTCTCCCGGGATATCGCCCTCATGCCCAACCAGTGCGGCCGGCTGGAATGCCGGTTCGTGACCATCAGGCCGGCGAACGCGAGCCTCTGGACGAAAGGGATCGAACGGATGTACTGCCCGGTCTCCCACGGGGAAGGGAATTTTTCCTGTTCGAAGGAGACGCTCCAGAGGATAAAGCGGCAGAAGATGGTCGCATTCACGTACTGCAGGGACGACCTGGGCCCCGCAAACGGGGAATATCCCTACAACCCGAACGGCTCCCTTGAAGACATTGCCGGGATCACGTCGGCGAACGGGAAAGTGCTCGGCATGATGCCGCACCCGGAGCGTGCGATGGAGTTCACGAACCTGTACGACTGGCCGCTCCGGAAAGAGCAGCTGAAACGCAGCGGTGAGAAACTCCCGCAGGAATCCCTGAACATGCAGATCTTCCGGAATATCGTGGATTATTTCCGGTAAAACCCGGACGGGCATCAGCCCTGTAATTTCCTGTTTTTCTCTCAAAAAAAAGTGTCAGGTACCCGGTCAGGCGTACCCGTCCAGGTGTGTCTCGGAAGCCGGCGCTTTCTCATCCTGTCCCGGAAGATCGTACCGCTTTTTGAACTGCTCGGCGCTCTCCCGGATCCGTGCGAGCGCCTGCTCGTCCACGGTTCCGGCCGGGATCTTTCCCATCTCATTCATGAAGGTCTGGAGGAGCTGGAACGCGGAGACCGGCGACATCCGGAGGAAGAGGCGCTCCCCGTTGTACTTGATGAGATCCATCTCCACGAACCAGATGTCGGACTCCCCCTTGTGGTACGCGACGACTTCCGCCGTGCGCCAGTCCTCTTCCGTGTACTTGAAGGAGATCAGGAAGGCGTCTTTCATGTGCGTCCCGTACACGGCTGCAAGCTGCTGGAGGAACCGGACGGTCTCCGCCAGGGTCTCGTCGCCCGTCCTGCGCAGCTCCGTGAAAAAGTCGCTGGTCAGGATCTTGGTCGACTCGACGATGAGCCTGCTTGCCGAGGGGCCGAGCAGGATCTGGAGGCTGACGACCAGGCGCTCGTAGGTCTCCTTCGAAAGCCCTTCCATGAGGAGGTTGCGTTCGAAGAGATCCCGGATCTGGTCCGGAAGGCCGGCGTTTTCCGCGATGAGCCGGTCCAGCTCCGCGAGGTCCTGCTTTACCATATCGGGGACGTGCACCGGCTGTGCAGGTGCAGATCCGGCCTGCTCATGCTCTTCCGCTGCATCCGCATCAGCCACCGTCTCCCCGGTTTCCGGATCCGTGTTCCCTTCCGTAACAGTTGTCTCTGCTTCTTCCTGTACCGGTGCGGTTCCGGATCCGTTCTCCTCGTCAGTCTCGTCCATGCTATCTCCGGAATGCCGAAAATTCCCGGTAGAGCGTGGGCTCTCTGATACAATTAACATTGACGTTACGGAAAAAAGATCGGTCAGGAGTATCTCCCGGTCATCTCGGACCGGTATATCCTCCTTCTCCGGAGATCCGGAATTGTTTTCCCACAGCCGGCCGGCTTCCTGCCGGGTAACGGCAGGAGGCCGGGTCCCGGAGGGGTTCCGTTCCGGCATAAGGTTTCGTATGGATTAACCCTTGTCATAGGGGTGTGGTAGAGGGAATGTGCTGGAAGGCAGGGGGAGCCTCCTGGTCCCGGGGACGTTTTCCGATTTCAGCTACCACATGCCGCAGGGTTCCGGAGCCGCACGATGTACTCGTTCCGGCCCGTTTTCTCTGTCTCGAGGACGTACTTTCTGAGATCGGCTTCCATCTCGATCCAGGGCGGCACATGATCGCAGGTGATCGCAAGGGATGCGAACCTGCCTTCCTGGACGAATTTCTGGAGTACCTGCTTGCTCGTGAGATCGGGACGCTTTCCCTGGAGGTTCCTGATGGAGATGGAATAGTGCCCCGGTTTTTTCTCGTCAGGCACCGGAACAGGGGCCGGCGGGGCTTCTTCCAGATCCAGTTTGGTCTCGTCCCGGAGCACGTGGTCCAGGAAACCGGCCGGCTTCCCTTCGACTTCCCAGACATTGCACCTGGCTTTCTCGAGCTCGTAGTACAGGGCGCCGCTCGCTGACTTCGCGACGAAAATCCTGCAGGACTCCATGAATTTTACGAGTTCTTCCATCTGCACGCGCAGCTCCCGCAGCCCTTTCGTCCGGTCGGGAGAGAACGCCATCGAGCGCGCCGGCTCCCAGACCCCGACATTCCGGTGGAAAACGACCACGTTTCCGGGAGCGCCCAGGGCCACGGTCTCGCCGTTCTCGCCAAGGAGAACCGCTATTTCCTGGAAACGCCGGGTTCCGCACATGCTTCTGCCTCCTTAGATCGCCAGCCGTTCAACGACCGTCCCGCCCTCGATGTGCTGATCGAGGATCTCGGGGACATCTTCCGGGGTGACCGAGCCGTACCAGACATTGTCCGGGTACACGACAACGACCGGCCCCTTGTCGCAGATGCCGAAGCAGCCGGTGTTCGAGAGGAAGACGTCCCCGTCAAGCTCCCGTTCCTGGAGTTCTTCTGCGAATTTCATCATGATCTCAACGCCCGCCTTGGACTCGCAGAATCCTTTCTGCTGGCCGGTCGGCCGGGAACTTGTACAGACAAAGATGTGGTGTTTTGGTTTCTGCATATTACAAACCTGCCTCTCTATAGAGTCGTTCTTTTGTCTCCTCGCGGTAGGTGGCATGTTTCTGCTCAAGGAGCGTGTTCGTGAACCGGTCCAGGAACGCGAGCGATCCCGTGTACCCGACCGTGAGGATCCGCTGGCCGCCCACCCGGTCGTGGATCGGGAACCCGACCCGGACGACCGGGATGCCCATCCGTTCGGTCAGGAGTTTTCCTCCCGAGTGGCCGACCGCGATGTTGACGCCTGCCTTCTCCGAGGCCTCCGCTATCGCCGCGAAATCGGCTTCCGCGATGAGGACCGGTTTCTCATCCGCCTCCCGGCAGGCTTCTTCGATGATCCCTGCCAGTTCCCGGGTTTTTGTTCCGGTTGCGATGAGGACCGGGAACGCCCCGTTCTCACAGAGAATCCGGGCGATCCCGCTCACGAGCTCCGGTTCGCCATAGATGGCGGGCCGCCCGTCCGCGTTGTACTTGTGGGAGTCTGCCATCGCGTCGCAGAGCCAGCCCCGCTCAAAGGCAAGGGTCTCCGGGACGGGCCGTCCGCTGATCTCCCGGAGGGTCCGGATGAAGAGATCGGTTGCATCGAGGCCGATGGGAAGCGGAAGGTTCACGAGGGGAACCCCCCACTCCTGCTCCAGGTAGCGGCCCGGCGAGATCTCTTCGGGACAGGTGGCGCCGAACTGGATGGTGACGGGCGCGCCCGGCATCCGGGCGATGTCTTCGGTCTTCGTCCCACCGGGCGGGATCTTCTGGTACCTGCCGCCGTACGGCCGGTCCATCGTGAGGGAATAATCCGGGATCAGGGTGTACTCGACCCCCATGAGCCCGAGGATGCGTTTGATCTCCCGGATGTCGGCGGGGCTGATGTTCGGGACGATGACATTAACGTTCGCGTGCCGGGGAGTTGCCCGGGCGAAGTGCGCGATCTCTTCGCGTACCGCGGCCCAGAACCCTTCGGTCTGGGTGCCCGCGTAACTCGGGGTCGGGACCGGTATGATGTCGATGTCCCGGAGGTCGCGCTGCTTCACGTAGGATTCGACGATCCGTTTGACGTCGTCTCCGATGGTCTCGGCAAGGCACGTCGTCACGATCCCGAGGACTTTCGGCTGGTACACCCGGATGACGTTGTCCATCGCCTTGCAGAGGTTTGCCTCCCCGCCGTAGATGGTCTGTTTTTCATTCAGGGACGAGGACGCGATATCGACCGGCTCGTTGTAGTGTTCGACATTCGTGAGCCGCATGTACGTGCTGCACCCCTGCGAACCGTGGACGAGGACCATAGCGTTCTCGGTCCCCTTGAACACGGCAACGCCGCCGAGGGGCATGCACATGTGGCACTGGTTCTCGTTCACCTGTTTTACCCGGGCTGCGCCTGCTTCGTCCATCACGACCCCTCCGTCGTGACGGGAGGATCTGCCTGGCTCCGGATCCGGCTCCAGACCGGGGAGCAGGTCGTCACCCAGACTTCCCGTGCGAACCGGACCGCGCCCTCGAACCCGGCAAGACATTCTTTCCGGTCGTGGTTGTGGTCCACAAACCCGATCCCGAGTTTGTAGGCAAGGACCCGTTCCTTGACCCCGCCCGCCATCATGTCGACATCCTTTTCGATGAGGTATTTCTCAAGTTCCGCAGGGTTTGCGTCATCGATGATGACGGTCCCTTCGGAGAGGAGCCCGCTCATGTACTCGTACTCTTCCGTCTTTCCGGTCTGGGTCCCGGTGAGGACGATCTCCATCCCGAGCTCTTTCAGCTGCCGGATGATGGCGATCGCCTTGAACGCCCCGCCGACATAGATCGCGGCCCGTTTCCCGGTGAGTTTTGCCCGGTATTTCCGGATTTCCTGCTCGATCTTCGCGTTCTCCCGCGCGATCAGGACCTCGGTTCTCCGGGTTACTTCGGGATCTCCCCAGGCTTCTGCGATCCTCTGGAGGCTCTCAATCGTGTTCTGGGCCCCGAAGAAGTTCACATCGATATACGGGGTTCCGAAGGCTTCTTCGAGTTTCATCGCGGTCCAGTGCATCGAGCCCGTGCACTGCACCATGTTGAGCCGGGCGCCGGGCGCCCGTTTCAGGGCTGCGACCGTCGAATCACCGGTAAAGGCGACGTTGATCGGAATGCCCATCTCTTTTAAGTACCGCTCGACCACCCATTTCTCGCCGCCGAGGTTGTACTCGCCAAGGAAGTTGACGGAGTCCGTGCGCTCAACGATCTCCCCCTCTCTCGGGGTGATGAGCCGGACGAGGGCTTCAGCCGCCGCACGGTACCCGACAATCTTGTTTCCGGAGATGAAACCGCTGGATTCGACCGGGATGACATCGATGCCGTGACGCTCGGATGCCGCCCTGCAGACAGCGATCACGTCGTCCCCGATGACCCCGGTTACGCAGGTCGAGTACACGAAGATTGCGGGCGGATGGAACTTCGCCACGATCTCATCGATGCCTGCGGAGAGCTTCGGCTCTCCCCCGAAGATAACGTCCCGCTCGCGCAGGTCGGTCGAGAAGCTGTTGCGGTACATTTCCGAACCGCTCGACAGGCTTCCCCGGATATCGAACGTGTACGTGGCGCAGCCGATCGGCCCGTGGACCAGGTGGGCTGCGTCCGTGACCGGGTTGAGCACAACCCGGGCGCCGCAGTACACGCAGGCACGCTGGCTGACCGAGCCTGCCAGGCTGTCGGTCGTGCAGGTGATCCGGCTTTTGCTCCTGCCCGCCGTGATGATGGAGCCCTGCCGTTCGTCAAGGCAGGAGGGGGCTCCTGCCTGTGGCGAACAATTCTCTTCCATGGTTTCCCTCCGTTTTCTCGCTGATGTTCCTCTGGTTTCCTTCAGAGAATCAGTTCGTAGTCTTCGTCTTTCGCGTCCCGGTCGCGGCGTTCGAGGAGCGCATTGCTGATCTGCTCGATCAGGCGCAGGCAGCCCCGGTACCCGACAACCGGCATTAGCGGATGGACGGCCCGGTCCAGGATCGGGAACCCGAACCTGACGAGCGGGATATCTTCCGCGCGTGCGATGTACTTGCCGTACGTCGTACCGATGAGAAGGTCGACTTTCTCTTCCCGGATCCACTGGTGGAGTTCGAAGAGGTCGCCCTCCGCTTTCACGCGGCTGCCGGTGATACCCGCTCCTTCGAGCATCTTGTTGACTTCCTCCTCGAACTGTTTCCCGGGGGTGCCGGTCAGGACGTATTTCGGGATCATGCCCATCGTGATCACGAATTCGGTCATCGCGATGACATGGTCCGGGTCGCCGAAGATCGCAACGGTCTTTCCCTGGTACTGGAAGTTCGTGTCGATCAGGGTGTCGATCACCTGGCCGCGCTCGATCGTGAGCGATTTCGGGACCGGAACGCCGAACCAGTCATGGATCGCCATGATGAAGGCATCGGTCGCTTTGAGCCCGATGGGGAGTTTTAGGGGAATACCCGTGACCCCGCATTTCTCCTGCAGGAGATCGGCAGCATCGTTCGAGGCGAACGAGCCGAGCGCAAGCGTGAGCTCGGAGTTCCCGGAATCCTTGATCTCATCGATGGTTGCGCCGCCTTCGGGATACATCTCGTATTTCCCGGTGATGGGGGCATCGAGGACGTCCGATGTGTCCGGGAACAGGATCAGTTTCACGCCGATGAGATCCACGATCCTCCGGATCTCGCGCATGTCGCCGGGATTTACGAATCCCGGAAGGACGTTCATCTGCTCTTTCCTGGTGGTGCCGTCCGACTGGGCGAGGTACGAGACCATCGCTTTGCACATGTTCGCAAAGCCGGTGATATGCGAGCCGTAGTAACTCGGCGTGTTGACATGGATGACGTATTTGCCTTCCGGGATCTCGCACTGCCGGATGATGTTCGGGACATCGTCCCCGATGGTCTCCGAGAGGCAGGTCGTGTGGACTGCGATGATGTCCGGGTCGTAGATGGCGAAGACGTTCTTTACCGAGGTCTTCAGGTTCGCGAGGCCGCCGAATACCGAGGCCCCTTCCGTGAACGAGCTGGAGGATGCCATCACCGGGTCGCGGAAGTGCCGGGTGAGGTGCATCCGGTGGTATGCGCAGCAGCCCTGCGACCCGTGGCTGTGGGGCAGGCACCGGTGGATACCGAGCGCGGCATACATGGCGCCGATGGGCTGGCAGGTTTTTGCCGGGTTGATCTTCCCGGTTGTGTGTTCGAGGGGTCCCGCAGGGACGCAGTCAAGCATTGTTCTCACTCCGTGATTCGCCCGGTTTCTCCCAGGGCGGGACGATCATTTTCCATGCGGGCGTTGCAAGGGCCTGGGATACGTCCCGAGCAAAGTTCAACGCACCATTGTAGCCGGCGTAGGGACCCGCGTAGTCGTACGAATGCAGCTGGCGGGAGGGGACACCCATTTTGTGCGAGATGTATTTGTCCCTGACCCCGGAGAAGATCAGGTCGGGATGGAATTTTTCCACCATCTCTTCGATCTCGTGGTGGTTGCAGTCGTCGACCATGATCTCACCATTTTTCATGTTCGGGTACATCCCCTCGTAGAAGTTGAGGGGGACTTCTTTGCAGAGTTCGTCGTACTTCTCTTTCGTGATGTTCAGGTACTCGTGTGCCTGGCGGTACATCTTCTCGTCCGGGGTTAAGCGGAGTTCGGGGATGTTCTTGGAATCCGCGTCGCTCTTGATGGTCGGGATGACCTGGCGCCCTTCGTAATCGTCCCGGTGGGCGAATTCGTAGCCTGCGACTACGACTTCCATACCGAGGTCGCGGAGCAGGTACTGGTAGTGGTGGCTCCGGGATCCTCCTACGAATGCAAACGCGGTCTTGCCTTTGCAGATCTTGCGGTACTGTTCCAGCGCCTGGTGGATCCTTGCGGTCTCCCGCTCGATCACGATCTCGGTCTGTTTCTCAAGCTCGGGATCGTTGAAGCATTTCGCCATGTCACGGAGGGACCGGTTCGTTGCCTCGACCCCGATGAAATTGATTTTCAGCCAGGGAATCCCGTATTTGGTCTCCATCATCTCGGCGATGTAGTTGATCGAACGGTGGCACTGGACCAGGTTCAGGTCGGCGAGGTGGAGGTTCTTTATGTCCAGGTAACTCGAATCACCGGTCAGGATACAGTTCACGGTATACCCGATCTCGGTCAGGATCCGCTCCAGTTCCCAGCCGTCCCCGCCGATGTTGTACTCGCCGAGGATGTTGATGACGTGTTTTCCTGGCTTGCGCTCGGTCCCGGTCCCGATGATCTTCTCCATGATGTTGTTGTTCGCGATGTGGTGGCCGGCGGACTGGCTGACCCCTTTGTATCCCTCGCAGTTGTAGGCAAGGATCTGGATGCCGTGGCGTTCCTGAGCCGCTTTTGCGACGGCACTGAGATCGTCCCCTATCAGGCCGATGGGGCAGGTCGCACAGATGTTGATTGCGCGGGGGTGGAACATCGCGACGACTTCATCGATCATCTTTGCGAGTTTCTTCTCGCCTCCGAAGACGATGTCCGGCTCCTGCATGTCGGTTATGAAGCAGAGCGCGGAATAGATGTTCTCTTTGGGCGTGGTTCCGTCCGCGCGTGCCTTGTTCCGCCGGGTGCCCCAGCTGTAGTACCCACAGCCGACCGGGCCGTGGGTGATCGTTACCATGTCTTTGATAGGACCGACAACGACACCTTTGCAGCCTGCGTAAGCGCAGCCGCGCTGGGAGATGATCCCGGGGATGGTCCGCGTGTTTGCCTCGATCTGCGGGCAGGTCTCCGCGGATTCGCTGATGACGACAAGATGTTTCTTCCGGTTTTTCTTTACTGTCTCGGGGTAGGGAACAAACATCTCTTCGACATTCGTCTCTGATTCTGCCATTGTGTCTCACCTCCTTACCAGATTGCTGCTTCACCGGTTTCTCCGGTCCGTACGCGGGCCGCATCTTCGATCGGCATCACGAATATCGCTCCGTCGCCGATCCCGTATTCGGTCCTGTTTGCCCGGGTTATAGCCTCGATAATCCTGGGCACATCCTCATCGTGGGCGAGGATCGTGAAGAGGCGCCGCGGGAAGAACCGCGAGCCGTCCAGGAAACTCGTTACCAGTTTTTCCGTGTCACCGGCATCGGTGAAATCATCCATTCCCATTGCAAGGAGTTTTGCCCTGCACTCCTCCAGGGTCTTGGAATCCGTGACGAGTTTTCCCCGTCCCAGGACCCTGATTGCAGTGAAACCGGCAACCCCTGCCGCAACGAGGGCTTTTTTGGTGGCCCCGGTCTTTTTCATCCGGACGATGGCCATGATCTCTTTCATTGCGGCTCCTCCTAGAGGCCCTTCGTGTTCCGCGATATGGTGTAGACCTCTTCGACAGGACTTACGAAGATCTTCCCGTCGCCGAAGGTACCTTCTGTCCCGGTCCGTGCGGTTTCGAGGACGATCTTCACCACCTTCTCTTTCTCCTCGTCGGGGACGACCATCAGGATGAGCGTCTTTGGGATCTCATCGTAGACCATTCCGCCGATCTTGATGCCTTTCTGCTTGCCCCGGCCGACCACATCCACCATGGTCGCCGCGTTGAACCCTGCCGAGGAGAGCTCCGCAAGGACTTCGTCTTTCTTTTCCGGCCTTACAATTGCCCGTATGAGTAACACAGTATCCACGTCCTCTTTTTCGCCATGCTTTTTTTCAGAATCCTGCGTTACATTGCGTCCAGGAATCCGTGCTGCATCATCAGCTCTTCGAGCCGGTCCTGTTTCATGGGTTTCGGGATTACGAACATCTTGTTCTCGTCGATGGCTTTTGCAAGATTTTTGTATTCCTGCGCCTGGTTGGACTCCGGGTCGAAGTCGATCACGGTCTTCTTGTTGATCTCGGCCCGCTGGACCAGGTTATCCCTGGGAACAAAGTGGATGAGCTGCGATCCGAGCTCTTCGGCAAATGCCTTGAGGAGGGCATACTCGTTGTCCACCTTGCGGCTGTTGCAGATGATGCCGCCGAGCCTGACTTTGCCGTTTGTTGCGTACTTCTGGATCCCTTTGGAGATGTTGTTCGCTGCATAGAGCGCCATCAGTTCCCCGGATGCGACGATGTAGATCTCTTCGGCTTTTCCTTCACGGATCGGCATTGCGAACCCTCCGCACACGACATCCCCGAGCACATCGTAGAAGACGTAATCCAGGTCCGGAGTATACGCACCGAGCTGTTCCAGGAGGTTGATGGACGTGATGATACCCCGTCCTGCACAGCCGACACCCGGCTCGGGACCACCGGATTCCACGCACATGGTGTTCATGAATCCAGGCTTGAGGATTGCATCGAGCTCGATATCGTCTCCCTCGTCACGGAGGGTATCGAGGACGGTTTTCTGGCAGAGCCCGTGCAGGAGCAGACGGGTTGAATCTGCCTTCGGGTCACAACCGACGACCATGACTTTTTTCCCGCTCACTGCGAGCGCCGCTACCGTATTCTGGGTGGTTGTTGATTTGCCGATACCACCTTTTCCGTAAATTGCAACTTGTCTCATAATCCGCTCTCCGCGTTTGATTCAATCTGTTGAAGTTTGTATTCCGCGCCCGAACACTGGGGGTATTCCGCGATATGCGTGGGTAACCCTTACCCTGTCCGCTATCGTTTCGGTTTTTCGAGCAGCTGGTGACGTGATGACAAATCTGTCCACCCCACCCAACTCCCGGTTCGGGACCGGCGTCGTGTGCATCCCGGTGTCCGCATGTGAACACCCTGCGGGAATGCGTGCCTAGGTCTTTCCGCCCAAGAGTAAGCGGGTGGAATCAGACTTTGGATCACGACGGATGTGCCTTCGTTCATTCGTGTCTGGTGTGATCTCCTGCATATGATTCCACTCTGTTCTGTTCCGATGCCCATCGGTATGGGCTGATCAATGTATGTTGTAGGAATATTTATAATATGCTGAAAGACCCTTCCTTCCTTACTATTTTATATACTAGTATACTAATTAACCGCATAGTTCGTTGCGGCTCTCATACGTTTCGGAAGAAAAGATTCGGTTGAATGAACAGCAACCAAAAGAAATTACGGTTTTCGCAAGAAACGAAACCAGATCCCTGATACCTGTCACGCCTTACGTTTTTTCTGTCGGAGTTATGAGATCTTTCCGGTTGCCGGTCCCTAATCTCACGGGTTGCCCTATTGTTTCGCGTAATCGTACTATCGGGTACATCGCCTTCACGGATATCCGGCACAAGTGCCAATGGGACGGAAAACGATCCCGCTTCTCCTTCCAACGGCACCAGGACTGCACGGGAATTCTCGATACGGTCAACGATGATTTTCATCGGATCCTCCCGGGTGAGTGAATCGTCACCGGTTTCCTTATAAGCCTCCCGCTTCCGGATTTGGCAAACCAAAACCCTAGTTCATCCTGAACGCTCCGTTGTGACATTCGCCCGGATGCCATCGGTCCTGATTGTCACGGTCCCGTTTCGATCTGTCCGGAACACGGAAGATCCTGCATGCGAAAGCCTTGAAATCACCCGGGTGCTGGGAAGGCCGTTATCGTTCTCTGCCCCGGCCTCAATTATGCTGAAGAGGGGCACTACTGCAGAAAGAAATTCATCTGATGTAGCATCGGGACTTCCATGATAGGCGACTTTCAGGATGTTGGCGTCCAGGTCAACGCCTTTTCTGAGAAGTTCGTTCTCAACAGGTATCCCGGCATCGCCCATGAACAGAAATGATTCCCTGCCGTACGTAAGTCTGAGGACGATTGAGTTATCGTTTGCACCCTCGAAGTTCCTCTCTCCCGGATTGAGAACTACGATGGATACGGAAGGATCAAAATCAATACAGTCTCCAAATACTGCCGTCTCGTACGGAATTTTTTTCGCATCGATCAGTTTGAGCATCCGTTCGTACTCCGGTCCGGTGTAGGGATATCCGCTGTCAATGAACCTCCCGACAGGAATCGTTTTGAGAAGAAATGGCATTCCTCCGATATGATCTTCATGCGGATGCGTTGCTACTGCGATATCCAGGGTTCTGATGCCCTGCTTTTTCAGGTAAGCCGATATGACCGGCCCTGCATCGGATGGCCCCGCATCAATGAGCATCGTTTTTCCGGATGGCGACAGGATAAGGATGGAATCCCCCTGGCCCACATCCAGGAACACAACGGTAAGAAGGCTGGAATTTTCTGAAACCTGCTGACACGATGCTGCGGTGCCGCCAGGGACCTGGCCAGGAATTGTGCATCCCGCTGCTGTACAGAAAAGCAGAATCAGCAGCAGGACCGCGAAACGTTTCACGAGTAATTCTTAGCACAAGGGTGGAATGAATATTATGCGGAAATTTACGGTTGAAAAAAGTACGGGGATAGTATAAGGGAGAGGGATCAGTTGTTCCGTCTCTTGATCATTTCAAGGGCTTCAAACGCTTCGCGGCGAACGGTCATATCCGGATCCATCAGGGCACGGTTCAGGGCATCGATAGCGGTCTGGTTGCCGATCTCTCCCAGAAGGAGAGCGGCACGTTTCCTGATATCGATCTCGGAATCGGCAAGCGCATCGACCAGGGGCGCTGTCGCCGGGGCCCCGATCATCCAGAGGGCTTCCATCGCCCCGTTCCTGACCATCGCATCTTCATCCCGGAATGCTTCCATGAGGGGCGCAATTGCCGATGTCCCCATCGCTGCAAGGGCATGGACCGTTTTTATCCGGACCCTGCGCTCGGGATCGCTGAGCTGGTTCATCAGGGCCTCGATTGCACGGAGGTCGCCGATATTTCCGAGAACTTCCGCTGCACCTTTCCGGGCCGTGGGATTCTCGTCACCCAGCGTCCGGATCAAAGGATCGATGGCTGCGGTACCGATTGTAGTGAGGACCAGGGATGCACGGCGCCTGACATCAGCATTCTGATCGGTGAGGGCACGGATCAGGGGTTCGATTGCCGGCTGGCCAAGGGAGACCAGGGTTGCCATGGCCGCAGTTCTCACGGTTTCCTGGGGATCGTTCAGGAGATCGATCAGGGGAGTGACGGATTTTGTCTCGCCGATTCTTCCGAGGGCGACTGCCGCTTCCTGCCGTACGCGGTGGTTCTCATCTTTCAGGGTCTCGATAATCGCAGGAACCACCCGTACGTCTCCCATTCCGCCCAGGGACTGGAGTGCCCCCCTGCGGATAGCCGCACTCGGGCTCTTCAGGGAATGAACAAGCGGCTCGATTGCAGGTTCTCCGATGAGCTGGATTGCCCGGGTAACCTCCTGCCGGATATCCTCTTTCTCATCTTTGAGTGCTGCAACGAGAGCCGGAACTGCAGGTGCACCGATCTTTCCGAGCGTGTCTGCGGATCCCCGCCGGATAATCCAGTACGGGTCCTGGAGCCCGCGGACCAGAGCCTCGATAAAGGGTTCGCCAAGTTCACCAACGGCGCGGACCGCGTTCCACCGGGCATCCACGTCCCCCTCGGTAAGTGCCTTTAAAAATCCCTCCAAGTATTCCTTGGAAGGTTTCTCACGGGGCGTTCTGGCAGCTGCTGGTCTGTCAGCCGGTCTTCTCTTTTTTTTCCCGCCGCCGGGTCCCAAGATACCTCCCAGTATTCCCATGATAAACTCCGTTAACGATTATTAGGTGAATTTATTCAAATATGTATCGGGAAGGATTTAACAGGCTATTTTGAGATCTCCCAGGTTTTTCCATGGTTGTTCTGGCTGTTCTCTCCGGGTTGTCAGGATCTCCGGGTAGCCCACGCGATCGCGAGAAGCCCTATGGCCGCTCCGAACAATCCGGTTCCGGGAAAACCGGCCTGGGTCTGGTTCGCTGTCGCAGCGGCATTCAGTACTCCCTTCAGGGTGAGCGCAGATCCGGAAGATACCTCAATGGAACTGCTCCAGTCCTGGCGCCCGTCCATTTTCAGGAGGATGATATGGGAACCCGGCGTGAGATCGCTGAGCGTTACCGGCGTAAGTCCCCGGTAAATGTTATCGACGTATACATTTGCGCCCTCCGGATCTGATATTACTACAACTTCCCCCGTAGTCGCAGTCACCGGGACCGGTGCTGTCGGCTGGATGGTTGTCGGTGTTGTGAATGTAGGGGTAAGGAAGTACACAGAGCCTCCGGATGCTGCAGCAAACTGCACGCCGCTTGCATCGGAAGCAATGTCCTGGACGGAATTATCCAGTTTTCCGGACCAGACGGTTACCCCGTTCTGGTTCAGGATGACAACTGTACCATCCTGAATTCCAACCCCGACAATCGTCCCGTCCCGGTTGATGGAAACCCCGTTCACCGTTCCGGAAGCATCGTATCTCCAGAGCAGGTTTCCTTCTTTATCGAGAAGGTAAGCGGAAGTCCCGGCACCGGTTGCAAGAAACGTCCCGTTATAGGCTATCTCAACATCGCTTACGGAAGAACCTGTATCAAAACTCCAGCGCTGGTCCCCGTCGCGATCGTACAGATAGGCCCGGTGGTCCTGGATCGATCCGGTTCCGACAAACCCGCCATCCCGGGACATCGCGACTCTCCACATTGGTGTTGCCGTATTGATCGAGAAAATGTCGGTAGTCTTCCTGGTATCGTAATATGTTTCAGTAGTAGTCTTTGCGATCCCGTCCACCTGAGTAATATTGGTCCGTGTCTGTTCATCCCCCAGCTGAAGAATAATGGGATTGGCATTTTTCGATGAGGACCCGGCACTTTCGCTGGTCGTGAAGAAATGCAGGGAATTTTTTGCAGTAGAATAGCCGTACCCATCGGTTGATATGGCAACGCCATAGACATTTACGCCGGTATCATTGGACCATTGCCTCGTTCCGGCCCGGTCAAAGGAATATATTTTGGTTCCTGCCCCCACGAATACGCTGGTTCCAAGGGGCTGAATTGCCACGGAGGGGTTCCTGCTTTTTCCATCTTTATCCGTTGCTATGAAGCTCCAGAGTTTCCCTCCCATGTTATTCAGGAGGTATACAGTCCCATCGCTCCCTGCTGCGGCAATATAGGATCCATCGGAAGTCATCGAAAGCGAACCAATCAAACTGCTGTCAAGTGTCGTTTTCCAGGAGACTGCACTGTCGGTTCCCGCTGCAGCCCCGCAGGCGACCAGGACCAGCAGGAGGATCGCACTTCCGATGAATATCCGCGGCGTCATATTATTCATCCGTCGTCTTCAGCTGGTTAAAAAGGTTCCGACGGATCCCGCATCGTCAGATATGTTCCCTGATGCTGCAGAGAACCTGCTCTGCCAGTGCCGTACTTTTCTTCTCATCCGTCATCAGGGTGTCGAACTGTATGGCCCCCGGAATCGCCATGGTGTCCCGGATGTCCTGCACGAAAAGATCCGTGAAATCCCGGTACAGGGCAAGGGTTCCCCGGGAGGAGGGTTCCTGGCCGAATGCAGTCATAAGTGCCGCAGCCGGGCCGCTCACCGGTGTATCCCCGATGAAGGGGCTGACCGCAACCACGAACTTTTTCCGGAGAGCAACCGGGACCCCGTCACATTCAAGAATCGGGAGGATGCTTGTCACGGGATTACTCGGCCCTATGATTACGGCATCTGATCGCTCTATTGCCGAGAGAACCTCAAAGGTGGCCCGGGGCAACCGGTCCCATACCCGCGTGACCCCCAGGATCGGGATTTTTCCGCGCTTCCGTACCCAGTATTCCTGGAAGTGAATCCTGCCTTGTTCCGTTTCAACCATCGTAGTTACCGGGGAATCTGCCATCGGAAGCACGTTTGCGCGGACTCCGTATTTCCCACAGAGCGTCTGGGTCGCACGGGTCAGGGTCATTCCCGATGCCAGAAGTTCTGCCCGTACGATATTCACGGCCCGGTCCCGGTCCCCGAGTGTAATGAATTCATCCTGGCCGAGACGGACCAGTTCTTCGTGGGTCACGAACGTATCGTTCCGGATCCCCCACCAGGTATCGGTATCGAGGAGCCCGCAAAAGAGATACATCACGGTGTCCACATCCGGGGAAAGGTATCCTCCCGAGAACCGGATATCCTCAGCGGTATTCAAGATTACCGAGATCTCCTCTTCAGGGAGGATATTTTTGAGGCCCCGGAGAAGTTTCGGCGTTCCCGTCCCGCCGGAAAGGACCGTTATCATCGTTCCATATGTTTATCACCGGATATACAAGACTTTGTAGTACACCCGGTGCCTGCCGCAATGACCCGGCATGCGGGTTGTTACGGCTGGAGGGAACGCGGATGAAGATAGTCAAGGATCCTGTTCACGGTTATGTCGAGATTGACGAGGCGCTTCTACCGCTCCTGGACAGCCCGGTTCTCCAGCGCCTCCGTTACATACGGCAGCTTGGGTTTTCGTACCTGGTATATCCCGGGGCAAACCATACCCGGTTCGAGCATGCGCTCGGGGCAATGCATCTTGCAGGCCTAGTCTCCCGTCAGATCGGGCTCGATGACCACGATCGTCTGGCAGTCTCCGCGGCGGCGCTTCTCCATGATATCGGTCACGGGCCGTTCTCCCATGCGAGCGAACCCCTGATTGAGGAACTGCTCGGGCACGATCATGCCGACGTCGGTGCGATCCTTCAGGAAGGAGACCTCACCGGTGCACTTGAACGTACCGGGATCAATCCGGAGGAAATCATATCGCTGATTGCGGGAGATCACCCTCTTGCAGAGATAATCCACGGCAGTCTTGATGTCGACCGGATGGATTACCTGCTCCGGGATGCGCATTACACCGGTGCCCCGTACGGTACCGTGGACACCCAGCGGCTCATCCGCCATATTGTTCTCACGCCGGAGGGAATCGCCCTTGATGAGAACGGAGTGAATGCAGCGGAATCCCTGCTCATCGCAAGAACCCTGATGCGGTCAACGGTATACTACCATCATGTCAGCCGCATAGCGCACAGCATGTTCGTGCTTGCAGCGCTTTCGCACCTCTCATCGCAGCCGGAATCTGCGGTCCGCCCGTTCCTGCGGGATAACGATTCCGGATGCCTTACAACCCTTCTCCGATCCTCCGATCCGGTTGCCCGTGACCTGATGCAGCGGCTCTATCAGCGCAGGCTTTTCAAGCGGGCGGTGTATGTCGGAAGAGAGCAGGTGAACGTACCATCCCTCCAGGGAAAGCGGTCCCTGAACGATCTCAGGAACATTTCCCGGGAAATTGCCGGGCACGCAGGGATTCCCGGACATTTTCTCCTGATCGATATCCCGGATTTTCCCGGGAACATGGCCATCGAGATCCAGGTCCAGAGCAGGCACGCCCTCGCCTCCCTGGAAGATGTATCGCCTCTCGTGACCACGCTGAACGAAACCCGGCGGGAGCAGTGGCGTCTCGGGGTATATACCCTGCCCGAGTACCGGGACCGGGTTGCTCTCGCCGCAACAGAGATCCTGCATATCAGGAAACCAACGCTCCAGAACAAACTTGCGTTATAGGAGGAAAACGTCTTTTTCCGGGGATGCGCGGAAACGGAGGCTTCGGGAAGTACCGGAAACCCGGCGCTCTTCCGGAGTACAGAAATCAGGTCGTGAACGATGGCAGACGCATGGATCGGGTACTGGGTTATTGTCACAGCGGCAATTGTTGCGATACTAGTTACGTTCTGCATCATTGTTCTCGTCCTCCTCCGGAGGGAGCGTGAATTTTTCCGTGGCAGGGTCATCCTTGCCTGCTGCCGGGACCTTCTCGAAGAGATGGACAGCCTTCATGCTCCCGGCAACGATGATGCCGCTGTCGCTTCTGCGAAAGGATGTCTCCGGGCAGTTCTTGACCGTATTACCGACATTTCGCCGCCGGATGTTCAGTTGCCGGCAGCGGAACTCCTTGCATTCCTGGAGGATTATTCCGGCCGGGAACCCGTGACCGGCCATGAAAGGGAATGCGTTCAGCATCTCATGGATGCAGCCGGAAGATATCTCGATGTGGAGGGGAGGCGGGAGATCCTGGTCCTGATGGAGAAAGCCTATCTAGGATCCGAATCCTGGACATGAGGGTGGATCCGCCCCGATTCGCGGGGAAGATCCGGCCTGCCGGCAGGTACCCTTGGATAAACTCTTTTTCCTCCCGGAAGAGTAGTACTAGGAAATATCCGCCGGCCTGCGTGCGGTATGCGCCGGGAGAGTTGCAGCCATGGGAAAAGTGTTTGTTGTCGGAGTGACCGGGGCAAGCGGGATCATCTATGCCCGGAGGCTCCTTGAGGTGCTGACCGGGTATTCCGAAGTCCATCTCGTCATATCTGATGTTGCGGAGAAGATCGCTGCCTATGAAGGGGTGTCCCTCGCAGGTTTCGATGCCGTCTACCATGATAACGACCAGCTCTTTGCCCCCATTGCGAGCGGCTCGTTCCGGTTCGATGGTATGGCCATTGCCCCCTGCAGCATGAAGACGCTTGCTGCCGTGAGCGGGGGCCACGCAGAGAACCTGATAACCCGGGCGGCAGACGTCTGCCTCAAGGAAAAACGGCCCTGCGTCCTCCTTCTCCGCGAGATGCCCCTCTCCCGGATACATCTCAAAAATATGCTCGCTGCGGATGAAGCCGGATCAACGGTTATGGTCGCATCGCCCGGGTTCTACTCGAAACCGGAAACCATCGACGACCTGGTGAATATGGTTGTCGGAAGACTGCTTGATCACCTGGATGTACCCCACTCGCTCACGCCGCGATGGGAGGGAAAAATATGAGAGAATTCATAGAATCAATGCGGGAACGGGGCGAAGTTGTCGATATCGAGACAGAAACGTCCCCGGATTTTGAAGCGCCGAAGATGGCGGCACGGACGGAAAAACTCCTCTATTTCCACCATATCGGCGGCGCAAAAGCGGTGATGAACGTCACGGCTACCCGGCGCTCACTCGCTTGTGCCCTCGGAATTGACGAGGGTTCGATGGTGAAGCAGCTTGCGGATTCCGGGTTCAACGGGAAAGTCGTTGATGATGGCAGGCTCCAGACGGGAAAGCCGGATCTCACGAAAATTCCCGTCATGAAGCATTTCCCGCTCGATGCCGGGAAATACCTGACCGCAGGGATTGTTTTCTCCTGCTACAAAGGAATCGAGAACGCTTCGATCCACCGCATGCAGGTCCTTGATGAGAAACGGGTCGCAGCGAGACTTGTTGAGGGCAGGCACACCCATAACCTGCTCGGGGCGGCACTTGCAGATGGGGAGAGGCTTCCGGTTGCAGTAGCCATCGGTACGCATCCTGCCGTCACCTTTGCCTGCTGCACCCGGGTACCTGCCCAGAAAGAGCTGCTCTACGCGGGCGAACTCCTTGGCGGCGAGATCCGGGTCCGTGAATGCCGGAACGGTGTCCGGGTCCCGGATGCGGAGATTGTCCTTGAAGGATACATAGGTGGCGAGGTCACGGAGGAGGGTCCGTTTGTCGATATCACCGGAACCTACGATCCGGTGCGGCGGCAGCCGGTGATCGAGTTTACCGGAATGCACCTCAAAAAAGATTTCATCTACCATGGTATCCTGCCGGGGGGAGACGAACACAAGATCCTGATGGGCGCCCCCTATGAACCCAAGATCTACAAAGCAGTTGCAGGAGTCACGCGGGTGAAGAATGTTGTCCTCACGAAAGGCGGCTGCGGCTATCTCCATGCAGTCATTCAGATCAAAAAGAGCACCCAGGGAGATGCGAAGAATGCGATCATGGCCGCGTTTGCGGCCCACACCTCCCTCAAACATGTGGTTGTTGTCGATGAGGATATCGATCCCCGGAATCCGCACGAGGTGGAATACGCAATTGCGACCCGGGTACGGGGCGATAAGGACCTGATGGTCATAACCGGTGTCCGGGGTTCCTCGCTCGATCCCTCCCAGACCGAGGACGGGACAAACGTGAAGATCGGGGTCGATGCAACGATGGTGATGGGCAGGGAAGACGAGTTCCGCAGGGCAACCTGGGACTGATACCATGTATCTTGACCGGGCTGACGAGCGGATCCTTGCCGGGGAAGAGGGCGAGACCCGCAGGAAGATGATGGAGATCCTCGTCGCATTGGGAAAGGTCTTCGGGGCAGAAGAGATGGTCCCGATTGCGAGCGCCCAGGTGAGCGGAGCGTCGTACAAGACCATCGGGGAGTACGGCCTCGAATGGCTTTCTGGCCTGGATGCACGGGTCGTCGTCCCTTCGGTCGTGAATCCAATCGGAATGCCGCTCGACCGGTGGCGGGAGATGGGAATCTCGGCGGATTTTGCCGAGAAGCAGCTCAAGGTCGTTGCCGCTTATGAGCGGCTCGGGATCAAACTCGATTGTACCTGCACACCCTATTACCTGTACACCACCCAGTACGGGGAACACCTTGCCTGGTCCGAATCTTCTGCGGTCTCGTACGCGAACTCGGTCATCGGCGCCCGGACCAACCGGGAAGGCGGACCGAGCGCCCTTGCGGCTGCGATGATCGGGAAAACTCCCTCGTATGGTCTTCACCTTGTGAAGAACCGCAGGCCCCAGGTTGTCATCGATGTGAAGCCCGGGGATCTCGAGATGGGGATTGCCCACTACGGTGCCCTTGGATACCTGGTCGGGAAGAAAGTCGGGAACCGGATCCCATTCTTCCGGGGTATCCGTCCGAACCGGGATCAGCTCAAGGCGCTCGGCGCCGCGATGGCTGCTACCGGAGCGGTTGCACTGTATCACGTCGATAAGATCACCCCGGAGACACGGGTCTTCCCGTTCGAACTCTCCGGCCTTGAGACAATTCCCGTTGAGGGCAGCGATATCAGGGACCAGTTCCATGATATCCAGGTGGAAGCGGTCGCGGTAGGCTGTCCGCACTGTTCTCCGGAAGAACTGGAGCGGATCGCGCAGCTCCTGACAGGAAAATCCGTAAAACTTCCCTTCTATGTCTTTGCTGCAAAGGGAGTCATGGAGAAAAACCAACCGCTTGTCGCAATCATCGAAAAGAGCGGGGCGCGGGTCTATGCCGACACCTGCATGGTCGTTTCGCCGGGCCTTGAAAAATTCAAAGGCATCATGGTGAACAGCGGGAAAGCGCTTGCCTACGTTCCGGATATGTGCGGGGCTCCGGCCCGCATCGGGACGCTGGAAGAGTGCGTTGCGGTAGCAACCGGGCAGGCCTGAATGAGAGGAGCGCCCGGAGCAATTGCGGATGGCTCAAGGAGGAGGAATCATCATGGATGAGCAGGTTGTTATCAGCGGGGCGATAGATGCCCTCAGGACGGGGGATACGGAAAGAAGGAGAGAAGCGGTCAGGACCCTTGCAGCGATTGGCGGCCCGGCAGTTCCCGATCTTATCTCACTCCTTCGCAGTGCGGATACGAACGACCTCCGGTGGTATGCCGCAATGGCGCTTGCACGGATTGGCGGTCCGGCAATCGGACCCCTGCTGGAGTCGATGAAGCAGAATACCGATACCGGTTTCCGGAAATATGCCGCCGCGGCCCTGGGGGAAATCGGGGTTCCGGCAATTGATCCCCTCCTTGAAGTCCTGGTGTCCGAAGACCGGGAACTCCGCGGATTTGCCTCACTTGCGCTTTGCCGGATTGGAAAACCCGCGGTCGGGCCGCTCACATCCGCGCTGGGCCACGGGAACGATGTCCTGAGACAATGCGCAGCCCTCACCCTCTGGAAGATGGGGGAACCGGGTGTCGACGCCCTTGTCCGGAATGTGCAGGAAGAGGAGATATCCTGAACCGTTTCGGAAGGAACTGAATTCTTCGCAGGCACCTGACATGTTGAACGTATCTCCCCGCATGGAAGCATATCTGGCTGGTCTGGAAGCCGAGCTGAACCGCGCAATTGCGGTTGCCCAGGAGGCCCGGGCACGGGGTATCGACCCCAGGACAACGGTTGAGATCCCGATAGCGAGCGATCTCGCGGATCGTGTCGAGGCCCTCCTGGATATCAAAGGAGTTGCAGCAAGAATCCGGGAACTCGAGAGCACGATGTCCCGTGAGGAGGCATCTCTCCATATCGGCGATGATTTCGTTCAGAAACGGTTCGGGGAGACGAACCGGGAAGAGATCCTCGATCATGCCATCAGGACGGCAATGGCGCTCCTCACGGAAGGGGTGGTTGCAGCGCCGACCGAAGGTATCGCAAAAGTCAGCGTCGGGAAGAACGATGATGGCAGCGAGTACCTCAAGATCTATTACGCAGGGCCCATCCGGAGTGCGGGAGGTACTGCGCAGGCACTCTCGGTGCTTGTCGGGGACTATGTCCGGCGTGCTCTCGGCATAAACCGGTATATCCCCCGCGAAGAAGAGATCGAGCGGTACGTAGAGGAGATCCGGCAGTACAACTCCATCATGAGCCTGCAGTACCTCCCGACCGACAATGAGATCCGGCTCATCATCAAGAACTGCCCGGTCTGCATTGACGGGGAAGCGACCGAGCAGCAGGAAGTCTCGGGGTACCGGAACCTTGAACGGGTCGAGACAAACGTAGTCCGGGGCGGAATGGCGCTCGTCATCGCGGAAGGCCTTGCGCTCAAAGCCCCGAAAGTCCAGAAAAACGTCCGGAAGATGAAGATGGACGGGTGGGACTGGCTGGAGGAACTGATCAGCGGGGTCTCGAAGGGTGCCAAGGGAGATGAACATGTCGGGGTCAAGCCGAAGGACAAATACCTTCGGGATTTAATCGGCGGACGACCGGTCTTTTCGTATCCCATGCGGAAAGGCGGCTTCCGGCTCCGGTACGGGAGGTCCCGGAACACCGGGTTTGCAGCGGGAGGCCTGAACCCGGCAACGATGCACATTCTCGGGGATTTCCTCGCGGTCGGCACCCAGATGAAGGTCGAGCGCCCGGGAAAAGCGGCAGGTATTGTTCCGGTCGATTCCATCCAGGGGCCGACCGTTCGGCTGAAGAGCGGAGATGTCCTCCGGGTGGACGATGCGAAGACCGCAAAGAAGATCCAGAGCCAGGTTGACGGGATCCTCGATGTCGGAGAGATCCTGATCTCGTTCGGGGAATTCCTGGAAAACAACCATCCCCTGGTTCCCTCCGCGTATTGCGAGGAATGGTGGCGTCTCGAAGGCGGAACAAAGAAGCCTGCGGATGAGGACGAGGCTATAGCGTTCACCGGGCAGGGGATACCGCTCTACCCGGATTACACCTTCTTCTGGGATGACATCCTTCCGGGGCAGGTCACAACACTCTCAGATTTCGTTCGGGAGAAGGGGTGCGTCAGGGAAGGCTATCTCGCTCTCCCGAACGATCCGGCAGCAAAAGGCATACTCGAAGAGCTCCTTGTTCCCCATATCGTCCGGGATGGCGAAATCCGTGTCGCACCCTACCGGGTTCTTGTTGCGTGTCTCGGTCTCGATGAGAACCTGCACAAGGCGGCACGGTGGGAGAACTGCCCGCAGGAGAATGCGATGGACATGGCCATCCACCTGTCCGGTTATACCATGCGGTCCAGGTCCGGGACCCGGATCGGCGGCCGTATGGGCCGGCCGGGAAAATCACGGCCCCGGAAGATGAATCCCCCGCCTCACGGGCTTTTCCCCCTCGGAGAAGCAGGTGGCAACCGGCGCTCGTTCCAGGAGGCCAGCACCCACTCACCCCAGGTGAACATGGACGGGGGTATCATCTCGATTGAGGTCGGGAAACGGAGATGCCCAGCCTGCGGTGCAGAGACCTACCAGAACCGGTGCAGCTGCGGGAGCCACACGGAACCGGTATTCGAATGCCCGAAATGCCACCGGGAAATAACCGCGGAGAAATGTCCATCATGCGGGGTATCCCCGGTGTGTTCCCAGCGGATCACGCTGAATGTCAAGAACGAATACCTGGCGGCGTTGGACCGTCTCGGTATCCGGAACAGTTCCCTTGCTCTCGTGAAAGGTGTCCGCGGACTGATCTCGAAAGAACGCTCAATCGAGATCATGGAGAAGGGGATCCTGCGCGCCCAGAACGATCTCTTCGTCTTCAAGGACGGGACGGTCCGGTTCGACATGATCGATCTCCCGCTCACCCATATCCGTCCCGATGAAGTCGGGGTACCCGTTGAGAAACTGCGGGAGCTCGGGTATACGACGGATACCTTCGGGAACGATCTTGAACGGCTAGACCAGGTGATCGAGCTCCACGCCCAGGACATCCTGATCTCGGAGTCCTGCGCGGAATATCTCGTGAAAATCGCAAAATTCATTGACGATCTCCTGGTGAAAATCTACAACCTGCCGCCCTTCTACAATATTGAAGGGAAAGAAGGACTTCCCGGCCACCTGGTGATGGGCCTTGCACCGCATACGAGTGCCGGGGTTCTTGCACGTATCGTCGGGTTCTCGAAAGCGAACGTGGGGTATGCCCACCCGTTCTTCCATGCCGCGAAGCGCAGGAACTGTTTCCACGGCGACACGGAGATTGAGGTCTATGACGGGAAGATCTGGGCAAAAAAGAAGATCCGTGAATTTGTTCTCGAAAACTTCGATGTGAGCAGGCCGGGAATCGACCGGCTCGGCACGTATTACTCCGATCCCCGGCGGCCGTACTATACCCGTTCCGTTGACACGCAGGGTGGTACGCACCTGCGCAGGGTGACTTCGGTCTCCATCCATCGCGCGCCGAAGGAACTGATCAGCTTCACGACCAGCAGGGGCAGGAAGCTGAATGTAACGCCCGACCACGCGATGCTGGTCTGGGATACTTCCTACCTCCGGAAGATCCGTGCGATGGAGATGAACCCGGGCGACGGGGTCCCGGTCTTCGAGAATGGCTGTGTCATAACCGATCATATTACCGGGGTTGCCTACGCGACCTGCCTTGATGAGCGGGTATACTGCCTCACGGTTGCGGACGACCACACGGTCCTTGCGAACGGGATCTTCACCGGGCAGTGCGATGGCGATGAGGACTGCGTGATGCTCCTCCTCGACGGCCTGATCAACTTTTCCCGGACGTTCCTTCCTGAGAACCGCGGGGGCACGATGGATGCGCCGCTTGTTCTGACGACCCGTATCGACCCGAAGGAGATCGACAAGGAGAGTCTGAACGTGGACGTCTGCCGGTCGTACCCGCTCGAACTCTATACGAGCGCCCTGAACTACGTCCATCCCAAGGATATCGAGCAGCTCATCGACCGGGTCGAGCGCAGGCTGGGAACGCCCGGCCAGCTGGAAGGCTTCCTGTATACCCACGAAACATCGGACATATCGGCGGGGCCGTTCGAATCGATGTACACCCTTATCGAGTCCATGCCCGAGAAGCTCCAGGCAGAGCTTGACCTTGGGAAACTTATCCGGGCAGTCGACGTGGACGATATCGCGGAACGGGTGCTCAAGACCCATTTCATGCCGGACCTGATGGGGAACCTGAACTCGTTCTCCAAGCAGAAGTTCCGGTGCACCAAGTGCAACCACAGCTACCGGAGAATGCCCCTTGCCGGGAAATGCACCCGGTGCGGCGGGAACATCATCCCGACAGTCCACGAGGGCTCGGTCAAGAAATATCTCGATATGTCCCGGAACCTCTGCAAGGAGTACGCCATCTCCGAGTATACCCGGCAGCGGGTGGAAGTTCTCGATATGGCGATAGAGTCCACGTTCGGGACGCCCAAGGTCCAGCAGCTCGGCCTTGCGGACTTCATGTAATCCCTCCGTTAATCCGGAAGAATCATGTCGGTCCCCCAAAAGTCCATTATCCGCGAGAGTCCATTTTTATAGGATTTTCCATGCGGATACCCATAGCAGACGTGACACCGGAGACCGGCCATGCCGAAGTAACCGGCTGGATCCACGAAGTCCGGGACCTTGGCGGACTCGCGTTCTTTTTACTCCGTGACCGGACCGGGATCCTCCAGGTCACCATCCCAAAGAAGAAAGCCAGCGAAGCGGTTCTTGCCGCAGTAAAGGAAGTCTCCCGCGAGTCCGTGGTTCGGATCACCGGCCCGGTCAAGGCAATGGAAAAGGCGCCGGGCGGCCGCGAGATTGTTCCGGAAACCTTTGAGATCCTCTCAAAGAGCGACAGCCCGCTCCCCCTGGATGTCGTGGAGAAGGTACCGGCAGAGCTCGACACCCGTCTTGACTCCCGGTTCCTGGACGTCCGGAGACCCCGGGTTGCGGCCGTCTTCCAGATCCGGAGCGCAGCGATGCACGAGGTGTACGATTTCCTCTTCCGGAACGGGTTTTACCAGATCACGACCCCGAAAGTCGTTGCAGCCGCAACCGAGGGTGGAACCGAACTTTTCCCGATTGCTTACTTTGAGAAGGAAGCGTTCCTGAACCAGAGCCCGCAGCTCTATAAGCAGATGATGATGGCTGCAGGGTTCGAGAAGGTCTTTGAGATCGGGCCGATCTTCCGGGCGGAGGAGCACAATACCACGAAACATCTCAACGAAGCGACTTCCATCGATATCGAGGTCTCTTTCGCGGACCACGAGGATGTCATGAAGACTCTCGAAGACCTCATCGTTTCCGTGTACCGGAAGGTTGCCGATACCTGCTCCGTACCTCTCGCAAACCTGGAAATGGATACCTTCACGGTCCCGAAGGCTCCCTTCGTCCGGCTCCCCTACGGCGAAGCAATCGAGATCGCGAAGAAGAAGATCGATGAGCCGATCAAGTACGGGGACGACATCGGTTCCGCCGCAGAGCGGGCAATCGGGGAAGAGATGGGCGCCCACTACTTCATCGTGGACTGGCCGACCGAGATCCGTCCCTACTACGCGATGCCGAACGAGAAGGATCCCTCGATCTGCAAGGCGTTCGACCTGATGCACCCGAGGATGGAACTTTCCAGCGGTGCCCAGCGTGTCCACCAGCATGACCTTCTTGTAAAGCAGATCAAGGCAAAGGGCCTGAACCCGGACAGCTTCGAGTTCTACCTCCGGCCGTTCCGGTACGGGATGCCGCCCCATGCAGGATGGGGTCTTGGAGCAGAGCGCCTCGTTATGACGATGCTCGGCCTCCAGAACGTCCGGGAAGCTGTTCTCTTCCCGCGCGACCGGCACCGGCTTGTCCCGTAACGGGAAACCTCTAATATTTTTATCGCCTACTGCTCGATACGGATGGTTGTATGACTCCACCTTCTTTTGGCGTTCTCCTGCCCACTACCGTTGTCGGCAGTTACCCGCCGGTAAAAGGCTCCGGGCTTTCTGCAGTTCTTGATCCCATGAAGAAAGCCGTGGAGGTTGCAGTCGCCGATCAGGTTGCGGCAGGGATCGATATCATATCGGACGGACAGGTGAGGGCCGACATGATCCGGTCGTTTGCGGGAAGCCTGCCCGGTATCCGCGACCTCGATGTCGTGGGCCCGGTCCAGCCGGCATCGTCCCCCATCACCCTGAAGGATACGAAATACGCCCTGACCCGGCACAGGCAGGTGAAGGGGATCATCACCGGCCCGACGTCCCTTGCACACGGGCTCCATATCTCAACTCCTGCGTACCGGACGAAAGAGGAGCTGGCGCTCGACATCGCAAAGGCGCTCAGGGAAGAGGCCGTTCATCTTGCGGGGCTGGGGATAACGATGCTCCAGATCGATGAGCCGATCCTCTCGACCGGTGTGGCAGATGTCAGCGTGGGCCGGGAAGCCATCGGGATAATCACGGACGGGCTTCCGGTTCCGACCTGCCTGCATGTCTGCGGGTCCATCGGGAATGTCCTTGACGAACTCCTGAAGACCGAGGTCTCGGTCCTTGACCTGGAGTTCTCGAATAATCCCGGGAACCTTGAGGCAATAACCGGAAAAGACCTTGGTAAAAAAATGGTCGGATTCGGGAGCATCGATTCAACTTCCAACGAAATTGAGCCAGTCGCAGAGATTGTACAGCATATCCGGAAGGGTGTTGAGGTCTTCGGCCCGGAGAAGATGCTCATCGACCCGGACTGCGGGATGCGGATGCGGACCCGGGACGCTGCGTTTGCAAAACTCTCGAATATGGTTGCAGCGACACGGGAAGTCCGGAGCGGTCTCTGAAAAAAAGTTAATCCTTTTTTACCGGTGCACCGGGGTAAGGTTTGCATTCACGACCGTGTTCTCCTGCGGGGAGACCAGTACGGTCTGGCTGAAGGGCTGGTATCCGTACACGGTTACGGTTACGGTGTGGGGGATATCTGGGCTGAGCCCGGAGAAGAGGGCTGCACCGCTGTTCGGCGTTCCCTTGCAGTTGGTTCCGTCAACACATACCCAGGAGCTTCCCGGGCTGGTCCATACCTGGATGCTGCCCGGCTGCTGGATCTCCGCTACTGCGGCATTCTGGACGAGACATACCGCAACTCCCAAGAAGATCAGTGCTGTAATACAGAGATGGCAGACCGGTCTCTTCCAGCTGAGGTTTCCGATTCCGTTCCGGTTTTCCATGATTGTCATCCGGGTCATGATTGCTTCTCCCTCCTGGTCTTTCCGAAGGTTATGCTAGTGTCTGGAACAGGGACATAAAAAGGGCGGGAAGTTGGAAAAAAAGGCAGGGAGATTTTCTAGGGTTAGACGGGGGAAGGATGATTGGGTCTGGCTCAGGGGGGTGGGGGTATCATAATAAGGCTGATTTTCTCGAACCAGAGTGAGGCGAAGGCCAGGGATGACAAGGGTATTGGAAGTTATGCGGGATATATGAGGGGGAGTGAAGGAGAGGGTATGTGGCTAAGGTCTCAATTTTTTTGAATACAATTTTTCTCGCAATAAATTTGAATTCGGAAATACTAAGTACATCCCTTCTTAAAAATTAAAGAGTGTTAGATCAATACAGAGTGTATCAAGGTTTCTTAAGCGTAAAATAAAATTTAAAATATTATACTCATCCATCTAAAAGATTATATAAATTGTATAAAATCCAAATCCATTTAACGTCTTAAACCTCACTCAAAAAAGTAACTTTGCTTGTATGGTTTAAGTGATTTCAGTATAGTTTGAGAAAGCATTATATACTGCCCAGAACATATGGAGATCTAACTAAATATACCGAGAGGCACTCATATGAAAGTAGGCAATACATCTTTCCCACTATATCGGGTCAATGCCTTGTTAAAGGATATACGAATCATCTATGAAAAACTCGGACGAAAAGAAGTCTCAAAGGAACATATTGCAGAGGTTTTAGGTCAGAAAGTTGGGGGAGGAGGATTCACACAAAAACTCGCAGACTTCCGATCCTATGGATTACTAACAGGGGGATATGGTAAGTACGCTTTATCAGAAATCGGTGTTCTCGCAACTTTTGGAACACCCACAGAAAAAGAAGATGCGTTGGATAAAGCTGTGAAAAAAATCGATTTATGGAGGCAAATATACGAAAAAGTTGGATTAAATCCAAATCCTGAAACATTTTGGCTAGAGTTAGTTGATTTAACAGGAATGGAGCGTCCAGAAGCACAGATAAAAGCAGAAGATGTGCGTAAAGCGTATTTGGAGGATGCAAAATACATTCTTTCACGAAAAACATCGAAAGATGAGACTTCTTTTAAAACAGAAACACCCGATCAAGAGGATAATACCCCAAATTTAAAGAAACCCGACCAAGAAACCCCACAAGAAATAGTAAATACCCCCATAGGGAATTCCCCATACATCGGATTCCCAGAATATCTGCAAACTCCAATAATAATTAAGGATGAGACCTCATTTAAGGCTGCAAAAGTCTTTTGGGAGGTAATTGAAGCAAAATTTAAAAAAACTGAGGAGAATAAATGAATCATTTATTGGAATAATTTTAATAAGAAGTGTGCCGGGGTCGCCAAGTAGGTTATGACGGCTGATTGATAATCAGTTAATCCCCGCAAAGGATTTCGTGGGTTCGAGCCCCACCCCCGGCGTTGAGTATTATTATACAAGCGATTAAACAAAAACTTTTGCTTGCTTCAAAACCCAATCAAATTAATAATTTATGTATTTTAAACTTTGAGCTGTGATTTATCTAAATTCAAATGACTAGTGGATCAAATCCCCACAAAAACACCGGTTTAGTCTCTAAACTCATCCAAAATAAAGATCCCACTGATTTGTACACAAAATTCTTTCGATTTAGCAGACAGGCGAAGGAACGAGCACGGCCGCCCCCACTCGCACGGATCCACTGAGATCCCGGTGCAATCTGGCACCCAAGATCCCGGTACAACAAGGTACCCCATCCCTCCACCCCCCACCATGATCCCGATCACGGTCCCCCTCACTCATGTACCCGGCAGGGGAAGTATTCCCCCTACCCCACGGGTTTTTGGAAGGGGGTCCCGGTCCGGTGCCCGGTTACTCTCCTCTTCCACGATACGATTCGCTGATTTTCCATACACAAAAAATTGCGATGCCGGCCTTCGGCCGGGTTCGCGTGCTCGTCCCTCCGCCCGCTCACGACCAACCCGGCTCACTAACTGGTCCGGGCACAAAGGGCACTTTGGGGGTCATTTCCTAGATCTTTTTCTTATTTCTTTTTTCCTTAGAGAGTCTTCCGGAAAAAGGGGTCAAAGTGTCCAAGTGCCCGGAAACCCCCTGTCAGACACCCCCTCAAAACCACCCTTCCGGACCTACGTTTCCACCCCCGAAAAATACGCCCAAATTGGCCTCGGATTGGCAAAATACGCCTTTCTGGATCCGGCCGGAACCGCTTCGGAAAGAGTGGAAACAGGAAATCCTGCAATTTGGCCCCCGTTCACGAAAATACGCAATTATCGCGGGATTTATATGCCCTCCATAATGGCGATTTGCGGCCTCCGGACCGGATAATCGACCTCTCCTACCACCACCCGCCGGAATGGGCCTTTACGGGCTTCTGGTGAAGGGGGTGATTTCGGCGGTATTACATGGGTATTTTTGGGAAATAACCATAAAATGGGGTCAGTTTTTCACGACGTGAAAACAGTGCCGTCTCGAAAGGGCGTAATCAATGAAAGATTCAATGGTGAGAATCTTTCTCCTGGTTTTACCGGAGTTGGATCCGGCATGCCGGGCGGAAGGATGAGTACGGCCGCCTCTTCTCGCAGTGATCCACTGAGATCCCGGAGCAATCCGGTACCCGAAATCATGGTACAGTAAGGTACCATCAGCACCCCCCTAAAAAAATACGCCCGATATGGGCCCGGACTGGCAAAATATGCATTTCCGGATCCGGGGAAATCTGAACAAAACCGGAGGACCGGCCGGTATTCTGAAAATTTGCTGAGTTATCCCCTGTACGGACTCATTGTTACAAACAGATATGTTGTCTGCCCCGGTGAAACGGACAGGGTCCGTGAATAGGGATGGTGTCCGTGCACCGACACCGACAGGGTGTGATCGGTGTCTGCACTCAGTTCTGAAAATTCAGCAAACCCCACGTACGTAGTCCCTTTGCAATCTGTTTCATCCACGCAAACATACGCATTTACAGGCCGTGTCCAGACATGGATGCTGCCTGAAGCCGGCTCCTCTGCCGCTGCTGCTGCGGGTTGCGCAGTACAGGCAAAGACCATGAGCAGGATGATTACCCCTGCCAGTATCAGATAATTAACCGGGTGATCCCTGGTAAGCCGGATAACGGTTGTCCGGTTTTTGGCGATGTGCAGCTGATTCATTTTTCGCTCTTCCGGTAATTCATGGATTGTATCATGGGTAATCTGTCCGGAAACAAAAAGCGTAAGAAATTGGAAAATAAACGCGGAATATTTTCTCCGGATCCTTAAGACAAAGACAGGAAGAGCGGAAGAAAGGTCCTCTCTGCAGCAGGTCGCTTTTCCGGAACCTGCCACCCCGTACGACCCTGCTGTAAGGCAGCGGTTGTACAATCTGTGTATCCCGCTATCCTTTGCAGTTTGGTATACATCCCCGGTCGGGTTCAGTACCCGCGCCGGTCCTTGATCAGGATCCGGTGCGATGCCCGGTTCACAGGCCTGCGGCGATAGAACGGGATCAGTTCTTTGGTTTTTTCAATCCCAGGATAGCATCCTGAACCGTGGCGTACCGGGCAAACACCTGCTCAAATCCGCTGAGCGTCAGTATCCGGTCGACAAGTTCACTGCTCCCTGCAAGGACCATGCTGATTCCTTTTTTCTGGTACTGCCGTTTCAGGTACACAAATACCCGGAGGCCCATGCTGCTGATATACTCAAGACGGGTAAGATCGAAAATAACGGGTTTATCGCCCCATCGGGTACTGTCGTCCTGGAATTCCGGCGTCGTCCCGGCGTCCAGCCTCCCTATGATCGCGACGATAAGGATACCCTCTCTCTCTTCCTTCACAATCTGCATTGTTTCCGACACTCTGACTCCTCACAGTTCCGTACGGACCAAAGTAATGCCCCGGGAATTTAGTACCGGAGAGAATCCGGTAATTATTCTTTGGTTATACCACGGACGTTATAAGAGTAGTACTTTTTTTCCGGTATGCCCGGGAGATCATACAACCCGGGATGTCGTTGAAGCCTCGATTCCGGATTCGGTAATGATGAACGGAAGGACCCGCTGGGGTACCCGTCCTCCTGCCAGTTTGTGGACGATCAGGGAACGCTCAATCTCGTTCATATTGATGCTGTACGTGAGTTCGATACAGATATCTGCCGCACGCATGAGCCGCGTCATCTCGACCGGAGGGTGAATACCGGTATAGAGCAAGAACATCGCGTTCGCCCCGCGCTGCTTCACAGCTTCCCGTGCGAGACGCATAAATTTCAGCGTCGCTTCGGCTCCATAGTTCATGAGAATTGTTGAGAGGGAATCTATCGCGATCCTGCCACCGATCATTTCGGGAAGGTACATCTCCGGGTGACGGTCTGAGATATCTGTCATCTCCTCATCCGCCTCTCCATCGTTGATGAGGTACGTTCCCTCTTCACCTGGGACCTGCGTGAACTGCCGTGCCATCAGTTCGAGACCCGAAGTTGCGGATCCATAGACCAGAATAGTGGTTCCCATCGGAAACCCCCCGTCAAGGAGAAGGTTGAGACCGGTGATTCCGGTCGCACGCTTCTTCACGCCCCCTGATTTCGGGATATCGGTAATTCTCGTCCTGGTATCGGGCAAAGGATATGACCACCGGTATATCTCTTAACTAAACTAAATAGGTTTCCCTGGGGCGATAATCTCATTCTGCAGGAAAAGATGTTATTTCTTTAAAATACGGGCCCCGTATTCTTCACGGAGCGTCCTGCGCAGGAGCTTCCAGCCGCTCACCCGCGGCAGTGCATCCACCCGGACAATCCTGCGCGGGACTTTATAGCCTGCAAGGTGCTCCCTGCAAAACGCAATAATCTCCTCGTCCGTGCAGGGAATGTCATCACGGAAATGGATGGCGGCAACCGGGATCTCCCCGCTCCGTTCATCGGGAATCCCGAACACTGCGACATCGAGAACCGAGGGATGCCGGACGATGACATTCTCCACTTCGGTCGGGTACACTTTCCAGCCCGACATGATGATCATGTCCTTCTTCCGGTCGGTGATGAAGAGGATGCTCTCTGCATCCAGGTACCCGATATCCCCGGTCAGGAACCAGCCGTCAGGCCGGAAGACCTCACGGGTCGCAGCGGGAAGGTTCCAGTACCCCTTGGCAACCGATGGTCCGCGAAGCGCTATCTCACCGGTCTCGCCCGGAGGAAGTTCCCGGTCCGGATTATCCGTGTCCACGATCTTCACTTCCGTGTACCCGATCGGGACACCGACGCTCTGGTAATTGCATGTCAGGAACTGGTACTCGGGAAGGGTGGTAGTCCCGGAACCGATCACGATCGTTTCGGAGAGGCCGTACGAGTTTGCGACCGGGATATGAAACCGTTTGTCGAAGGCTTCCCAGACGGAGGGGAGGAGCTGGCCGCCCCCGCTGATGATCACCCGTACCGTTTTCAGTGTTGTCTCAATCGCCTCGTCATTTCCACTATTCACGAGAGAATGAATGACCGGCGGCATTCCTGCAAGGACCGTGATTTTGTATCTGGCAATGAGCGAGAGGTACTGGTCGAGGTGGAAGCGTTCCATCATCACGAACGTTCCTCCGTGACGGATGACCGCTATTCCCCATGAGATCCCGACGTGGCCCATAGGATAGATCCCAAGGTAAACGTCATCGGGACGGAGCCGGAGTGCTTCCCCTTCTGCATCAAGGGCACTCATCCAGGCTCCATGGGAAAGCATCGCTCCCTTTGGCCTGCCGGTTGTCCCTGCGGTATACTGAATATGGCAGAGGTCGTCGCAGGCGCAGTGGACTGCCCGGAGTTCCGGAGCGTGGGTCATCATCCCGGCCCAGGAAACGGTGCCGGGGATCTCAGGCTCCGTACAGATCACCATCTTGATGGTAGGGGCGTCCTCTCGTATTCCAGCGATCACCGGAGCACCGCTGCGGTCCGTGATTACAGCGACCGCCCCGGCATCGTTCACGACATGCACGAGTTCCTCGCCGCGGTACACGATATTTGTGGGGACTGCGATCGCCCCGATGCGCCAGATGGCAAAGTAACTGATCAGGTATTCCGGGGAACTGTCCAGGTAGATGCAGACCCGGTCGCCCTTTCCGACTCCGTATGCAAGGAGGCCGTTTCCCAGCCGGTTCATGGCATCGATTACCTGGTAATAGGTAAGGACCGTGTTCCGTGACGGGCAGACAAGCGCCGGCTTCTCTCCGGGAACGCTCTTTGCATCAAGCATGGTTGTTACGTTGACCATGAGATTCCTGCCAAATGGTGTACCAGGATAGGACGCTGATGTATATAGGTGTTCAACTTTATGTGCGGAGGTCAGGAAGCAAACAGCAGATGCTGGTGTACGGCAATTCGGGTGAGTGGTGGCGATAATCTCGTACAAGAGAGATCTTTCAACCGGCTATCCCAAAAAAAGAAACGGAATTACTGGTATTCCGGTGGCTGAACCTGGGTGGGGAGACCGCCCTTGAAGTGGTCCTGGATGCGCTTGTAATATTCCCGGAGCCGTTCATTCATGGTCGGATGGACCTTGACCCGTGCTTTCTCGAAATGTTTTCCCGTGATACTTACCGTCTTTTCACGGAGGGCAAGCATTCCCGCCTCCCGGCAGAGGGATTCCAGGTCTGAACCGGCATATCCTTCGGTCTCTTTTGCGACGTCAGCGATCAGGTTCTCCCGGACCGGGTCCGTGAAGGAGAGGTGGTTTTCGGTGATCAGTTCGATCACTTTCTTCCTGCGCTCCCCCAGGGAGATCCCTTCTTTTTTCTCCGGAAGCAGAGCGAGATGCGATTTTATTTCGGTTACCGAGAGCCGCTTCTTCTTTCCGATCTTTTTGAACGCATCCTCGATCGCATTTGCATCATAGCCCTCAAGCGCATGGATCACTTCTTCCAGTGCGGAGCCCGCCACCGGCATCTTCTGGGTATGGATGCGCAGGATCTTCTTCCTGTCCTCAAACGTCGGTTCGCCGATATAGACCAGGCGGTCGAACCGACCGGGCCGGAGGAGGGCGGGATCCACGATGTCCGGGCGGTTCGTTGCGCCCATAACAACCACGTCTTTCAGTTCCTCAAGGCCGTCCATCTCGGTCAGGAGCTGGTTTAAGACGCTCTCGATTACATGAGAGTCGCTGCCCGAGCCCCGGGCCGGGGCAAGTGCATCGATCTCGTCAAAGAAGATGATAGCCGGGGAGACCTGCCGGGCTTTCCGGAACACTTCCCTGACAGCCCGTTCGCTCTCGCCGACCCACTTGGAGAGGAGCTGCGGTCCGCGGATGGCGATAAAGTTCGCCCCGCTCTCGTTTGCAACGGCTTTCGCGATCAGGGTCTTCCCGGTTCCGGGAGGCCCATAAAGGAGGACTCCCCGGGGCGGCCGGATGCCCAGGTTCTCGAAGCGTTCCCGGTCCGTGAGCGGGTACTCAACCGCTTCCCGGACCTCCTCTTTTGCATCCTCGAGGCCGCCGACATCCTCCCATTTCACATGGGAGACCTCGAGCATCACTTCCCGCATCGCGCTCGGGGAGACATCCCGCTGGGCGGAGCTGAAGTCCGAAGACATGACCTTCAGGGTGTCGAGGACTTCCTTAGGGATCTCCTTTGCATCGAGATCGATTGAAGGGAGGTACCTCCGGAGTGCACGGATGGCTGCTTCCCGGGAAAGTGCAGCGAGATCTGCTCCCACAAACCCGTGAGTCTGCTGGGCAAGCTCTTCGAGCTTGACGTCCTCTGCAAGCGGCATTCCCCGGGTGTGGATCTTCATGATGTCGATACGGTCCGGCTCTCCCGGAACGCCGATCTCGATCTCCCGGTCAAACCTGCCGGGTCTGCGAAGGGCGGGATCGATGGCGTCCACCCGGTTTGTCGCACCGATGACGACAACCTGTCCGCGTTCCTCAAGCCCGTCCATCATGGTGAGGAGCTGGGCGACGACACGCCGTTCGACTTCGCCGGTCACGTCCTCCCTTCTGGGAGCTATTGAGTCAAGCTCATCGATGAAGATGATTGCAGGGGAATTTTCCCGGGCCTCTTCGAATACTTCCCGGAGCCGCTGCTCGCTCTCACCGTAATATTTCGAGATAACTTCGGGGCCTGCTATCGAGATGAAGTGCGCCCCGCTCTCGCTTGCAACCGCTTTTGCAATCAGGGTCTTTCCGGTCCCGGGCGGGCCGTACAGGAGAACTCCCTTCGGAGGCTCTATCCCGAGCGCCTGGAAGAGTTCCGGATGGCGCATCGGGAGTTCAATCGTCTCCCGCACCCGCTGGAGTTCATCCTTCAGGCCGCCGATATCCTCGTATGAAAACCGTTTTACTCCCTCAAACCCGGCGGCCGGCTTATCCGAGAACACGATCTCGGTATTTTTGGTTATGATGACCGCGTTCTCGGGCTCGATCTCAACGACCTTGAAGGCAACGATCTGGGGCTGGATGAACGGAAGCCCGAGCATGATCGGGATCATGTCGTTCTTCACCACCGGGAAATCTATGAGTCCGTTCACCACATGGGGATTGTTCCCGATGGGGATCTTCTTCGGGAGATCTTCCGGAGGTGCAAGGACGACACGCTGCGCTTCCACCTCATCCTGGATGGAGGATACCCGGACCGTGTCCCCGATGGCAATTCCAGCGTTCATCCGGGTAAAATTATCGATCCGGATCTTGTGCTGGTTCCAGTCCTCAACGAGTGCCCGCCAGACTTTTGCGACCGTCTTCCGTTTTCCCTCGACGAGTACGAGATCGCCCGGGGAGATCCGCAGGGCAAGCATCGTCTCCGGATCGAGCCGGGCTTTTCCCCCGCCCTGATCGCCGGGATAGGCGCTGTCTACCCTCAATTGCACTTCAGGCATTACCCTAAAGGTCATATACGCCGGGATTTATAAGTACGTGTTGCGATATGCGAGTCCTTCTCTTTGATCCGTTCCACGGTGCAGCCGGGGACATGATAACCGGAGCCCTTCTTGCGGTCGGTGCCGACCGCGACCTTGTTGCAAAGGCGATGGGGTCGCTTGTTGCCGATCCGGTCTTTTCCGAGGTCGACCGGGCCGGAATCCGTGCTGTCAGGGTCGAAACACGTGCCGGTAGTCACGCACGGACCCTCGATGAGGTTCTCGCACGGATCCGGGAGGGGGATGCTCCTCCGGAAGCAATCGACATTGCGGTACAGGTTTTTAAGAGACTGGCTGCTGCTGAAGAAAAAGTCCACGGCGAACACCCGCATTTTCATGAGGTGGGCGCAGATGACGCGATAGCGGACGTTGTCGGCGCCTGCACGGCCCTTGTTTCCCTCAAAGTGGAAGCGGTTGCGGTTCTGCCGGTCCTTCTCGGAGGTGGCACCGGAACGGGATCGCACGGGACGTTCCCGGTTCCCCCACCTGCCACCCTGAATATTCTTACCGGGACCCGGATCAGGAGTCGGCTCGGCAGCCTGGAAGATGGTGAACTCTGCACCCCGACCGGGGCAGCCCTCCTTGCGGAGTTTGCCACGATCTCTCCGGAAGATCTCGGGGAGATGACGGTTCTTGCCAACGGATATGGAGCCGGGACAGGCAATCCGCATCATGTCCCGAACGTACTGCGTGCGGTTCTTATCGAAGCACAGGCCTCTGCCGGGAAGACTGGACAGGACGCTGTTGATATCCTGGAGACGAACGTTGACGACATCAGCGGGGAAGTCCTGGCGGACGTCATCGGCCGGCTGATGGAAGCCGGGGCCCGGGATGCAAGTGTGATTCCCTGCATCATGAAGAAAGGAAGGTCCGGGCATCTCATCCGGGTAATTGCGGGCCCTGAAACGAGCCGGGCGCTTGCCCGTATCCTGGCCCGCGAACTGGGGACGCTCGGCGTCCGCTGCATCCCGTCCGTTCACCGGTTCATTGCGGACAGAACGATTGAACTGGTTGCAGTGGAGATGTGCGGGATCCGGCGGAAGATGCCGGTAAAATGTGCCTGGATGGACGGGGAGTGTTACAGCATCAAGGCTGAATTCGATCCGGCCCGGGACCTTGCAGGTGAGGCAGGGATTCCGGTCCGGGAAGTCACCCGGATTATCGAAGAAACCGCAAGAGAATTTTTCCGGAAGAACCATGGGGAGAAGATGTCCTGATGCATCTCCGGTATATTTCTACCGGAAGTCCGGATCTCGATACGTTGATCGGGGGCGGGCTTGAACCCGGCGTCCTTACCCAGATCTATGGCGAACCTGCGAGCGGGAAGAGCACGCTCTGTACGCTTGCTGCCGTTACCAGCATACGGAGCGGAAAAGGGGTGATCTTCATTGATACGGAAGGATTTTCCATTGAGCGGTTCCGGCAGGTGGCGGGTGACAATGCACCGGCACTTTCCGATCAGTTGTATCTTTACGAACCGGTCGATTTCGAGCAGCAGGGCGAGATGATCGCGGATGCCGACAAGATCCTCCGGGCCAAAAAGGCAGGGCTCGTCATCCTCGATTCTGCAACCGCTTTCTACCGGACGGAACTGGAAGGAGGCCGGGATGCAATGCAGCGCCTGACAAAACAGACGATCCTCCTCCTGGGGTATGCACGCCGGTACGAAATTCCGGTTCTTCTCACGAATCAGGTGTACATGGATACCGAGAAGAACTCATTTTCAGGGCTTGGCGGTATGGCACTTGAGCACATCTCCAAAGTCATCGTCCGTCTCCAGAAACAGGAAGGCCGGCGCAAGGCAGTTCTCATGAAACACCGGTCCCGTCCGGAAGGCGGATCGTTTGAATTTGTCATAACTACCGAAGGCATACGAGTGGTAGCGTAACCCCGTTCCGGGATTTTTTGAAGAAGATCCCTGCCGGTGGCCTTGCAGCCTGGTACCGGCAGGATTGATTAGGTATCGGGAAGAAAATTACGCCAGATGGTGTTCCGGATGAGCGAAACCGAAACGGAAACTACCCGGGCCGCAGAAGTATCGTTCAAATCGGTATCCCGCATCCTGGACGCGGACGATCCATCCCCGGAAGAGCGGCGGGACCTGACGGATCGTTCCGAAGAACGAATCTTCCATGCAGTGCTTGATACGTACAGGGGAATGCGGGCAAAGATCGCGAATCAACTGGTCATCCGGGTTCCGGCGGAGGAACTTTCCGAAGAGAGGAAAGCCGCCATTGTCTCTGCCATCCGCTGCCATTTCCGAAGCCGGGCCGATGAGGTCGGGAGAGGGACCCGGCTCACGGTGCGGGTCGGCCTGCGGGAAGTGCGGCTCACCGTTGCGGTCTGTCTTCCCTCCTTTATTGCGATCGCACTCATCGTGAAGTTCATGAACCATGATCCCCTGGGCACTGTTCTTGAGAACATCCTTGTCATCTTCTGCTGGGTCACAATCTGGCAGCCGTTCCAGTCCCTCGTGTTCGACCGCTGGACCCTGAAAGAGACGGCATCCGTTTACCAGAAGATATCAGCGATGGACATCCGGGTCATCCCGGAATGAGTCCGGGTTCATGAACGTTGGTTTCAGGTGCAGTGTGCAGGATATCTGAAAAAAGTCTGGGAATTATCAGAAGTGATTGGGGCAGCCCGGTCAGCCGCGCCGTTCCACGATCCGCTGCACGATATGGCGGGAACTGCAAAGGACATCGTCCCCGAATTTCCCTATCCGGACGATTTTTGCCGGGATGTTCCGGGAGAGCAGGGCTTTTCTGAGGCCCTCCTCATCGAAGTGCTGGTTGTACCCGATTGTAATGATATCCGGCTGGAGTTCCTCGATAGGACGGTACATGTCCGTCAAATCCCCGAGGCGTGCATGATCGACCGGTTTTAAGGAGGCGACCATACGGCACCGCTGCTCTTCGGGAATGATGGGGGTAGGTTTGTGCTTGACATTTGCGTCCCGGGCGACAATAACCCAGAGTTCATCCCCCAGTTTGCGGGATTCCTCCAGGTAGAAGATATGCCCCGGGTGCAGGATATCGAACGTTCCGGTTGCAACGACCCGGGTCATTCAATCACCTCCAGTTGCGCCAGGGTCCCATCGGCATGAAAACAGCGCCAGTCGCGTTCTCCATAGGGATAACCGACAATGATATGGAGTCTCCCGGATCGCGGGAAAAAACTGATGTCAGCGTCGGACGGCCTGATGACGCCGTTCGGGTGGCTGTGGACACTTCCCGCAACATGGGTGTCGAGCGGCATCATATCGAGAAACATACTTGCGGACTCTTCCCTCCCGATAGTACCCGGAAGGAGGTTGATCTCCTCCAAAATCCCTTCCTCCTCCCGCAGGAGTCCTGCATATTCATGGGGATGATTCTCTTTTCCCATCTCAAGAAGGAGTGCAAGCAGGCTCTTCCGGATGCCGCGAATCTTCATCTGCTCTATACTGTTAGGGGATGGGAGCAATGAATGATTGCATCCCGGTTCCGGATTATTTTGTTCCCGTGACCTTGATGATATGATACCCGAACTGGGTTTTGACCGGTCCGACAATGTTTCCTTCCGCGGTTTCGAAGGCGGCATTTTCAAACTCGGGGACCATCATTCCCTTGCCGAACCAGCCGAGATCGCCGCCTTTGTTCCCGGAAGGGCATTTGGAAAAGCGTTTGGCGACGGCCTCAAAGTCCTCTCCCCCGTTTATCCGCTTGAGGATATCGTTTGCCTGTTCTTCTGTCTTGACCAGGATGTGGGACGCACGAACCTGTTTAGCCATACCGGGTACAGGTGACGGGAACCGATAAAAGGGATTCGGAGTCCTGCTGTACGGTTACGGAAAATATCTAAAACGGACCGTCCTGCTCGAAGCTCCGGTTGAACCGGAGCGCAAGTTCGGCCTTATACAGTTCCTTCCCGAGGTATGCCGCATGGTCGAACCGGGAGACGAGATCTTCAGCGAGAATCGTCTCCAGCACATCATCCCAGTGTTTTCCCCGGATCGCACGCTCGTTGAGTACGGCAACGATCTCACCATCTTGAATCCCTATCCGGAAATTTCCTCTGGGATCGTACGTGATTTCCTCGGGAACCGGCCCTGCTGCAGCAATCTCCCTGTACGAGAGGGCCGGCTCCCGCCTCCTGCGCTTCTCTTTGAGGATGAGGAGGTCGATCCCGAGATCTTTCGGGTACGGCCGGTCCCGGGTGAGTGCCATCATATCGGTTGCAGTCCGCATCTCCCGGATGGATCCCCGTGTCTTGTCGCTGTGTTCGCTTGTAAAGACGACCGATGCCCCGATCTCATGTGCCATCCCGGCAAGGAGTGCATTGGCCCCGGGTGAATCGGCATCAAGGAGTTCAACCACGTTCCCGGCCCCGAAAAAGAGGGGGTACCCGAAATTCCTGAACCTGCAGAGCGAGGAAACAAGACCGGAGCCTACCGGCTGGAGCAGGGGATCGGCGATGAGACAGGAAATCCCTGCCAGTTCCGCTGCCGTCAGGTTTTCTTCAAGCGTCTTTTCCCGCGGAACGATAACGGCAGCAGTTCCGGCCTCTGCGACCTCTGCCCCGACCGCTGCAATATTTCCTTCGTGCAGGCTAAGAACGAGATCGGCCCTCGTGAGTGCGGCCCGGATAAGATCCGGATCCTGCGTGTCCACGGAGAGCGGCCCGGGGATATCGGACAGGAGTCTGAAACAGTGTTCGACGTCTTCCGGTGTCGCGTCGAACCCGAAACCGAGATCCACGATGTCGGCCCCTGCATCAAATGCGGCGAGGACGTTTTCCCTGATATTTTCAGCCTTGTGGGCGTCCATGATCTCGGCAAGGACTTTCATACGGGCCGTCCCCCCGATCTTCACATCCCGTATGAGGTAATCGAAAGAAGCCTGGGTCTCCAGATCGAGGATCCGCCTGCGGGCCTCGTCCCGTTTTTTGAGTGAGAGAAAATCGTCCGCAGGCATTGTCCGGGAGAGTTCTATCGTCCCGATCAGCGGAAGCAGGAATGCCATATCTGCTGCATGGCGGGTGCCCCGGTACACGGGAATTCCGGTTTCTTCTTCTACATCTGCAAAAGATGCCGTGCACATCCCGGATACAATTACCATATCGTATCTCTTCCGTGTGAGATATTCCCGGATAGCAGCCGGTGTAACGAAGGATGCAATCTCTCCCGTGACCACTACATCCGCATCAAGCCCGCGCGCTGCGGAGCGGAGGAGATCGGCCGTTACCGAACCTGTCGGGAGGAGAATCTGCATAAGTTCCCTTAATATCCGAGAGGTTAAAAACTAATACATTATGCTTGCCTGCGATCTCCACGTCCATACCAGTTTTTCAAAGGACGGAGAGAGCAGCGTTGAGGAGATCCTCGCACAAGCGGAGGCAGTGGGGCTTGATGCCATCGCAATAACGGATCATGACACCGTTGACGGTGCGAAACGTGCACTTGCCTGTAAAACAGATGTCATTGTTATACCGGGAATAGAAATATCAACAAAACAGGGGCATCTCCTTGCCCTCGGAATAACGGAAGTCATTCCTGCAGGTCTCGATGTTCTCGAAACGATTGAACTTGCCCGCTCGAAGGGAGCGCTTTTAATCCTGCCCCATCCCTTCCATGTCTGGAGGCATGGTGTCGGGAGAAAAAAGCGGCCGGCTCTTGCTGCAGTCGATGCGATAGAGTCCTTCAACAGCAGGTACGTCATCGGTTCGGCGAACCGGAAAGCGGCCAAAGTTGCAAAACGACTCGGAAAACCGATCGTGGGCGGAAGCGATGCCCACAATGCTCGACTGGTCGGATTTGGACGAACGTATGTTGAATCGGAGCGCAGTGTAGACGCAATACTGCAGGCTATCCGCGAAGGGAATGTTGTCCCGGGAGGCAGAATGACCCCCCTCCGTACCTACACCCGGCAATCGATCCGGAATACTGTCCGCAAGATCTCCCGGTTTACCCGGCGCGTGGGTTCGCGATGAGGCTTGCATTCCGGCTTTCCTATTTCGGCACGCATTTCTCCGGTTCCCAGATGCAGAGAGATCTCCGGACCGTGGAAGGGGAATTCATCGGGGCATGCCAAAGACTGGAACTCTTCTCCGACTGGCGTGCGGCAGGTTTCTCAACGGCGGGAAGGACCGACCGGGGCGTCCACAGCCGGGGCCAGGTGGTGGCTTTAACCACCGATCTACCGGAACGTGCCGTCCAGGCACTCAATGCACAGCTTCCCCGGGATGCCTGGTGCACGGGATGGGCAACGGTTCCGGATGCATTTCATCCGAGGTATGACGCCCGTTCGCGAACTTACCGGTACTATTTCCCGTTTCTTCCGGAAGATCTGCATGCCATGCAAAAAGCTGCCGGGCTCTTCCTCGGGACCCACGACTTTTCCAATTTTGCACGTGCATCGGACCGGAATCCGGTAAGAACGGTGCTTGCGATCTCGGTTGAAACCCTGGATGATAGTGCGTATCTTCAGGTTACTGCAGAGAGTTTTCTCTGGAACCAGGTGCGGCGGATGGCAGCCGTTCTCCTGGAGATCGGATCGGGTATCCGCGAGACGGAATCGATCGAGGGGCTCTTCAAAAGCCCTGCATCTGCATGTCCCTCTGCCGCCCCACCGGAAGGGCTTATCCTCTGGGATGTGGACTGCGGTATTTCCTGGAACCCGCTTCCTGTTGACCCAAAAAGCGCTGAGTATTGCTTCGATCTCCTGAACTATCATCGGACAATGGAGACCGTATCCCGGATAATCGGCAGACCTGATATTTCCTGAAAAATAGATTCGTGTTTTTTCCTCATTCCCATTTTCTTACTATGAGAATCCCGATACCTATTGCGGATATTCCGGTGAGTACGGCGATGGGCAGGTTACCGGATTTCTTTGTCGGCGTTGCAGCGGCAAGCGTGAGTGAAACCGGCATATCCGATCCGCCAGCAACGGCAACTGAGATGGAAGCGTCCTGGTATCCTGTCAGCTGGGCAAGAACCGTGTGCTGGCCTGCGGAGATATCCGTGAGCGTCAGGGGAGAATACCCCTTGAAGACATTATCTACATAGATATCCGCTCCTGACGGGGTTGTCGATACCTGGAGGGTAGCTGTCCCTGAAGGCGAAGAGCCCTGCTGGAGAACAGCGTTTACGTTTGAATAGGAATCTGCGGATACTGTCACGGTAGTCGAGTACGACTGATATCCGTCAAGATCGAACCGGACCGTGTGGCTGCCGACAGAAACTCCGCTGACCGTCAGGCTTCCGCTTGCGGGAGTTGTGCCCTTATAAACAGAATCCACGTAGACTTTTGCATTTGCCGGTGTCGAGGAAGCGAGGATCCAGCCGGTAGATGATGTGATCGGGTTTAATGTTGCGGTGACGGTCTTGGATTGGCCATTCCCCAGCGTTACCGTGCTCTTCCAGTCATAGTAACCGCTCATATCCAGTTCAACAATATGCGTTCCCGGAGATACTCCGGTCAGTGCAAGGGGGGTGATCCCTTTATAAGTACCATCCGTGTAGGCATTGGCGCCGGATGGGGTTGAGACGATATAGAGAGTTCCGGGAGAATTAATCTTCTGCAGGGTAAAACTCTCGGTCTGCTGCTGCCCGGCAGAGATGGTGACCGTGTCACTCTGGCTCTGGTATCCGCTTAAGTCTGCAGATACGGAATACGTTCCGGGAGAGATCGAGGAGATCGTGACCGGGGAAACTCCCTGATAGTTTCCATTGAGGTAAACTGCGGCTCCTGAGGGCGATGTCCAGACATACAGAGAGCCGTACTGGACCGGGGTCGGGACAGGATTCAGGGTCGCATAGACATTCACCGTGTCCCCCTCTGAAGGCATCGTGAGACTTCCGGTATAACTGTAATACCCACTCATTGCCACCGTATACTGGCTGTAGGGAGTTCCCGTCGTATATACTGGAACCGTGCAGGACCCCCCGGCTATCGTACATTTGTAGGTGCCATCGAAACTGACCGATGCCCCATCGACGTTACAATTTACTTTGATCCATCCCTCGTCACCACCAATGGCGGTGACCGTTGTTACCAGCGTCGCAGAAAAAAGGGCAGCGATGATCGCAAGCAGAAAACAGACGAAGGGCAGTCTGGTGTTCATTCGGTTAATTTCCCGTGAGCGCATATCTCTGAATAATCCTGTATCCTATTAAAATTCACTCCTGATGCTCTATATGCGGGCAGAAACCTGTGCCATGGATTCTCCCTTATCGTCTGTCAACGAGCCGTTTCGGTCTCCCTGTGACCCGGTAGAGTTCCAGGGTTCCCGGAGAGACGATATTGAAATGCAGGATGAACCTTCCATCCGCATGTGCAGCCTGGAGGCGGGGACGGGGCTTTAGGAACGCTGTGAGAAAAGAATCCGTGATGGATTTTTTATCGCAATGGTCCGGATCGAATGCCTCCATACTCACCCGGAGCACCACGTCTTCGTCGTTCTCGCCTCCGTATACAAAAGCTTCGTATTCCCCGGTAAGGTACTGCATGTTTTCAGGCTGGAATACTCCCCTCTCCACATCGACGCGGTTGAACGGGGTGTCAAACGCCCAGATGGTCTCGGATTCGCGAGTCGGATTGAGGACCCGCATGTGTGTCCTGCCGCAGGCACAGGTCTTTCGGGACAGAATGACGCTCGTATCTTCGGTATCGTAGTTCAGGAGGAGCGTCCCGCATTTTTCCCCGACCGGAAGGAGTGTCGTTAATACAACCCGCCCGCATTCCCCGTCAGGAACAAAGGCTTTCATCTGGGGATCGTAGAGGTCGATATGTACCAGATCTTCCGGGACGTGAAGTCCGGTCACTTCCCGGCACTCCCCGCACATGGTGCCTTCCGTACTTCCGTAGGTGTTGTACACGTCCCGGCCCCATACTTCGGCCAGGTATTTCCGGGATTCTTCCGGAAAGCTCTCTCCCCCGACGATGAGGCGCTCGATACTCGATTCATCCGGGCTGATTCCTTCCCCCTTCATCCGTTGGGCCAGGTGGAGCAGTTTGAAGATGCTCCCGACAATTCCGGTCGGCCGGTAATTTTCGATAAGCCGGACCGGGAAACTGCATTTCCCGGTAGGGATGATGGTGACACCGATTTTCTGGGCGGCAAGGGTCATCGTATTTGCACCGATATTCATCCCGTACGAAGCGCAGACAACGATCCGGTCTCCCCGGGAAAAACCCTGGGACCGGAATATTCTCGCGTATTTCTCGGCGTATCGCTCCCAGTCTTCCCAGCAGAAAAAGAAACTTTTCGGGGTCCCGCTTGTTCCGCTCGTTTCATGGATCGTGTAAATATCCCCGGGCTCGGCGCTCCGGAACCTGAACTCCTTTGTCACCGGAGGCTGGTTCTCCCGTATCGTTTTTCCGGATATGATGGGGAGGTTCAGGAGATCTGCATGTTCCCGTATCTCTTCCGGCCGGATCCGGTTTTCCCGGAACCATTTCCGGTAGAACGGGGAATTTCCGGCAGCATACTGCACGGTGTATCTGACTCGTTCATCGATTAGATCGTTGAGGGAATCACGATCCATCCGCTCCACAGTCTCGTTGTAATACTGCCCGGGTGCCATTGACTCACCGTAGGCAGGATGAATATTATATATTTTCTGCAATTCTGTGAAAAGATAAGAAAAGGGTAATAGGACCCCCCGACGACTACTCTGGTGAATGTTCCGGCTACAGGAGGACCTGCCCTGACTGAGATCCATGTCGTTGCAATCGGGAAGATCAAGGATCGGTTCGTTGCCGATGGGATCCGTGAATATGCAAAACGTCTCCGGCCCTACACGAAACTGGAGATTATCGAGATCCCTGAGGAGCACATACCGGATCGTGCCGGGGAGATCGAGATTGAACGAATCAAAAAGAAAGAAGGAGATCTTCTCATACGGAATCTCCGGGATACGGACTTGGCTATACTTCTCGATCCCCGGGGAATTCCCCTGTCAAGCGAAGAATTTGCGGAAAAACTGAAAGAATGGGAAATCTCCGGAATTACCCGTATTGTGTTTTTTATCGGCGGCCCATTGGGCCTGCCGGACGCGATCCGGAACAGGGCGGACTGCGTCCTTTCCCTGTCAAAGATGACCTTCACGCATCCGATGGCGAGACTGATTCTTCTGGAGCAGATATATCGCGCGTTCCGCATCAACCGGGGTGAACCCTATCATAAATAACTGCAGCGTGACCGTGGTGTCGTCGAAACGAATCCATTATATTTATTATCCTTCACGTTCAGCGTTTGCGTATGATTGATAGTATCGTAGAAAAGGCAAAAGGGCTTCTTCTGAATCCTGTTGAGTCACTTCAGAAATCGCGTACCGATGCGATTGAACCGGCCATAAAATATTTCGCCGTACTCGTTCTGATCAACTCGATCCTCTCCTTTGTGGTTGCACTCTTCCTTCTGGAAGCCGGCTCGTATGCCATATTCAAAACCATGGCCGTGGAGCTCGGTCTTGCCGTGATGCCGCTTATGGGGGTTGTCGGGGGTGTCGTATATATCATTATCGTGGAATTCCTTGCCCTGTTCTTTGTTTTCATCCTTGGCGGATGGCTGCATATCTGGGTTTATCTTCTCGGAGGAAGGAAAGGATATATTCAGACCGTGAAAGCTCTCATATTCGGTTCAACCCCCTGCATGCTGATTGGCTGGATTCCGTTCATCGGCACGATTATCGGCGGGATCTGGAGCCTTGTCTTATCGATACTTGGTGTCCGGGAACTTCAGGAAATCTCGACCGGCCGTGCGCTTGCCGCGGTTGTCGTTTCAGGAATTATCGTTGCGGCGCTTGTCTGCCTCTTTGCATATCTCCTTATCGAGGCTTTTATCAATTCTGCAACCCCCATCGGGTTGACCGGAATGTACTGAAGGGCCTTCATTTTTCTCTTTTTTCCGGTATTGTGCGCCATACGCCTGTTTGCACAGAGATACTCGGCAAATATTGTCTATTGTTGACCGTTTAAATTCAACAATGGGCAATAATGTATATATGTGTACAAAGGTACACACTATTATGCAAACTATTTCCGGTAGTATTCAGGAGAGGATGCCGCTGGACTGGAAACAGCCCCGGTGACGGAAAACATGGTAAACCTGACCGAGGGTGAGTTCTGTGCGGTACCGGTATCCGGTGACCGTCCGGTTCTCATTCCGCTCTTTGCCGAGCTGCCCCTCCCGGGGATATCCCCCTGCGACCTGTACGCTGCGTTCGGAAAAGCGCCGTCGTATATCCTTGAATCGATCGAAGGAAACGAAAAAATCGCCCGGTACTCCTGTATCGGATTTTCTCCGGTTTTTTCGATAACATTCGGGAGTACCTTTTCCTGTACCGGGGCGGAGCCCCTTTTATCCCTGACAGGAAGGGTGAAGAGCGGGAATCCGGTGCAGGCTGTACGGGAGATCCTGAACGGAATCGAAGTGGCAGGTATCCCGGCCCCGAAATTTTTCGGCGGGCTTACCGGTTATTTCAGCTACGATCTTATCCGCGATCTTCACCCTGCGCATTTCAGCAGCAGAAACCGTGACCCCGAACCCGTTGCACCCCGTGCAGAATTCCTGCTGGTGAAAGACTGCATGGTCTTTGATCACAGGAAAGGGACGCTGTACGTCATTGCGAGTGTCCTTCTTACCGGTGGCGAGGACCTGGCAACGGAATACGCAAACGCTGTCAGGACCATTCAGGAAAGAGTCCGCAGGATCCATGAAGTATCGGCATCCTTTGCGGGCGCCGACCCGGAGGAAAAATCACTCCGTTTGCAGGATACGGAGCGTGCGCCCGCATACGCATCGAACATGACCCGCCAGGAGTTCATGGATGCAGTAGTCCGGATAAAGGAGTACATTGCGGCAGGTGAGACGTTCCAGACAGTCCTTTCCCGGAAACTGGAATGCGGTATCCGGTGCAGGCCCTTTGACATCTACCGTGCACTGCGCAGCATTAACCCGAGCCCGTACCTGTATTATCTCGATTTCGGGGATCACCAGGTTATCGGTGCAAGTCCTGAGATGCTGGTCCGGGTGGAGAATGGGACGGTAACGACCGTTCCCATTGCAGGTACACGGAAGCGGGGAAAGAACCCGGAGGAGGACGATGCCCTTGCCCGGGAACTGTTCGCCGATGAGAAAGAACGGGCGGAGCACACCATGCTGGTCGATCTTGCCAGGAACGATATCGGCAGGGTGGCAGAGTTCGGATCCGTGCATGTCGACGGGTTCATGTCGGTTGAAAAATTCTCGCATGTACAGCATCTGGTCTCCGTTGTCGAGGGGAAACTTTCTCAGGAGTATGATGCCTTCGATGCCTTCTCCGCCTGTTTCCCGGCTGGCACCGTCTCGGGCGCTCCCAAGATCCGGGCGATGCAGATCATCGATGAGATCGAACCTTCGCAGCGGGGACTCTACGCTGGCGCCGTGGGGTATATCGGGTTTGACAAAGTGCTCGAATTTGCAATTGCCATCAGGACGCTCGAAGTATCCGGGGGAATCGCCCGTATCCAGGTCGGTGCGGGTATCGTTGCTGACTCCGTACCTGCTTCGGAATGGGAAGAGACCGAGAACAAATGCAGGGCCATGCTTGCGGCGGTAGCGGCAGCGGAGAGGTTATCATGAATGTACTGATTGTCGATTGTTACGACAGTTTCACCTATAACCTGGTACAGCAGGTGGGAATGCTTGGTGCTCATCCAGTCACGGTAACCTGCGATACACCGGCGGACGAAATCGCGGGCCTGGACTACGAACGAATCATTCTCTCGCCGGGGCCGGGTACCCCGGAGCGTTCCGGGCTCTGTCTCCGGCTTCTCAGGACCGTGAGCCGTGAAGTCCCGACGCTCGGTGTCTGCCTGGGTCACCAGGCGATCGCGATCTCGTTCGGAGGAAAAGTCGTAAGGGCAAAGAACCTGATGCACGGGAAGGTGTCCCGGATCCGTCATACCGGGACAGGTATCTTCCGGAACCTTGCGAGCCCGTTTCCGGCCACCCGGTATCATTCCCTGATTGCGGATCCCGAGACGCTTCCCCCAGATCTCGAGGTCACAGCCGTCAGCGAGGATGACGGGTATATCATGGGAGTGCAGCACCGGACCTATCCTATCTGCGGGGTACAGTTCCATCCAGAGAGTATCTTCACCCCCAGCGGGACATCGCTGATGAAAAATTTCCTGCACGGAGAGGTATCATGAGCGCGAGCCAGATCCTGGATCAGCTCACAGGTGGCCGGGATTTACCGGAACGTACGGCATCCCGGCTCATGCAGGATCTCCTGTCAGGGGCGGTCACCCCCACCCAGGCGGGCGCCCTCTTAATCGCCCTTCGTATGAAGGGGGAGCGGCCGGAAGAGATTGCAGCCTTTGCATCGGTCATGCGATCCTGCGGGATTTCCATACGACCCCAAGTTGCGGGAACGCTGGTCGACACCTGCGGCACCGGTGGCGACGGATCCGGCACCTTCAATATCAGCACGGCGGCCGCATTTGTTGCGGCAGGCGCCGGTGTTCCGGTCGTAAAACACGGGAACCGGGGCGTTTCCAGCAGGTGCGGATCGGCCGATGTCTTTGAGGCGCTGGGAATCGTTATCGACCTCCCGCCCCATCGCATGAATGAGATTATCGAAGAAACCGGAATCGGTTTTCTTTTCGCGCCCCGGTATCATCCCGGCATGGCGAATGTAATGGGGGTCCGGAAAGAGCTGGGCGTCCGGACCATCTTCAACCTGCTTGGGCCTCTGGCAAATCCCGCTGGTGCGGAAGCACAGCTTATGGGAGTCTACAGCCCGGCGCTTGTCGAAACGGTTGCCCGGGTTCTCCAGCTCCTCGGGACTTCCCGCGCCCTGGTGGTCCACGGTTCCGGACTCGATGAGATAACAACGACCGGGGAAACCCATGTTGCGGAGCTGAACGGGAACCGGATCGAAACCTATGATATCTGGCCCGGCGATTTCGGGATACCGGTCGGCCGCATCCCGGATATATCCGGTGGAACCGCGCAGGAGAACGCGAAAATTCTCGAACACGTGCTGAACGGCAGGGAAGGTCCGCACCGGGATATCGTTCTCCTCAATGCCGGTGCCGCAGTCTGTCTCGGGGGAAAGGCAGGAACGATCGCATCCGGAATCAGCTGTGCAGAACGGGCAATCGATTCGGGCTCTGCGCTTGACGTTCTTCTGCGTCTCCAGGAAGCATGTGGGGGAAGGAAATGATCCTCGACCGGATTGTCGAAAGTACCCGTGCCAGGGTGACCTCACTTCCCCAGGTAATGGAAATGGCTCTCCCGTACCGGCACCGGAGCCTGCGGAATGCAATTCTCCATGCGCGGGGCAGGAACGCGATCATTGCGGAGCTGAAATACGCCTCCCCGACGCGGGGACGGATCGGGGTTGCCGCGAGTCCCGGAGATCTTGCCGTCGAGCTTGAATCCGGGGGAGCTGTGGCCCTTTCCGTCCTTACGGAGCCGGATTACTTCGGGGGAAGCATCGCCTCCCTGCCGGTCATACGGGAACGGACATCCGTACCCCTGCTCCGGAAAGATTTCATCATCGATCTGCGCCAGCTCTACGAAACGCGGGCGCTCCAGGCTGATGCGGTCCTCCTGATCGCACGGGTACTCGGGAGTTCCCTGCCGCTCTTTGTTGAAACGGCTCAGGGCCTCGGCCTTGAACCCCTGGTCGAAGTGCATTCCCGTACTGAAGTCCCGCTGGCCCTGTCCAGCGGCGCGGAGATCATCGGGATCAACAACCGGGACCTGGACTCGGGAAAGATCGATCTGACCATGACCGAGCGCCTCGCCCCGCTTCTTGATGATGGAGAGCATCTTATTGTATCGGAAAGCGGGATCTGCTGGCCCTGCGATGTATCGCGTCTGCGGAAATACTGTGATGCCTATCTGATCGGGAGCGCGATTGCATCAGCCGGATGTCCGCGAAAACGTGTGGAGGGATTTGTCTGCGCATAAAGATCTGTGGAATCACGCGGCCGGAAGATGCGGCCTTTGCGGAAGCCTGCGGGGCGGATGCGATTGGTGTAGTGCTCTTCAGCGACTCTCCCCGGTCGGTTTCACCGGAGCGGGCGCGGGATATTTTTGATGCCGTCGGGCCGTTCACAACGACCGTTGCCGTGACCCACACAAAATCCGAAAAGGAAATTACGGATATCCTGGAGATCCGTCCGGACGCCCTCCAGATCTCTCACCCGTTCCCGCGTTCCGTATGTGGGAACGTAAAGGTGCTCCAGGCAATGCACCCGGGCGTTCCGCTCATTCCGGATCCGGACGCGATCATTGTGGATGAAAGCCACGGTACCGGGAAATTATTCAGCGGCAGTTATTTCCGGGAGGTTTCGGCTGCTGTTACGGTACCGGTTATCCTTGCGGGAGGATTGAATCCGGGTAATGTAAGGCAGGCCATCCGGGACCTCAGGCCGTATGCCGTTGATGTTGCATCGGGGGTTGAGGACCGGCCGGGAATAAAGAATCACGGGAAAGTGCGGGAATTTATCCGCATCTGCAGGGAGGAAGAACCATGATGAAAGGACGTTTCGGGGAATTCGGGGGTCAGTATGTCCCGGAGGTTTTGATGGGCGCGCTCGAAGAACTCGAACAGGCATACAGGAGTACAGGAAAAGACAGGAAATTCCAGGCGGAACTGAAGAAGTACCTCGATGAATTTGCAGGCCGGCCCACCAAACTGACGTATTGCAGGAATTTTTCCGGATATCTTGGCTGCAGCGTGTATCTCAAGCGGGAAGACCTGGTCCATGGGGGCGCACATAAGCTCAACAACACCCTCGGTCAGGCCCTTCTTGCGAAGTTCATGGGAAAGAAACGTCTCATTGCCGAGACCGGTGCCGGCCAGCACGGGGTCGCGACTGCCATTGCGGGAGCGGTTCTCGGGATCCCGGTCGAAGTGTACATGGGAGAAGTCGATATTGCCCGCCAGCAGCTCAATGTTTTCCGGATGGGACTTCTGGGCGCGAAGGTGATCCCGGTCACTTCGGGAACACGGACCCTCAAGGATGCGACGAACGAAGCGATGCGCGACTGGGCGGCCACGGTGGAGAATACCCATTACCTGATCGGTTCCGTGGTTGGGCCGCATCCCTTCCCGGAAATCGTCAGGAATTTCCAGACCGTCATCGGGAAGGAAGCAAGGAAGCAGATCCTTGCCAGGGAAGGAAAACTTCCGGATGCGGTCATTGCCTGCGTCGGCGGAGGATCGAATGCCATCGGCATCTTCCACCCGTTCCTGAAAGACGATGTCCGGCTCATCGGTGTAGAAGCAGGGGGAAAGGGCCTGAACACCGGAGAGCACGGGGCATCCCTGTGCGCAGGGTCGAAGGGCGTCCTGCACGGGGCGCTCTCCTACCTTCTCCAGGATGAGAACGGCCAGGTGGTGAATACCCATAGTGTCTCCGCAGGCCTTGATTACCCAGGTGTCGGCCCCGAACACAGCATGCTTCGGGATTCCGGAAGGGTCGAGTACTGTACCGTATCGGATACAGAAGCTCTGGCGGCATTCAATTTCCTTTCCCGGAACGAGGGAATCATCCCGGCCCTGGAATCCTCGCATGCAGTTGCGCAGGCCCTGAAACTGAAAGGGTCCCTGGAAAAGGATGCCGTGGTCATCATCAATCTCTCGGGAAGGGGAGACAAGGATGTCATAGAAGTCGAAAGAATCCAGGGGGGACGGTCATGAGCAGGATATCAGATTTCTTCAAAAACCGGAGCAGGCCGGCTTTCATTGCGTATATCGTAGCCGGCGACCCGGATGAGGAGACTTCGGTTGCACTTGCACGGCAGCTCATCGAAAACGGTGCCGATATCCTCGAACTCGGCCTTGCATTTTCGGATCCGGTGGCTGACGGCCCGACCATCCAGCGCGCCGGGGGCAGGGCGCTTGCCGCGGGAGCGACACCGGATCAGCTCTTTGCGATCGTGAGGAAAATCCGTGCATTCAGCCAGGTCCCGATCGTCATTATGACCTATTATAACCCGGTATACCGGAGGGGTGTCTCCCGTTTCTACGATGAGGGCCGTTCGGCAGGTGCGGACGGCATCCTCGTTGTCGATCTCCCGCATGAGGAAGCCGGGGAAGCAATTGCCGTTGCAAAGCGGACCGGTCTCGATCAGGTTTTCCTGGTCGCGCCGACAACCTCGGAATCCCGTATCAGGGAGATCGCACAGGTCGGGACCGGCTACCTGTATCTTGTATCGCTTCTCGGTGTTACGGGCGCCCGACAGAATGTGTCGCAGGATGTACCGGCTCTCATCGCGAAAGTCCGGAAGCATTCATCCCTCCCGCTCTGTATCGGCTTCGGCATTTCCCGGCCGGAACATGCAAAGGCCGTTGCAAACGCCGGGGCGGACGGGGTCATCATCGGTAGTGCAATCGTAGATATTATCGAGAAAAATCTTGCCGGCCGCGAAGCAATGCTCAGGGCAGCAGGGGAGTTTGCCCGCCACATTGCAGGCGCCCTGGAATAAAACCTGTAGGGGTCGGGTACTCCCCGGATTGCTTTTTTTACGGTACGGCGATTGTCCGGACACTGGCCCCGTCATTCCGGGCAGATGTGCAATAGGTCTTCCCGCCGTTCAGGGAATCCATGCAGGCTTTCGCCGCATGCTCTATTCCGGGAAGATTCGTATCGTTGATGGCATACACGGCCGGCCCGAACGAACTCATCCCCGCGCACGAAGCTCCTGCTGCGATCATGGCATTCATAAGGGAACCTACGTGGGGGGACTGCAGCGAGTGTTCCACCCGTTTGAACCCGAGGCCCTGAATACGGTTTACGGAAGAACCGAAGAGGTCGAGATCCCGTTCGAGAAGCCCGGGCATCATCCGCATCAGGACTTCGTGACAGATCTCCCGGACTTCTCCCAGTGGAACCGGACAACAGCTCCGGAAAATATCTGCTTCGTGCGAGCCGTTTGCCCCAGGCGGCAGGTTCGGGATGGCAAGAAGAATTTTCCAGTCCTCCGGAAATTCGTACCTGGCCAAAACCGGGGCCGGAGGGATTCCGCGGGAAGCGCCCGACGGGCGGAAGGCATCTTTCCCCCCGGGAGATCCGAATAGGTGACCGCCGTCAATAATGAATCCCCCTTCCCCGAATGCAGTGGTCCCGATTCCGGATGTTCCGCCCCGTCCTGTGATACACGCCAGTTCGCGGGTGGGAATATCTTTCCCGTATAATTCGCAGACGGCTCTTGCAGTCGCGAGAGCCAGCTGGGTTCCGCTTCCAAGCCCCACATGACGCGGGCAGAGCGAGCGCAGCGTGATCCGAACCCTGCTCCCCGCATGTATTGCCGCGAGCACGTTCTCCGCAATGCCCTTCACCATATCCTGCGTCCCCGGATCCCCGCCACGTACTTCCAGGTTTTCAGATGCATGTGCCTCAAGCAGTGTTCCTGGCTCCTCGATTGCAATCCCCACCCCACCGTCAACCCGTCCGCTCGCCCCGTTCATATCGATAAGGCCCAGGTGAATCCGGGACGGAGCACCGATGATCACCCTGCGCTCGTCCAGGAACTGGTGATAGGGGAACTGCTCCCTGATACGGATGAGGGGTTGCCCCTGATGGATAATCCGGTATTCCCGGGACAGGAGCGGTTCGTTCCGGAACATATGGAGCGCAGTCCTTGCCTCTTTATCGGCATTGTCGACCCGTGCGTCAAGAATTTCGCGCCGTGATTCAATCCTGTGCTGCTGGATGATCTTCCCGATGGGAATATCGGCCTTCATCAGGTCGTCCCGGAATTCATCCGGAAGCCGGAAGAGCGGGGTGTGGGATGTCGCATAGATAAGTGTCTCGCCGCTCTTGGAATTCCGGATCTCCACGACCCGGTAATTCACCGGTTCCCCTTCGGTTATTTCCAGAAGCCCGGCAAGGCGGGCATCGGCGGGTATGACTTTCTGGATACGGGTCACAATCCCGATGGGAGACCCGGTGATTACTTCAAGGAGATGGGTTACCGATCCTTCCGTCCCGAGGAGAATTTTCTGTACCGGCGACAGGCGTCCTATCGCCGCCTCGATCTGCCGAATCTGTTTTTCGATACCTGCCATGGATCCGCACCCCGATGTGTTATCCGTAATACCGGTATGCTGCCGTCAGATTTCCAGTGAAACCATATGAATGATGCGAAATGATCCTTACCTATTCCGTGCGGATTCCCCGCTCTTTCAGTTTCGCCGTTTTCTTCTTCGAACATTCTTCGCACCGGAATTCCGGCTTTGTGTCATGGCTTTTATCATAATTCTCTGACATCACCAGCCGGTAGCCCCGGGTGATCTTCCCGCAATCGACACAGGCAATCTTTTCCCTGACCTCCCACTGCGCTGAAAGCGACTGCGACGTGAAGATGAACCGGTCCACCCAGAAGAAGATCAGACCGCCGATAAGGTTCGCTATGATCGCAGAAACGATCTGACCCATCCCTGCAAGGACGATTCCCACGCCTGCAAGGATCGGTGTGCTTGCCTGCCACCGGAGGAGGTAGAGGCCATAGCGCTTCAGGTTGACGTGCATACCTGATGATTTCCTCAGGAATTAAAATAGTACCTGCAGATGACGAACATGCTCTTAAAGGGGAAGCACAAACCGGATATAGATTCTCAGGGATAGCATGCGTGAATGTGATAAGGATTGCCGGCAGGTATCGCTCTCGTACACCGTTATCTCCCGGAGTATCGGGATTGTTGTTTTTCTCATTCTTCTTGTGATCCTGAACATTCTCCTCCGCCAGGTCCAAAGTCCGTTTTTCCATGCAACCGTGGCGTTTTTGAATGCGAATTTCTGGGTGGTTCTCCTTTTCGGGATTCTCTTTCTCTTTGCGGATGTATTCCGGGCAGCGTTTTTTCCGCTTAATCTTCCCTATCCCCTCATTGCAGGCATCGGGAGCGTTTTTTTCCTGATGTTTCTGTACCGGCTCATGGATTTCCTGGACACCCAGTTTGCGCTGGGAATGTCCGGATATGTCGATTGGACCTATTACCTCATTGCCCCGCTCGTCTTTCTGATTGCGCTGGTCTGTGGATACGTCAGCATTTTTCGGAAAGAATTCTGTCCGGTCTGCATGAAAGGCGAGCCTTGCCCGGTGGTTCTTGGGACCCCGGTAGAAGCAGGGGATGAAATGGGTGAACCGGGTTCCGGAGGTTCCGGCCGGGTAATTCCCGAGGAGAGCAAATCGTGGGATGACATTTCTGCAGAGTTCCGTGCGCTGGTATTTGATATCATTCACGCATTCCGTGCTGCAATTCTGAAAAAGTGACGGGAGAGACTGCCCGGGGATTTCCCGTTCATGGAGTCCTGCCGCGCCATACTATCCGGTGAAATATGATTTTCGGGTACGGGGAAACGCTGATTCTCGGCTTTCTGGTAGGACTTACCGGGGCGCTTGCGCCGGGTCCGACACTGGTTGCAACCATCAATTCCTCTCTTAAGGATGGCTGGTCTGCGGGACCGAAAGTGACTGCAGGGCACATCCTGGTTGAAACCTTGGTTGTCCTAATTATCGTCCTTGGGTTTTCATCGATGGCAGTCTCCCTCTCCGCACCCATTGCGATTCTCGGGGGTGTCGCGCTCATTATTTTCGGGCTGCTCACCATCTATGAAAGCAGAAATACCGGACTTATGACAGCTTCCTCCGGACCCGCTGCGGGTCCCTATCTTTCCGGTATAGTAACAAGTGTGACGAATCCCTATTTCTGGATCTGGTGGCTGACGATCGGGAGTGTCTTACTGGTGACAACGTTATCCGGAGGAATATTCCCTGCGGTTCTCTTCATGTCCGGGCACTGGGCGGCAGATCTTGGGTGGTATACCCTTGTCGCATCTGCGATCCATCGCGGCAGGGTAGTTCTCCCGGAAGCGGTGTACCGTATGCTCCTCGTCATCTGCGGAGTATTTCTTATGGGCTTCGGCGGTTACTACCTCTATTCTGCGGCGGAATTATGACCTGCCGTAATCTTTAATCGTCCACCATCTCCGGTTCCATCCGCGAGATAACAAAACGGCAGTACCGGTTCCCCATTGCATAACATGCAGTCTCACAGACAAGTGGTTCTTCTCCGAAATAATCCGAGAACAGCGCAAGGAGTAGTCCGCCTTCAAAGGCGCATGCCGGCCTTCCGATTCTCGGCAGATCGCCGCATTCAAAACAATCCGTTACCTTCAGGGAGATGGGGTCCTGGGATTCAACCGTTACTTTGCCGAGGCGGTGATGGTCCCAGAAACGGGCCGTGTTTGAGAGAAATGTATCCGGATCCCGGGCAGCAATTGAGGGATACACTTGTTTTCCCACCGAGAAGCCCGCCCTGTGGAGGATCGGATCGATATTAATGCCCTCTTCCAGGAGAGAGACCCGGATACTCCGGAACATGAGCCGGTAAAATTCTGCCGGCTCGCTCTCAGGCGTCACTTCCCGGGCACGGCTTTCCCGGAGAGTATCCGTCAGGCGTTCTTTCGGAGAAGCGTGACCCAGGAAATCTGCCTTCATGAAGAAAAGTTTTTTCCGGGCATCATCCGGATTACCTTTCGATCCGATGATTCCCTGGTCTTCCAGATCCCTCAGATGAACGGAAATCGTTGATTTTACTTTTCCAATGGAACCAACGATCTCATCAAATGGCATCTCCTGATCCCTGAGAAGCGTTAGGATCCTGACCTTGACCGGGCTCCGGATCGCACGGATACCGAGTTCTGATGAATAGAATGCTACGGGTTCCGGTATAGTGTTCTTGCCAGCTGATTCAAGTATCATCGGTTGTTCGTTTCCCCGGTAGTCTATTGCGTCAAAAGGAATAAATAGGTTTAGTTCGTATACACTAAAACGTTCGTATGTTTACGAACTAAAGCCCGCGGACACGATCTGCAGGCAGGTGAAGACCATGCTATACAGGGTTCCAACAACCTCCCCTGGTATGGGGCAGATCTGCAAAGAGAATACTTCCGGTGCAGCAGGAAATATGCAGGCCGGGACCGAACCAGTTTCCCTCCAGCCCCGGCGGAGACTCCCCCCATCCGCGAAAAAGATCTTTGCGGTATTTGAGGACGGGGAGCTTCACACCGTCCAGGAACTGAGAAAGAAGACCGGTTTCAGCATACGCTGCACCCGGTATGCGGTGCAGCTTCTCAAGGAGAGCAGTCTCATCGTTGCGAAATTCAACTTCAAGGATGCGCGTCAACCCCTCTATCAGAAAGCAGGGATAACCGGGCAGTCTGCTGAGTTCACCCGAACCGGCTGTAGCCCCGTAGCTGCAACCTGATATTTCCGGAAAGAACTTGCCGGTGAATCAGGCAGCTCCACCGTATCATCCCTTTGGCATGCGCATTCGTGCATACCGATCGTCTTCTACACTATCTTCAGGCCAGGTCTCCCCGGGATATTCAGGAAATTTCGCTCCCAGGACTTCCTGCAAGCAGGCATACCTTTTTGGGCGAACTGCCGGAACCTCATACGCACGGACTCTGTCAGAATGGACTCAATCACCGGACCCTTCAGGGATCTCGCTCATTTCCCCGATGAGCGCAGGTACATCCAGGGAGTGTGCAGCAGGACCCGCGATGCGAAGACCCGCGGCGATCTCGGTACGGCAATAGCCCGGGAAATCTCGCATTACTCGGTATACGATCTGCAGGTTATCGGAGGAAAACTCAACCGGGAAATAGATCTTCTTCCCGCACCGTACCGCGAAGCGGTCCGGCCGTTTTTCCAGGCACAGATATTCGGTATGCATCATACCCTCCTCACCATGCACAGGTCCGGGAGGTTTTCCCGCATGGGGGATCCCGTGAAAAACCGGGAAGGCTTCCATCAGTTCTGTGACATGGTGCCTGAGGGCTGTTTCCGGCGGGATCCCGGGGAGGATATACGGTTTCCGTTCAACCGGCCCAGGCACCGTCTGTTCTACTACCTGATTTCCGGTTTTGCGATGTTTGTCCTGGAACAGCCGGGGCATCCTGTCGGAATGCCGTTTCCCGGAGGATTTTTCGTTGAAGAACGGAACGGATCCTATTTTTGCCCGGTACGGGATCGTGAAAAAGAAGTCCCCTTTTCCCTTTGTAATCTCTGCCCGGCCGTGCAGGCCGAGATGCTCCGGTAAACCGGGGCCTAACCCCGTTTTCTCCCGGTCGTTGTACGGGGGAACTGCTTTTTTATTGCAGGAAAAACAAAAAAAAAGGTAATATCATCGGGAGAATCAAGGAAGGACATTTTTATAGTATCAGGTGAAAGACGTTATTAGATCGAATATCGCGCGACGACGGTAAAACAATGGAAAAAAAGAGTACTGACCCGAATAACAAACGATGTATCGAACTCCTCCGGATTGGCGATTACCAGAGCGCAATCGAGTGTTTTGACCGGGTGCTTGCTGCGGACCCGAAAAACCCGAAAGCCTGGAACAACAAAGGGAGTGCACTCAGTGCAGCCGGGCAGTACGATGAAGCGTTGACCTGCTTTGATCGCTCTATCGAACTTGGCCCCGGAAATCCGAAAGCCTGGTACAACCGGGCGAATACCCTTCTGAAGGTAGGGAATCTGAAGGAAGCAGTGGCAGCATTTGATCAGACCCTCGCACTTGATCCGAATGATGCGAAAGCCTGGTATAACAAGGGGGAGACGCTCCTCAAAATGGAAGAGTTTATTGATGCCCTGCCCTGTTTCGATAAAGTTCTCTCCGTTTTCCCCAAGAGCCAGAAGGCGATTGATGCCAGGAACCGGACGCTTGAAGGGATCGCAGCCCAGTCAGCGCCGATGCCCGTTCCTGAGCCTGCATCTGAAGAAAGCCCCGACCTTGAAGGTATCCCGGATCTCGGGATAAAGGAAGAGGAACTCGAAAACCTTCTCGTCCCTGAGCCGGGGGTTCCTGCAAAAGAGGAAGAATCTGTGGAGGAAAAGATCTATGATATCCCGGACCTTCCGGACATCCCCGAGCAGGAAACCGTCGCCGTGCCGATATCTGAACCGGAACCCCTTTCAACCCCGGAACCGGAAGTCCCCGCGCCGGCGGAGGGTGTTCATGAGCCGGAACCGGTATTAGTGGAGCCCGTGGATTCGGCAGCCACCATTCCTCTCATGGCGGAACCGGAGATCGTACCTGATGAACCAGTATCGGCTGAAGAACCAGCCGAACTTTCTCCGGAAAATACTTCCGGAAGTACGGTGGAACCGCCTTCCCTCTCTTCTCAGAAACCCGAAAGAGCGTCTTATCAGGAACATTCCGTATCCCTGCCGGCTGAACCCCCCGCACAAGCCTTTTCCGATGAGGAACCGCCGCGTGCTACGGCATCAGGGATTTTAGGTCTGGGACCGGTGTTTGAACGATCCGAATCCATCCTGCAACCGGTCCCGTCTCCTGCGGGGTTGCCTGCCCCAGGTTATCCCTCCGGAAGAGCAGCCCGGGAAGATGCCGCGGCAGATACGGAAAATCTCGCACTCTGCAACCCGGTCCTGCCCGGAGACCTCCGCGAGTCGATGCGATGGAATGCCCGGGCGCTGACGCTCGATATCTACGAGATGGAGCAGGAGACCTGCGAAGGATTTGAAAAGGAACTGGCTCTCGGCTCACGGGAATCCGATACCTATAACAACCTGGGGCATTCCCTGGATGAACTTGGCAAATTCTCCGAGGCACAGGAGAGTTATAATAAAGCCCTTGGAAGCGATCCCGCCAATGTCTGCGTCCTGAGTAACCTTGCGGTCACCCTTGCTAAGCAGGAACGTTTTTCAGAAGCGCTCGCGGTCTGTGACAGGGCGATAACCGCAGATCCGGGGTATGCCCGGGCCTGGTATAACAAGGGCGTTCTCCTTTTCGGACAGGGAAACTTACGGGAGGCGGAGAACTGTTTTGAACGGATCCTTGAAGGCGATGCGCCCTCCCCCAAGGCCTATTACAACCTCGGGATACTACAGGGACGGCTCGGAAAGCCGGACGAGAGCGCCAGCAGTTTTGAAGCTGCAATCTCCCGCAATTCAGGGTACGTCCGGGCCTGGGCAGGGAAAGGTATCTGTCTGGATATCCTTGGACGGTATGAGGAAGCGCTCTCGGCACACGATCGTGCCCTGGCACTCGATCCGAGGAATGCCCGCGTCAGGAACAATAAGGGAGTCACGCTTGCCCATCTGGGCAGGTACGATGAAGCAGTACGGTGGTTCGAACGTGCCGCCGAAGAGAACCGGAACAATATCGTCTCTCTTGGAAACCGGGCAACGGCCCTTGCCAGGGTCGGCAGGTTCCCCGAATCTCTCGAAGCCGCCGAGTCTGCCCTTTCGCGCTCACAAAAGTATCTTCCCGCGCTCAACACCCGGGGCATGGCGCTCCTCGGTCTCGGGAGGATCGAGGAAGCTGCCCGGGTTTTCGATCAGGCAGGGGATGCAGACAACCGGTCTTCGGTCATAGGGAACAACCGGGGTGTGGCCCGTGCTGCGCTCCATGATTATTCCGGAGCAATAGCCAGTTACGAGACCTCGCTCTCCATTTCCCCTGAAAATGCGATTACCTGGTATAACCGGGGTATCGCCGAGGATGAGGAAGGGAAATTCGAAGCGGCTGTCGGGAGTTACGAACATGCGGTTGAGCTCTCCCCGCTTGACGCGTACTCCTGGTATAATAAAGCGGTCTCACTTCTTCTCCTGGGAAAACCGGAATCCGCACTCCGGAGTCTTGAAAAGGCGGTTGAGATTGACGAGGGATTTGCCGGTGCCTGGTACAACCTGGGAAATGCATATGCACTTCTCGGGAAATGCAGCGAGGCGCTTTCCCGGTATGACCGGGCGGTGACAATCAACCGTTCCTGCGCTCCGGCATGGTATAACCGGGGTGTCCTGTTCACATCCCTTCACCGCGATGAAGATGCGGTTGCAGCGTTTGATGTTGCACTGGGACTCTCATCCCAGGATGCAAAAGCCTGGTTCTTCCGGGGACTTTCCCTGCTCCGTCTCGGGAAAAACGAAGAAGCTGCCCAGAGCCTTTCCGCGACCCTGGAAATTGAAAACGGTCCGGGAAAGGCCTGGTACCTTCGCGGCTGCGCTTATGCCAGGTTAACCCGGAACCAGGAGGCCCTTGAAGACTTTGACCGGGCGGTCGGTCTCGAATCCGGTCTTGCGAGCGGCTGGTTCAACCGGGGCCGTGTCCTTGAGGCCCTTCAGCGGTACGGCGAGGCCCTGGAAAGTTTTGACCGGGTCATCGTACTGGGTGTCGATACGCCGGAAGTCTGGACTGCGAAGGGACGGGTCCTTGAATATCTGGGCCGGTACGCGGAAGCCCTCGCCGGGTTTGAACGGGCCCTTCTCATCCAGCCAAAGAATGAAGAAGCCTGGAACCGGAAAACTGTCGTTCTGTATCTCCTGGGAAGATACGATGAGGCGGTATCTGCGGGAAGCCAGGCGACGGCACTCAACGATGGTATCGCCGATACCTGGTACTATCGCGGGCTGTCGCTTGCAGCGCTGGGAAGGCATGCGGACGCTGTGGAAAGTTTTGACCGGTCGATTGCAATTGACGGGACGAACGGATCGGTATATTTCTGCAGGGCGAACGCCCTTGACGAAGTCGGACGGCTGGCGGATGCAGTAGCAAGCTATGACAAAGCGGCGGAACTCCTTCCCGGCAACCCGGATGTCTGGAACAACCGGGGAGTCTCGCTCTCCAAACAGGGCAGGTATGATGAAGCGGTGGCAAGTTACGATCATGCCCTCAGCATGAACGCCGCTTCCCTGAATGTCTGGAACAACCGGGGTAACACCCTCGCAGCCCTCAGCCGGTATGATGAGGCGGTGGCAAGTTATGACCGGGCCCTGGAAATCGATCCGGCATATACGGATGCCTGGATCTCCCGGGGAGCGGCGTTTTTCGAGACCGGGAAATCCGAGGAGGCAATTGCGAGTTTCGATCAAGCCCTTGGCCTGGACGATCGGAATTCCGGTGTCTGGGAACACCGCGGAAAGGCACTTGTCAGACTGGGGAAGTCCGAGGATGCAATCGCGAGTTTCGATCGGGCGCTGGCCCTGAACGACCGGAACTCCGGTGTCTGGGAACAACGGGGTCTTGTTCTGGCGCAGACCGGGAAATCCGAGGAAGCCGTATCGAGTTTCGACCGGGCCCTCACGTTGGATTCCGGAAACTCCAATGTTCTCTACAACCGTGCCCTGGTTCTTGCCCGTCTTGGCAGGCATTCGGATGCGGTAACCGGTTTTGACCGGGCGCTGTCCGCCAGACCGGATTATGCACCTGCATTCTACCAGAAGGGGTGTTCGCTCGCATCGCTTGGAAAGTATCGGGAAGCAGTATCATGTTTCGATGAGGCTATCCGGATTGCCCCGAATGATGCAGCGGCTTGGGGAGAGAGAGGGATCGCGCTTGCCCGGCTGGGCAGTCATGATGAAGCCATACGCAATTTCGACCGTGCCCTTGAGATCAACCCGAATGACGGTGCGATCTGGAAATACCGGGGTATCTCTCTTTCCACCCAGGGGAAATGTACCGAAGCTCTCGCGAGCTACGACCGGGCTCTTGCGGAAGGGTGTCCCGGGGAAGAAGGGATCATCTGGAACCGGAAAGGGCTGGTATTTGCCGCGCTTGAGAAGTTTGAGGACGCGATCGCGAGTTATGACCGTGCCCTGGAATCAGATCCGTTGAGTGCGGGTATCTGGAATAACAAAGGAAATGCCCTCGGGGCACTGGGCAGGTATGAACATGCCGTCCAGAGTTATGACAGGTCTCTTGAATCCGACCGGAAAAATGCAACCGTCTGGAACAACAAAGGGAACGCCCTTGGGGCGCTTGGGATCTATGCGGAAGCCCTCTCCTGTTTTGAACAGGCACTCTCAATCGATCCCGAGAATGTCACCGCCTGGAACAATAAGGGGGTGACGCTCGGGGCGATGGGCCGGTACGAGGAGGCGGTCCTCAGTTTCGACCGGGCGCTTGAGCATTTCCCGAAAGATGGCCAGACCTGGAACAACCGGGGAGTCTCGCTGAGCACGCTCGGCAGATACGAAGAAGCGATTAAGAGTTTCGACCAGGCGATCAGCCTGAACGGCAGGTATGAGAAAGCCTGGGTGAACAAAGGAAACGCTCTCGGTGAGACCGGCCGGCATCAGGAAGCTCTTGACAGTTACGACCATGCGGTCTCTCTCAATTCCGGTTATGCGAAGGGATGGTATTACCGGGGTATTGCGCTTGCCAGTCTCGGCCGCCACGATGAGTCGATACGGAGTTTCGACCGGGTCCTTGAGATTGATCCGAAGGATTACCGGGCCTGGCAGAGAAAAGGGATTGCATTTGCGTATCTCAGCCGGTATTCCGATGCAATTGCGTGTTTTGATTCGGCGATCAAAGAGAACCCCAGGGATGCCCAGGTATGGGGGAACCGGGGTGCGGTCCAGAATGTGCTGCTCCGGTACGATGACGCCCTCGCGAGCTGCACGCATGCCAATGAGATTAATCCCAACGATGCAACCATCTGGAAAAACAAGGGTATCGCATTCAGCGGTCTCGGACGGTTCCATGATGCGGTCTCCTGCTTTGAGAACGCCCTCTCGATTGATGGGAAAGACTCGGATCTTCTTTTCAGAACCGGCAGTGCACAGTTGGGATGCGGGCTATATGATTCCGCGATTGACTGCTTTGACAAGGTTCTTGTCATCCAGCCCGAAAACTACGCTGTCTGGGCATTCAAAGGTGAAGCGCTTGCCGCGCTTGGCAGGCACGATGAAGCGTTCCAGTGCGTAACCCGGTCGGGCACCGTAAAGGAGACCGTGATTACCCGGGAATTCGCCACCCGTATGAACGAGTATGCCGGCGCCGCACTGTCCGGGCGGCAGCTTGCTATCCGGAAGACCGGGTTCGCAGGCGCGGTCGGGGTACTTCTCACCTCTGCCGGGGCCCTCGTTTTCGGCGCATATCCCCTTCTCGGAATTTCCGGGCAGATCCTTGTCGATATTTACGGGGCGCTTGCAATCGTATCCGCAGGAGCCGCTCTGTATACCGGTGTTCCACTTGTTCAGCAGGCCCATGAAAAGGGATTTGCATCGCTTGCCGGTAAAGTTCCTGACCCGGCAGGTTATACGGCCCTTGCGGCCAGGAACCTGACAGGTGGACCCCGGGCGCCGATCCTGATCTCCGCGGAAAAACTGCCGTTCATCGTCGACTTCCGGTATCCTGCCGGAAGCGCCCTGCCGCATCTGTCATCTCCGGTACCGGTTCCTGCCGAAAAAGATCGGGTCTCCGTTCTTCCGGAATCCGCATCTCATTAAAATCGTTTTTTACAGGTAACTTTTTCAGATACCTTCCGGTCCATCCGTTGGGAATTCGCGAAAAAAAAGAAATGAAAATAAGATTAGAACCGCGGTTTGCGGTGCTTCGGAAGGCAGTCGCGGCAGTAAACCGGTCTCCCTTCCGTCGGCTTAAAGGGTACTTCGCATTCTTTTCCACAGTCTGAACAGACTGTCTTCGTCATCTCGCGGGGTCCGAAGGATCTTGGGCCGCCGAAATTTCTCCTCTGCTCCATTGTATTACTCATGCAGGTATAACGCTGCAAAGTAGTATGGGGATGGGGATCTTATAAAATAGTGGGTATACAAAATCCGTTTTACGGGATAATCTCGCAGCCGTTGAATTTGGTATGAGAGAAATCCCGGATGGATACCGTTCCCTGCCGGATCAGGTCTTTCACTTCCGGCAGGACTTCGAGTAAAGCATTGTGCAGGTTTCGTACGGTTCCGCAGACAATTGCCCGTTCTTCCGGTTTCCAGGGACGGGTGATGTTGGAATACAGGCATCTCCCACCGCAGAATTTCCTGATATCGCAATCCAGGCAGTCGCCCTGGACGGTAATTTCAGGGAGGTTATCAGGATTTGCGGTTCTGATATGGCCCAGGTAATACCGTTTCATCCCGATCATGACCGGGCAGGGGACTATCGTTCCATCCGTGAGGATCGTATAATCTGCATAGCCGGATCCGCATCTGAGCCTGCTTTCCCTGTCCATGAGAAGATCTTCCATGGTATCGAGGAAGGGATACCAGCGCAGTACCGTACCGGCGTACATCCGGTCGACCCATATGCGGAGAAGTTCCCGGATTCCGGGGTTATAACTCGATTCCACCCATCCGGCAAAGGTTCTTCTGCTGAAATCGTTCCAGAAATCCGCGTCTATCTGCCAGTGAATGGAACTGAAAGAAAAGTCATCGTTGTCCGTGAGAAACATAACCGCTTTTCTGATATCGGTTGCTTCCGTAACGGTCATCCGGGCATTGAGTTCTCCGGTAAATCCGTGGTCTTCAAGGTAACGGGCTCCCGCAATTACTTTCCGGTAAGTCCCATGGCCCCTGCAGAAATCGGTAAGCTCCTCCGGGCCATCTACAGAGAGGTGGATCAGTTCGAATTTCCGGATCACATCGTCCGGAAGACTGGGAATACAAATCCCGTTTGTCTGCATCATGAACCGGTGTACCGGAGCATGCCGCACAATCTCGGTTACGAGATCTGCCCGTAGGAGCGGTTCTCCTCCATAAAACGTGAGAACCGCATCCGGGTCGCGTGCCAGATATGTATAGAGATCCTCGGGATCAAGAGAGAAATCGACCGGGAGACTGCAATCGATTCCGGCATCGTCCGGGTCTTCTTCCGACTGGAACGGCTCGAATGCTTTTGCCCGGCAGTACCTGCAGCAGAGGTTGCAGTTATCGGTAACTATGAGGTGATAAAACACGAAAAGTCCATTAAAATTTGGTTTCGGGGCTAATTATAGATTTCAATCAGGTAATAATCAAAAGAAGGTATCTTAACAGAAGACCGGCAAAATGCAGTAGAGTACTGTGCACGTCTTTCGGGAACCGGAATCCGGAGTAACGGTCCTTCAGGCACTTATTGTTATTCTGATTCTTATCATGGTCGGTACAACGGTTGTGCTCTCCGGAAATACCGGCTGGAATACCCGGCAGAAACCCCCGGTCGGAATGATCTCATCGGCGCTCGCAATGACCGGTGACATGCTGGCGCAAAAAGATCCCCTCGTGGGATTTCCCGCCGTGAACGGCGTCCGTGAGAATGTATCCTGTTTCTTCCCTGATCAGGAGCCGGGAAAACTTGGGGGCGTCGAGATGACGGTGAGCCTTCTTGTCGGAGATATGGGTGGAATCGATATGGACCGGACGAATGTCAGCTTCACGACGCGACGGGGGACGATGACGATCCCGAAAGCCGGTGCGGGCTCGTCCGTATATTCCCCGAACTGGACCATCACCTCGAAGTCGAACTGGCTGCCGTACCGGTCCGCTGACAGCGATAATATTCTCGAACCCAACGAACAGTTCGGGATTCTGGTGCTCTTACCGGAATCGCTTTCTCCGTACGATCCGTTCACCCTGACGTTTCAGCCGGAAGATGCGATGCCCCTTTCTGTCTCATCGCAGGTTCCGCCCGTGATTCAGCCCCGGATGACGCTATCCTGACGCTGCCTGCAAGAACCCATTTTATATCCCCGTAATCCAACCATACCGGTATATGGATCTGATGGAAATCCTGGAAAAATACGAGAAAGCCATCTATCTTATTCTGACAATTCTCCTTGCGATTACCATTGCGTTTGCCGTGGTGGAACTGATATTCACGCTCTACGTGGCGCTTACCTTTGAAACCCCGTACCTTCTCGGGAACGACGAACTTCTGCAGATTTTCGGTTTCTTCCTGCTGGTTCTCATCGGTATTGAACTTCTTGGTACCGTAAAAGCCTATATTCGGGACAACACGATCCATGTCGAGATCGTTGTGGTACTTGCGATCATTGCGATTGCGCGAAAAGTTATCCTTCTGGATATGACCAATTCCAATCCGTTTGAACTGGTTGGTATCGGGATTGTCATTTTCGCCCTCTGTTCCGGGTATTATCTCCTCAGGAAAGGCGGGATATCCCACAACTCCTGATCTTTTTCTGTTCTGATCCCGAACTTACCGTTTTTGACTCGGATGGTCCTTTCGGGTCGGGAATCTGGTTCCGGATTTCCTGTAATATAGATGTATAGTACTTGTTTTTCGGTTATTTTTCAGGTTTTATCAGGAATCCAGCGGATGTATGCGGCGGGTGCGGCAGGGGTGCCGAAAAGTGGGGTTTGGGGCAGGTTTTAAGTACCGGTTTCTGCGCTCTCCCGTGAACGACGTTGCACTTCGCTGACTCCTGTAAAAATTCCAATCTGCTCTTGTTTTGAGAAAAAAACAATGAATTTCAGTTTTTTTATCAGCAGGTTCGTCCGGATCCCCTGGATTTTTCCGGTCCGGTTCCGGGTGGCAAAAACCGGCGTTTCGGTCAGGTTACGTCGATATCGACGAAATGTTTATATATCATCACGTCGACACAGGAATTAAACAAATTTAAACTTAAATTAGGTGAAAACAATGGGACAGAAAGTAGGAACTGAAAAAATCAAGCGCGAAAAGGGCTATTTGTACTTCGTCGGTAAAGACGGTTACGTATGGGCCGCCCCGATGAAACACAACAAGACCGGCAAGAAGAAGAAAGTCGGCGAGCAGAAAGTCACCAAGGAAAAGGGCTACATGTACTACATCGGTAAGGATGGGTACGTGGCAAAGGCCAAGATGAAAAACGCCTAAACTTTTTCTCTCCGATTTACAAAGCCCCTGCCCGTTGGCAGGGGCAGAATACCATACAGGCGGGTTGTGCTCTCTTCCTCCGTTCCCGTACCTGCAGATTCATCTCTCCGTGATCATGGATTCGGGGAGCTGTCCGGTATTCGTTTTCGTTGACCTGTACCTTTCATGCGAACGTTCCGGGAGGCATAACCATTTCCTGTCATCTCCAGGTTTTCCTCCCGGTATTTCGTGTATATCGACCATTACTTTCTTTATTCGGGACGCCCAATCGTAGTCCTGCGCGAGGGTAGCCAAGTGGTCAACGGCGATCGACTCAAGATCGATTCTCGCAGGAGTTCGTGGGTTCAACTCCCCCCCCTCGCATCGTTTTTCGTACTCGGTAAAGATATCCGGGAACAATCCCGCACTTAGAAAATTCCCGGTTTTAAAGACGATTACTATAATGACTGCACAATTCGTCTGATTATCTGGAAAGTGTGGATGACTCCTGCGGAGGATCGGAGCCGGCTCTTCTGTACATCGAAAACAGGGAATAGCTGTTCTGTTTGTGCAGGCCAAAAGAAGCGTTTGTTACACGCGGGAAAAATCTGTGAAACCGGTGCAGTGATCTAACCGGATACGGTTTTATCAGCAGCAGATGCATTCCCGTCCAAATCCTGCGTCGGGGAATTTTTTATTATATGTGAGGCACCATCCGGTACTATTACCGATCATTCGGAATGATTTCCCGGGGCAGGTTATCCGGCTATTGTCAGGACCGGTTGAGGAACGCCCTGAATACATCTGAGGTACCTATGACGAAATATTGTCAGAACTGCAACAGACCGAATGCCAACTCCGCACAGTACTGTATCCATTGCGGGGAAACGTTTACCTCTGAAAACGAGTATCCCCACCCGTTAGAGCAGGATAACGGCGCGGAGCAGGTGGTATGTATCCCCGAGAGCGGTAATACGGCTACCGTTGAGTTCGTACTCGGCCTGATAGGTGGGATTGCAGGATTTATCCTGGGAAGTCTCCTCCTTCTGGCAGGAATCTTCTACACGGCTCTCCTGAAATATCTGGTAAACGGCCATTACCTCTCTTCCGCAGGATCTTTTTCATCACTGGGCACGGTTGTCCTTCTCCTGGGTGTTGGCGAGATTATCTTTGCCATCATAGGTATCAGCGGGGCAGTCGTCTCGCCAAAGAATCCCAGGACCGGTGGGAGACTCATGGTTGTGAGCGCAGTCGGGGTACTCATCTGTTTCCCCCTGGTGTCCATCCTCCCCTTTATTCTCCTTCTTATCGCAGGCGTCATGACCCTTCGCGGCAGTCGCGCCGTGCAGTCTGCAGAGGGGGCGGGGGAAGAATATCTGCCGGAACGCGATGCCCGGCGTCGCAGGAAGAAGAAGGTCAGGAGGAAATCCGGGGCGGGTTTCTATGCCGGTATGATCGTTCTTGCGATCGTGGCCGTAGTCGGAATATTCCTTATTATCATTTCCTGATTTTTTATCGGAACATACCGGATCGCAGCAGATCCCGGTTTCCCCAGTTTTGCCTCCATTCGCACATTTTTCCCTTTTCTGCCAGGGTTCGAATCGGTGTACGGTTTACCAGAACCACGATTATGAAATTGCTCCGGATATCGCTCCGCATCACGTTCCTTTTTTCTTGTCGAGCTTGCGGGAAGTATTGTCCCGAGATCGCTTATGCTCTAAGCGATGCCGGCCATATGTTTGGCGATCTCCACGCGCTTCTCCTCTCCCAGGGTGCGACGACCCTTGTGGTCTTCCTCCCGACAAAAGAACCGGTGTACGGTCTCCACCGGGCGGAAATCTTTGCGGCATTTATCAATTCACTGCTTCTGACAACCGTGAGTCAGGGAATATCCCGGGAGGCGTACCGGCGGATGTGCGAACCCTGCGTTGCATTTCCGTTGCGACAGGACCTGATGTTTCCAATTACCCTCGCGGACCATTCGTACCGGGATATTTCCGGATAAAGGACGGAGTCGTCCCATGAACGGGAGTACGGCACAAATATATTCTCTCCAGCCAAATTCGATGGAGAGAGAAGCCGGATATGAGTTCCCCAACCCACGAAGAGAAAACCGATGCAAAGATCCGAGACAAACCCGATGTTCCGGGCCCTGATGAGGAGAAGGACAAGACGGAACGCGACTCGCGTCACCCGGGTTCCCGGAGGCGGCACAGTGGTTCCGGACGGCATGGCGGCAAGCGCAAGACCGGTGCCGAACGATGGGCCGAAGGGGAAGATTCACCCCTCCTGGATGCATCCCAGGACTGCATGGGATAACTGAAAGTCCCAGTTAATTTCCTTTGTCTAAAATGGAATCTCCCTGATTATTACCGCTTTTTTTTGAACTCCCTTTTTTTCAGTTTGCATTGGCTGTGATGGTCCTATTTTTTTGGATAACTGTTGCTGTTCTTATTTCCGATGGGGATGTCTGAAAATGGGGATGGGGAGATTTCAGATGTTGCTGTAATTCTGTCTTCTTGATCGTATTGCGCATTAGCTTGCCTAAATGTAAAGTTTATATTACTAAATGTAAAATATACTTTATAGTAATGCCCAAAGAAACGATACATAGGAATGTGAAAAAGTGGTTGTTGCGTATTCCTGCCGGAATTCTTGCATGTACCGGACTTACCTATCCGGTCTGCGCTGCTGTGTGCCCCAAGGGAATCGGTTCATGCCCGACTCCAGGCCGCTGTTTCCTCTTTACCGATTCCGATGGGAACTCCATTTGCGATTATACGTCCGGAAGCGTCTCGACAGGGGATTCAACATCAACCGGGACCCAGTCTGCGGCTTCAGTTGCCCAGACGCCAGCGAACGGGACGTCATCGGGATCAGCAGTCTCAACCGGATCGGCACCTGTGGGAACAACGCATACAGCTGCATCCGGTGCCGCAAACTCCGGGATCTTCGATTACCTGTTCACCAATTCCCTGGTAATCGGGACCATTCTTTTCATCTTCCTGACCCTTGCTCTTTTCTGGGTGTTCCGGTCCGGGAAAATTAAAATGGTCCCTGGCAGGAATGGTTCCCGCCTTGCACTTGCGGGCCTTCTTTCGCTAGGGATATCTGAGATATCGGTTTATTTCCTGACGGGAGCCATGGCATATGCATCTGTCTTTGCACTGGTGTATATGGTAATCGGGACATCCTTAACGATCTATCTCTGGAAAGATGGAGAAATGTCCCGGACAATTGTGTTCCTTATTGCAGGCATCAGCACACTTGCAGGTTTTACCTTTGCAGCCCCAGTCATGCCTACCGAATTCACGGGGCTTGTCAGCCTTGCATTGGGCCATCAGACGATTACCGTTGCGATCCTGGCAGTTGCAGTTCTCTTTGCACTCACGTTCCTTTTTGGGAGAATGTTCTGTGCGCATATCTGTCCGGTTGGATCGATTCAGGAACTGGCCTATGGGGTTCTGCCCGGGAAAAAGATTGTTCCGGAGAGATCGGGATATCTTGAAATTTCCCGGTTTGTAATTTTCCTTCTTGTTATCGCTGCCGGAATCTATGCCATCAATCTCATGGAATTTACCGGCCTTTATGATTTTTTTGCTCTTACTGGCTCGGGGCTGTTCTTTATTGGGGCTGCGCTTGTCATTCTGTCGTTTTTCCTCTACCGGCCGATATGCCGGATCCTCTGTCCATTCGGTGCCGTTTTCTCGGTACTTGCCCACTTTGGAATCGGAAATCTGTCACGGACGGAGGGATGTATCCGATGCGGGAAGTGCGAGAAGGTTTGCCCGGTGCATGCAGTCGGGGAACATGCTTCAAAACGTGAATGTTATTTATGCGGCAGATGCAGGGAGGTCTGCCCGAAAGATGCTATACGCTTTTCTTCAGTCAACAGAAAGGAAAAGTACTCTGAAGAGAGTTAAGGAAATGGCTGGGTCATCCCCGGCTATTACCCCTCTTCTTCCCAGACCATCATCTTCGCAGGATCCGGGGTTACCAGTTTCTGTTCCGATCCAGAGCTTCATGGGCAGAGTCGCGGAGTTCCGGGGCTTCCTGTTCATCGGCAATGAAGTCCCTGAGACCCTTGATAGCACCGATGCTCCGGATAGATGCGAGTGCAACCGCCGCGTTTCTCCGGATTTCCGGATCCTCCGTACGGTCCTTCAACCGGTCGATCAGGACCTCCACCGACCGTCCGCTCCTCAGTCTCCCGAGACCCACCGTTGCCGCCATACGGATCTCCCGGTCATTGTCCTCTTCAAGATCCATAAGGGGCCGGACCGCCCTGGGGTCATCGCTCTTCCCCAGGTTCTCTATGGCCAGGAGTCTCTCGTTCCGTTCTGTACCTGCCTGCGCTGCATCGATAAGCCGGTAGACATATTCCGTCCGTGGCAGCGCATTAAACCATTCGCCCGCCGGTTTTTCAAGACTTATATCCATATTCATCACCAGAACCCGTATTCATCAGTGTACGCCGGTCTGCCCTGCATATCAGAGGGAGCCCGTCAACTTATTTCCTGAAGAAAAGCTGCCGCTTACCAAAGGCGGCATGTACCGCACAGGCCTCCCGGTTTCTGTTCCATGTGGTCCGGTACATTATTTCAAGTTCTGTTTCCGGATTATAAATATTTAATCATGATAAATTATTACTGCGACGAACCGTACGGTAATTGACAGAAGTTACCGGGTGAAAACAGAAAAAAATTTAGATGTAGGGATTGCGAAGAGCCTTTGCGACACCAAAGGTCTTCCGGCCTTCGAGCGTCTTCTTGTTCTTCTCAATCTTCTCGTTCGCAAGCTTCGTGACCAGTTCAAGACCGGGCTTGACCTGTTCGATGGGCTTCGTCTCGAATGCACCTGCGGCGATTGCTTTTGCCCAGATGTCGTCGCCCTTCTTCGAGCGGACGAAGACCGTGCTCCATCCATCCGGACTTCCGACCGAACCGGTGGAGATATCAGCGAGGTTTGCAACATAGTCAAGGCAGACGTGGCAGCCGGGCTGCTCGTACTTGTGGGTCACCTTGAGCGGGAGGGAAACGACCTGTCCGCGCTTTCCGTAAACCCAGAACTTGCCCTTGCCGATCTCCATCTTCTTGACAGCTTCCAGTTTCATCGCGGCGTGGTCTTCGACCAGCTGGACGATGCTCTGGTACGGGAAGTTCTCCATACAGAAAATACCGATTGCGAGTGCAATCTTGTCCCCGACATCACGGAGGCCGACCGGGTAGAGCTGGCCTTTCCTGACTGCCTGCATCTGGCAGGGAGTTCCGACAATACCGATCTTGTCGAGACCATAGCTCCGGGTTGCTTCCTTGATTAAGGAGATGTTCGGGCTGATGTTGTACTTGGTTCCGCGTGCAGCAAGAAGCTCTGCCTTCGTCGTGGCGACGATGGGTTCGGGCTTCCAGGGTTCGTCCGCGCTTGCGGCGGAAACGATGGCACCATCAATAATGCCCTGCTCGAGTGCGAATGCAAAGAGCTGGGTTACGATCCCGCCATCCTGTGCTCCCTTCAGAATCTCTTTGTCTGAGCTGCGTGCCGAGACACATGTCTTGTATTTACCGAGTTCTGCTCCCATTTCAATCACCTCACTGGAGTGCCGCATCGATGGCTTCCTGGATGCCCTCGTATTCTGCAACAAGGTCCATGCTCAGGAAACTCCGCGGGCACTGCGCATAGCATGCACCGCACTTGATGCACAGGTCGCGCTCGCCCTGGGGCTTACCATATTCGATGGTAATTGCACGAACCGGGCAGGCCGATGCACAGCTTCCGCATCCCATGCAGAGGCCCTGGTTGATGACCTCGGTCATGATGTCGCAGAAGCATGCGGACGTACCTCTCTGGGCAAGCTGCATGAGCGGGGTAAGGAACTTCGTTGCGAGGTCCTTCTGCTCTTTTGTTCCCTTGAGGAGCAGGTATGCCATGACACAGACGTTCCTGATCATCTGCGGGGTCGGTGCGCATCCGGGGATGTACACATCGACCTTGATCAGGTCGCCGATTGGCAGGTATGACTCGTGCTGCGGCTGGTTCTGCTGGCCGCCGCGGGTGAACCGGGTGATGTTCCCGTACGCTGCGCAGCCACCGAGGGCTACGACAACTGCCGCCTTCTCACGGGTCTCCTTGATCTCTTCTACTGCGAGCTTGTCCTGAATACAAACAGAACCCTCGACGATTGCGACATCAACCTGCTGAATGTGCCGGACATCTGCCAGCGTCAGGTGGTACTTGAGGTCAACATATTTGTCGAGGAGTGTGAGTAATCCACCATAGTTGTCTGCTAATGCAACCGTGCATCCTGTACACCCACTCAGGTGTGTATAGCCGACACTAATCTTGTCTACCACAGGCTTATCCTCCTTTTTAGTTGTTTCTGCCTTTTTCGCAACGTCAGCTTTTGCGGGAGCCGCTGCAGGCTTCTGCGCTGGTTCCGGAGCTGGCGTCTTCTTGAAGACACTTGATAGCAGTCCCATAATCTATCCCTATCAATCCAAGTACATGCTGTACTGTTTTGGGTATAGCATTCTGAATCTCATCGCTGAGCCCGATCTCCATTTCCGGAGATGTGACACGCTTTGGCTGACACCCTATGACCGTGATATCGATGGAATCCTTCAGTCTCATGAGGGGTTCGGTGAGATCCCACGAGTGAGCATCACGATAGCTGCCGACCGGCAGATCCTCGACCCTGAACTCTGCCAGGGTTCCCGGCTCTGCGCCGAAATCAGCACAATCGACAATGATCAGTCTCTTGGTAACACCGTTGTCGAGCATGGTGAAGATGAAGTGCGGGCCGCCAAGACCTGCATCCACTACCGCTACATTATCTGGAAGTGCATACTTCTGGATTTCCTCGATAACGGCAGGTCCAAATCCATCGTCTGCAAAAAGGGGATTTCCGCATCCTGCAATAACGATCTCGGGGTATAGCATCGTGTCAGCTCACTGGATGAGTTTCTGGGCGACTACCCGGTTGTCCTCGTCAACTACAATCATGTGGGTAGCACACGACACACAGGGGTCGTACCCACGCATGATGACTTCTGCGAGCTGCCAGGGTGCACCGGTGAGTGCAGCGCTGCAGGTTGCGAAGTTCCAGGTTGTCGGAACCAGCATCGAGAAGTACTGGACCTTCCAGTCCTTGACCTTTGCAAGGTGGACATCGGTTCCACGCGGGGCCTCGTTTGCTGCCCAGCCGAGGGAGCCGTCTCCATCGGGAATGACGTCTGCAACGACTTTTCCGCTGGGGTTCAGCTCATCGATGCAGTCGATCATCTCGTAGAAGCAGTCCTGGTATTCCATCTGGCGGGCGATCTGCTGGCCGATGGTACCCTTTTCATCGAATCCCCGGAATACGGCGAGACGGGCACGCGGACCGACTTCGATCGGCTGGCCGTCATACATCGGGATGCCGGTGCAGGCTTCCATCTGGGGGTTGACCTTGGTGCCGACCTTGGTGGTTCCGCCGATTGGGTACTTGGGTTCTTCGAGGTCAACGGTCATCTCGCCCATGTACCAGTCCCAGGGGCGGACTTCCTTGAACCTGCGGATGTCCCAGGTCGGGCACTCGTCAAGGCTGCTGCATCCATAGAATGCATGGGTGGCAAGGTAGCCCTGGTCGTGGTATCCGAGATCCTTCGGGATCGGGACTTTCATGCCGCCGACATCGGTCCAGTCTCTCTTCTGGAAGTTGCGCAGGACAGCGATCATGAATTCGGCCTGCTGGTGGGCAAGGACAAGTCCTTCCTTCGCGAGGTCGTACATCTTGGTCTTGGCCTGCTCGGAACAGTTCTTGTACATACCTCCGACGCGGGGGTTGCTCGGGTGGATAGCTTCTCCACCGGAGATCTGCCCGATGGTCTGGCTGATCTCACGGAGTCTCTGGATGCGCTTTGCAACGCTGCGCACCGGCTCCTCTGGGGTAAACGGGTTGATCTTGGTGTCGGTGCCCGGAATATACATGTCCGGCAGCGTCAGGATGTTGTGCAGTGCATGGCTGTGGCATCTGTTTGCCAGCTGAAGGATGTGACGAAGCAGCTTCGCATCGTTCGGGATGTGACAGCCGATTGATGCCTCCATGGCCTCGGTTGCTGCGAGGGTGTGCGCAATCGGACAGATACCGCACACGCGGGAGGCAATCTTGGGGACCTGCTCGGGCGTCTTTCCGACAGCGAGCTTCTCTACGCCCCTCACCGGGGTAATGGAACACCAGTTACCCTTCTCGATGATGCCGGCCTCGTTAACCTTCAAGACCATCTTGGAGTGACCCTCATGTCTTGTGGTTGGGGAAATCTCTACAACTTTCGACAATTATATCGCCTCATTCAATGTGAGTTGTTCATCGTGCTATACCGGTATTAATCCATACAAATTTCATGTAGGAGATACTTGACCGTACCAAGGTACGTTCAGTCCTATCTTGACCGAGCTCTGATATATCCTTTGTTATTTAATTGTCGCCGGAATTTCGGGAAAAAACGCTTTAAAATACATTTTTTTAAAAACGTGTGATTTATTAAACAATGTTGACCGGGCAAATCCGGAAACATCCTGTCACGAAGAAAAACTCAATTTACGTTAAATTGAAAAAATTATTCCAGTTTAACTTTTTCTTCGGGATTTAAAATGTCGTAACCAGTATTACTACCTATTCAATAAAATATATAATTTAACTAAAATTTCATGCGTGTTTTGCAATCCTTGTATTTGTCTTCTTCTTTTTGAAATTTCCCGTGGCGATCAAGGTTTTTAGTACCGTCCCACATCGCAAAATATCCCGGACCAGGGGTATAATCTGGTATCCCGGGCAGCCCGGGCAGCTGGACCCCCATTTCCGGGATCTTTTTTTATTGTATTTTTCTCTAAGGAGATCCTGAAAAAGAGGTACAGGTTGCCCGGGCTGCCCGGATCGTGAGGAGCAATCCCTACAATGATCCCCGGGAAACCCCACCTGCGATTTCAACTGTACGAGATTATTTCATCAATCGCATCTGTTTTTGCGTGGGGCCGGTTGGCAGAAGGACCGTGTTGAAAGCCGGGGTGTGCCCCAAAGGATGGTTTATCCGCAACAACAGAAAAAGCAGAAAATGGGGTAATGCAGGATTATATCCCGCTGCACCGGTATCGGGATCCCGCAACCTGTTTAATTCTCTTTGTCGCAGGCATTCCCTGTCAATTCATCAAAGAGCTCGGCGATCGTGGCCTTGCGTTCCGCGTACGCATCGTGCTGGTGGATACTCTCTTCGTTGGTCTGCTTGATGGTAACGATCGAATCTCCCGAGAGATAATCGAATTCGGCAAGGACTTTTTTTGCCATTTCCCGCACGCAGTCCTCAACGAACCGGGGATTCTTGTGCGCTTCCAGAACAACGTAACTCTCGTCACCCCGTTTCAGGAGTTCGTAGATTCCCGAGCTCATGGATTCTTTCAGGATTTTTATGATAGTCTCAAGGTTGACATGCTGGTCATCGTCGGTTTCTATGCAGAGGAACCCGCGGCCGCGCTGGTTGTGGGTTGCCATTGGGACTTCGGTAAAGAACTGGTCGATCTGACCGTCGGACACGCCCAGGTTCTGGAGAACGAACCGTGCCCGTTCTTTCATGATATTCTGGGCGCAGGGACATGCGGTCATTCCGGTGACCTCGGCCCCGATACTTTTCCGGACGATGGGATCGCGGAACGTGCGCCGTGCGATGGATCTCGCGTGGACCTTCACGACCTCGTGGCAGCTGGTGTTGCTGACCGGGGTCTCGCGCTTCACCATGAACTGGCTCCGCATCAGAACTTCGGTCCGCTCTGCATATTCATGATGATCGAGAAGTTTCCGTGCTACAACACTGCAGAGTTTCTCGATCCCGTCCACTTCTCCATCAATTGCCTGCTGGAGGACTTCGTCAATCACTTCAAAATTGCGTGAAAGGTTTGCTCCTTTCAGGCTGCCGGGCAAATCGACAAAGACATCAAAGTTCGAGATGAATATGATGGGGCGTTTGTCCTGCCGCGACACTTCCACCAGTTTTTTTACGTTCTTGACCCCAACCCTTGTTAGGTTGATCCGGACATCGGGGGCTGTGGATTGAACATCAGGAAGTTCCCGTGAGAACCTGTGATCTGTCTTTTTTGTTATAGGTCATCGCCTACCGGATAGTAGCTTGGACTGTCAGGTTTACTTTTTTCATATAATATTTATGTGCTTTGTTGCTGATATGAAAAGGACCCACCATGATAAAAAAATACTATGATTCGGATGCGGATATCCGGGTCCTGAAGGGGAAGACCATAGCGGTCATCGGCTACGGTTCCCAGGGGCGGGGCCAGGCCCTGAACCTCAAGGACAGCGGACTGAACGTTGTCATCGGATTACGGCCCGGTAAGAGCTGGTACACGGCAGTCGCGGACGGCCAGAAAGTGATGACCGTTGCCGAAGCCGTGAAGAAGGCGGATATCATCCAGATCCTTCTCCCCGATGAAAACCAGGCGGCGGTGTACAAAAACGAGATCCAGCCGCACATGAAGGATGGCAAGTGCCTGATGTTCTCCCATGGGTTCAACATCCATTATGGCCAGATTGTGCCTCCTGAAAATGTGGATGTCGTGATGGTCGCACCGAAAGGCCCGGGTCACATGGTCCGGCGGACGTACCAGGAAGGAAAAGGGGTTCCGGCGCTTATTGCCATCCAGCAGGATGCATCCGGGAATGCCCGCAAGATCGCACTCGCCTACGCAAAGGGAATCGGCGCGACCCGCGCGGTTGTCCTGGAGACAACCTTCCGCGAAGAGACCGAGACCGATCTCTTCGGGGAACAGGCAGTCCTGTGCGGAGGTACGAGTGCGCTCATCAAGGCCGGCTTTGAAACGCTCGTCAATGCAGGGTATGCACCCGAAATGGCGTATCTCGAAGTTCTTCACGAACTGAAGCTGATCGTGGATCTCATCCATGAAGGCGGACTCACCAACATGCGGTACTACATCAGCAACACCGCCCAGTACGGCGATCTCACGCGGGGGCCCCGCGTGATCGGGCCGGAAGCATACGAAGCGATGGAGGAGATCCTCGCCGAGATTCAGACCGGGGAGTTTGCGAAGGAATGGATCCTTGAGAACCAGGTGAACAGACCGGTCTTCAACGCGCTCACCAAGGCGGATGAAGAACACCCGATTGAAGAGATCGGAGCCGAGATCCGGGCGCTGATGCCGCAGTTCCAGAAAGATGACGGAAAGAAAAAAGCGGCCAGGGCCAAGGCACCGGCAGCGAAAACCGCAAGGAAAGCTGCTCCGGCCTCCAGAAAAAAGTGAGCCGGAACGTACGTTTTCCGCGCCTGGATCATCCCGGAATCTTTCTTTTTTGCGGTTCCTGCACGTGCCCGTTGCGGCGGAACCCTGTGCGGCCGACAGCCGGTCTTCCGGGTAACAAAGGCTTTTTCCTGATGCACCCAAGTACTGACCATGCCTGAATCCTACGAAAATCTCCTGAAAAAAGCATATTCCAATATCACGGAGATCAGTGAATCATCGGAGCGGTTCACGGTTCCCGAAGTGAAGGCCTATATCGAGGGTAAGACCACCATCCTCGAAAACTTTGCAGAGATTGCGGGCACGGTGCGCAGAGAACAGGATCATCTCCTGAAATACATCCTCGGAGAACTCGGGACGTCCGGGAAGATCGATGGCAACCGGGCGATATTCAACGGGAAATTCGAAATCTCCCTGATCCGGGCGATTGTCAAGAGTTATGTTGACGATTATGTCATCTGTTCCGAGTGCGGGAAACCTGATACCCGGCTTGTGAAAGACGACCGGATCCTGATACTCCGGTGTGATGCCTGCGGCGGCCACCGTCCGGTTCGAAAGCGCAAGGCACGCCAGGAACCGGTCTCGGAAAACCTTGAGGAAGGGCAGGAACTCGATGTCGAGATCCAGTCGGTGAGCAAGCGCGGCGACGGGGTTGTCAAGATGGGCCGGTATATCATGTATGTGGCGAATGCAAAACCCGGCCAGAAAGTGAAAGTGAAGATCTCCCGTATCTCCGGATCTATCGTTTTCACCGAGCGGCAGATCTGAAGTATTCTCTTTTTACCGGGTAAATCTCCGGTGATTGTATCTGTTCTGCCTGAGGCCGTGCGGTCGGCGTCACGGATTTTCTGGCTGATACTAGGAAAACACGGCACAATGCCGCAGCAATTGGATTTCAATACCAAGAAAAAATGCAGGGGGATATGCCCCGATCCGGTTGAGCCTTATGCGCTCTGGATTTTATCGAGAAGCTCGTCGCAGGTCTGTGAGAGTCTTCTGCATGCCCCGGCAATGATTGCAAGGGGTTCCTTTTTCCCGTTCGTACTGACAAAGAGCTCAGGGTCAGAGAACTGGAATTCTATCATATACCTGGCAACATCTACATCGGGGTCGCGCAGGATCTCTTCCGTCAGGGCATTCATGAACGTATGCCCTTCGCCCTGCACGACAATCCGTGCCTTGTCTTTCTCCAGTTCGAGCACCTTTATAATCATGCACCTATGATTGGGAAGCTTAAAGTCATAAGGGTATTGATCAGGTGAATCCAGGCGGCCCTGACGGGAGATACGGAAAAGAGACGAAAAGGAACGCGGGTGCCTGGTAAAAGCGTTATTCAAAAAAGAACGATTCCCCATCTCGTCCTGTATGGGGTGTATTCCAGGGGATCATATGACTCATATGGACGCACCGGAAGTCCTTTGCGCCGAGTTCTTCTGCAAGGGTGCAGGCATCCTCGTAGTTCATGTGTTTGTGGATACGGGTACCGCCAAGAACAATCGCATCCAGAAGGAGGAGATCGCAACCACCGAGTATCTCCAGCGATTCTTCCGGTATTTCCCGGTTCGTATCAGAAGTGAACCCGATTTTGTGTTTTTTGGTCTCGATCAGAACACCGCAGGTCCGTGCGGGGGGATGGGTGACCGGAAAGAGGGTAAACCGTACACCGGATATTTCAAACGGAGTGAATGGTTTCACCGGGTTTTTTTCAAAGGCGAGAAAGGGAAAGAACGTTACGCAGTAATCCAGAACTTCCGGGTCTGCATACACCGGCGGAATCTTCTGGATCCGGTAAAATTCCCCGAAACCGGTATAATGATCGTAGTGCCCGTGTGTCCAGATCACGGCATTGATATGGGGGGACCGGTGTTTCAGGAGCTGCTGTCGGAGATCGGGGGTTGTATCGATGAGGATGGTCTCTCCCCGGTTTTCGAGACAGAGCGAAGTCCGGAGCCGCATCTCACCGGTTTCGCGGGAGCGGATGCACTGCGGGCAGTCGCAGCCAATCTTGGGGGTACCGATGGCATCGCCGGTACCAAGCAATGTGAGTTTCATCCCTGCCACGTCAGTTTCCGCAGGGCGTCCCGGTTTTTCACCATGAAAATGCCCCGCAGAACATCGTCTTTTCCGATAACTGTTCTCTTTTCAGAGAGTGCCGAAAGGAGCGCTTCTTTTACCATCATGCGCAGATCGGAACCGGAAAAACCTTCCGTGTCGCGCGCAAGCTGCCCGTAATCGCAGGAACATTCCATGGTTTCGGTGATCTTTTTCAGGATCTCTTTTCGCATCTCTTCATCAGGGAGTCCGAATTCCACGACTTCGTCGAACCTGCGCCATGCCGCTTCGTCCAGGAGTTGCGGGTGGTTTGTCGCGCAGATGAGAAGTACACCGTTTTTCACGAGGCTTATCTGGTCGATGTTCTTGAGAAGCGTATTGACAGCGCGCTTCATTGCCCCATGATCATCGGAGACCCGGCTCTTGGCAACGAAATCGAATTCATCGATGAAAACAATAGCAGGCGTGAGTTTGCGCGCAAGATCGAAGATCCGGTCGATATTTTTCGAGGTTTCGCCAAGGTACTGGGACGTTACCATCGAGAGCCTGACTTCGATGAGGGGCATATGGAGTTCCCGGGAAAGGGCAAGCGCAAGTGATGTTTTCCCGGTTCCCGGCGGACCGACGAAAAGGAGTTTTCCGACTTCATGGATCCGGTGCCGGCTCAGGACATCCCGGTGCTGCAGGGCGACCCCGATCTTTTTCAGCATCTCTTCCTGTCCGGGCGTGAGGACCAGCGCATCGAAGAGCTGGTCTACTTCTTCGGGTGCATTGACAATAACGAGATCGAGCGCTGATTTGAAACGCTCGTCTTCACCGGTTATTTTCGTCAGTTTTTCGTTGAGATAGGTCCGGGTATCTTCAAAGGGCGGATTCTGCGCCCGTGCCGCGGCATAAGTTATCCCGTCCAAACCGTTTTTCTCAAAGTAAAAGGCAAGGGTCGGGTTCCGCACGGCGAGTTTCTGCCCGCCCTGCTGCAGGAACCAGCGGGCTGCGGCATCCAGTGTCGTGATGTTCATCCGCTGGCCGAAGTCCTCGACCGTGATGAACGGGTTTCCTTTCAGCTGCTTTGAGGCTTCGGGAACTCCGGTTCCCCGTTTTATCAGCCCATCGCTGACCACGAGCGGGCGGGAGGCATGCGCGTTTCCGGATGTATTGAAAAGGATGCGGTGCTCCGGTGTGAGGTCATTGATATCGAGCTGGGGATTCTGGTTGAATACCTCTGCCGTGAGGAGAATCTCCATCAAAGGTAATGTGTCAGCATCTCCGGGCATGATGATAAACTAATTTATTGTCCCCGGGTTCGCATAAGCGTATCTCTTGGGGACAGGAATGCACGGTTACCCGCAGGAGCGTATCTTCAGCGGGTCGTGACGATGCATCCGTCGCCGGTCACGATAAGGGTATGCTCTGCCTGGGAAACAAAGGATCCCGGGATATCTGCAAGAACCGGGAAAGGATACAGGATACCCCCCCTGATAAGGGTCGCGAGCGGGACATCCGGATGTTCCAGGGGAAGCCAGCGTTTTGCGAACGGCATGCCTTTGCGTTCCTTCGCAAATTCAAGAATTGCGCGGGCGGAATGCAATCGTGCCGGGCGGTCCGCTATCTGCCGGAATATCTCGATCCGGTTCTTATCTCCTACCCTGCCGCTTCCGGTGGTTGCAAAGGGTTCAATTGCAAATACCATGCCTTCTTCCAGCATCTGCCCGCCAGGGACAGGGACGTTGGGGATTGAGGGGGTTGTGTGGACAAGGTTCTGCCCGAGGCCATGCCCGGTCAGGTTGGCGATCGGCCGGAATCCCCGGGCAGTTATTGCAGCATGGATCGCGGACCCGAGTTCCCCGGTCCTGCAGCCGGGTCTCACCTTTGCGATGGCCTGTTCCAGGGCCTCGCGCGATGCCTCGACAAGCGAGCCGTGGTCTCCCAGGTCAACCGTGAGTGCGGTATCTGCGATATATCCCCCCACATGAACCCCGAGATCCAGTTTCACGACATCTCCTTCTGCAAAAATCCGCTCGTCGTTCCGGGAAGCAGTATCATGTGCCGCGTCCTCGTTCCGGGAGAGGTTCAGGGGAAAAGCCAGTCCTGCCCCGGCATCCAGGATATCCGCTTCAACCGCTTCAACTACTTCGAGTATCGTAACACCGGGACGGATCCGCTCTGCCCCGCGTTTCAGGGCACCGGAGGCTATCTTTCCCGCCTGGCAGTACTGGTCAAGAATTTCTGCGTTCAAACAATCAGCTCCCTGGGAAAGCGGGTGAACCGTTTGAAACCGGATTTTCCGACCGCTCCCATATCTTCCAGCCTGATTCCACCGGTTCCCGTGTAATAAAGGCCCGGCTCAAGCGTGATTACGTGACCTTCCGCAAGGATATCCCCGTGCGGGCCGAGCGAGGGGAGTTCATGGACTGCAAGTCCGACCCCGTGGCCGAGGTTATGGATGAATCCCTGCGTGTCGCTTTCAAATCCCCGCTCCCTGAAATGATCGACAACTGCCTGGTGGATGTCGGGACCCTTTGCACCAGGAGCAACAAGCCTGGCGGCAAGGTCCTGAGCGTCCCTTACCGCGTCATACATTTCGCAGATCTTCGGATCCGGTTTTCCTTTCGAGACGGTACGGGTCATATCCGCGATATATCCCGTCGTCTCGCTTTGGGGAAAGATATCGATAATTATCGGTTCTTCCGCGAGAAGGGGGCCTGCGCCTTCCATATGCGGGAGTGCAGTATCCCCTGCGCAGGAAACGATGGTATCCACTCCCTTGCAGCAATAATCTAAAAGCCGTTTGTGGATTTTTGCGCGTACCTGCTCTGATGTGAGGGGCTTTCCGTTCAGGTGCAGGACTCCCTTTTTCACCTGGGACTTTTTTATCATCCCGATGCCGGCAGCCATGCCTTTCTCTGCAGCTTTCTGGACTGCCCGGATCTTTTCCATCTCGTCCTGGTTTTTTACTGCCCGCATTTTCTCGACGGTTCCAAAGTCAACATTGACGGTACGGAATCCGCGGAGAGCATCTGCAAGTGCGACGGGAAACCGTGCCGGAACCAGGATGTCCCCTTCGATCTGATTTGCGATCATGAGCGCGAGGGCCTTCCAGGGATCCTTCTCTTTTTTCAGAATTTCCGGAAGTCCCGCAGAAGTCCGGGTCAGGGGAACTGCCACAGATTCCCGGGCAGCATGCTCGTATTCCATCTGGGGAACGATGATTATTCCTTTCTCCCCGGGTTTTCTGATATAGGGGACCGGATCGCTCGTCCGGAACTGCGTGAGATAGCGCAGGTCCGGATCCGCCGAGGGTCCGTATGTCACGTATGCGCCTGCACCGCGCGATCTGATTGCCTTTTCGAGCGCATCCATGAGAGTACTCATTCTCTGTAAAACCACAAGTACTTTTATGATGAAGACGAGGTATCTGTAATGGACGACCAGAAAAAAGAGCAGTTCCGGTGGAAATTTTATCTGCTTGCCCTGATGCTGAACGGGACGATCCTTCTCGCGGCATGTGCCGTCATTGCGTTTTTCCTTGCGCCGGCCTCCCTGAAACTGCCCCTCGTTCTGATCCTGCTCGTACTGGCTCTCGCGCTGGGACTGTATTTCCGCAGGTCTTATTACCGGGCCAAACAGTGGCTGGATGAAAATTCCGATCCGAAAGAGGTCAGAAAACCAACTGATATTTCCGGGGAACAGGTGCAGGAAGAGTAAGGGGGTGACTGGGGTGCTCTACCGGCTGAAAGAAGAGATAGAGCTCCTGACCCGTCATATCGAGGTTGCAAAAGCCGTTGTGGAACATCAGCCGATTGGGATCATGAAACTCTCCGAGCTTTTGGACCTGCCGTTCCACCGTATCCGTTACAGCCTGCGGATCCTGGAACAGATGGGGTATATCCGCGCATCTCCTGCGGGTGCGGTTGCAACTCCCCGTGCGGAAGAACTCCTGGCAAATCTCGATACCGATCTCGATGAGATCATACGGCTTCTGGAAGCGGTGAAACGGGCGAATGCTGAATGAGATTAATCGTTGTTCTCCGGTGAAACTCCGGTACATAGTTACATTTAAAAAGACCTAGAAAGAATCTAATAAGGCACACCGTCTGCCGCCATAACTCAGTTGGTAGAGTGGCTGGCTGTTAACCAGCATGTCACAGGTTCGAGTCCTGTTGGCGGCGTTTCCCTTCTTGGGCCCGTAGCTTAGTCCGGTCAGAGCGCCCGGCTCATAACCGGGCGGTCATGAGTTCGAATCTCATCGGGCCCATCCATTATCAGAAAACGATAGTGCATTTTTGAAGATTTTTCCCTTAAGGAAAATCCCAAAATATAATGAGCGGCCGGACGAAACGGTCATTCCATGGAGTGCCCGGTCTGCGGTTCGGATTGTATCGAATCGGTCCGCGAGCTCACGGACCGGCTCCCTGACATCTTCACCCCGTGCCCGGGTTGCAAGGGACGGACGCTGGATAAACGCCGTCCTCTCCCGGATATGTTTTACGGGAAACCCTGCATCTGCGGGAGACGATTCATCGATGAAGTCTTCGCGCATATCTATGTCATTATGGTGGAGGAGGGAGAGATCCCGCCCAGTGCTCCTCTTGCCTCGGTAGGGACTCCTCTTGTCCACCCTGGTTTTTCGATGACTGCTCCCCCGTTTCTTCCGGTCGGAAGCCTTGTCCTCCTTTCAGGGCATGCGACAAAAAAAACCGCAGACCGGATTGTGGCGGAAGTCCCGGAAGTACGAGGCGTGGTAAAGAGCGGGAATTTCATTCCGGGTGTCGTGAACGAAGGGGATCCGGCCTCTCCGCAGGTGTATGAACTCCTCGCGGGCTGCGATGTCCGGGCCGATGTTTTTTATTCGTCCCAGGGGCCTCTCGTCCTGTACAAGCAGCAGTCGCTTATTCACATCGAGTTTCCCAGGGGCTACGATCTGAAGATCCTTTCCGTTGAGCGGCGGATCAACGCGGCACTTCCGGGAATTTTCGTGGATGCATGTTCGGGTGTGGGGACCCTGGGCCTGACCGCGGCCCAGCTTGGGATACGGCAGGTGATCCTGAACGATACCTGGTTTGCCGCGGCATTCTGGGCGGCATTCAACCTTAAGGTGAATGCAGAATCGTTTCAGGTGGAAGGGGTTCGAATTCTCAAAACATACGACGAGATGAAAAAAAATCCGGTCAGGATAGTTCCCGAACGTATCGCTGAAACGGCCGGGCCGCAGACAGTTTCAGTGTACCAGGGAGATCTCCATGAGCTGTACCAGGTTATCCCGAAAAAACCCGTACTTGCGGCTATCGATCTCTTCCGGAAAGATGATGCCGCTGCGGTGCAGCGTATCAAAAAGGAATGGCAGGATCATGTTGCAGGGGAAGTATTCATTCCCTGAATGCCGGACGCCAAAATATTCATGAATCAAATCCTGAAAGACTTTTTACCTTATGCACAAAGGTATATGGGGACTAGCCCGGGTGGTCCGGCGTCACTTGTAACCCGAAACCGTCGGTATGCGGGGGGCGAAGTCTGAGGGAGGCTGTAACGGGTTTCCCGAGTTTGTTGTGTCCTGACGAAGAAACCTCGTCCTGTGAGGTCGGTGGACAGGGATCAAGATTCCGGAGGGAATCGCGACCTGTTGCCGCGGGGAACGGTTCAGGCCCGGAAGGGAGCAGACTTACCGTGGACATTCGGCGCCCACGGGGGTGCGGGGCGGAGAAAGGCTGCAACGGACAGAGGAAATTACGTGCTGTCGACCGATGACATGTCCCCGCTTTCACGATTACTATTGTTACGGATATCATGTCCAAGATTTCCATCATTGGGGCGACGGGAAATGTCGGGATGTTTGCAGCGCATGCCATCTCGGCGATTCCCTATACCAGCGAGGTTATGCTGTACGGGAGGCCTGGGAGAGAAGAGCTCCTGCAGGGGATTTCCCACGATCTTCTGGATTCGTTCGCGGCCCGGGGAACCGACAGCCGGATGACCTGGACGACGGATCTGGCCGATCTGGAAGGATCCGAGATCATTGTCTGTACTGCGGGAGTCCCGCGGGTTCCGGGTCAGGATCGTATCGATCTTGCCCTCAAGAATGCAAAGATCATCGCTACCCTTGCACAGGACCTTGGGCAGATTGCCCCGGCCTCGAAAATCCTGATGGTCACGAACCCGGTCGATGTGATGACTTCCGTTGCGCTCCGGTATTCCGGTATGAAGCCCACCCAGGTGTTCGGCCTCGGAACGCACCTGGATTCGATGCGGCTGAAGGCTCTTATTGCAGCGTTCTTCCGGGTCCACGTCAGTGAAGTCCACACCCGGATCATCGGGGAGCATGGGGCTTCGATGGTGCCGCTCTGGTCTGCCACGACTGTCGGCGGGATCCAGATCAGCAATCTTCCTGAGTTCTCAAAACTTCCGGTCGGGGATATGGTTGAACGGGTCAAGCATAGCGGGGAACTCATCATCAAATACAAGGGTTCGACCGTGTATGGCCCTGGAGAAGCGATCGCGAATATCGTGAGTACCATCCTCGGAAACGAGAACCGGATCCTCACGGTTTCTGCCCATATCAAACGGGAAGTGCATGGAATCGGGAATGTCTGTATCGGTGTTCCGGCACGGATTAACCGTTCCGGGGTGTTCCCGGTGACGATCCGGCTTGAAGACCACGAGGTATCTGCGTTCCGGGATTCGGTCAGGAAAATACGGTCTATAACAAAGCAGGTGCTCGACCGTCTCGATGAAGAGATGGAATAACGGCTGGTTTGGAAGTTCTTTCCGAAAATCTCCGGGTACCGCCGGGCAGGAGTTGTTTTTCAGGGAATTTTATTCACGGGAGATATCCCGGGATGGGGATACCCTCGGCCGGTGAAATAGATGATTTCTTTGAAGAGCTGGAAAAAAGTTATGTGAGCGTAGCTTCGATGATCTCGGCCCGCTCGACCCCGGCAACCGATCCGAGTGCTTTCTCGATTGCCTCGGTTTCGCCGCCCTGATCATTCACGACTGCCACAAGTTTGAGCGCCTTGAGCCCGAACCCGATCGGCTCTTCCCTGATATCCTGTATTCCGGGAACTTTCTTCTTGAGCGCTGCCTTCAGTTCTTCGAGGTTTACCTCAGGAGACTCCGGCATGACACGGGCAATCACGGCGACGGATCCCATTGTTTACGGACCCCCGAATCCGCACTTGGGGCAGACGTATGCGCGGCTCTGTTCCCTGCAGCTCTGGCATCTCTGAATCTCGTACCCGCATTCCGGGCATCCGAATTCTGCGTGGCCCTGCTCGGCAAGAGGTGCGCTGCAGGATGTGCATTTTTTCTGTGACATATGATCCACCTGATCGATTCCTATATTTTTACGTTTATTCCCAATAAAGACTTCCCGGTACCGGCCTGTATGGTGCGTCAGTGTCAGAGAGCTGCAGGTACCTTGTAAGGGATCTGTCCCTGTGGGAGTTCATCGCAACGAATCCGCTCGCGTTTCGATAACCGTGCCGGGAACCTCTTTTCCGGAAAGAAACACTGCGAGCCTGCCCGCTGTTCTGCCGTTCATGACGAACGTGCGAATGCGGTGCCTGAGAACGAACGGTATCAGGCAGGGATCGACCGTCTCTGTCGGAACCGGTACGGAGATCTCAGGGCACGTGCGGTTTCCGGAAATTATCCCGTCAACAGATTTTATGAGAAGCAGATCGGTTCCCAGCGATCCGGCAACCCATGCAGCGATAGTATCAGAGGTGATATTCCAGGTATGGGGAAGTGGATCTCTCTCTCGCATAACCCGGTATGGGAGGAGGACTTCGGTTTCCCCTGGTGAATGAAGCGTATCCGTTACGGGAAGACCGAGTGAATGCAGGAACCAGCCGGACTGGTCCATTGCCGCTATAGCCATCCAGTGAGCAGCATCTTCGTCCACGGGAAGTGCCCGGACAGTATCTGCAAAGATACCTCCGCCCGGGACAACGAGAAGGGGGCGCTCTGAAGATACAAGCACAGGAACCAAGGGTTCAGCCGCCTCCATGAGGCTTCCCCCGATTTTTACCACCAGGGGGGAGAAGGTATCGTTCCGGATCTTCATTAGGAATCCTCAGGAATTCGGTTCGGGCCGAACTTATTTCAATACACTAATGTGGATTATGCGCGTTCACAAAGATAATGCGTGCGAAATGTCACGGTATTCTCAGTCTCGTCTTAGTGCTGTTCATTATTCCGGGAAGTGCCGTGCAGATCGTGGAGTTCTGTCCGGATCCGTACCTTCAGGACGATCCTGATGAATACATTATTCTGGACGGGAATGGTTCGCTCGACGGGATTACCCTGTCCGATGGGGAAGGCGGGTTCCGTTTTCCGGCCGGAAGCACGATCTCCGGAAGACTTGTTATCGCGAAGAATTCGGTTGCGTACTGCAAGACCCATTCGGAAAATCCGGATTACGAATGGTACGATCATTCAAAGAGCGTTCCGGATGTGGTACGGGGCGGGACTCTTGCCCTTGCGAATTCGCACGATGAACTCTTTCTCTATGATCATGACCAGCTGATCCAGACAATCTCCTGGCCGGGCAATGTTACTTCGCGCGAAGGGCAAATCCATTACCTCTCGCAGGGTCTGTGGGATATCCGGCCGCTCTTTATCGGGCAGTCCCGGTTCAGTCCCGAGACCTTTGACAATGTTACCGTGACAACTTTTGTTTCTCCTGACTCCTCCTATGATGTCCTGACCGGTGCAATCGACGGGGCACAGCGCGGGATCCATCTCAATGTCTATGAATTCTCCAGTTCCGGAATCACTTCAGCCCTCACCAATGCGGCAATGCGGGGTGTTACGGTGACAGTCCTTGTGGAAGGGGGTCCCGTCGGTGGAATTTCTTCTGAAGAGAAAGCCGCCCTGTACCGGCTTAATGCAACCGGAATTCCGGTGTACCAGATGACATCCGCCAATGGGTTTCATGCACCGTACCGGTACGACCATGCAAAGTACCTGGTTATCGATGAACAATCGGTCATTGTGACAAGCGAGAATTTCAAGGCGTCCGGTATTCCCGACCCCGGATCTTCGGGAAACAGGGGCTGGGGTGTGGATATCCAGGATGAGCGGGTAGCCAGGTACATGAATACGGTTTTTGAGACTGATGTCGGATCCGGTTTTATCGCACCTTTGGGGGGTGTTGAGGGAACCCTGGAACCTCCTGCGGGCGGGAGTTATGCATCCCGCTTTTCTGCAGAGACCTTCTCCGGTGCCCGTGTGACTCCGGTTCTTGCGCCGGATACCAGTTCGCTGATCCTGGATCTTCTGAACAGCGCTACTACACGTATCGATATCGAGCAGGCGTATATCACCAATCAGTCAGCGACCGAACTGAATCCCTACCTTGCAGCCGCAATCAATGCATCGCGGCGGGGAGTAACCGTGCGGATACTCCTCGACTCCTACTGGTACAATCTTGAGGATACCGCGGATAACGATGAGATGGTACGGGTGATCAATCGCATCGCGCAGGAGGAACACCTGCCGGTCGAAGCACGACTGGTCGATACGGAAAGGACAGGGTTTGAGAAGATCCACAATAAAGGGGTGATCGTGGATGACCGGCGGGTTCTCGTGTCCAGTATCAACTGGAATACCAACTCTCCGAATTTCAACCGGGAGGCCGGTGTGATCATCGATCATCCCGGTGTCGGCAGGTATTTCAGCGACGTTTTTCTTTATGACTGGAATGCGACAAAATCCTCTACAGGAAATACAGATTATCTCAAAATTGGTATTGCAATTGCAATAATTACCGGACTTGCGTTTCTTGCAGTGCGCAGGTACCGGCGCTGAATTTACTTTGCTTCCCAGAGTGTGCCGGTGTTGCGTGCGGACCGGCAGATATCGCACAGGGTAATATTCGTATTTCCGGACATGACTGCAAGAACCCAGCGGTCGATGACCGCATTGAGTTCCATGGTCATTTCTATCTCTGCCCCGCCGCGCTTGCGGCTGAGGTACTGGCAGATCGCGGCACGGCTGACACCCAGCCGCTTTGCTATTTCGCTCTGGCTTACGCCCTGTTCGGTGACACAGCGGTACACCATTTCAGCGCGCATGGTGGGAAGGACCCTGCGAACCATAAGATCGCAATGCATTATGTCGCAGGGAAGTTCCTTCATGCAGTCACCGGCGTTGCGGGTGTTCCCGGGGCAGACTGGTAGATTATCTGCCTGGCATCACGGAAGTTGAACTTCTCTATGATGAGCCGGCGCTCCTTAAGCCGTTTCAATGCGTACCGGACCGTTCTTGGAGCAAGGTGGCTCTTTGTTACAAGCTCCTTGTGCGTCAATGCCCCACTGTCGTGGAGTATGTCAAGGACCGTCCTGGATGATGGAGGAAGGCTGTTGGCTTGCATATGAATATGTTAACGCTGTTAACACATCAACTTGTTGATCGGGGCACATCCGGATACGAAGGGGCATTCCCTGTATGGCAGGTGGTTCCGGTACTTTGATATGACCCGGCTGCCCACCCCTTGCCATGCTCGAACGGGAAGAAAAGAATGCGCTCATTCTTCTCGCGGTGGTCCTTCTCGTGCTCGGGACAGGATATGGAATTATCAGTTATCTCGGGGATGCGTTCTTTGCCGTTCCATTCAGTGAAAATTCCCCGGACGGACAGCTGGTCTCCCTGAATGCGACCGTCGGGCGTGTCACTGCAACCACGACCGGGGGGAACATCATCCTTGATTGCGGTACGGTTTCGGTCTTTCTTCCCAGGGAGGTAGCGGAAAAAATCTCTGTTGTGAATGGCGACCGGGTTCAATTATACGGGATTGTCCAGACATATCGTGGAAAAAAAGAGATCGTTGTCAAAGACCTGCAGGATATTACCCTGAACCCCTGACCGCATGGCTCGTGTACGTCCTGTTACACTTCCCGATATATGAGCCAGAGTGCCGTGAGGATCGAAAGACTTGCAATCAGAAAAACCAGCGAGTGCAGATCCGGGGAGATCCCCTGCGAGTAAATTCGGGTGAGATCGAAAATAACGTAGAGAACGAAAGTAAGCGAAATAAACCAGCCGTAGACTTTCTTTTTCCTGACTGCGAGTGCCAGACCTGCGATCACCGCAAGGATTTCGATTCCGACGGACAGAACCTGGAGTGAGGTTGATACATCCATACGCACCTCTCACATTTCCGGTATATAAAAGAACCCTCCCCGTGATTTCGGATTTGGTAGTTATGGTTCGTGTTCTTGTTAAGAAGCGGTTCCGGTTTTTTCCTGCCCCCGCCGTTTTTCGATTTTCTGGAGCGCGGACCGTGCCTCGTCCCTGACAAGGGGATCCGTGTCTTTTTCAGCATCGCGAAGCGGCCCGATGGCCCGGTCGTCCCCAATCTGCCCAAGCGCCCATACGGCACTTTTCCGCACATCTTTTTTGGGGTCCTTCAGGAGATCTGTCAGGGGCGGGATCGCTTTGGGATCCCCAAGCCGTCCCAGTCCCCAGGCCGCACCGTTCCGGAGCCATTTGTCATCAGACTTCAAGCATGCAATGAGGGGATCGACTGCCCGCCGGTCCCCGATCTTCCCGAGTGCCTTTGCTGCAAGCCACTGGACATCAACGAAAGGATCCCCGAGGGCTTTTATGAGTGGCACGACGGCAGACGGATCGCCCAATTCTCCGAGAGCTTCTGCTGCTCTCCAGCGCGAATTGAGGAGGGGACTCTTGAGAAGTTCGATATACCCCTCTATCATTTTTGTCCGATCCAGAACAATTTCGCCCGTCTTGTCAGAATCAGGTTTTCCGGTTTCAGAGTCACCCACGTCTCCCACTCCCAGCCGGAAATTGGGGTATCGGATGATAAGGTTTTCTTTCAGGGACGGCGGACCCGGCAAAGCGGAGGGAATCCGATCGGGCTTCAGTCCGGATACATTTCCAGGCTCACATCGATATTATGTACTGAATGGGTGAGCGCCCCGATACTGATAATATCCACATTCTCGCGTGCATAATCCGGAATTGTCTGTTCGTCCACCCCGCCGGATATTTCCAGAAGTATTTTCTCCCGGAGGCCCTCTTTTCGCAGCAGATCGACCGTCACGCGTATCTCTCCTGGATTCATATTGTCCAGCATGATGATGTCGGCACCTGCATGGGCAGCGGTAACCGCATCTTCCGGTGTTTCCACTTCTACTTCAACCGGCCGGTAGGCGTATGCTTTCCGGCTGGAAGCAACCGCTTCCGGTATGGGGACCAGTGCAAGGTGGTTATCCTTGATCAGGATACCGTCAGAGAGGCTGAACCGGTGAGGTTCCCCCCCGCCAAGGGCGACTGCCTTTTTATCCAGCAGCCTGAGTCCGGGAGCGGTTTTCCTTGTACCCGCAACACGACAATTCCGGTTTACCGTACTGACAATAGCCGCATAACGTGCGGTCCTGGTTGCGATGCCGCTCATCCGTCCGATGATATTGAGTACGGTCCGCTCTGCCAGAAGGATCTTTTTAGCGCTGCCCTTAATGCGGAGTATGCAGGCTCCTTTCTTGACGGGCATTCCATCCCGGGCGCAGATTTCTACCGAGAGGCCGAAGTGGGTAAAGAGTGTTGCAGCCTCTTCGAGACCTGCGATGACGGCATCCTCCTTCACGACTATCCTCGCAACGGCATCGCGGTTGCCCAGAACCGCTTCTGAGGTAATATCTCCGAACTGGGCATCTTCCTCAATGAACCGGAGCAGGTAACTGAGTGGCGTCATCGTTCTGCCTCATCTCCTCCGGGTCTGACCAAATTCTGCCCGCATTATCAGGTCCCCACGACAAGGGGGTTTTCCATATTCCTCAGGAGCGAAAGGATGGAAAGCGCCGCAAGGTAACTCGTTGCGGGATTGTCGGGGCTCGGGAGGTTCCGGACCCGGATGTAGGTATCCCCAAAGTCACCCTCTATGATAATTTCATGGATGTTCCGGTCCACTCCGGGGTCTGCCCAGAGTTCCACATCTGCATCAAACCCTGCCGCAAGACCAAGGGCGACGGAAACATTCACGTTTTTCGGGTAGGCTTTGATGCATTCGTTTGCCTTGCCCTGGAAGATCAGACGTTTTTCTGTCGCATGTATTCCCAGGGACTCGGGGGTCTTCGTTGTTCTCAGGAGGAGTCTCGTGACAGGGGAAATCTGGCCGATTTTCAGATTGTCGAGGCCGAAGATGGCCCCGCTTGGAATGTGGATCCTCTTCCCGTTTTCCCTTGCAGCGGCAAGAAGCTGTTCACGAAAATCACGGTCGGAGAGCGCCCCGACACTCATGACCACAAGATCTTTTTTGTGGAGAAGTATCTCCCTGCCATACAGGCGTACGGCTTTCACGGATGCGGCCTCAACGAACAGATCCACGTCGGCTTCAACAAACGAGCTGAATTCCCGGTATGCGGTCCCTCCGGTGATGTGTGCAAGTTCTTCCGCTCTCTCCGGAAAATGGTCAAAAAGCGCGGATATTTTTATTGAATCTGCATGTTTTGCAATGATATGGCCGATATTTCCACAACCAAGGAGGCCGATTCTGATCATTGTACAGTGATAGAAGTCCAATCTGTTAAGGATTGTGATATCCGGAACCTTCGGGTCGGAATGCAGATATGACCTGAGGACTCCAGTACTTCCTGAATACGCGGCAGGAAAAATATGGGAATTGATGAGATCCGGAACAGGCAGGTGTATTTCGAGACCTACGGCTGTACCTACAATTCCGGTGATTCGGACAAACTTGCCCGGGTGCTCGAAAGTCAGGGATGTACACGCGTCGCGTCCGCATCTCTTGCAGATGTAATCGTAATCAATACCTGCACCGTGATCGCTCCGACAGAACGCCATATGCTCCGTATTCTGGAGAAGTACCGGGACCGGGAGTTGTACGTGGCTGGATGCATGCCGCTCGTGCAGCTGGAAAAGATCCGGGCAGTCTGCTCTCCCGGGGTCATCACGCCGCAGGAAATATACCGAAGATACCGGGAGCTTCCGGCTCCTGACAAGACTCCCTCAGGAATAGTGCAGATCGCGCAGGGTTGTCTCGGCGCCTGCAGCTATTGCATTACAAGGAAAGCACGGGGACCGCTTGTGAGTTTTTCCCAGGAGGAGATTGTATCCCAGGTCGAAGCCTGTGCAGGAGCCGGAATTCCCGAGATCCAGCTCACGGCACAGGACGTGAGTGTCTGGGGGAGAGATACCGGGCAGAAACTTCCGGATCTCCTGGTACGGCTCAATCAGATTGAGGGGAATTTTTTCCTTCGGCTGGGTATGATGAACCCGAAAACCCTGCTTCCCATCCTTCCCGACATGCTGGATATCTTCCGTCTGGAGAAGGTATTCCGGTTTGTTCACCTTCCCGTGCAATCCGGGTCAGACCGGATACTGGACCGGATGGGAAGGGGGTACAGCCGGAAAGAGTTCCTTGCGATGGTCAGTCTCCTCAGGTCGCATTTTCCTGATATGAACCTGATGACGGATCTCATTGTCGGATATCCTGGCGAGACGGAAAGCGAATTCGGGGAAAGCCTCGATCTTCTGGAGCGCACCCGGCCGTATAAAGTCAATGTGACGCGTTTCTCCCAAAGGGAACATACGCCCGTCGCGACCGCGAAGGAATATCCGGACTTCGTGAAAAAAGATCGTTCCCGGATGGTTCTTGCGGTTTCTGAACGAATTTACCACGGGAATAATGCAGCGTGGATTGGGAAAACCGTCCCGTTTATCGTTACCGAGAACCGGAAACCCGGTTCGGTGCTCTGCAGGACGGAAAATTATCTCAATATTGTCCTGAAAGAAAACCTGCCCCTTGGCTATCGTGGGATGGCAAGGGTTCGGGAAGACAGGACCTATTATTTTACCGGAGATCTCATGAGTGGAACTCCCTAGTCATTTTTTGACATCTGCTTGATTGAGTTACCCGGTTCTACATTTCCTGTCTATTTTGTGTTTATCTACACGTACGCAATTATTTGCCAGGATAGCCGATGACCCCACGACAGATCCCCGAAATTCCGGAATCCGGAAATTCCATGAAAGGATACTTCCTGTTTGTCTTCTCCCAAGGGCATTCATTCTGAAAACTATATCAGGAGCGGATACGGACGAATAAAGTACCGGAGTAAGCATACATGGCAGATGTAATCGAGGAAGGTTTTACCGAGATCCTGAAGAAAATCGAAGAGACAAAAAAACAGGAACTGGCATTGACCGAAAAGATCCGCTCAAATGATGCGGTACTTCTCAGGAAGATGGCGGAATCGGTCATGGGCATTATATCCAATATCGGCATGGATATGCTTGATAAAGCAAAGCAGGACGGCAAAGGGGAGATGTATGATGCAGAATATTATCCGAAAAAGATGATCATCCTCGGAAAAACCGATCCCATACCATTTCGCCCTGATAATGCCGCCCGGAAGGTGACCGACCAGTTCTGTGTTCTGTCCGAGGAGGGAAATTTTTTTGAGCTGATGTACAGTTCCGATGACTTCATCACGGATTCTTATCTTCATCCCATCTCCCCGGAAGAAGTTCTCAAAATCTATGGGTTCGACGCGATGTTTATGCTGTACCGGGCAATGCGGGATTATCTTAAATCTGAAGAAGAACTTCTTCTCGCTCTTGCTAAAGTCCTTGAATTCGTGATCGCTCCGGTGAGCCGGTAGACCAAATCTCTTTTTATCCTTATTGCGATTTCCATCCAAACATCGGAAACATTGGTTTGAGAAAATCCTCCTCGGTTCCCAAGGCGGAAAGGCGGACGGTTCGTGAATATCGTTCCCCCACTGAGTTCTCCCATGTCAGGACTGCTTTTGCATCACTGACCATTCCCGGCAGGGGATGCTCTGATTTTGCATCCACGGCAAGACCGGGAAGATCGAATTCGATGTCCAGGGGAACAAGGGCTACGTGGATGCGAACGGCAGGTGCGGTTCCCGTGTTTAACAGGATAATTCCTTTTGCATCTTCTGCAAGAGAGGCCCAGATATCAGGCCGGAGACGAGCATCCTGCATGATTGCGAGGGTCATGATAAGAACAAGAAATACGATAAAAGCGATTCCGGCAAGGTATATGTTGACAAATGCCAGAAGCAGTGATAGGATCACCGCAGCTACGAAAAAAATACGAATCCTGCCATCCATGCAACAGATTGTGAGCGCGGGAAATAAAAAGAGTGGGCCCGATGTGATTCGAACACATGACCTCCCGGTTATCAGCCGGGCGCACCACCTGGCTATGCTACGGGCCCAGGCGTTACCCTAATACATACTTCATTTGACCTTTTATAGGTTGTGAATGCCTGTTCCCCATACCTCCTCTTGGCAGGAGATTTTTCCGGGAAAATGGACCCGGATGGACATACTACATATACTCGGCAGTAAAATATTGCCGGATAGAAACGAGTGGGGCATTTCGGAATGGAACGGCAATATCTCCTTGGAAACGAAGCGATTGCCCATGCATGTTGTGAGGCACCGGTAGATTTTGTGTCCGGTTACCCGGGTACACCCTCATCAGAGGTAGTGGATGTTCTCAGGAGCCGGAAAGAGCGGTCATACTATATCGAGTGGTCGGTGAACGAGAAGGTCGCGCTGGAAAATGCCCTTGCGGCGGCGTGGTGCGGGCTTTCCGCTCTCTGTACGATGAAGCATGTCGGCCTGAATGTCGCAGCAGACCCGTTCATGACAAGCGCATATACCGGGGTTCGCGGCAGCCTGGTAATTTTGAGTGCGGACGATCCTTTTGCGCACAGTTCCCAGAACGAGCAGGACAGCCGGTGTTATGCGAAATTTGCGAGAGTTCCCTGCCTCGATCCTGCGACGCTTCAGGAAGCGCATGATATGATGCGGGACGCGTTTGCCCTCTCCCATGAACTGGAATTACCGGTCCTTTTCCGCCCAACCACCCGGATTTGCCATTCGAAATCCGATGTCGAGCTGGGCGCGATCCGGCAGGTTTCCCACAAGGGAGAATTCCAGAAAGATCCAAAGCAGTATGTCGTAATTCCTGCCCATACCCGTGTCCTGCATAAAAAACTAAACGAGAAACAGCCTCTCGTGAAGAAACGGCTCGTGGAACTCGGGTATAACCGGTTCGAGATCCAGGGAAAAAAAGCGGTCATTGCAAGCGGTGTCGGTGCGGCGTATGTCCTGGAACTGCTTCCCGATACGGTTTCGTTCATGAAGATCGGTGCATATCCTCTCGATGAGGCCTGGCTTCAGGATTTTGTACAGAGGCACGAGGAGGTTCTTGTCGTTGAGGAGCTGGCACCGGTGGTGGAGGAAGCTGTCCGGGAAGTTGCCGGGACGGTTCTTATTCACGGGAAGAAGGATGGCTGCCTGCCCTACGAAGGAGAACTCACCCCCCAGGTGGTTGCAGCGATCCTTGCGAGGCTCGGTTTTCTTAAAGAAAATCTATATCCAGCCATAGATCCGGTGGAAAATCTTCCGCCCCGCCCTCCAATCCTCTGTGCAGGGTGTTCCCATCGCGCTGTTTTTTTCGCGATCAGGAAAGTGTTCCGGGACGGAATTTATCCAAGCGATATCGGATGCTACACGCTGGGACTCCAGTTGGGCGTCGTTGACACCACGATCTGTATGGGTGCATCCATCACTGTCGGGAGCGGAATTGCGCATTCCGGGGAAGAACAGGATGTCGTATGCACAATCGGCGATTCGACGTTTCTTCACACCGGGATCCAGGGGCTCCTGAATGCAGTATACAACAATGCGCGAATGACAGTTGTTATCCTGGATAACCGGATCACTGCGATGACCGGTCACCAGCCGAACCCGGTGACCGGGTATACGGCCTGTGGTGTTGAGAGCCCGGCAATTTCCCTGGAACAGATAGTCCGTGCCTGCGGTGTTCCTTTCGTGGAAACGGTCGATCCCTACGATCTGGCTTCGCTTCTCGAAGTTCTGGAAAAAGCGAAAGCGAGAGATGGTGTGAAGGTCATCATCGCGAAGCAGGCATGCGTGATAACCGCAAAACGTGCCGGGGTGAAGCGGCCGCGATACACCGTGGATACAGAGCGGTGCACCGGTTGCGGCGCCTGCATACGGTTTGGGTGCCCTGCCATTGAATCCGATGGCGAAAAGTCTCGCATTACGGAACTGTGCAGCGGGTGTTCGGTCTGTGTCCAGGTCTGCCCGGTGGGCGCGATCATCAGGGTGGGAAAGCAATGAAATCCTTTGACGTCATGATCGCGGGAATCGGGGGGCAGGGTACCATTCTTGCATCGAACATCCTTGGGCAGGCCTGCCTCCTGGAAGGGAGAAGTGTCCGTGGGGCGGAGACGCACGGCATGGCCCAGCGCGGCGGATCGGTCGAGAGCCATATCCGTATCGATGGAAAATTCGGGCCCCTGATTGCGCCAGGTACCGCCGATCTGCTCATAGCCTTCGATCTCCTGGAAGCCCTCCGGTATTCCCATTATCTCAGGAAATCCGGGACGGCGATCGTTAATCGTCAGCTTGTGATCCCTACTTCGGTCTTTATGCAGAAACTTCCGGTGCCGACCGAGGCCGGAATTCTCGAGGCACTTTCCGGAAAGGAAGTCTGTATCCTAGAAGCCGAAAGACTTGCAAAGGAAGCAGGCAGCTCCCTAACCCAGAATATCGCTCTTCTTGGTGCGGCATCCCATCTCCTGCCTTTGAAGAGGGAATCACTTACCGGGGCAATTACCGGGCTTGTTCCCAAAAAAACAATCGAGATCAACCTGAAGGCATTCTCTCTGGGTGAGGAAGCCGGCTCTTCGTGTATACAGAAGGCCCGGACTTAAAGCTCATTTCAACTTCTTTTTGAAGAGATGCAGACTGCCCAAAGTGCAGGGTGCTATTGAGTATATCCCGTTTCACAGGCGCTCAGTTCAGGTTTGACTGCCTTGTTTTGCTCTGCCTTTCTGAGGGGCAGAGTAGTAGCAGAGAAACGGCTTTCAGATTATCCTCGTCCGCATATTCTGAATTCTCCCTAGGGCATCAGGCCTTGTTTTTCAAATACCCCGGGCTTTGCTTTTCCCGTGGTTACCTGAATTAGGCTGAGGCTTACCTTTGTTTTCCTCATCGATACTGTGTGATTTTGGTATTGTTCCGGGATTGCGTTCCTGACTTGCCACAGGGTCCGTTCCGTTAACCCTTACTATAAACCAACCGGCAGTTTATTGAGTGTCCGGGTCGTTACAAGAGTCCTTGAAAATATGAGGAAAACTCTCTCCAAAAACGGTTGTTTTTTGGATCGCTGCCACTGAATGTATCTAAAATATTCCCCAAATCCCGTTCTGAAAAGGGAATTCGTACTATCCAGAACGGTGGTTTCCATGGGTGGTCTTATAAAAGTGAAACTATTTCTCTGGGAGCAAGATTTCAGGAAACTCCCTGAAGTCTGTTTAAAAGTAAATGTATCAGAAGATGGACGCTGGAGGGGCACTTATACAAAGTTGTTCAAATCTGTTGGTTTTGGATCGAAAACGACAAAATAGATTTGAACATTTTTGAAAACGCTGGAGGGGAGATTTGAACTCCCGAGGAGCTTTCGCCCCACAGGCTTTCCAGGCCTGCGCCTTACCGGTCTAGACTACCCCAGCACAGGATGCTGCGATCATGCACGAAAAGTGCACCCTTACCATTATCTTCCGGTTTTTTTAATGGTATCTCTTTCGCGGTTATCTTTGTTCACCCATCCCCGGGGGAAGGTCCCGGGTTTCATGAATACTGTACGCGGTGCTATTGCAAGCCCGGGTTTCCCGGGTATGAGTGAAGCCGAAGGAATGAGCGCATCTCCCAAGGCGACTAGTCTGTTGTCGCGGGTCAGGATGGCGACGGTCTCACCTTTTTTGAACTCCTCTCGTTCGAGTATCCCTACACCGGCAAGAACGGCCCCATGGCAGACCGCGTCGACCGCGGTGTCCCGGATGGTTACTTTCGGGATAGCAAGAGAGACTGTCTCGACCGGCAGGATGATACGATACAGAACTTCCGGGCGCCCTTCGTTTGCTGCTTCCACAGCATCTCGTATCTCATGGAGGGTAACCGCCTGCCGCTCCGTGAACTCTCCGGACCAGACCCTGCGAAGTTCCTGCATGTGCGCCCCGGTACCAAGAGCGAGTCCCATATGGTGGCAGAGGGAACGGATGTAGGTCCCTGCATCGCAATGGACGCGGAAGAGTACCCAGGTGTCCTGTATATCCAGAATCTCAATACGGTGAATGGTCCTGATACGGAGGTTTCGTTTCACGGCACTTCTTTTCGGTGGCCGCTGGTAGATTTTTCCGGTGAATTCCTGTGCGATTTCCGTAATTTTCTCTTTCGGCACCAGGCCATGCAGGCGCATCAGGCAGATGTACTCTTTCTCCTCACTGAGAAGGATTCTTGCGAGCCGGACTGCTTTTCCCAGCATGACGGCAAGAACTCCGGAAACGGCCGGATCGAGCGTACCGCTGTGGCCGACATCGACTCCCAGCATCTCCCCGACCCATGCAGTCACCTGGTGGCTGGACGGCCCTCTCGGTTTATCCAAGATAATTATTCCCGGGCCGTCCCAGGGATGTTGTATTTTCGGCAGGGATTCGCGTGGCGTCACAGCAACCGGATGGGATTCGGCGGGCTGTTTTCTGATTTTATTCATCATGACCCGGTTCCAGATATGCGTTCAGTGCGGCAAGGGTCCCGTCAAGGCTTCCGTCTCCGGTTACATCCGGGGGGACGCGTCCTTCGGTCATTGCCGCCGCGGTTGTTTTCCCGATCGCAATCACGAGGAGATCTTTCCTCCTGGTCCAGACTGCTTCACGGAATGACATTGCACTGGTAAAGAGAACCGCTCCGGCATCCGCGAGTCCGAGCGGTTCCTTGGTTGGGACAAGGGAGTAACAACGGAACTCATGGGGAAATCCTCCGGCATTCCGGATGGATCTGACGAGATCCGGGTTCGGGACATCGGCGCGGGGAATCCCTATGTGTTTTTTCCGTATCCAGTCCCCAAGATACGGCACGAGTTCCTCGGAATAAAATTTCGGAAGCGTCTCGCAATGTATTCCGTTCTCCTGAAGGGTATCTGCTGTTTTCGGCCCGATGGCGATCACACGTGGCGGGTCTGCCAGGAGCGGAGCGATCAGTTTTGCCGGGAGGGCGCTTGAGAAGAAAATGCAGTCAAATTCGTTCCTGCGCACCGCTGAGACAAAGTCTGCAATGACATTTTCCAGGACTTCCGATCTGAGCGGGGATACGGTATAACATTCATGGCCGAATGCCCTGCACCGGGGGGCATCACCAGCGCCTTTCTCCCTGAGACGGGTGATTGCGATTTTCATTGCCAGTGTATCGCCCCGGCTCGTTATGACTGTATCTGTCCCGCGGCCCAAAACCCTGCTGGTTTATGCAGGACTCCTTCCTAAACGACATCTGATGCTGGAGATCGTTCTTGGAGTCCTTGTGGGGATCGCGCTGGGTACAGTGAGCGGGCTTATCCCCGGGGTTCATGCCAACACCATGGCCGGGATCCTGCTCGGGCTTTCGGCAGTTCTTTTGCCATTCTTTGGACCGGTTGCCCTTGGCGTGGCCATGTTCTCGGCACTCATCACCCACACGTTCCTTGATATTATTCCCAGCACGTTTCTCGGTATTCCCGACGCAGACACTGCGCTTTCCGTTCTTCCGGCCCATGCACTCTGTCTTGAGGGCCGCGGGGAGGAAGCGGTCCGGATTGCGGCTCTTGGCAGTGCCTCTGCAATAATCATCGCGGTTCCCGTCACGTTGCTCTGCTTTATCTGCCTTCCTGCGCTCCAGCCTTATTTTGACTGGGGAATCGGTCTCCTGCTTCTTGCCGTTGTCGGCTACCTGATTGTGACCGGGGAGTCCCCTGCTTGGGCACTTCTGATATTTCTGGTGTCGGGGATACTCGGGGTATTCTCCCTCCACTATTCCTATCTCGGCTGGCACGTACTTGGAGGGAGCTCTATCCTTATGCCGCTCCTTGCTGGGCTTTTTGGTATATCCGTTCTCCTTGCAGCATCCAGGGGCCCGGTACCCGCGCAGAAATTCGATGGTCTGCATATCGAAAAACCTGCGATCCTGAAGGGTGCTTTTCTGGGAACCGGTGCAGGTGTCGCGGTAGGCTGGCTTCCCGGGCTTTCGACCGCTACGGCAAACGGCGTCCTTGCATCGGCGGTAGGCGGCACCAATAACCGCCGCGAATATCTCTTTGCAACAAGTGCCGCCAACACTGCGAATGCGTTTACCGGTCTTGCGGCCCTTTTTGCACTGGACCGGATCCGGAACGGGGTAATGGCCGCGATTGCAGCACTGGAACTGGATTCGATGGCAATCCTGATGGTTGCCGGTGTTGCCGCTGCATGTCTTGCCTATTTACTCACCATCAGCCTTGCGAGATCTGCCTGGAGGATCGGGGGTATTGATGGCACGTTCCTGAACCGTCTTGTCATGGTATTTGTGGCAGGTCTTTGTTTCATTTTCACCGGGCCATTCGGCCTCGTTGTCCTTGCCCTCGCAATTCTGACCGGCCTTGCGGCACAACAGATCGATATTCCCAGGATCTATTGCATGGGTGCAATTATGCTCCCGGTTATGCTGTACTCCTTTGGGTTTGGCATGTAAGGGGCGTCTTTCCTGATATCGGAACCTCGTCGAAAAACAGGTTATATAACCCCCCGTAGCAGAGATGATAACCATGCAGGCCTTCTGGTTCGGAACGCTGGATGGGAAGAAATGCCGTCCGGTTCAGGGAGATACAGCAGCAGTCGCTGCTCACCTCACCTCCATGAAGGCTGAGGGAACCACCGTTATTTCCCCGGACTGGAACTGTGCCGTTTCCTGTGGGTTTTGTACCGGCCGTGATGACTATATCCGGAAATTGCGCGAGCTCACGATGTTCCTTGCCGAAGAACAGATACGGATGTATTACAGGGAAAAGGATCGGGAACTGCTCAGCATGGTGAGGATGCTTGACCGCATGGATGAGGCAATCAATCTCCTGACCGAGCAGGCAACAGAGTGGTATTTGGTAACCGACCCCCGTTTTTCCCGGAAGTACCGGTCTCTTTCCGCACGGACACTCCTCCAGATCATGAAAAAGAAAAGCAGGGGGCCGCTTCATGGGATCGTTATGAGCATTGAAACGCTCTCCCGGGAGAGGGCGGATCTCATGCGGCAGGTTTCTTATACCGCGGATCGGGTGCTCCCGAACAGCAGTGCAATTCTTGGGGGACTCGTTGCGGCCCGGCTTCTCTCCCGTGCCGGGGGATTTGATACCTTAGTCAGGCTTCCTGCAAGTGCCATCCAGGTTCTGGGTGCACAGAGTGCATTGTTCTCCCATCTACGGATGCATACTCCTTCCCCCAAGCATGGGATCATATTCCAGCACAGACGTATCCATAATGCCCCGGTGGAATTACGGGGAAAAGTCTCCCGGGTGATTGCAGGGAAACTTGCAATTGCGATACGGCTGGATTATTTCCGGGAAGAACTTGATCCGGAATTCATAAAGAAAACCGAGAAGCATATCGGAAAGGTGCTTGAGGTACCGACAGATGATCTGGATTGATGATGTGCTGGTTTCGCCCGGCCCGGCAGGAGTCTATGGGGAGAAAACGCTTCAGGGGTATCGAGTGTGGGATCCGATGCGAAGCAAACTGGCGGCATTCTGCCATCTGGGCGGAGTGGTGGATTTCACGCGGGAGATGAATATCCTTTATCTCGGGGCAGCCAACGGGACGACCGTCTCTCATGTGGCAGATTATGCAGGTACCGTATATGCCGTTGAGTTTGCTGCAAAGCCGATGCGTGATCTCTTGGAAATAGCGGGAAAAAGGAAGAATATCGTTCCCATTATGGGAGATGCCCGGTTCCCTGAAGAGTATGCACATTTCGTGGAACCGGTTGATCTGGTATACTCAGATATTGCCCAGCCCGACCAGGTACCTATAGTACTAAGGAATACGCGATTTCTCAAAACCGGAGGATCTCTTATCCTGATGCTCAAGACCCGGAGTATCGATACAACCAGGCTACCGGAAGATCTCTGCGCTGAAGCAGTTCGGGAGCTGTCAGGCACGTATCGGGTTGACCTGAACCCGGTCTGGCTTACCAGGTATCATATTGATCATGCTGCGATAACCGGGACGAAGCTGTAGCCTTGCAGGAAATCCTTGTAATCAATCAGAAATCAGTAGAAAACCAAAAACAAGATAGAGAATAGCCCGGAGCAGATTCGAACTGCTGTCGCGAGATCCAGAGTCTCGCATGATTGACCGCTACACTACCGGGCTGCGCCTTACTTTTTTTGCGACTATTTGGTAATTAAGGTGACTGATACAATCCGGAAAAAGTTCAGGTACGGTTTGCCATGCTGCACTTTCCGCATACCCGGCACACCTCGGGAATAGGCTGGATCCTCTCACCTTTCTCGCAGAAGGGTGGAATGTCATTTGCATCCCTCTTATAGTAAATGTGCGGAACAAGGGAGATGTGCGTATAGGTGCCGCATGTTATCCCAAGTTCATCGGCAATGGATTTCTGGAGATTGACGAGTGCGAACATGTTTGCCCCTGCGGCGCTGAGCATATCGTTGCTCCGGAAGACCACTTTCATCTGGAGTTTTCCCTCCCGGATGATGCACTGCACCAGCTGGAGACAGGGGCAGTCATTCATACTCTCATCGGTTGCAGGATTCCAGGTCACTGCAATAGCCCTGCGGCTTACCTGTGAAGATTTCAGTTTTTCTATGATATACCGGATCTGGTTGACAGAAACCGGGATGTTCCCTTTTGTGAGACCGTCACCCCACTGATACAGACGTCCGTGATAATCGTATTCAAAGATCGCGTCAGATCCTTCAAGAAGGTTTTTTGCGTACTGTTCGAGGAATTTCTGCTGGAACCGGGATACCGGGCTCACCATAGGTTCAGCGAAGGGGGTATCTATCTGGAGTGCCACTTCATCGATTTCGACAGTAGCTTCATCATTCTCTGTCTGGAGCACCCAGCCTTTTTCTAGAATGGTTTTGATTACGAGTTCATGGGCCCGCGATATACTAGGTGCTCGGATGATCCGCATAGTACTATTTACTGAGATCGGAAAAAGGTATAGAGGTTGCGAAATGGGAGAATCTGAGATCAAGGTATGGATTGTTCTCCCTTTTCCTTCCAAAAGAGGATTCGGGTCATCCTGTTTGCCTCCAATCCGGACATATGCCGTGGTACAATGTCCGGGTTTTTGAGAATATATTTCCCGGAAAGGGTTTATTTCAGGAGGGTAAATTTCCTGTGCGCGACACCGGAGCATATCCCCGAGACTTCTTGTGGATCGTGACAGATGCAGGGATCGTTTAAACAATTTGGTTGAAAGTGGGCAATTAACCAGACAAATTTAATTTCAAGCATTTTTAGGGATATTTCTGTTCCGGAAAATGACCACAAAGGATATATTACGCGTTTTACAAATACTTGCAGTATATTCCGTAAATCGGAGTATCGGGCTCGGTGAACCGTTTTTCGGCAATTGCCGAACAATGCGTTGTGAACCGGCTTGTAATGTATGATGTTAAGAATGGAGGAAATGATTAATGACTAAGCGATTAACTATTGCACTTGCTGCGCTTGCAGTATTTGCACTGGTTGCCGTAGTAAGTGCCGCCGATATGGACGGTACCGGCAACTGGTCGAATATTACTTCAAACACCAGCAGTGTGTTTATCGGAGAACAGGGACTGAACCTTGCGTCCCTCCCGGGATCTGACAACACTTCAGTCTCGTGGTACTCCGCGAACTCTAATACAGGGGCCGCCCCTTACAAGACAGTATCTCTGGGAAGCAGTTCGAGTGTCTTCATTGACCCGGCGCAGTTTACCACTGCCACTACCGGGAACTGGTTCTTTGGCTCTGCCGGATATAACACCGGTAACTTTGCGGCTTTCCAGTTAGCTGAGCCGACAATTGACATCCAAGTCCGCGACATTACCCAGGACAACGCTGTTGGTAAAGTTGTGACAGGATCCTCCGTGCCCCAGGGCGACAACCTGACCTTCGTGGTCATCTCGAACCTCTATGCAATCGAGAGCCAGCGTCTCCTTGACAACAACTACACCAACGGGGACCGCGGTTTCGTCAACATCAAGATCAAGACCGACCAGGGCGCAACGCTGGACCAGCTGATAGCCGGTACTGTCAATGGAGCGGGCGTGTCGAACTACACCTATTACCAGAATGTTAACAGCAGCCTTTGGTATTGGGGAGACTTCGCCAACTACAAGAGTACTTACAACTACAAGATCTACTGGGCAACCGGATACCAGGACGCCAGTAACACCTATGCATACCCTGCAGGTACCTACACCATCACGGCTGAAGTCAAGCTCAACCACATGAAGGACAACTACAAGGACTCCACCGGTGCAGACTACTCCGGCAAGACCGTTACCTCTGCAAAGACCGTGACCCTTGTTTCGGATACCGTGCAGATTGCATCCAACAAGGATACCGTCGTCCGGGGCAACCCGTTCTCTGTGACTGTCACCGGTAAGCCGAACACCTACTACTTCGTCTGGCTCAAGAGCATCAGTTCCCTGCCCGGCAACCCGTTCTCGAACACAACGGGATATGGTGACGTTCCGCCCACGGTAGACAGCTACCAGTCCAATGTGTACATTAACACCACTGCGACTTTCACTTCTACAAGTCAGTCCACTGACCCGGCAGGTAACTACACCTCTCAGAGCAAGATCTTCATCCAGGCAGACCAGCCGACCGGTGCAGCTTCCCTCAACGGGACGTACTACCGTGCAGTCATCAAGACCGATGATGCAGGTAAGCGGACGGTTCAGTTCTCGACCACCCGGCTGACCAAGGATCAGAAGTTCACGATCCGTGTCGAGCGCGACAACAGCCGCAATGCTCCGGCCGATCAGTACTCCTATATCTATAGCACCACCCCTGGAAACAACATCAAGTCCGATGAGGTTGATGTAACGGTCCAGAAGGGTTCCGTGACCATCGTTGCAGCAGGCGACCAGAACTACTACCTCGGTGAAGAAGTCAAGCTCTCCGGTACGAACACCGAAAGCAAGACCACCTACCTGTTCATCACCGGTCCGAACATCGGTACCACCTACGGTGCCAAGCTCGATGATGTGTCCACGACCTGTACCAGCAACCAGTCCGGTACGTTCGTCAATGTTGATGTCCTCTCGGACAACACCTGGTCCTACAAGTGGGAAACCCAGAATATTGCACTTGATGCAGGTGCCTACACGATCTACGCAGTCAGCGATGCAAAGGCAAAGCCTGACCTCGGCGATGCAACCTACGGCACTGTGTCGATAAACATCAAGAAGCCGTTCGTCAGCGCGACTGCATCCCAGTCGACCGTTGCGAAGGGTGACAAATTCTACATCACCGGTACTGCCGAAGGCAACCCGTCTCAGGGTGTCCAGATCTGGATTATGGGAACGAACTACGTCGGACCCGACACCAACAAGCCGGTAACCCAGACCGTGAACTCTGACGGAACCTTCAGCTACGAAGTCAAACAGTCCGCTACCAAGGACCTCGCAACCGGCCAGTACTTTGTCGTGGTTCAGCACCCGATGTACAACAACCGGCTCGATATCCTGCTGAACACGGCTGATGGTGGCGCAACCCAGTACAAGGGTGCCGTATACAGCCTTGTCGACACGCAGACCAATGTCTCCGGCGGGGTCTACTACCCGGCAATCTTCTACATGAGGGGAGCCACCTCAACGTCAGGTTCCTTACAGGGCTCTGACGCCGCAGAGGCACTCATCGAGGCAATCAACAGCGCCAATGTCGATGATACCTACACCAAGCTCAGCGTTCTCATCGAGCAGCCGGTTATCAACGTCGATGCAATCCCCGACAAGTACGTCGGTGACAAGTTCACTATCACCGGTACGACCAACCTCGCAGTCGGTGACAACATCCTCGTTGAGGTAACCTCATCATCATTCAAGCCGACCGAAAAGACCCAGAGCGGGGAGTTCAGTGGCGGATCCGGAACCGTTCAGGTTGTAAAGGGCACCAGCGGCTCGAACACCTGGTCCTTCGATGTCGATGCATCCACCTACAAGCCGGATGAGTACATCGTCAAGGCCGAGGCCGTTGAGCAGGATGCAACCGGAAACGCACTCTTCAACGTTCTTGAAGGCGGCGCTCCGACTGCAACTGTAACCACGGTAGCCACCACCAAGATTCCGACCACGGCTCCGACCCAGTCTATGACCACTGTTCAGACCACGGCGACCGCAACGACGGCAGCCCCCGCATCCCCCGGATTCGGTGCACTTGTCGCTCTGATCGGCCTTGGTGCAGTGGCATTCCTGGTCGTTCGCAAGAACTAAAATAATCCTAAACTTTTTTTCGCACGTTCTCTTCTCTATCACTGAATCTTCATTTGTGCTCGTTTTCCCAGGCGTTCCATCCCGCATTCCAGGTTTTACTTATCGGAACCCTGTATTGGGCTGTCCTGGCAGATGGTTATTAGTCAGCCGGAAGGAATAGTACCCTGAGATTATTCTCTCCCTTTCGGAGGACCGGTACAGCATGAAACTGAATGCGAAACTTCTGGACCTCTCCAAACGTGGAGCTCTGCTTCATCGTTCGGATGCCCGTAATATCGGGGTTATTGATGGCGACCGTATCCAGATCAGAAATCCTTCAAACGGGATTTCCGTGACAGCGTTCGTGGATACCACGTCAACCCTGACCGTACAGGGAACGGTAGGCATATACCAGCCCACGAACGATCGTCTTGGACTCTCTGATGGCGTTGAAGTGGAAATCCGTGAGTCCGGACGCCATCCGTCTCTCGAGTTCATCAAGAAGAAAATGGATGGCGAAAAGCTGTCCAAGGAAGAACTCCTGTCCATAATAAAAGATGTGGTCAACGACGATCTCTCGCCGGCCGAGCTTACGGCATTTATCACGGCAAGTTACATTAACGAACTTGACATGGACGAGATCGAGAATCTCACCCGTGCGATTGTCGAAACCGGTGAGCACCTGACATTTGCCACCCGGCCTATCGTGGATAAACATTCCATCGGCGGAGTCCCCGGAAACAAGATATCCCTCCTCGTCGTCCCGATCATTGCAGCAGCCGGTCTCAAAATTCCCAAAACAAGCTCCCGAGCAATAACGGGAGCTGCCGGAACTGCCGATCTCATGGAAGTACTGGCCCCGGTTGAATTCAGTGCACGCGAAGTTCAGGAGATGACGGAAAAAGTCGGAGGAGTGATTGTCTGGGGCGGGGCCACGAACATTGCCCCTGCGGATGACAAGATAATCATCCAGGAATATCCGTTTAAGATAGATGCCCGGGGGCAGATGCTTGCCAGTGTAATGGCAAAAAAATTTGCAGTCGGCGCCGATCTGGTGGTCATAGATATCCCGGTCGGCCAGCACGCGAAGGTTGCCACTATGGCGGACGGGAGAAAGCTCGCCCGTGATTTCATAGAACTGGGAGAGCGCCTCGGTATGAAAGTGGAATGTGCTCTGACCTACGGCGATTCACCGGTCGGACATTCCATCGGGCCTGCGCTCGAGATAAAAGAAGCACTTCAGATCCTTGAAGGGGGGAGCGAACCCACCTCCCTTATCCAGAAAAGCGTTGCCCTTGCCGGAATTGCGCTCGAAATGTCAGGAAAGGCTGCACGGGGAACCGGAAGCACCGCCGCCCAGGAACTCCTCACCAAAGGAAAGGCGCTTGAAAAACTCCGCCAGATTATCGCTATCCAGGGTGGCGATCCCAACGTGACCGCAGCAGACATCGTTCCCGGCCAGCACCAGTTCGTTGTAAACGCACCGGCATCCGGGTATGTGATCAATTTCAACAATTATTCCCTCATCAGTCTTGCACGGACTGCCGGGGCACCGCATGACCGGGGTGCAGGAATCGTCCTCCATGCAAAGAAGGGAAAACCGGTGAAAGAGGGAGACCCGATCTTCACGATCTACGCGGATCGCGCCTGGCGTCTCCAGAAAGCGATTGAAGAGGGGCGGCAACTCATGCCGGTCCTTGTCGAAGGCATGCTCCTGGATCGCGTTCCCGGCGAGAAGGGTTTTTAGGATTCTCCCGACAACGGCAAAACTCTTCTTTTTTACGGGACTACGCGACAGCCATGGCCCGTGCACGCCGTCCGGCACAGGGAGCAATTGTTAGGAACTTCCCGGGCAATCGTGGAAAACAGAACGAAAACACTTCGGAAAAATTGAAAATTTTAATTTTTCTGTAATATCCAGAAAAAGAAAATATCTTATACTATAATAAGATATTATTCAATGAAGCCGCATGGGAACGTTCCCTTCTCACTTAATTATTCTCTGTGGGGTACTCTGTCTGGTACCGTGCGCAGCAGTTGCACTCATTCCCGATCAGGTACTCGTAACGAGCAGTTCCGACTGGCTGGTGGCGAACGGGATCGACAACGCGACCATTTCCGTCCAGGCATTCAATGCAACGAATCCGCTTGCAGGACTCACGGTCGATTTCTCGGTCAACGATTCCCGCTACGGTTCTCTGGATGTTACACGGAAGGGAACCGGCAGCGATGGTAGTGCTTCCGTAACGTTCCGGACCGGAACGGCAAGCGGCAACGCAACCATCCATGCACTCGTGACCTATACGGAAAATAATGTCACATCCACAATCGACCGGACCCTGATCCAGAAGATAGATCACGGTACTCCCTATCAGATCTCGAACCTGGAATATCCGGACGAAGCATATGCGGGCAGCAGCGTGTCTCTTGTAATTAAACTGAAAGACAGGAACGGAAATCCCATCGACAACAGGCGGGTCACTGAAAAAGTTCATCTTGTCGTAGGATCTCCCGACGGGACTCCGGATGAAGGAGCGGCGGGATTCCTGAATGGAACTGTGTACAGCACAGCACTCTATGCCCCGGTAGATGCAAACGGAACCGTATCGGTCACCCTGAGACTTGCTACCGTGAGCGGTTCGAATGTCGTCTGGATGGAAGGAATCGGAAATATTCCCGCGACCTATTTCACGATAACCGGTGTTGCGGATCCGGTTCCCTTCAGCATAGACCGGACCCTCTCGCCCAGCACCGGATGGCAGTATGCCGATGGCGAAGGGACGTTTGAGATCGATTATACCGTGCGGGATAAATATGGAAACGGGATCCGGAATACAAGTCTTTTAATCACGTCTCCCGGTGAATCGGCAAAAACCCTCGTGGCAAACGATGCGGGATCCGTCAGCATCATCTACGGCCCGAAAAGTGTCATCGGGATATACAACATTTCTGCGACTGCGATCGATAACACGAGTGTCACCTGCACCGACATGCTGAATTTCATCAGCACTGAGGCAACCGACATGATTCTCACCGCCCGGCCCCAGACCCTGGCGAGTCACGATGCGGATCCGGAGGCGGTATCCGATCTCATGGCGAAAGTCATCGATATCGAGGGAAACCCGGTGGAAGGCGAGACGGTCACGTTCCAGATTGTCAGCACGACCAACGGAACGTACAACATGACTGCCCCCCCCTCTCTTGACCGGACCTCTGCTCTCTCGGATTCTGATGGATATGCCATCGCCCATTTCACACCGGGGTCTTTCAGTACTGATAGCAAGGACCCCGCATACAACGAGACCGCTACCGGGAGCAGCGTCGTCCGGGCGACCTGGAACAATGTCACCGCCGATATTACGCTCACCTGGAAAAATTACCCGTACCTGAGCGTCGTAACGATTGTCTCCCCTTCCACAGTTGCGGTAAACGACACGGTGACTATTGTCATCCGTCTGATAGGGGATGGGTCTGCACTCGAACCGGATCCGATAGACGTGATGCTGGTAATGGATCGATCCGGCAGCATGGGGTACGACTATCCGAGCCGGATGAGCAGCGCCCAGACTGCCGCAAAGACGTTCGTGGACCAGATGAATGTCAGCCGGGACCGGGTGGGCCTTGTCTCCTTTGCATCAAGCACAACGCTCGATCAGAGCTTGACCAACGATTTCAGCAGGGTGAAGACGAAGATTGGCAGACTGGATCCGTCCGGCGCCACCCAGCTCCGGAACGGGGCATATCTCGGAATCAGCAGGGTCAATTCCTCAGGGGAGAGCAGCGAGTCGGTAAAGGCAGTCGTGATTATGACCGACGGCGACTGGAATTACGATGGATCCCCGCTTGCGCACGGCACCGGATGGCCTGCAAATGCCAGTTATACGTTCTCGGGGAGCAGCTTCGAACCCAATAACTACCGGTACTATGACGGTCTCGGGGGTACTCTCACACGACCGTATTACTATTCTGACTGGAGATGTACTGACGGGGAATTCACGAACCAGAACCTCTCCCGTTATGCCGGTGCGGGAGCTGTCCGGCTCTACACGATCTCGTTCGCGTCAACCCTGGACGACGTTGCCGTCAACGCTCTCCGGGTTATGGCAAATTCCACCGGCGGGTTCTATTCCCATGCCCCGGATGCTGCAGGACTTCTGGATATCTACACAAGAATCGCCGGGGACCTGATAACGGAAGCGGGTGTCAATACCACCATGAATATCAATTTCGGAACGATATCCGTGAACAACGAGTCGTTCAACGGCACCGAGGTTTTCGAGTACATCCATCAGGAGGGGGTATCCACCAGGATTGACTGGCCGAACGGATCCGTTACCACGCTCGATCAGACATCCAACTGGACGAACTCACAGAGCCTCGACTTCGATGTCGGCACCGTGAAACTGAACGAAGTCTGGCAGGCAACCATCCAGTTCAAGGTTCTCAAGGCAGGGAATATCGATGTATTCGGGGAGAATTCCCGGATACTCTTCAATAATGGGACTGACAGCCTGCTCCTCCCGAAAACGTACCTGACTGCTGTTCCGGTCCTGAATAATTCCGGCGTCAATTTCGTCGGCCTCGCCATATCGGATCTCAATGCCACGGCCTCATCCCCAACCCGGCTCGCCATTACCTGGAACTTCAATTATACCGGGACCCAGTATGCAACCGAGAAGCTGTACTATTCTGCCGATGAGGGACAGTCCTGGAAATCCATCGGTACGCTGACCCGGACCAACGGAGATTATTCCGAGAGTGCGGATCTCGATCTTACGCAGGCGACCAAGGCGACCGTGTATTACATACGGGTCGATGCATCGGGTCTCGACGGGGGATGGGACCGGAAAGAGACGCTGGTAACGATAGGAGATCAGGCAACGTCGTTTATAAAACTGGAGTGACCGACCCTCATTTCAGGAGAGACGGACCCACCGGGGATTGAACCCGGGTCCTTGGGTTCGAAGCCCAAGAGGATATCCACTACCCCATAGGTCCTCCGCATCGTTTGTTATCCGAAGATATTAAGAGTTTTCCCACAATGATCTAGTCAATGATTCTCTCGGCAAATGCTATTCTCAGCCGCATGCGGGACGAGCGGCCGGATAAGAGGCTTGTCATCCGCCCGTATAATCCCGAATCCCAGCAGCCTGCATCGTACGACCTTCGTTCTGCAGAAGATGTTGTCCTGGAACAGGGAATCTGCACGCTGGTCGCATCGGCAGAATGGGTGGAGTTCCCCGCAGATCTCGCAGCCACGATGCGGTGCAGGTCATCGTTCGGCCGGAAGGGCGTCCTTCTCGGCGGTGGTTTTGTGGACCCCGGATTCCGCGGCCAACTGACAATGAGCCTGACCAATCTCGGGAGAGAGAATGTTCTTGTAAAGAAAAACGACCGGATCGTGCAGATGATAGTCCAGGAAGTATATGGCGGGGAGATACTGTACAACGGAAGGTATCAGGACAGCACGGGCGTGGTACCGGCGAGGGAAGTATGATCCGCACGGAACGGAAATACATTGAAATCCTGCGTATCCTCAAGGAACACCAGGAGCCGATGGGTGCAAAACGGCTCAGTGAACTGATGGCGGAACGCGGTTTTGTCCTGAGTGACCGGGCGGTCCAGTATTACCTCAGCTACCTCGACCAGATGGGGTTTACGGAAAAAGTAGGGAATCTCGGACGTATCCTCACCAAGCAGGGGCTTGAAGAGACCGACAGTGCACTTGTCGGAGACCGGGTCGGGTTTATCATATCCAAACTGGAACGCCTTGCGTACCGCAGTACGTTCGACCCGGTCTCAGGAACCGGGGATGTCGCGTATAACCTCTCGTTTGTCGCAAAGGAAGATCTCGATGGGGTACTGAAAACGTTTGACGAGGTAATCCGCAGCGGCTGCAGCTTTTTCAACAATTACAAAATACTGGATCACGATCCCCGGAATCCCTCCGGGTACATCGGTATCCTTACGATCTGCAGTATCACGATGGACGGGGTTCTCCAGAGGAACGGCATCCCGGTGAAGATGGCGTTCGGGGGAAGGCTTTCCATAAAAAACAACGTGCCTGAACGGTTTATCGATCTCATCGGATACCGGGGAACGACCATCGATCCCCTCCAGATATTCATATCCGCAGGCCTGACGTCACTCAACCAGTACGTGACCACCGGTACCGGGGTTGCACTGGCGAACGTGCGGGAGGTTCCCTGTAAGGCGAAGGTCCGGGTGGAAGAAATTGCCGCCCAGATGAGGAAATGCGGTTTCCTGTACCCGGTCAGTCTCGGGAACAACCTGTACAATCTTCCCTCGAACCCGTTCCGGCTCTCCATTGTCGCATTCAGCGGGCTGAATTTCCTCGGGAATGCGGTTGAAAAGGGGTACGAGATCCGGACTGAGATCGGTGCGGGAAATATCCAGTTCTCAAAATTCTGCGAATCCGGGTAAGGGATAGGAATTTACCGGGAACCCGGATCCTGTCGTCCCGGCTTTTTCTTTGCAGGAGATCCCGGATCGTCCGTGCGTGGCGTCACATCCTGGCTACTCTCTTTCCCCGTGTCCGGCACGGCCATGGATGGCTTCGGATCGATCCGCACGCCCGGTTCCCGGAAGCGTTTTGCCTGCGGCTGGATCTGAGACGATCTGGACGAATTTTCTTTTGCAGCCGGCGTGATAAACGCATTCCGGCCGGTGCCGCCCGGACTTCCGGTCCGCGTGGCAGGGGACGCGGCTTCCGGTCTGACCTGGGATTCCTTCTCCGGACCCGGACCGGATCGACCGGGCGCGGCAGTTCCGGTGGATGGTGAACGGGAAAGGGACGTTCCGCCGCTTCCGGTTCCCGGGAGGGACGGTCTCCGTATGAGCGCATCCCGGGACGAGATCGAGCTGTGCGGCAGCACCCGTCGCGGAGACGGAGGTAACGGTGTTTCCGGTGGAACCGGTGCTGCGGATTTTCCTTTTTTTCCGGAAGTACTTTCCATCGGCTCCGATACCCGGATGAGCCGGTGGCGCGACGGAGCAGTCCTCCCCTCGGTCTCCGGTTCAGGGGGGCCGCTCACGGAATCCTGTGTGGTACCGGGTTCCTGCTCTGCAATGAGACCTCCAAGGGATTCCGTGTTACGGTCTTCCCGGGAATGGTCCGTATCCGTGTCTGCCCGGTTTCCGGTACCTGATGCTGCAGGTTCTGCGGAAACCGTTTCTGCACGCTCCGGAACGACCTGCTCCTGCTCTTTCGATGCCACCGTACCTCCCTCAGGGACGCGATCGTGTACCGGGAAAGTCTTCGGAACTTCCTCCGGAGCAACCTCCGTCTGCCCGGTGGCCCGGGAGGATCCCGGGAGTACGGGGGCTTCATCGTCCTGCTCCCAGAAATCGGGTTCCGGCTCTTCCGCAACCCGGGCTTCGTCCCGCTTCGGCTGATAGGTGCTGTCAGCGGGACCTTCCGCCCCGTCCCACCCGTCCGGTGCATCCGGTTCCCGTCCCGGCAGCGCATCTGCCTGCGGATGTTTCGCGGTTTTCTTAGTTCCGGATGCCGCGCCCATTTTCGGCGGCACTGCAATCATCCGGTCTTTTGCAGAAGGTTCCCGCGATGACCTGGATTCCCCTGCCGGAATTCCCTGCTGCCGTGCGGCCCTGCGGGAGAACCCTTCCAGGTACTGCCTGCGGATCTCTTTGAGTTCGTTCAGGCGGGGAATATTCCGGACTCCGGCCAGCATGATGATGAGTGCGACGATGGATGAGTTTTCCACCGGATAATCCCCGGACCGCACCTCAATTCCCTCGATGCTCCGGTCGATCCATTTCCGCACGGTCATGAATCCTTTCATGCTCAGTTCGCGGGACGGCCCGGCTATCAGGACCAGCGCTTTCTGCGCACTGGTCATATCGCAGGGTGTCGAGATCTCGTGGTAGATGGCTTCCTTCGCAAGTTCGACAATTCTCGATGCTTTCGCAGTCTGTTCATCAGAAAAGAGATCCGCTCCTGCGCCTTTTTTCAAGATATGGTTCAGGGGGTTTTTGGAGATATGTTCAAGCGAGTATCCGATAGTGATATACCCGTCGCAGAGCATGGTGTTGAGGATCTCTCCGGAATCAAGGACGACCTCCGCATTGCTCCTCCCGCCCGCGGCCGCGACCTCCCCGGCCCGCAAAATAAGGCTCACCCTGCGCACCATCGCTTCGTTCATCAGGTCGTAGATCTCCATCTCTTCCTGTTCGGGAGTCTTTTTCTTGCTGCCAAATACCGGGAGGATATTTTTCTTCTCTGATATCTGCCCGATTTTTGCCGTTACTTTCCGATACCAGGTCTCGTTATCGAAGAGGATTGTACCGTCGAGATGGGGCTGGATCCGGTCAATATCCTCCGCTGCTTCGGCAATCCGCTTCTCCCCGTCGGCTCCGGACGGGAGGACTATCAGCCCGAACACCGGTTCGACCAGGGTCTTGCGCAGGGTTTCGATGAGCGTGGGTACGGCCTTTGCAAGGCTCCCCCCGAGACCCGCACAGATCAGGACCGCGTCGGTCTCCCCCTGGATATGGGTCTGGATCCGTGCGGATATCTCGGTCATGTCAAGAAGCCGGATATCGCTTTCCGCGAGAGTCGGATCGAGGCTGGCAAAAAAGAGGCGGTTTTGTTCCGGAAGGAATCTGAGATCCTTTATGGTTTTCTGGTCGACATCGACCGCTATCGCTTCCACGCACGGGTTCTTCCCGTTTTTCGATTTACGGTCTGCAAAGTAGAGTTTATCGACTATCCTGCATCCGGCCCCGCCGATTCCTATCGCTATGATTCGCATAATGAACGGTTCTTCAGATCTGGTACTGCCCGGGAGAGTGGCAGATGCTGCTGTCTGTACCTACTAATTCAGGAGTGTTGATACAATACTTTTTTGTTCGTGACTACCGGTGACCGTTCCGGTTCCGGAAGAGGGGTGTTCACCGGAAGAATGCGACCGTTTCTCAACATAAAATGATAATTTATTTAATCTCTTGGACGCTACTAGAAATTGAGGTGAATAGACCTTGTCATATGGTATTGAATTCGTACCGGGAAATGTTAACGTAAAACAGGTCGTTAACTTCTGTAAGCTTGCGGAGTCGAAGGACATCGACTTTGCATGGATCACCAACCACTACAACAACCGTCACTGCTACCCGACCCTCGCTGCCATCGCACAGGCGACCACCACCCTGAAGATGGGTCCGGGGATCATGAACGCCTTTACCGACACTCCGGCGGCAATGGCCTCCTTCATGTGCACCCTGAACGAGATCTCTGACGGGCGTGCAGTCCTCGGTATCGGACCGGGCGACCTCTCGACCCTGCCGAAACTCTCGATTCAGCCAGAAAAGCCGGTTGCACGGCTCGAAGAGGCAATCGGTGTGATCCGGAAACTCTGTGCCGGAGAGGAAGTCACCCTGCCCGACAACCAGTTCTTCAAATACGCCGGTGCAAAGCTGACCGGTGTGAACCTCCCGGGCAAGAAGGGCATCCAAGTCTATGTCGGCGCCCAGGGCCCCAAGGTTCTCGAGCTCGCCGGTAAAGTCGGAGACGGTGCACTGATCAACGCATCCAACCCGAAAGACTTCGAGGTTGCAATCCCGATCATCAAGAAGGCCTGTGAAGCTGCCGGCAAGAAGAGCTTTGATGTCGGTGCCTACACTGCAATGTCCATCGACATGGATGTCAAGAAGGCGCGCAATGCAGCAAAGATCGTTGCGGCATTCATTGCGGCAGGTTCCCCTGAGGCACTGCTCACCCGCCACGGACTCGATCTCGGCAATGTTGCAAAGATCAAGGCAGCTCTCTCTAAGTTCGACTTCAAATCTGTCGGCGAACTTGTCGGAGACAAGGAGATCGACGCATTCACCATCGCGGGAACCCCGGACATGGTCAAACAGAAGTGCGATGATCTCAAGAAGGCCGGTGTCACCCAGATCATCTTCGGATCCCCGCTCGGTCCGGACATGACCAACTCGATCCGCCTCCTCGGCAAATACATTGTCTGAAGACGATCTTCAATTTCACTCATTTTTTTTGCGATTTCCTGCCATGTTCACGACCCGGAAAATTCCTGATGGTGAGACAGGGACCATTCTTGAATACCGCCGTGAAACCCTGACGGGTCTTTCCTGCAGGATCTCCCCGGAGCGGGTGAAACGCGGACTCAATACGGAATACGTGAGGAAGGAGCGTGCCCCCGACTGTCCGTTCTGCCATCCCCGGGTTCTTACGGAAACGCCCGTCTTTCCGGATGGCAGCCGGATCGTACGCGGCGAGAGTACAACGTTTCCCAACAAATTTCCCTTTGCTGCCTGGCATACGGTCACGGTGATTACCCGTGCCCACAGCGTGGACCGGTTCACTTCCGCACAGATCGGTGACGCGCTGCATGCCCAGGTGCAGTCCCTGGCGGGACAGAAAGGGTACCCGAGCATCATCTGGAATTATCTCCCTTCCGCGGGTGCCAGTATCTCCCACCCCCATATGCAGGGTCTCGTGGACCCGGACCCGCCATGTCTTGTTTCCCGGTACCTTTCGTCAGGGAAGGACTATCTGGACCGGGCCGGGCGGTCCTACTGGGAAGACCTGAAGGATCGGGAACGTTCCTCTCCCCGGTTTTTGTTTGGCGATGAAATTCCCTGGGTTGCATCGGCGGTGCCTCTCGGGGAACGGGAAGTCCGGGCGCTTCTTCCGGTCCGGCATATAGATGATCTGGTACCGTGTATCCCGGATCTCGCGAAAGGTATCGAGACGATCCTCGATTTTTACCGGAGTCTCGGGACCGTTGCCTTCAACATGGGGATCTTTTTCGATGAGTCCGGGGGAAACGACCGGGGATTCCGGGCGTTCTGTACCATGATAGCACGGGCAAGCCCCGGTTCCGGAGCCGCATGCGATTCATCCGCCATGGAACGGCTGCTCCAGGACCCCGTCATCCTTACCTTGCCGGAGACACTGTCCGAGGTTTTCAGGACCGGTTCACCGGAGAAACGGTAACCCGGCGGGACCATCCGGTCACGAATACCTGCCGGACCGGACAGAAACGGGCGGCGCAGGATTTCAGGATTCTGTAGGATCCGTGAAGTGATTTTCCCAACAGGTTTCCTGTCAGCATATGCCTTCAGGTTCCTGAATTGGCGGGACGCGAAATACGAGAACAGGATAGCGAAAAGAGAAAAAAAATCGGGTTTATTCAGGCTTGCTGATCAGCTTGACCTTGGAAACAATGACCCCGTCCTTCTTGTGGGGCTTCCGGATCACGCCGTCGCCTGCCTTCTCGATTTCGCGGGCTTCGTCACAGAGGACTGCTGCAACGCGCATCATCTCGTGAGCGCTGGTAACGATCGGGATGTAGTCGACCCATTCCTTGGTCATGAAGCAGCCCTTGACGTTCACACCGGCGACTGCCTGGGCGATCTCGTATGCTGCCCGTGCCTTGGCAAGTGCGTAGGGGTTCGTGAATTCACCGGCGACTGCCTTGTCCGAGGACATGACGATCTTCGGGAGGACGAGTTCGTCGCCCTTCTTGCCTGCCTTGACCTGGTTGATGACGTCATCGAGCGCGTTCTGGAGCTTGCGGAATGCGCCGGTGACTGCGAGGACCTTGACGAGGTTTCCGTTGTAGTCGGCCATCTCGATCGGGTCAAGGAATTCGCGGCGTGCACCGATCATTGCGTCGGCCTTCATGATGATGTAGCCGAACTTGCTTGCCTTGAGCGCCTCGAAGTCTTCCTTCTTGGTGGTGATATCGTCGGTAATTACGATGACCGGGATCCCTGCGGCAAGGAGGTTTTCCCGTGCACCCTTGGGGCCCGGAAGGACGCCGTTCGGTGAGACTGCGATCGCAAAGTCAGGCTTCCATGCCTTGAGGTTGGTGACAACGCGGTCGATATCTTCCGGCTGGAGTTTCGTTCCGCTGGTTGCCATGAAAGTCTGGACGTCTTCACGGTCTGCACGCTCATCGAGAAGCAGCTCTGCCATGACACCGCTTGCGATGTTCCCGAGTTTGGCAATTCCTACTTTGACTACCATTATACACCTCTATGTTAGAGTATAACACGTTAGTATGGCCCAATTCTGATATAAACATTTTGAATTTCGTTCCCGACCAGATTCTCCCAGTTCTTTCCAAAAAAACCGTGGCAAACCGGTTCGGGTGTTACCTGTCTGCCGGAGCAGGTTTACATTCTGAGTTTTATAAGATTCGAATTTAGGGGGATGGAATGGATCACCGGGCCGGTTCCCTTTCTGTCCTCAAGGCAAATGAATTGAAAGCGAATCGCGGATAAGATACTCCGGTATCCTGACTAAAATGGGAGAACGTTTCAGCAGGTATACGGGAGAAAAATTCCTGATAGATCTATTTTCCGGGATGTTTCAGTTCGGGAAAACGGTAAACCCGGTTTTTCCGCCCGGCCCGGTCTGCTCCGGACTTTCCCGCCCCGGTCTGTAATAACCATATGTTTAATTATTGTTAACATAACCTGTTTACACTGGGGTGAACCACGTATGAAAGACAGTCTGCTCACGGACCGGCAGATGGAAGTACTGAGGTACCGGAAAAAAGGTATGACGCAACAGCAGATTGCGGATATTTTCCATACTTCGAAGGCAAACATCTGTACGATAGAAAAATCAGCCATGGAAAATATCAGGCGCGCAAAAGAAACCCTTGATTTTCTTCACACGCTCGATGCACGCCATCTCTGTACCCTGAAGGCAGGATCCGATCTTTTCGATGCGGCCCCGCTCATTTTCGGGGAGGCCGGGAAGATAGACATAAAAGTGACCACCGATTCCATCGATCTCATCAACCGGCTCCGTACCGAGAATCCGAAGCGGATCCACGGGCGGCATATCAAGGAAGATATTGAAGTGTTCCTGCGCGAAGACGGGGAACTGTATTTCGGATAATTCCCTTGGAACTTTTTTTCCTGACCTGTCCCGGATTCTTCCGGGCCTGCTCATCCGCGGGGTTGCCCGGTATCTTTCCTGTATCCGTCCTCCCTGACCAGCAATATTTATATTGCCCGTTCTCCTATAATTACGGAACCAACATGAGGATTCTATCCCCGGGCAGCCGGGAACGGCAGGAGTAATCTCCTTCGCTGTTCTGAATCGCCCCGGGAAGAGCCGGCGCCTGACGGAACTCCCCGCGGAAACCGCCATCGCCCGGATATATGCCCTCATGCCTGGTGTTTCCTGCAGCCTGCAGGGAAAACTCACATGGAGTTGTGATCCGTCACAACGGGAAGACAGAGTTGGAACTGATGTGTGCGCTCATGGGCCAACGTTGAAGAACGTGCCCGGTTCACCGTGAAAACGGGAGAAAGCGCCCCAGTCAGAATCTGTTTGCGAGACTGGTATTCCGGTGCCGTGCCGGACCTCTGATAGCAGGGATCCGGCACGCAGGTATACGGAAAAACAAAGGATGGCTTCAGCATCACTGGAGACCCTGCCATGTTTTTCCTGGTTCCGGTACCGATATCGGCATCACCCCTAATCGGACACAATCCGCCGAATGCCGGAAATTCCGGCATGCACGATGGAACGAAGGAATGATTGAAAAATGCCGAAAATAAACAGGCCACGCAGAGGATCTCTTGCATTCAGCCCCCGGAAGAGGGCAAAGAGCCCGGTGCCCAGGTATCAGTCCTGGCCCGCATACGAAGGGCAGCCGATGCTCCAGAGTTTTGCCGGGTACAAAGTGGGAATGACGCACGTCATCATGGTCGATGACCACAAAAACAGCCCCACCGAAGGCAAAGAGATCATGGTCCCGGTCACGGTCATCGAGGTTCCTGCCATGAAAGTCGCCGCAATCCGGGCGTACTCGCAGGACACCTACGGAAAACACCCGGTAACCGATGTCTGGGCAACACCTCTTGAGAACGACCTTTCCCGGAGACTTTCCCTTCCGAAAGAGTACTCCCCGGAAAAAGCCACCCAGACGATTACCGAAGCCGTCAAGGCAGGAACCATTGTCGAACTCTTCGCTGTTCTTCACACCCAGCCGACCCTGGTAACCGGTGTCCCAAAGAAGGTCCCGGAAGTCATGGAAGTCCGAATTGCCGGTGGCGCAATGGACAAGCGTCTTGAGTACGCAATGAGCCTCCTTGGAAAAGACGTGAACCTCTCGAATGTCATCCAGGCGGGCGCCTATGCAGACATCACTGCAGTCACCATCGGGAAAGGAACCCAGGGCGCTGTAAAGCGCTGGGGTATTGCAATCCGCAAGCGGAAACACTCCCGCGGTGGAAAGCGCCGGCACATCGGTACCCTTGGACCGTGGAACCCGCACCACATACGGTGGCAGGTTCCCCAGATGGGTCAGATGGGATTCCAGCAGAGAACCGAGTTCAACAAGCGGATTCTCAAGATGGGTGAAGATGCAAAGGACGTTACTCCCGCAGGCGGGTTCCTCCACTATGGGCAGCTTCGTTCCGGATATGTCCTTGTCAAGGGGTCAATTCCCGGTCCGACCAAGAGACTTATCCGCATCCGCCCGGCAATCCGGCAGGGAGAACACCAGGTACGGGTTCCCGCAATCCAGTTCCTGAGTGTCCAGAGCAAACAGGGGTGAGGGTAGATGAAAGCACAGGTAAAAAATCTTAGTGGCGAAGCATCACGGGACATAGAACTCCCCCCGATGTTCAACGAATCGTACCGCCCCGATCTCATCAAGAAGGCCGTAATCGCCCTCCAGAGCACCCGCAGGCAGCCGCACGGCGCATACCCGATTGCCGGTATCTGCTCGTCTGCAGTCGGATGGGGCAGCGGCCGTGGAGCCTCCCATGTGCCCCGTATCAGGAACGGTTCACGTGCAGCAAAGGTTCCGCAGGCAAAAGGCGGTCGTGAGGCACATCCGCCAGTCGTCCAGAAAATCCTTGTCCGGGATATCAATAAGAAAGAGAAACAGAAGGCATTCCGCTCCGCTGTTGCAGCGAGCATCTGCGAAGAACTTGTCAAGGGACGCGGGCACGTTTTCACCAGCGCAATCCCGGTCGTTATCGAGGACCAGTTCGAAACCCTGACCCAGACCAAGGATGTCATCGCCGCACTTACCGCTGTCGGAGTCTACGGCGACATCGAGCGCTCGAAACTCTCCCGCAAAGTCCGTGCAGGAAAAGGCAAACTCCGTGGCCGCCGGTACAAACAGAGAAAGAGTGTCCTTATCGTCACTGCAGACCAGCCCCTCCGGTCAGCCCGGAACCTTGCCGGTGTCGATGCAGTCTCTGTCGGGGAACTCAACGTTGAGCACTTCGCTCCGGGTACCCACGCAGGACGGCTTACTGTCTGGACTGAAGGTGCGCTTCTGAAACTGGAGGCAAACAAATGATTCTCAAGTACCCGTTTGTCACGGAAAAAGCGATGATGATGCTGGAGAACCAGAGCAAACTCCAGTTCCTCGTCAGCAGGGACGCGACAAAATCCCAGATCAAGCGCGAGATCGAAAAGACCTTCGATCAGAAAGTGACCCACGTGCAGACCCTCATGAACATGCACGGGGAGAAGAAAGCGATCGTCAGCTTCGAGAACGAGAAAGCTGCCGAAGAGATCCTGAGCCGTCTTGGCATAATGTAGGTGGGAACCATGGGACATCGAATTACTACACAGAGCCGGGGTCGGGGAGGCCCGACGTACCGGGCACCCTCCCACCAGTACAAGGCAGCGCTCAAGCACCTTGGCACTGAGGAATGCACGGTCACCGGCGAGATCATACGGATAGAACACGACCCTGCACGGCATGCGCCGATTGCCTTCGTCAAACTCGATGACGGCAAGAAGGACTACATGCTTGTCACGGAAGGCATGGGTGTCGGGGACGTCGTCTCCTGGGGTGTGAATGTCGAGATCAAGAACGGGAACACCCTCCCCTTAAAGAGCATCCCGACCGGGGCATACATCTGCAACATCGAATCCCGTCCGAACGACGGAGGCAAGTTCGTCCGTTCGACCGGGGTCCAGGCAGTCGTCGTTGACAAGACCGAAGAGAAAGTTGCGGTGCGGATGCCGAGCGGCAAGACCAAGTGGTTCAACGCCCGGTGCCGTGCAACCATCGGTATTGTCGCAGGCGGCGGACGCGTCGAGAAACCGTTCGTGAAGGCAGGGAACAAATACCACCACATGAAGACTTCCGCAGCGAACTGGCCGCGGGTCCGTGGTGTCGCAATGAACGTCATCGACCACCCGTTCGGTGGCGGGGGTCACCAGCATCCCGGAAGACCGAAGACTATCGCCCGTGGTACTCCGCCTGGCCGTGCAGTTGGTCACATGGCAGCCCGGCAGACCGGCAGAGGCAAGAGGTGAACTGAAGCATGGCAAAGAAGATACAGAAGCGGATGCCGCGGCGGCGGGAGGAATTTACCTACCGTGGATTCCGGATAGATGATCTGAAACAGATGGGAATGAGCGATCTCATCAAGATCATGCCCGCCCGTGCACGCAGGAAGATCAACCGGGGTCTCACCCGGGGAGAGGAAACCTTCCTTGAGAACATCCGCTCCGGTGACGGCAAGGTCCGGACCCACCTCCGCGATATGATCATTCTCCCCGAGATGATCGGGCGCGAGGTCGAGATCTATACCGGCAAAGAGTTCGTGAAAGTCGAGTTCCAGCCCGAATCCGTCTTCCACTACCTTGGCGAGTTCGCACTCACGAGAAAGAGAGTCTCCCACGGAGCGGCCGGTATCGGTGCAACCCGTGGCAGCAAATACGTACCGCTGAAGTGATGGGAAATGGCACGAACTGATTATTCAACAAACCTTTCGGGCGAATCGGTCGCCCGCGGCAAGATCAATGAGATTTCGGTCTCTCCCAAGCACTCCATCGAGATCGCGAATTTCATCCGGAACAAACCGGTGAACCTCGCGATTTCCGAGCTTCAGGAAGTCGTTGCCAAGAAGCGGGCCCTCCCGTTCAGGAAATTCAACCGGAACATCCCTCACCGGCGCGGACTTGTCGGCTGGGATGCCGGAAGATACCCGGAGAAGGCAACCCTCGCGATCATCAAGCTGCTTGAGTCCGTGAAGAAGAACGCGGAATACAGCGGCCTTGATACGGAGAAGCTCAAGATTGTGCACATCTCCGCAAACCGCGGCCGGGCCCAGAAGAGCTTCTTCCCCCGTGCGATGGGCCGTGCAACGCCCAAACTGCGGGAGAGCGTCAACATCGAAGTCGTCGTACAGGAGATGGAGTAATGGCAGTAGAACGAAAATTTGTTGCCGAAGGGGTCCGGAAGGCACGGGTCGAGAAGTACCTTGTCAAGGAACTGAAACGTGCCGGGTACGGCGGAATGGATATCGCGAGGACACCTCTCGGTACCCAGGTAACGATCTTTGCCGAGAAACCCGGTATCGTTATCGGGAAAGGCGGCAAACTGGTCCGCCAGCTTACCCAGGATCTTGCGACGTCCTACGGGGTTGAATCACCTCAGATCGAGGTCCAGCAGGTTAACAACCCCAGCTACAATGCACAGATCATGGCCGAACGGCTTGCGAACGCCCTTGAACGCGGCTGGTACTTCCGGAAAGCCGGAACCAGTATCATCCGCCGCGTGATGGAGGCGGGAGCGCTCGGCTGCGAAGTCATCATCGCCGGGAAACTGACCGGCGCCCGGGCACGGACCCAGAAGTTCACGGAAGGCTACATCAAGCACTCCGGCGAACCGAGCAACACCGTTGTCGAGAAAGGCTACGCGGTTGCCATCAAGAAACTCGGTGTCATCGGCGTCCAGGTCAAACTCGTTCCGCCCGATGCGAAACTTCCGGATCACTTCGTACTTCTGGAACAGAAACGCGAAAAACCGGCAAAGGCTGAGGTTTCCGTGACCGAAGTCGGCAACGATCTTGAAGAACCGTCCGGGCCGGAAGATGACATCTTGGTGGAGGAACACTGAAATGGCAATCTTCAGGGCACGGGAAGTTGCGCAGATGAGCGACACGGAACTTGGGGAACAGTCGGGAAAACTCAGAATGGAACTTGTCCAGTATCACGGCAAGGTCAGCGCCGGCGGCGCAACTGAGAACCCGGGCCGCATCCGCGAACTCAAACGCACCATCGCACGGATACAGACTGAACAGAACCGCAGGAGAACTGCATGATCGTGCCCCAGAACGTCTACCGGCATGAACTGACCGGTCTTGACGTTCTGGTGGTCCGTTCCAGCAACCCTGTCCACTGCGGTATCCGGGGAAAAATCGTCGGGGAGTCGAAGAACATGGTACGGATTGCAACCGGGTCCGGTGTAAAAACGGTACCGAAGTCCCATGCCACGTTCCGGCTCACCCTTCCCTCGGGTACAATGGTGGACGTTGATGGTACGGTGCTCCTTGCAGCACCGGAAAAGCGGATCGGTCTCCAGGTAAAATAGAGAGGAAAATAATGGCAAGAAACATTGGGTTGAACGTCGCGGCGCCGCAAGAGGAGTGCCACGATGTAAACTGTCCGTTTCACGGCACTTTACCGGTGCGCGGCCAGGTGATCACCGGTAAAGTCGTGAGCGATCATATGATGGGAACGGTTGTCGTAGAGCGGAATTACCTGCACTACATCAGTAAATTCAACCGGTACGAAAAACGCAGCTCGAAGCTTCACGCACACATGTCCCCCTGCATTCATGCAAAAGTCGGGGACACCGTGAAGATAGCGGAGTGCCGCCCGTTATCGAAGACGACGAGTTTCGTTGTGGTTGAGGTGGAAAAACAATGAAGGCAAAACAGTCGAAGACGCCGCGATCCCTCGCTACGGGAACGAAACTCGTTTGTGCCGACAATACCGGGGCAAGGATCGTCCAGATCGTCTCGGTATTCGGGTACCACGGTGTCAGGAACCGGCAGCCCAAGATGGGACTCGGCGACCTTGCAACCGTTACGGTCAAGAAGGGAACCCCCGATATGCGCCGCAAACTGGTGCGGGCAGTCGTCATCCGGCAGAGAAAAGAGATCCGGCGCCCGAGCGGCCTCCGGGTCTCCTTTGACGATAATGCCGTCGTGGTTGTCGATGAGAAAAATGAGCCGAAAGGTACCGAGATCAAGGGACCCGTTGCCCGTGAAGTCGCGGAACGGTTCCCGAAGCTCGGCTCCATGGCTACGATAATCGTGTGAGGTGCAACCATGGTACGCATCGAGAGCGCACAGCCAAGAAAGCAGCGCAAGGCGCTGTACACGGCACCCGCACATATCAGGAACGATTTCCTGAGTGCGCCGCTGTCAAAGGAGCTTGCAGAGCAGTATGACCGGAAATCGGCCCGGGTCGTAAAAGGCGACACCGTAAAGCTACTCCGTGGCGATGAGAAAGGCGACGAAGGCGTTGTAGACGGCGTCGACACGAAAACGTCGCGCCTGATCGTTCACGGCGTCTCGTCCACGAAGGCGGACGGGACGGAAGTTCCGCGGCCTGTTCACGCGTCCAACGTCCGGATCACCAAGCTGAACCTGAACGACAAGCGCCGCGAGGAAAAACTGGGGGGGAAGAAGTAAATGTCAGATCACTTAAAGCGGCTGAATGCCCCGAAGTCGTGGCAGATCGCACGCAAGACCAACAAGTTCATCACAAAGACAGCCCCCGGCCCGCACAATGCAAATGCGATGCCGATTGCAGTCTGGCTCCGGGACCACATGGAACTCGTCCAGAACATGAAAGAGATCAAGCAGGTTCTCCGCGAGAAGAACGTTCTTGTGAACGGGAAAGTCTGCCGCGACCCCAAGATGGGGATCGGGATCTTCGATATCATCGCACTCCCGAAAGCAGGGAAATATTACCGGATCCTCCGTGACCGGAAAGGCCGGCACGTATCGATCGAGATCGACGCGGCATCCGCGGAAAGCCGTCTCTGCAAGATTGCGAACAAGACGACAATAAAGGGCGGCAAGATCCAGCTGAACCTCCGGTACGGGGCAAACATCCTCGCCGACAACAGCTACAAGGCAGGAGACTCAATCGTCGTATCGCTGAAACCGGAGGACCGGTTTGCAATCCTCGACCACTTCCCGTTTGCAACGGGGAACATGGCCATGATCATCGGCGGCCGCCACTCCGGCAAAGTCGCCCGGATCGTTGAGATCCAGACCGTTCCCGCAAGCGTCCCGAACAAGGTTATTCTCGAAGACGAGAAGACGAAATCCCGGTTCGACACCATCCCGCAGTACATCTACGTGATCGGGAAAGAGAAATCGGCAGTTGACAAGTGGGGGATTGAACAGTGAACGCGATGCAGCAGGTCAAAATCGAGAAAGTGGTCGTCCACATGGGTGTCGGCGAAAGCGGTGAGAAACTCACCAAAGCCGAGGACATCATAAAGACGATCACCGGCCAGGCATCCGTGCGGAGTCTTGCAAAGAAGACCCAGCCTGCTTTCGGAATCAGGAAAGGCGCTCCCATCGGATGCCGGGTAACGCTCCGCGGGAAACAGGCAGAGTCCTTCTTCCAGACGTCCCTCAATGTCATTAACCGGACGGTCTTTGCTTCCCAGTTCGACAAACTCGGGAACTTCTCGTTCGGAGTCGAAGAACACACTGATTTCCCGGGGATGTCTTATGACCCGCAGATTGGTATCTACGGCATGGACATCAACGTGGTTCTCGGGCGCAGGGGCGCAAGGATCGCCCGCCGCCACGCAGAGCAGAAGCGTCTCCCGGTTAAGCAGAGGGTTACGAAAGAGGATGCGATTGCTTTCCTCAAGGACCAGTACAAAGTGGAGGTGCGCTGATGGGTGGCGAAAGGACCAAGGTATTCGGACGCGGCGCGAACGAATGCAAGATGTGCGGAAGGAAGCAGGGCCTTGTTCGCAGATACAATATCATGTTCTGCAGGCAGTGTTTCCGCGAGTGGGCCCAGAAGATGGGTTTCAAGAAGATGAACTGAGGTGGACGCAGATGGCAAGACTGAATACAATCGCAGATGCAATGTGCGCCCTCAAGAACGCGGGCGATACCGGAAAATCCGAGTGCATCATTGAACCGGCAGGAAAACTTCTCGGTTCGATGCTGCGCATCATGCAGGACGCGGGATACATCTCCGGCTTCGAGTTCCTGGAAGATGACCGCGGCAGCAGGTTCCGGGTCCACCTCTCCGGCAAGATTAACCGGTGCGGTGCGATCACCCCGCGGTACTCGGTCCAGCTCGGCGAGCTGGAATACTGGGAAACCCAGTTCCTTCCGGGAAAGGATATCGGGCTTCTGATCGTCTCGACCTCAAAGGGTGTCTTATCCCATGACCAGGCGAGAAAGGAAGGGATCGGCGGCGAGCTGCTCGGGTACGTGTACTGAGGTGAAGTGAATGGCAGCAACAAGAACCGTAAAACTTCCCTCCGGTGTGAAAGCAAATCTGGCAAACAACCAGATCACGATCACCGGCCCGAAGGGCGAACTCGTACGCAACGTGCGGTTCCCCTCGATAACAATCACCCTGAAGGATGACGAGGTCGTCATCGCAAGCGACGCGACCCGTAAGGAGATCCTCGCCATGGTCGGCACCCTGCAGGCCCATATCAGGAATATGGTAAAGGGTGTGACCGAAGGGTTTGAGTACCGGATGAAAGTGGTATACAGCCACTTCCCGATCCAGCTCAAGCTTCAGGGATCAAAACTGGAGATCGCGAATTTCCTGGGCGAGAAGAAGGCACGGTATGCCCGGATAGAGGCCGGTGTCAACGCAAAAGTCGGCGGGGATGAAGTGATCCTGACCGGTATCAACCGTGAACTGGTCGGCACGTCCGCGGCAAATATCGAGCACGCCACCCGGATCCGCGACCGCGACCCGCGTGTGTTCCAGGATGGTATCTATATCGTTGAGAAGGCGTGATGAAAATGGCAGACGAGAAAAAGAGATTGATCCGTGTACGCACGGAAAAGGGAACCAAGTTCACACGCTATGGCTACGGCACCAAAAAGCAGCTTTCCAACTCCTGGAGACGGCCCCGCGGTATGCACAACAAGAAGCGGCGCCAGGTGAAAGCCAAGGGTCCGCGGCCCCGGCCCGGATACGGCAGCCCGATTGCCGTGCGGTACATGCACCCGAGCGGCTTCTCGGAAGTCCGGGTCTTTACCCCCGAGGAGATTGCCTGCCTGGACCCGGCGGTTCACGCGGTCCGGATCGCGGCATCGGTCGGCGGCAAGAAGCGTGCCGTCATTGAGGAAAAGGCAGCGGAAGCCGGGCTCAGAATCCTGAACATCCGGGTAAAGAAACCCGAAGTTGCAGCAGAAGAGCCCGAACCCGCGGAAACGGAATCCGCAGCGGAAGAGGTGAAAGACGATGAGTGACCTTACCAACCAGCGGCGGATGGCCGCTTCCCTGATCAAGTGCGGGGTTCACCGTGTCTGGTTCGACCCGGAACGGCTTTCCGATATCCAGAACGCGGTTTCCCGCGAAGATGTCCGGGGCCTGATTGGTGAGGGAGCCATCAAGGCTCACCAGAAGATCGGGAATTCCCGCGGCCGGGCCAGGGAAAAGATGGCCAACCGTGCCTACGGCCATGCCAAGGGTCACGGAAGGAGAAAGGGAGCGGCCGGTGCACGGACGCCGAGTAAGCTCCAGTGGATCAAGAAGATCCGGGCAATCCGGAAGACGCTTGTCGAGCTCCGTGAAACCGGTGTCGTCGATGCGCACATGTACCGCATGCTGTACCGGAAGGCGGCAGGCGGCCAGTTCCGGAGCGTCGCCCATCTCAAAGCCCAGATGGAGATCCTTGCAGGGAGGATGAAGTAAATGGCAACCGGACCACGCTACTTCGTTCCTTTCCGCAGGCGCAGGGAAGGGAAGACCGACTACTATGCACGCGGCCGGATGATCGTTGCCGATTCACCGCGGATGGTAGTGCGGATTTCCAACAAACACGTCATCATCCAGCTCGTGACTGCGGAAATGGACGGGGACAAGACGCTTGTTTCCGCCAACTCTTCGGAACTTGCAGGATACGGATACAAGGGATCCGCTTCAAACACGCCAGCGGCATACCTGACCGGGATGCTCTTTGCGGTAAAGGCCCTGAATGCCGATTACGAATCGGCAATTCTCGATATCGGCCTGAACCGTGCTACCCCGGGCTCCCGGGTCTTCGCCGCACTCAAGGGTGCGGTCGAAGCAGGACTGGATGTCCCGCACGGTGAATCAATCCTTCCCGATGACGCTCGGGCAAAGGGCGCCCATATCGCGGCCTATGCTCCGGACCGGGCGAAGGATCTTGTGGCAAACGTCGAACAGGTGGTTGACGCCATCATGAAGGAGCTGGAATAACATGGCATTTGAAAGAGAGGAATGGGTTCCCTCCACCGGTCTCGGAAGGGCGGTTGCCGCAGGAGAGATCAAGAGCATCGACGAGGTGCTCGAAAGCGGGAAACCCATCAAGGAGCCCCAGATTGTGGATGCTTTCCTGCCGGACCTCGAGGACGAGGTGCTGGACATCGCCATGATGCAGCGGATGACCGATTCGGGCCGTCGTGTGAAGTTCAGGGCAGTGGTAATTGTCGGGAACCGAAACGGCTACATCGGTTTCGGCCAGGGAAAGGATTCGCAGGTCGGCGACGCAATCAAGAAAGCGATTGTTGACGCGAAGATGAATATCATCAAAGTGAAGCGTGGCTGCGGCAGCTGGGAATGCGGCTGCGATGTCGAGCACTCGCTTCCGATGCAGGTTGAAGGATCGGCAGGCAGCGTGCGTGTCCTCTTAAAGCCCGCGCCCCAGGGTATCGGGCTTGTCACGGGTACTATCAGCAAGAAAGTGCTCGAACTTGCCGGCATCAAGGATGCCTGGACCTTTGCACGCGGCCAGACCAGGACCACCATCAACTTTGCGAAGGCGACGTTCAACGCGCTCAGGCAGACGAACATGATCAGGACCGGGGGTTCGCAGTAATGTACGCGCTCGTTCAGGTTCGCGGGGTGGTCAATACCCGCCGCGACATCAAGGAAACCCTGAAGATGCTCAGGCTGCACCACATTAACCACTGCGTCCTTGTCCCGGATACCCCTGAGAACCTCGGGATGATCCGGAAGGTCAAGGATTACATCGCGTACGGGGAAGTCGATGCCGAAACCATCGAAACCCTCCTGCGCACCCGGGGCCGCGTTGTCGGAGATGCACCCCTGACCGATGAATATGTCAAGGGGAACTCGACCTATGCCGGGATCTCCGAGTTTGCACAAGCCCTCGCAGGCGGAGAAATCCGGCTCAGGGACATGCCAGGCTTAAAACCGGTCCTCCGGCTCCATCCCCCGCGAAAGGGATATCTGACTACGAAGAGAACATTCCCACAGGGCGGTGCCCTTGGCTATTACGGCCAGGAGATTAATGCCCTGCTCTACCGGATGAGGTGAACAAGATGCCAGTCAACAAGCGCTCAAAATTCCGCGGGTCCCGGACCTGCGGCGGAGGCACGCACAAGAACCGGCGCGGTGCAGGAAACCGCGGCGGACGGGGACGGGCAGGTGCATGCAAACACCACTTTGTCAAGATCTACCTGGAAGACGGACATGTATACGGGAAGGACGGGTTCAGCTGTCCGACCTCAAAACCTGTTCCCACCATCGATGTCGGGATGATTGACCAGGCAGTGCCCGTCCTGATTGCGGACGGGATCGCCCGGAAAGAGGGCGATACCATCGTGGTCAACGTGACGGATATCGGTGTCGAGAAAGTCCTCGGTTCCGGCAGGGTAACCCACAAGTTCGCCCTCTCCGCACCCGCATTTTCCGAGCAGGCCAAGGCGAAAATTGAAGCACAGGGTGGTCAGGCACTGGTTGTCTGACCTCCCCCCGGGGTGTCTGAATGGGAAACCTGCTGGATAGGATGGAACCGCTGCTTGCAGCGATGCCTGCAGTCAAGAGTCCGGAGGGGCATGTCCACTTTAAAAACAAACTCCTCTGGACCGCAGCTGTTCTTGTCATCTATTTTGCGCTGACCAATATACCGGTGTTCGGACTTAGTACAAGCTCACAGGATGTATTCCTGTACTGGCGTGCACTGATGGCCGGAACGAGCGGTTCCATTGTCCACCTTGGTATCGGACCTATTGTTACTGCATCTATCGTCCTCCAGCTCCTGAAAGGTGCGGACCTTATCCATATTGACACGAGCGAAGCCCGGGGCCAGGTCCTCTACATGGGGCTCCAGAAGGTCCTGATCTTCGTTATGATCATCATTGAAGCCGCACCGAACCTTATCGGCGGGTTCATGGTCCCGGACGCAGCCGTTGCGAACGCTTTCTTCGGCGGGAATACGTTCATCGTCTCCCTATTGATCTTCATTCAGATCTGTATCGGCGGTGTCCTGATCTTCCTCCTGGATGAAGTGGTTACCAAGTGGGGTATCGGTTCCGGTGTCGGGCTCTTCATTATTGCCGGGATATCCCAGGCAATCGTGAACGGGTTCATCAACTGGACCCCGGCATCGGATCCCTATCCGGTCGGGTTCTTCCCCCGGATTGTCGCAATAGCTCTCGACGGGGCAAATTTCCTTCAGTATTTCGGTACGAATCTTTTGGCATTCGTTACCACTATCGCGATATTCCTGATCATCGTATATGTCGAATCCACCCGTATCGAGATCCCGCTTGCCCATGCACAGGTCCGCGGCGCCCGTGCCCGGTTCCCGGTCAAGCTCATCTACGCAAGTGTGCTCCCGATGATCCTTGTCCGTGTGCTACAGGCAAACATCCAGATGGTAGGGATGTTCCTCTCGAACGTGGGTATCACCATTTTCGGGAAGTTTGACGGGCAGACGCCGGTTGACGGGATAATGTATTTCCTTGCGCCCATCAACGGGCCGACCGACTGGATGTGGTGGATCAAGGATCTCGGCCATCCGGTCTGGGAAGTCCTGCTCAGGATGGGTATCGATACCACGATCATGGTGGTCGGCGGCGCAATATTCGCACTCTTCTGGATCAAGACGGCAGGTCTCGATTCGAAAGATGTTGCCAGGCAGATCCAGCTGAGCGGGATGACGATCCCCGGTTACCGGCGCAATCCGCAGGTCCTCGAGAAGTACCTTGACCGGTATATCCCCCGGGTGACCATCATCGGCGGGGTGTTCATCGGTGTGCTCAGTGTCATTGCCAACCTGTTTGGTGTGATCGGTGCCGTCAGCGGTACCGGGCTTCTCCTGACGGTCAGTATCACGTACCGGCTGTACGAGGAGATTGCGAGCCAGCAGATCATGGAAATGTACCCGTTCATGCGAACATTCTTTGGAAAGGAATAAGCCGGGAGAAATTCCCGGTCAGGATCTTTTTAAAAAGACTGATATCCCCTAACAAAAAAGATCCTTTTTACCCTGCCCGGTAAAACGGGCGGTATCCTGGTGGGGAGTAGGTGTCAGAATGGCCGGAAGAAAAGTTGTTGTGACTGGTGTGCCCGGTGTCGGTAAGACAACGGTGATAAATGACGCGCTCCAGAAACTGAAGGAACAGGGAATTCAATACCAGTCGATAAACTTCGGATCGTTCATGTTCGAAGTTGCCCAGACGGAACATATTGTCGAGAACCGGGACCAGATGCGGACGCTGGACCGGGGCGTCCAGAAACGGCTCCAGCAGCATGCTGCCCAGGCGATTGCAAAGATCGAAGGCAACGTCCTCATCGATACCCATGCCTCCGTGAAGACGCCGAAAGGGTATCTTGCGGGTCTTCCCGAGTGGGTACTCAAGGAGATCATGCCGGACGGGATCGTTCTTGTCGAGACCGATGACGATCAGATCCTGATGCGCAGGCTCGGTGACGACAGCCGGGTCCGGGACGTGGAAGGCGCCCGGGCAATCCGCGAGCACCAGCAGTTCAACCGTTCCATCGCCGCGTCCTATGCGATGATAACCGGGTGCACGGTGAAGATCGTCACCAACCCGGATTTCCTCCTGGAACGTGCGGTTGCCGCGATGGTCGAAGTACTCAGGTGAGCCAGGATGGACATGAAAAAACACGGTATCTGGATCAGCCTCGCATTCGTGATGCTGATGATGGTCGCGTACAGCATAGAGTGGATCCGGGTGGGCGTCGGTTCGGCGATCGATGTCGTGCTCGGGCCCCTGATCAACGATTTCCAGGTCCCGTTCTTCGTCCTGATCGTCATCCTTTCGACCTTTACGGCGCTGTACTCCTCGATCATCCAGAAATACACGATTGATTACGAGAAGATGACCGAGGTCCAGGAGAAGATGAAGGCGTTCCAGAAGGAATTCCGCGAGGCCACGCTCTCCAAGGACGAAAAGGCGCTCAAGAAGATCGAGAGCCGGCGTAACAAGGTTATGGCGGAACAGCTGGAGCTTTCCCAGCAGCAGTTCACGCCCATGGCGTACATCCTGGTCCTGACGGTCCCCATCTTCTTCTGGCTTCTCTTCCGGCTTTCCACGGATACCAGTACGATCAATATGCCGTTCGTCGGGCTGCACGCCCTTGCGGATCCGGTTCTCCTGGGAATCATTCCGGCATGGATCATCTGGTACATGATCTGCTCGATTGCCATCAGCCAGGTCATCAGAAAAGCCCTCAATATCGGGGGAATCTGATGCGGATTACCGTGAGCGGCCTTCCCGGCAGCGGGACCACTTCGCTCTCACGGTATCTGCAGGACAAGCTCGGGTACGAGATGATCTCGGCGGGAGAGGTGTTTCGGGGCCTTGCCAGGGAACACGATCTCGATCTTGCAGCTTTCGGAAAACTTGCGGAGTCGGATCCCGCTATCGACAAGATGATCGATATCCGGCAGGCCGACATCGCGAGATCCCGGGACAATATCATTGTCGAGGGTCGTCTCTCCGGATGGATGGTGCCGGAAGCTGATCTGAAGATCTGGCTCACCGCACCCATCTCATGCCGGACCAAACGGATCGTCTTCCGGGACCATGTTGCCGATGAGGCGACCGCCCAGAAGATTACGCTGGAGCGGGAAGCCTGCGAAGCGCTCCGGTACCATGCCTACTATTCTATCGATATCAATGACTTGAGCCCGTACCATCTGGTCATCAACTCGGAACGCTGGCCGGTCACGGAGCTCGGGCAGATCGTGGAAACGGCTGTCCGTGCCCTTCCCAAAACTCCCTGATTTTTGCGGGAATCAGCAGCATTCCGGCCGTATACTCGGTGAATACCGTTCCGGTTATTTCCTCTAGCCGTGTCCGGTCCTTCTCTCATTTTTAAAAAAATTTAAGTAAATAGGAACAAACTATCCTTCCTACGTTTGGTGTTGGTTATGTGGAAGCCGGATTCTCGGGAATGGAATTCCCCGGGGAAGGGTGGCGCGTCCGGAACAAGGACGCGGTACTGTGCCACACTTCCCCTTGGAAAAACAGTATTCTGTACAGACAACAGGAGGACGGACACCCTCCACGAAGACAATGAGTTTTTTCCCAACGTCCGTTCCCTCCCAGGCAAGCCGGTCCTGCTGATGCAGGCCCTCGCGAACTGAGAGGGACGGCATGCCCGTAGACAGCGGTTCAACGACAGTATGGCTCCTGTGTGCTTCGGCACTGGTCATGCTGATGACCCCGGGAGTGGGCTTTTTCTATGGCGGACTTGTCAGGAAAAAGAACTTCATCTCGATGGTCTTTCTCTCATTTCTCTCGCTGGCTCTCGTCAGCCTGCAGTGGATCCTCTTCGGCTACACGCTCTCCTTCGGTCCTGATGTCGGGGGTATCATCGGAAACCTCGACTTCCTCGGGCTCAGCGGCGTAAGTGCGAGTGCCGGAGATGCGGCATATGCGCCGATGCTCTTCATGCTCTTCCAGCTCACCTTTGCAGCGGTGACCGTTGCAATCGTAACGTCCGGGATGGCGGAGCGGATCAAGCTCTCTGCGTTCGTGATCTTCGCGCTTCTCTGGACGACGCTCGTGTATGATCCCGTCGCCCACTGGGTCTGGGGTAATGGCTGGCTGGCCGCGCTCGGGACGGTGGATTTCGCGGGAGGTATTGTCGTCCATATCACGGCCGGGTTCGGGGCGCTCGCGCTCGCGCTTGTCATCGGCAAGCGTGCGGGGTTCGGGACGTATTCCATGGATCCCCATAACATCCCGATGACCCTCCTCGGTGCCGGGCTCCTCTGGTTCGGCTGGTTCGGGTTCAACGGAGGAAGCGCCCTTGCAGCGAACGATGTTGCCATCAACGCAATCGTCGTCACCAATACGTCCGCCGCAGCGGGGGCGCTTGCCTGGCTGGTCGTGAACTGGATGAAAGGGCGTCCCAGTTCGATCGGGATGGTGAGCGGTGCGGTTGCAGGCCTCGGGGCGATTACTCCCGCAGCCGGGTATGTCACGCCGCTTACCGCGATCCTGATCGGCGCAGTCGCCGGGGTGCTCTGCTACCACGCCATGCTCTGGAGGATCAAAAAGGAGATGGACGAAAGTCTTGACGCCTGGGCGGTCCATGGAGTCGGCGGTCTCTGGGGTACCATTGCGGCCGGGACATTCGCGGTCGCTTCGGTCAACGGCGTATCCGGTCTCATCGAAGGAAACGTTCACCAGTTCACGGCAAATGTCATCGGTGCACTGGTCGCGATGGTCTATGCGTTCGGGGTCACGTACGGTATTGCAAAAGCGATCGATATGACCATCGGCCTGCGGGTATCGGAAGAAGAAGAGATGGTAGGACTCGATATCTCCCAGCACGGGGAACGGGCCCGGTAAGGAGGCAGGGGTATGAAACTGATCAAGGCGGTAATCCGCGAGGAACGGTTTGATTTCGTAAAAAAAGCGCTTGAGGACAAGGGTTTCTACGGGATGACCGTGTACGAGGTCATGGGGCGGGGCGAGCAGAAAGGCGTTCGTTTCACGTACCGGAGCGGCCTCATGGCGGTCGATCTCCTCCCCAAGATCTGCGTTGAAGTCGTCGTGAAAGACAGCGATGCGGAAACCGCGCTGAACGCCATCGAAGGCGCGGCAAAGACCGGAAAGATCGGGGACGGACGGGTATTCGTCCTGCCGGTCGAAGTATCGCTCCGGGTCCGGACCGGCGAGCGCGATACGGCCTGACCCTTTTTTTGTTCCCTTCCATTCAGTTATTTAGCCGCACACGGAAAGTACTGGGTACAAGTTCCGTACTTGTCCCGGAGCATGCAGCGTGGAACCCGACTCCCCAATCGAGATAAGGATAGTCCAGGAATGGGATACTGCGGCACTGGTCGGCCTGTACCGGGCCGGGGGCTGGTGGGAAGAGCACTGGGACCCGGGCGGACTTCCGGCGCTCATCCGCGGCAGTTTTGCGTTTGCCGTTGCAGCCGATCCCGTCTCCGGGAGGACTGTGGGCATGGGACGGGTCATATCGGACGGTGTTTCCGATGCCTATATCCAGGATGTCGTGGTGCACCCGGATTTCCGGAACCGGGGTATCGGGAAGAGACTCCTGGAAGCACTCCTCGCCCGGTGCAAAGCCGCAGACATGACTTGGATCAGCCTCATCGCGGAACCCGGCAGGGACGATTTTTATCGCTCCCTGGGATTCCGGCCGATGCAGGGGCATGTGCCGATGCTGTACCACGAAGGTGACGATCATTCTTGAACGGTGCGATTTCCAGCCGGTGACCCTCGCAAACCGGGACCTGTTCAGGGCCCATTACGCGAAGTATCCCCAGGTCCACAGCGACAACACGTTCACGAACATGGTCTGCTGGAACCATTATGCCCACTACGAGTATGCCTATGTGGACGGCTCCATCATCCTTGCGAGCACCATCGGCGGGAAGACCCGGTACCGACCTCCGATCGGCCCGCGGAACCGGGACCTGTTCCAGGCGGTTCTCGATCTTGCGATCGAGACCGGCGACGACGAGCTGCCGGTCAATGTCATCGATACTGAAACAAAAGCCTGGCTGGCCCGGGAGTTTCCGGACCTCAGACCGGTCCCGGACCAGGATCACTTCGAATACGTGTACCTTTCCCGGGACCTGGCCGGATTATCCGGCGGGAATTACCTGACGATCCGGCGCCAGCTCAACCGGTTCCGGAAGAACTGTTCGTACCGGGTTGAGCCGGTCACACCGGATATCGAAAAGGATCTCAACGATTTCCTGAAAAAGTGGTGCGAGTGGAAAGGCTGCGATACGGACCCGGTCCTCGCAAACGAGAAAGATGCCATCTATTTTGCCGTGAAGCATTTTGCCGAGATCGGTCTCTCCGGGCTGGTCATCCGGGTCGACGATGTCATCGCGTCCATGGCGCTTTTCGAAGGGATGAATCCCACGACCGCGCTCGTCCATTTCGAGAAAGGGCTTCCGGATTGCGAGGGGATCTACAAGGCAATCAACGCGGAAACCGCGTCTCTCCTGGAGAAAAACTACCTGTACATCAACCGGGAGAGCGACCTCGGGGTCCCCGGTCTTCGGGAGGCGAAGCAGCGGTATCACCCGCATCACATGATCGAGATCTATTCCCTGCTCCGGAGCACACTCCCCGCGCTCTCGTGACCGGAAGCGGGCGATATCCCGCGAAACCAGATTCGGATACACCCTGCGGCGGCATCGTATCCCCCGTCTAAGAAGATCGCGCCGGTGACCGCTTCCAGCGTCTCGGCAAGGATGTAGGGTTCGTTTCTCCCGTTCTGCTTTTCCTCCCCGACCCCGAGCCGGATCCCGCTCCCCAGATCGAGAGACCTGCCGATCCGGGCCAGCGTCTCCTCCCGCTCCAGCTCTTTTCTCCGCTGGGTAATCTCGTCCCTGCTTGCGGCACCATCCTGCACGAGAAATTCGGTCAGGGCGAGCCGGAGGACGGAATCCCCCAGGGTCCGGAAGATCTCCTGGTCTTCGCAGGGAATATTTTTCTGGCGCTGCTCGTTCGCAAAAGCTTTCCGGGTCAGGGCCCGTTCGAGAAGCGCCGGGTCGCAGAACGTGTACCGGAGCCGCATGGCAGGTTCAGGAGTCATTCCGGTGAACCGGTGTACCGGGCCGGGAAAAAAGGTTTGGATGCCGGGTTGCAAAAAACGGGATTATTTCAGACCAGGCTGATGATACCCTGGCTGATGATCTTGATCGCGATTGCCGCAAGGAGCATACCCAGGACTTTCCCCATGATATCGGTGATCTCATCGCCCAGGATACGCTGGATGGTGGACGCGAACCGCAGGATGATCCAGGTCGCGATAAGACAGAGCGCGATTGCGATGGCAACAACGGGGATCCCGTACTCGGAAGAAAGGAGGAGAACCGTGGTGATCGTCCCCGGCCCACAGAGGAGGGGTGTCCCGATGACCACGCCGGCCGCCGATTTCTTCTTGTGCTCTTTTGGCTGGCCGATGTCGATACCGAGCGCCATCTGCAGACCGAGGATGAAGATAATCACCCCGCCTGCGACCTGGAACGCGGGAAGCGTAATCCCCAAAACATCGAAGATGACGAAGTTGAAGAAGAGGAAGATGTACATCAGGCCCCCGGCGACCGCCGCCGCGATCAGGCCCTGCCGGTTGATCTCCGATTTGCTCTGCCCTTCGGTCATCGAGGAAAATATCGGGATGGAGAGGATCGGGTCAAGGATAACGAAGAGTACCGAGAACGAGTACACGACGGCACTGATGAAATCGCTCATAGGATAAACCTGTACGTGGTTTATCATTGTGTTTCCCGACGGATAAACCAGACGGTGGAGTATCGCTTTCCCTTCTTACCGGAATTTCCGGGGAACTGCGCTCAGGTAGATATGGAGGAGCAGCAGTATGAGGAACGGGCCCCATAAAAGGAGATGGAGCCGGTAGGAGACGGCTTTTCCCAGGATCCCGAATGTCAGGGGGGTGACGATCCCGTAGTATACGATCCCGAACCCGGAGAGCAGGAGCAGGATCGTGACCGCAAAGAGGGCCCAGGACACCCAGGTTTTTACGGAACGAAGGTCCATTTCGCACGCTCATCCGAAAAACGGGGAATTCAGGTCGCCGGAATTCGAGTAACCCCGCTCTTCCCAGTATCCCCGGTACGTGGAATCGCCGGAAAGTTCTATTTCGTCTATCCACCGGATCCATTTGTAACCCCACTTCTCTTCGGCAACGAGCGCAAAGGGGAACCCCCGGGCCACGGGAAGCGTCACATTGTTGATCCGGTACGCCATGATGATCGGGTTACCGGTGATGTAGGAGATCGGAAAGGATGTCGTGTACCCGTCACTCGCATGGAAAATGACGGTGGTCGCTCCGGACCGGATTCCGGTCTCGTTCAGGATGTCCCTGACTAAAACCCCCTCCCAGAGCGCAGTTGCATCCCATCCTTCCACGCAGTGGAGGGTGACAAGCTTGGTATAATGGCGGTGGTCGTCTATGACCTCCCGGTACGTGTATTCCCTGCTCTTGTTCACGAGGCCGGTGACCCGGAGCCGGTATCCTTCCAGACGCACCAGCTGCGGCCCTCTGATGGAATTTTCCGGAAACTGATCGGACGCGGTAAGTTTCTGGCCGAGATATTCCGTTATCTCAACGGAAGAGAGGGGAACTGCAGGATTGGCCCCGTCTTCTCCGGCAGGCAGCGATAATTCCGGGGCCGGGCCAAGAAGGGTACTGATATACAGGATCCCTATACCGGCAAGGAGAATCACGAACAACACCCGGATAACGTTCATCTTCGCATCCTCCGGCTATCCTTATATCCGGAGGGCATGAATCTGCGCATTGTGACCATCCCCAGTCTGCCGGATCCATAACGTTCATGGGGTTCCGTCACGTTCAGAGCAGTAAGGCATGCAGGACGTGTTCCGGTGCATGCGTGAGGTGAGCCATCATTGCCATGAAGAAAAAAAGTGAAAGACCGGTGCAGCGGTACAGGTGCAGGATCTGCGGGTACGTGTACTCTCCCCTGCGGGGTGAACCGCATAACGGGATCCCGGCAGGGACTCCGTTCGAAGACCTCCCTGAAACGTACGTCTGCCCGGTATGCGGGATGGAAGGGAAGGGAAAGATCGGGAAATGGGGGTTTGAGGAATGGACCCCCTCGAAGTACATCTGTTCCGTATGCGGCTACGTGTACGATCCGAAACGGGGCGAACCGCACCGGGGGATCAGACCGGGTACGAAGTTCGAGGACCTGCCGGACACGTATGTCTGCCCGGTCTGTGCCCTCGATCCCAAAATCAACGTACAGTTCGGCAAGGTGTTCAAACAGGGTTTCGAACCGCTCTTCACTGACTGAAACCTGTCAGGTCTCCCGGTGCGGGCGGATTATCCCCCCTCTTTTCCGGATGTGCCCGTGCCCGGGCCGGGAAACCCTTAATCATCCGCAGGATGAGATCAGGTTAAGCAACCCGCTGCGTTCGGAACCTGCAACCGGTATCCTGCCAGAGCAGCGGGCACTGAGGCAGAAAGGATGCACCCCCATAGAGAATCCCATGACCAGGAAAACCTGCGGAGGATGGAAACCCTTGCGGCCTTTCTCGGAACGGCCCCGGATAAGGTCCGGCAGTCGACCGGTACCCTGTACGGGTTCCGGGCATTCTTCTATGGGAACGACGAAGCGTACCTCGTACTCACGGATGCCGAAGCGCTCCAGGCAGCGAGGAGTGCCGTCGAGGAAAAACTGTGGTTCATCTGTCTTGAGACGATGTTTGCGTACTTCGACATTCATTCCTACCCCCCGGATGTCCTCAAAAGCATGAAAATCAGGGAGATCCGGGATGCGAACGCCGAACTCCGCAAGCTTGTCGAGCACAGCTGCGGCCTTGAGATCCTCAAAAAGAAACTGATCGAACATGGCAACTGCCGGAACCTTCTTGCCGATTACGACCAGACAGAACACCGCGCAGGAAATTATTTCATCTACCGGTTATACTGAGCACATGCTGAAAAGGAGTGTACATTGAATGAGTCACAAGAATACCATCACCTGCCGGTGGAGGACGGGGATACCGGCATTTCTGTTCCTTGGAATCCTCGTCATTACCGGCACGGTATCGGGCGGTGTTACCGTATCCTTCGGAAGCACGGTTCCCTTATCCGGCTATGCGTCCGGGACGAACACCGTGTACCTGTTCCTGACCGGCCCCAACCTTCCGTCCAACGGTGTTGCGCTCGATAATGTCAACCAGCGGGCGGATGAGGGATACTTTACCCAGGTCGACGTTATATCGGGCCGGTGGTCGTATTCCTGGAACACGCAGAATCTCGGCAGCCAGCTGGACGCAGGCACGTATACCATCTGGGTGGTGGACGGCCCGGCAGACCGGTCCCACCTCTCCGGCTATGATTACAGTACGATTCCCGTAACGTTCGGTACACCCTCGGTCAGTATTGGCACGCCGTCCGTCGGTGCCGTTTCCGTGGGCGTTGCCGCCACATCCACGCAGGATCCCAACGGTTCGCTTTTTATCAGGTCGGATCCTTCCCGGAGTGGGGTATTCCTGGCAGGTGAGTATGCCGGGATGACCCCCCTTGAGATCGGCAATCTCACGCCCGGTGTCTATCCGCTGACAATTGCGAAGTACGGGTATGCGAACAGTTCGATGGAAGTCAAAGTGGTTGCCGGGGAACGAAGTACTGCTGAAGTCACCCTTGAGCCGTTATCCGGGGGGGAAATCCTGGTGAACACGGATCCAGCCGGGGCAACTGTCAGTGTCGATGGCGTACCGTCTGGCGTCAGCCCTGCCGGTATCGCGAACCTGAGCCTGGGGAATCACACGATTGCGGCAACGCTTGAGGGATACCAGCCGGTCGAGGCTCAGGTCATGCTCGAACCGGGTGATACGAAAACCGTGAACCTTACGTTTCCTACCCCGACCGTAACCCGGAAGAGCGGCTCGTATGGCGCTGCGGTTCCGGTTTCAGCCCTCGTGTGCCTTGTGGCGCTCCTGGCTATCGCACGAAAGCGTTCCCCGTGATACGGCCGGAACAATATCGAAAAGAACAATATCTTTTACACGCAATATTAATTTTTCAAAAGACCAGGAAGGGTGGTTATAGGCATGATCCTGGTGATACATGAGACTTATTTTGGATCATGCCTTTTCCGGGAGGGCTAGCCTGACCGTTTCCAGACATCCTCCACATTATAAAGTCACTGTGCAGGAGATATATCATTTTCCGAGAGGCGGATTTTAACGCGATTAAAATTTTTAATGCCGTTGTAATGCTCCGGAAGATTCCTGCAGTCTGCAGGGTGCTGTTTTGCACTATGGCTCGGGAAAGAAACGACGGGTTCACCTTCCGGACCATCCGGTGCTCATCCTTGTCTCCCGTACCTGCGAGAGAAGTAGTCCGGGTTTGAGCATGCGCGATTACGGAATCCGGGAGAGATTGGATCCGGCAGGATCGATGCACCCGTTGTATCCGGGTATCCGTTCTCTCCGTTGCCCACGGCCCCCTCCGGAAAAAGTCTGGGGTCCGGGTTACCGCAGTTTGAGGACGATGAGGGTGATATCGTCGTACTGGGGGCGGTCCCCGGCAAATGCAAGTACCGCATTCCGGATGGCGTCGAGGATCTGCTGGGCGGACTTCGCGGCATTGTCCCGTACGACATCTGCGAGCCGCTCGTCCCCGAAGAAATCCTCGTTCGCGTTCATCGCTTCCGTTACCCCGTCGGTATACAGGACGACGACATCCCCGGTTTCGAGGCGTACTTCCTGTTCCTCCAGGTCCATCTCGTCCCGGACGCCGAGCGGGATACCTTCGGCTTTGAGCAGTTTCACGGTCCTGCCGTCTTTGGGGAAGAGGAGCGGCGGATTGTGTCCTGCGTTCACATACACCAGCCTGCGGTTCCGTGCATCCAGGATGGCATAGAAGAGGGTGACAAACATCCCGCTCCGTGCGTCTTCCGCTATCAGCCGGTTTGCCCGGACGATGGCATCGACCGGGGTCGGGTTCCGGGTAGCGCTTGCCCGGAGGAGGGTACGGGAGAGGGCCATGAACAGTGCCGCAGGAACGCCTTTCCCCGAGACATCCGCTATCGCAAGACCCCAGTTATCCCGGGTGATCGGGATGAAATCGTAGAAGTCCCCGCCGACTTCAAGCGCCGGGAGGTTGATGGCGGCAAGGTCCGCCCCCTCGATGCGGGGGATCGAGGACGGGAGGAAACTCTGCTGGATGCCCTTTGCAAGTTCGAGTTCCCGGGTCATGCGTTCCTTTTCCGCGGTGGTCCTGCGGAGTTCCTCGATATGGTCCTTCAGATCGGAAGCCATGGTGTTGAACGAATCCGCGAGGTCCTCGAACTCGTCTCCGGAGTCCACCTTTACCTCAACGTCGAGGTTTCCCTTCCCGATCGCGGCCGATCCTTCTTTCAGGGCCCGGACCGGTCCAGTGATATACCGGGCAAGCCATACCGAACAGAGCGCCACGATACCGATAAGGATCCCGAAGATCGCGATGAATGCGATCTTCATCATGGCGATGCTGTCCCGGATCTGTGCGCTGGTCTCATCGGAGACAGCACTGATTTTCGCCCCGGTCACCTGGGCGGGGGCGGTGATACTCGAGAGGGGAACAACGATACCCACGCTCCAACCGGTGGAGCGGATCGGGGCGTAAGCTACATATTTTTCCTCGCTTCCGATGGTCACGGTTGTAACTCCCGTTTTACCCGCGACCATATCCCCGGCAACGGAACGGATCCCGGGATTTTCGCTCGTCAGGAAATTCTCGGAACTGAACGATTCGTCCCAGCGCGAGTCGTTCACCCGGAGCCCGGGCCGGGCAATCACGTTTCCTTCGTCATCCAGGAGAAACGCATAACTCCGGTCCCCGATCTGGGTGGTGATGATTTTCTGGTTGATGGTCTCGATCGTGACATCTGTCCCTACAACCCACCCCCACGCGGAACCGGTACCCTTTACCGGCAGGGAATAGGTGATCATGAGCCCCCGGCCCCCTGCATCGATATAGGGTTCCGACCAGGTTGCGTTTCCCGTGCGTTCGGCCGATATAAACCAGTTCCTGGCACGGGGATCGTACGATGAGGGAATTTTCGTAGCCGGGTAGACCCGGAGGATACCGGAGTCCGTGCCTAGGTAGGTCTGGGTGATATAGGGATCCGACGACACGATCTGCCGGAAGATAACATCCATGTTCTCCAGGACGGACAGTTCTTCCGCTACAGTATCGGCGCTCACGTTGGGGGCAATCACATATGCTGAAGCCGGGTACGTTGTCCGGGAAGGATCGAGTTCGACATAATTCCCGCTGTTGTCCGCGAGCCACCCAGCGTATCCCCCGACAATCGAGGTCTCGGCAGCGACCTTTTCGAACATCGTGTTGCTGATATCCGCCTGGTCGGTTGCAAGCCTGAGCAGTTGGATCTCTGCCGACTCTTCCAGGGCGTTTTTGCTGTCCTCCACGGCCCGGTTTCCCAGGGTGGCGCTGCTCGTCTCTGCGGTGACCCCTACCCGCTCGATGGTATAGAGTGCGACTCCTGCAATCAGGCCCATCGCAACGATGGACAGGACAAGAAACAGGATGAATACCTTTGTTCCGACATTGAACTGGAACGGACCCCTCGTTTGGGAGCCCGGTTCTTTTCCGGACCTTTTCACCACGGATGTATCACCGGCAGAATACCGCTCTTCCATATTGCTCCCTGAAAGGAATTGAATTATTGCTTCTCATGCGGCAGGTTCTCCCGCTCCGTTATCTCGCAGGCGAATCCCCGGTCTTCAAAAAGCCGCTGGTAACAGCAGTCGCAGGACAGGCAGGCCGATGGCCGGAGGTCCCCGGAGTGCCAGCGCCGGATGAGGCCGGGTTCCCGGATAAGGGGACGGGAAAGGGAGATGAAACCGGCGGTGCCTTCCGCCACGAAACGCCGGGCGGTCTCAAACGACCGGATGCCGCCCACCAGGGCAAGGGGCACGGAGCATTCCCCTATAAACGTCCGGGCGGCTCTCCGGTAATATCCTTCGTGGCCTTCACGGATTCTTCCCGGCCGGATGGGCCAGAACCGGACCGGGGACGAGGAAGTCCCCCCGGAAAGTTCGACGCAGTCGACACACTCCCGGATTGCCTCGTTTCCTGTATCAGACAACTGGGAGACAGAGAACCCTTCCGGAAGGTAATCGTCCGCGTTGAGTTTCAGGAGAAGGGGGTAGCGGTCCCCGACAGCGTTCCGCACGGACTGCAGGACTTCGCAGAGAAACCGCTCCCGGTTTTCCGGGCTTCCCCCATAGGAATCGGTCCGCCTGTTATAGTAGGGGGAGAGGAATTCGTTTATCAGGTACCCGTGGGCCGCATGGATCTGGATCCCGTCGAATCCCGCTTTTTTAGCGAGCCGGGCCGAGAAGCAGAAATCGTCGATTGTCTTCCGGATCTCGTCCCCGGTCATTGCCCGGCAGACCGGACCGTCCGGAAGGGTGAGAGAGGAGGGCCCGGAGGGAAGCGCACCGGAAGGCAGGTTGCGGGAGTAACATCCTGCATGGCCTGCCTGGAGCACGATCCTGCCCCCGTGCTCTCTCACCGCACCCGCAAGGAGGGAGAGCCCGGGAAGGAATTTTTCGTCATCGGCGCCAAGGTGGGCGGGACCGGATTTCCCAGAGGAGTTCACTGCGGCAAGACCGGTTATCACGAGGCCGACTTCCCCTTCGACCAGCCGGAGCATCGCATCCACAAGATCCTTCGTGACCGCTCCCTCACCGGTTGCGAGACGCTCCCAGGTACCGGACCTGATAAACCGGTTTTTCAGGGCAAGCGTTCCGATGGATGCTGGTTCGAAGAGTTCTGGCACGGGTGTTCTGATGAGCTGTGGATCCCGGGATACTAAAAAGGTGCCAGAACGAAGGCTTTCATTCGGAAAGCATCGGTGGCTATTAATCCTTTACAGGAGTATCTTTCTGAAATGTCCGGGGAAATGGGCGGGGAGGGGAATTCCGGTTCCGATACCATAACTCCGGAACAGAAAGCCCGTGCCGTTTTTATCAGCCTCGTCATCGATTTCATTCTCTGGATCCCGGACATCGTTGCTGCCGTCCTTGCCGGCTCCATCACGATGTTTGCGGACGTGGTCAAATGCGGGAACGAGATCCTGGCCACGTTCTTTGCCTGGCTCACGCTCCGGAAAGTTGCGAAAGGCGGGCAGGGAACCTACGATTACGGAATGGGGAAACTCGAGAACCTGACCGGGATCGTCACCGGTGCCGTGATGTTCGTCTCCCTCATCCTTGTTTTCTATACGGCGGTTCACCGGATCCTGGTCCCGGAAGAACTTCAGGTCGGGGGCGCGGCGCTTGGTATCGCCCTGATGTTCATCGGGGTCGTGGTGAACACCTGGCTCTGGATCAAGAATTACCGGCTGGCCAGGATCGAGCATTCCCCGGTCATGGAATCACAGTGGCGCCTCTTCAGGACCAAGGCGTTCTCCGACGCCTCGGTCTTCGCTGCGCTGGTGCTTTCGGTGATCCTCAGGCCGTACTCCTGGTCCCTGTATATCGATCCCGTGGCCTCGTTCGTGATTGTCGGGTTCCTCCTCACGTCCGGGTACCGGGTCATCTCCTCCTCGCTTCCCGATCTCCTTGATAAGACCCTGGACGAGTCGCTCCAGATCGTCATCGTGAGGGAACTCGCCGAATTTTTCGATGAATACAAAGCGCTCCACGGCGTCCGGTCCCGGAGGAGCGGGGCGAACGTCTATATCGAGATCTTCCTGGAATTCGAAGGGGAACGGAAGATGTGCGATGTCCAGGAAACGATCGACCGGATGAAGGTATCCCTGGAATCCAAGATCCCCCGGAGCTCGGTGACCATCGTCCCGAGCAGCGGTCCCTGCACGGTTCCTGCGGGGCCTCCGGCAGGAGACGAGAGGGAGAACGGCCAGGTATAGCAACGAGTCTCCTGCTGCCCGTTCCGGGATCCATCATGTGAGTCCGCCCGTTATTTTCAGAAGCATGGGTCCGGGAAGCGGATGCACCCGGTTTTTTGATCCGGTAATCTTCATTATCCCGGCTGGCGAATGAAGATCCATGTTTTTCGATAAAATCGGGACATCGATAGAACTCGCAAAGACCAGCTGGGGGATCCTCATGGATGACAAAAAGCTCCTCCTCTTTCCGGTCCTCTCCGGGATCATCACCCTGCTCGTCGTAATTTCCTTCATACTGCCGATCGTTCTCACGGGAACGGCCCTTTCCCTGACGACGCTCGGGCCGGTTTCCTCTGTTGTACTGGTCTTCCTTTTCTACCTGGCCAGTTACTTTGTCGTGATCTTTTTCAACGTGGGCCTGATAACCTGCGTACACGCAAAACTCCAGGGAAAGGATATGACGGTCAGGGAAGGTATCGACAACGCGGTCCGGCACATCGGCAGCATTTTCGTCTGGGCCGTGATCGCGGCAACGGTCGGGCTCATCCTCCGGGGCATCGAGGACCGGGCCGGGTTCATCGGGCAGATCGCAACGGCTCTGGTCGGCGGCGTGTGGAGCCTGGTTACGATCTTTGTGCTCCCGGTCATGATCTTCGAGGAGAAAGGAGTCGGGACCTCTCTCCGGGAATCGTTTGCCCTGTTCCGCAGAACCTGGGGAGAGAGTGCGGTCGGCAGCATCTCGATTGCGCTCGTGTTCATGGCGGTCGGCGCAGTCGGGGTCCTCCTCCTTATCGGGGCATTCTTCACCGGGAATGCCATCGTGATCATGGCAGGGATCGCGCTCTTTGTTATCCTGATTGCGGTCCTCAGTGTCCTCTATGCAGCGATGCAGGGGATATTCATGGTTACCCTGTATACCTATGCAAAGACCGGATCTGTCCCATCTGCGTTCAGGAAAGACCTGATTGAAGGTGCCTTTGCACCCGGGCAGCGGTTCATGGGACCGGGAAACATCTGATAGCCCCCGGGGTTCCCACCCCCTATCGTTTCCGGACTGACCCATGCAGACCAGGATCCTGCCGGTTCCCCCGTATGATTTTTCCCTGAGCGCAGCGATCTTTGCGACAGGCGATCCTCAGGTCAGGATCTTTCGCGACTGCATCCTGTACCTCGCGGTGGCTGCAGGGAACCGGGCGTTTCCCGTGGAGGTCACTGGCAGCGGCGGCTCCTCAGGGAAGCCGGTCCTTTCGGTCGCCATCCGGTCCGGTGAAGCGGTACCCCCGGTGAGCCGGATCGAAGCAGCGGAAGTGAGACGCAGGATCGGGCACATCCTCAACGCGGATCTGGATCTCGGGAAGTTCTACCGGGATATCGCACCCGACCCGGTCCTTTCCCGGATAAGCGGCGTCCTTTCCGGGCTCAAGCCTCCCCGGACCCTGACCGTTTTTGAGGCGCTTGTCGAATCCGTCATCGAGCAGCAGATCGCAATCCAGGTCGCACGGCGCCTCGTGCAGCAGCTTGTCCGGAAATTCGGACGGCCCGTGACCAGCGGAAGCGACGTATTTTTCCTGTTTCCGGAACCGAAGGCTCTCGCCGTGGCATCCGACGAGGAGTACCGTTCCTGCGGCCTGAGCGTGCGGAAAGGCGAATATATCCGGGATATCGCCGCCCGGATTGTCGGGGGCACCCTTGACCTGGAACGGTACCAGGGCCGTCCCGATCCGGATCAGGTTATCGAAGAGCTCTGCGAACTGCGGGGCGTCGGGAAATGGACCGCGGAGTTCACGGTTCTCCGTGCCCTTGGCAACATGGGAACGTTCCCAGCCGACGATCTGGGTATCCGGCGGGTCATCGGGACCTATTACCGCAGGGGCCGGGTCGTGGACAGCGGTGAAGCACGGAAGATCGCGGAAGCCTGGGGTCCCTGGAAAGGTCTTGCAGCATTTTACCTGCTGACCGCAGAAGCAAACGATATTCTCTAGCCCTGCACGTTCAGACTGTGGGTCTGTCCACCCTCTGCAAATATCATCTCCGGAAAAAAACAGCATATCCGGTGAAATCGATTTCCCTAACGTCCGGTACCGCGGCAGATCACGGTTTCTGCTCGTTCCCTGCGGCAATCATCGTTTTTTTCCTGGTGTTCCTGGCCGCCGGCCTGCTCTCGTCAGGCACCGGGCAGGATACCGTGCCGCTGCCGAACCATTCCGCAGTACAGGATGAAAAGAACATCACCTTTTCCGATTTTCCGGTCGTGACGCAGACGCCTTTCCTGAATATCTCCGATGAACCCGGATATCCGGTCGTTCCTCCGGTGGATACCGTGTCCCGGGTGAACATCTCGCCCTCCTCCGGCGACTTCGTGCCTTCAGATACGGGCGCCCCTCTCGTGCCCCCCGCGGATTACGATGCGTCGTTCAACACGAGCGGGTATCTCCTGAAGATCAATAATTCGGCCACGTACGAGATGTCAGGGGAGATTCTCGCCCTCAACAGCACGACAGCGCCTCTGGTGATTGCCTACCGGGTGGATCCCCTGAATATCACGGACGTGAAATGGTTCTCCCCGCGGGATGCGCAAAAGAAGATTGATACCGCGGTTGTGAAGCGGCCGTACGAATATGCCTGGTTCCGGGTTACCCTGGTAAATGCTGATACCAATGCAACAGAATTTCAGCAGGGATGGGCGAGGCCCTATGCCACACCCCCTGGTTACCAGGAGTTTACTCTCTATAAACCGGGAAATTACCGGATAGAGCTTTCCGGTTGTTATGTCACGGTCCGGTTCCTGGCATTTGTGAAGAAACCCGGTTCCTGACATGCCCGGCCTGCATTGTGAGCGGGGCAGAATATACGGACTAACGAAAACCGGCTGTCCGGAATCTGAAAAAAAGAGTTCTGTTTTTCTCCAGACTGCTCAGATCAGCTTGAAGATCGGGTGGCTCTCGGATTTGCACTCGATACCGAGCTGGCGGGTCGCCTCGAGGACCGTGATGTCGGTGTATGCCTGGGCAGTCATCATTGCCTCGACATTCTCGATCGGGCCGTACATGATCAGGTCTGCACCAAGGGTGCTTGCGATCATGTTGCAGCCGATGTCGGGTGCCGACCAGGCAGCCTGCCGGATGCCGTCCATGCCGCCGATGTAGTGGTGTCCCATCTGCTCCATCAGGAGGTCTTTGCCCTGGTAGCCGGATGCGAGGACCGAGGGAGTCTTGCTTGTCCCCTTCCAGCGCTTGAGCCAGGTCCATGAAACGGTCATGTTGTGGTAGGCACCGCCGGTCGGGTAGCCGTGGATCGCCTTGCAGGCAAGGATCTCACGGTAGGAACCTCCGGACCCGATACCGAGCGGGGTTGCCGCGGTATCAAGGATCGGCCGGGTGATGCCGCACTCTTCTGCGATCTGGAGCATACCCTTGGTCTGGCCTGCAACGCCGCCTTCCGTGAGCACTTTCTCGCGGCCGACGACCGATGGGTCCCCGGGGTTAAATGCAAGGACGATTGCCGCGTCGACATCGCTGTTCTTCAGGGCCTCGATGTTCTCGGGCGGGATCGAACCGTTGATCGAGTTGTAGATCGCACGGCTCGCAAGCCCGACATCGGTTACGTACTTGCATGCATGGGCAAGTGCTGTCGGTGCCGAGGAGTCCATCAAAAACGCGGTCTTGTTGTCGATGCTGTCGAACCAGGAGAAGTAGCTCTCGAATGCCTCGCCGTATTCAGCGATGATCTGGATGAAGTGGGGGACTCCCGTCATGTCGGAGAGTTCCTGGCACCGGTTCCAGAGCGCTTCTGCCTTGGGTTTGTCGATTTTCCCCTTGTGGTCGTCAAGTACTACTTCGTGTTTGTTGTAGAAGATGGATGCGCCGAGAACCGTCGGGTATTCTCCCGGCTGTCCACCGATCTTGGTCCCGTTGAAGTCCCAGACCTTCTGTTCTTTATCAAATCTGAACATGTTTTCACACCTCCATTAGAATACCTTCAGTTTGGGCAGCAGGAATATGAGGATCACAAAGACGGTCAGTCCTGCGACAAGGCCGTACAGTATCCCGATATCGCGCCCGATTTTCCTGCCCACGCGCTGGGCAACTTCCGAATCCACGAACTCGAGTTTCTTCTCGACCTTGTCGAGACGCCTCTCGATTTCGAGGAACTGGGGGTTTGCACCGGCTGCGGCGACTTCAGCGCCTCCGGCAGCTTCTTTGACCTCAACAACGATCGGGTCAGCGCCGAACGCTCCCGGATCCTTAGTCTTGAGTTCGTCGATCTTGGCCTTGATGGCACCGAGATCTTCGGACTCCATGATGTTGACGATCTCGACCTGCTCCTGGAAGCGCTTGATAGCATCGTCCTTCAGGTTTTCAATGAAGGGGATAGCGCCTTCCGCGCCGACAATACGGCCTTCCTTGACCCCGTTCTTATGCAGGGCGATGAGACTCTGGGCCGAGAGGTGACCTTTGACCTCGGTACCGCAGAGGAGGATGAACCGGATGTTCGGGTTTGAGATGACGTTTGCGATGACCTTTTCAAGACCGAGGTTCTCGGTCTTGCAGGACCCGCACATGGAGGCTCCTGCATCGCAGAGTCCCTTTTCATCGAGGTGTGACCCCATGGTCACAATGGCGACCGGGCTGTTTGCGTCGCCCGCGTGGAAGTCTCCCTGGACGATCGGCCACCCGCTTGCTGGTGATTTCTTGTCTGCCATTTCTTCACCTCATTTCAGTAAGAGCACCGGGATGACGATCAGGACGATAGCGGTTGCGAGTCCTGCGGCGAAGCCCCAGATGCCGGATTCCATCATACCGGATTCGATCTTGTTGGTCCGGACGAGTATCTGGGCCTTGTAGCGGATGCTCTCCACCATGCTGTCGATAGCGACCATCCTGATCGGCCCGGCTGATTTTGCGCCTTCTTCTGCCATCTTCGATCACCCCATCCAGAGGAATCCGAGCAGGACGAACGATACGATGAGACCGATCATGACCCCTTCGATCTTGCCTGCGTATACTCCCGAAGCGAACTTGTCGCGGTACCCGATGTCCGTGACCATCTTCTCGATGATCTTCATACGGGCGGTAATGAGTGCGACTTCGCCGGAGAGCGGCTGGACTTCTCCGGCAGCTTCTTCTCCGCCTGCAGCAGCTTCTTTGACCTCAACAACGATCGGGTCAGCGCCGAACGCGCCCGGATCCTTAGCCTTGAGTTCGTCGATCTTGGCCTTGATGGCACCGAGATCTTCGGACTCCATGATGTTGACGACCTCGACCTGCTCCTGGAAGCGCTTGATAGCATCGTCCTTCAGGTTTTCGATGAAGGGGATAGCGCCTTCCGCGCCGACGATCCTTCCGTCTTTCACGCCACCTTTGTGCAGGGCGATGAGACTCTGGGCCGAGAGGTGACCTTTGACCTCGGTACCGCAGAGGAGGATGAACCGGATGTTCGGGTTTGAGATGACGTTTGCGATGACCTTTTCAAGACCGAGGTTCTCGGTCTTGCAGGACCCGCACATGGAGGCTCCTGCATCGCAGAGTCCCTTTTCATCGAGGTGTGACCCCATGGTCACAATGGCGACCGGGCTGTTTGCGTCGCCCGCGTGGAAGTCTCCCTGGACGATCGGCCACCCGCTTGCTGGTGATTTCTTGTCGACCATTTCAATCACCCCATCAGCTGGAGTGCAATGATTCCAGCGATAAACAGGCCTACGGCAAGACCGTACCAGTACGTGGAGAATATACCGGCGATACCGATACTCTTCTCACGTCCCGGGAACGATGCAAGGTAGTTTCCTTCTCCTGAGAGCATGTTCACCATATCGTCACTGATCGCTTCAAGAACCTCGACTTTCTCGATTACCGGTGCGAGCGACTCCCCTGCGGAAGTCACAACACCGATGACCGGGTCAGCAACAAGGCCGAATTCCGGCAGTACCTGAATGTATGCCATATCAGTGTCCCTCCACATCGGGGATAGGTTTGGCATCGAGCCAGGCTGCGGCGTCACGTTTCGAGAGGACGAAGTACTGGTGGTAGGTGAATACCCAGCCGATGAGTGCGACGATGAGAGATATCACGGCGGAACTCACGGAGATGAGTGCGAAGGACATGATGGCACAGACGACCATGGAGA
>Ga0209749_1000073_pt1 | contig 178113 bp, 127 predicted proteins | sample EPASupsiteSAE347_FD_187267 | JGI IMG/M metagenome (GOLD analysis project Ga0209749, IMG submission 187267) | Bioremediated contaminated groundwater from EPA Superfund site, New Mexico - Sample SAE3-47 (SPAdes) (version 2) | ecosystem: Environmental > Aquatic > Deep subsurface > Groundwater >... | reverse complement strand
GGGCGAGAGCCTGCTGGCCGACGTGTTTGGTCTCGGCAAGGAAGGGATCAACAAGCCTTCGGACTTTCCCGATATAAACATGACATTGCCGCCGCACAATGCTTCCAAGTCATTGGCCGGCAAAGGCACGAAGAACAACCAGATGATCGTGAACCGGTATGGTGCGGGGTACGGGATATACCTGAACTGCGTGTTTGACGGCTACGTGGAGGCGTTGGAAGACAACACAGAGATGAAGTACGGCAAAATATTGAAGGAAATACTGGGGTGGGGCGGCATCGCGCCAAAGCATGAGATCGTCTTCTCGGACTCCGGCATGCCAGTGGATGGATGCGAATCAATCTGGTATACTGATCTTAACTCGGACTATCTGATGATAATCAGAGGCACACCGCAGGGGCGGGTGCATTCCATCCAGCATAAATATGAACGCAAACCGGAGGAGGTTGCGACGCCGGTGGTCGTCAAGTTGAGCAAGAGCGGATATATTTATGACATGCGCGCGAAGAAAGACATGGGGCAGGGGGCGGAGATCAAGGCGAATCTGCCTTATAACGGAGTGTTGATGTATGCCGTTCATCAGGCGCCGTCATCGCGGATGTCCGCGGAAGCAAAGGTGTCCGAAGGCGGCATGATGCGGATCAAGGTCAAGACCGAGAGCGCCCGGCCGGGAATATCGGTGGTGAATCTTAACTTGGTGCGGCCCGGGGAGGAACGGCCACGGGAATATGATTATTACATGCGGAATGTGATGTTGAAAGACGGCGCCGGCGATGTAGATATTCCGTTGGCGCTGAATGATCCCAAGGGCAAATGGCAGTTGGATGGATTTGACGTCGGTTGGGGAACTTTTATCCGCGGTCAGTTTGATTATTGATTCATCAAAAGATTTGTGTAAAACCAAATCAATGCGATGGTATTTGTAATAATGTTGTTAATGGCCGGCATGAAAGTCATAGTCGCCACACATTACGTGATGCCGCCCGGAACGGCCCGCTCGGCGATGCCAAGTTTCATTACTCGTTCCGATGCTTCAGAGTGAGTGGGGAAAACGTCAGATCCGTTCCGGCGTCTCAATCCCCAGGAGTTGCAATCCCTGTTTCAGCGTTTTGGCGACAATACCGCCTAGGTGAATGCGGCTTTCACGAATCCCGTCGGGCGCTTTCAGGAAAGGGACGTTCTGATAAAAAAGATTGTAGCCCGATGCTAATTGATAAAGGTAGTCGGCAATTATGCTCGGTTTATACAGTTGCGCCGACAAGGGGACAATTTCCGCAAAGCGAAGCAAATTGACCGCCAATGAACGCTCATGATGTTCAGTCAAGAGGATAGGGGATGAATCGGGAGACGCGCCGGGATATTGTTGGCGATATTTTGCCTCAACACTGCGGATGCGGGCATAAGTATATTGCAGGTATGGCGCCGAATTGCCGTTGAGGGCCAAGGCCTTGTCCCAGCTGAACGTAACGACGCTTTGCGGATTCTGGCTCAAATCGGCGTATTTAACCGCACCGATGCCAACCGCCCGGGCAACCTCTTTTTGTTCTTCCGCGGACATTTCAGGATTGATTTCCCTGACCACCGTCGTGGCGCGCGATTCAGCCTCGTCCAGCAGTTTGGTCAATTTAATGACGTTTCCTTCCCGGGTTGAAAAAGTCCCCTGCGGGAGGCGCATCAGTCCGAACCAGACATGCTGTAAGCCGGTTTTTATGCCCAAACGCCGGCAAACGGCAAAAAGCTGGTTGAAATGAAGCTGTTGCCTTTCATCGGTGACGTAAATAATCTTTTCCGGTTTAAATTCATCCATCCTGCTTATGACGGTTGCGATATCGGTTGCGAGGTAATTGAAGGCCCCGTCGCTCTTTTGAACGATAGCCGGGGGAAGCTTGCTCGCCTCGGCGGAGTCTCGCCGTTGGCGGACGGAGCCTGGGTCCTCGTCCAGAAAGGCGACAAGGGCGCCCTCGCTTTCCCTGATTATTTTTTTTTCTTTGAGCGTTTCAATCAAAGGCGGAAGCCGCTGGTGATAATAACTTTCACCGCGGATAAAATCAAAGCGCACATCAAGGCGGCGGTAAATGTTTTCAAACTCGGTTATGGAAAGTTTGACAAACTGCTCCCAGAGGGCCAGGTTTTCCTGATCACCGGACTGCAGCTTGACAAGTTCCTGCCGGCATTGGTCCATCCAGGATGCATCCCGGGATGCCATCTCATAGCTTTTGACATAAACCCGTTCCAATTCCTCAACCGGCGAATTTTCCAGGGCATTTTGGTCAAGGAAATGACGATACCCCATAATGATAATGCCGAACTGGGTGCCCCAATCCCCGAGATGATTGTCGGAAATGACATCGTAACCCAAAAAACGATAAATCCGGTAAAGAGCATTGCCGATGACCGTGGAGCGGATATGCCCGATGTGCATTGGTTTGGCCACATTGGGGCTGGAATAGTCTATAATGACAGTGTGCCCGGCGCCCAAGGTTGGAACGCCGAGGATTGAACTTTTCCCGATTTCTTCCGTTTGCCTGGAAAGCCACTTGTCGTCAAGAAAGATATTGATAAACCCCGGCCCGGCCACTTCCATTTTAGCCACGCAATCAATCTTTGAAGCGTGTGTAATTATTTTCATGGCAACCGAGCGCGGCGCCTGTTTAATGGATTTCGCCAGCGCCATGGCGGCATTGCACTGGTAATCGCCGAATTCCGGCTGGGTGGCGGGTGCAACGCATATCCGGAATTTATCCGGGTCAAGATCCGGAAATGCCGCCTTGAAATTCTGGCGCATCCATTCCGTGAGTAATATGTCGGCTGGTTCTGTCATAAGCAAAAAGTCATATAGCGTAATAAAACCCGTAAAACAAGATTTTTCTGCCGGATGTTGCATCCGACTCAGTCTCGCGGGTTGATTTTTGGAGACGGGACCCGACTTCGCCCAAGGGCTACGATGGGCAAGCAGCCCACGTCCCGTTCAGAGCGGCCTGGGGGCCCTGGCCGAGCTTGGGCAGGCAGGGCGGCTCCACCGAAGACTGAGGCAGTATAAAAAAATATAAAAAACATTGACTGCGTCGTCGGATAATGTAGCATGTTAAAAATAAATGGTCACACGATTGTCAAGTTGCAACCGTAAATAAATCAAGGAGAGCATGATGAAAAGAATGATATGTTTTGGTTTTGCAGTGTTAATGACGTTGGCATGGCTTGCGCCGGAAAGTTCCGCGCAAACATGGACCAATCTGGGCAGCGGGATGAACGGATCTGTCTTTGCGCTGGCCCGCGGCGCCAATGGCAATATTTATGCCGGCGGCGCGTTTACCAATGCCGGCGGTGTGTCTGCCAATGCGATCGCGCAATGGAACGGAACCAACTGGATGGTGCTCGGCAGCGGGATGGATAATGAAGTTACCGCGTTGGCGGTTGACAGCCAGGGCAATCTTTATGCCGGCGGCGCGTTTACCAATGCGGGCGGCGTCTCCGCCAATAATATCGCCAAGTGGAACGGCACGTCCTGGTCTGCCTTGGGAAGCGGGCTGGACGTGTCAACAAGTCCCGGCGTGAACGCGCTGGCCATTGACCAGCAGGACAATCTCTATGCCGGCGGTTACATTACCAACGCGGGTGGCGCGCCGGCCAATTATATTGCCAAGTGGAACGGGACCAACTGGAGCAACATCGGCGCCGGGTTTGAAAACAGGGTGGATGCCCTGGCGGTTGACCCCAGCGGCAATCTTTACGCCGGCGGATGGTTTACCAACGCGGGCAGCGGGACCGTCAATTATATTGCCAAGTGGAATGGGACCAGCTGGTCGGCGCTGGGGGACGGTTTGAACTTCGCCGCCTTTGCGATAGCACCTGATACAAACGGTAACATCTATGTTGGCGGGCATTTCAGCACGGCCGGCGTTGTCGCCGCCCATAGTGTCGCCAAATGGGATGGAGCCAGTTGGAGCGCCATGGGCAGCGGGATGAACGAAACCGTCCATGCCATGCTGGTTGGCGCGAACGGTAATATTTATGCCGGCGGTTATTTCACCAATGCCGGCGGTATGGGGGCCAGCTGTATCGCGAGCTGGGACGGGATCTCATGGACCAACCTGGGAAGCGGCGTGACTTCGCCTTCGTATCCCAGCGTCCTTGCGCTGGCGCGCGATGTCAACGGTAATATCTTTGCCGGGGGGTCATTCACCAATGCCGGCGGCTTGGACGCTGACAATGTTGCCAAGTGGATTGTTCCCGTTCAGGTCGTTACCAACTTAGCTGCGCCGACGGGCGTGACCGCCACCGACGGCACTCTCACCGGCAAGGTTACCGTGACCTGGAACGCGGTTACCGGCGCCGACGGCTACGAAATCTGGAACAGCGACGTCAACAATATCGGCACGGCCTCCAGCATCGGCCGCACCGTGACGACAACTTATGACGACACATCCGCCGGCGCGCGTTCCGGCCTCATGACATACTATTGGCTGAGGGCTTGGAATACCGCCGTCACGGGCGCCTTCAGCGCGGTTGACAGCGGGTATGCCCTCCCGGATGCCGGCGCCGAAATCATCAGCGGCCAGCCTGCCATTGGGGACTATGATGGCGATCGTTTGGCCGACCCGGCCGTGTACCACTTGAACAGCGGGCGCCTGTATGTCTGGGTTAGTTCGGCGGCTTACTCGCTCCTGGAACCGGCCATAACCTTCCATGTTGATTCGGGCGAAATACCAGCCTTCGGTGATTATGACGGTGACGGTTACATAGACGCGGGCGTTTTCCGCGCCACGACCGGCACCTGGTATGTCTGGCTTTCCAGCGCCGACTACTACCGGGTTGGGCCCATATTATTCGGCATTGACGCCAACGATATACCCGTGGCGGCCGATTACGACGGCGACCGCAAGACCGACCCGGCCGTGTATCATGGGGCGGAAGGCGCTTGGTACGTCTGGATTTCTTCCGGCAACTACACGCGTCTGGGACCGCTGACGCAATTCCATATCGGCTCAACGGATATTCCCGTGCCGGGCGATTATGACGGCGATGCCAAAGCCGATCCGGCGGTTTACCAGTCCGCTGCTGGAACATGGTACCTATGGCTCTCGAGTATCGGCTATGCCCAGGTTGGCCCGTGCACGTTTGCGACCAGCGATGCGCATTTGGCTGTCCCGGCCGATTACGACGGTGATGGCAAATGCGATCCGGCCGCCTACATACCGACCTTGGGCAAATGGCGCATGTGGAGGTCCTATTCCAACTACGCGCTCATGGAATGGGAATTGAAATAGAGAGCATCCGGTACTAAACTTTAAGTTTAAGTTCCTTCTGAAAACGTCTGGTTTCACATTGGGGTCGGCCCGACGGCGCAGTCGCCGGGTGTGCGGATGAATAATTTTGTATTTCATATTCCGGCGCCTTTGTTGGCCCTCGCCCTCTCTGTTTTCTTGACGGCGACGGGGTGGGGAGCGCATCCATGGTTTTCCAGCCGCACGGTCGCCAGCCAATCCCGGCCGGTATCGGCGCGATCATTATCGTTATCGGCGTTTCAAGGTTTTTGCGGAGTTACCCCCAAGGGGCCGGCAACAATCACAAACGGCGTTTTTGACATAGTAATATCACTTTACAACGATCCCCCGGGCGACAATGACGGCAATACCCAGGGCAAGCCGGGATCGGAAAGCCAGGACGCTTACGAATACATCATCCAGTATTTTGCCGATGCGGTCTATGAATCAACCGAGGGCAAACACTCCATCGGCATGGTGCGCCTGTTCCGCAATGGCGAGCCGCCCGATACCGACGTAAAGTGGACGCGATCGGGCGGACCGGCCTCGGCCGGCCACCTGAACAATTCCGGCAAGATGGGCTACATTGAATTTTATGACATTTTTGGCGCGGATAATTTTACCAACAACATGGCCGAACACGAAAAAGGCGGATACACCCTCGCGCATGAATGGGGTCATTACGCCTACGGCCTCCTTGACGAATACTGCGTTAAATCCCCCGGCGGGTGGTCAGGATTGAACGCGACCAACAAGGTTCAGCCCTCCGTCATGAACGACCAATGGAGTGCCGCCGGCCGAAACTATGAATGGCTCAATTTTTCAATTCCCTGGCAGGGCCATACGGTGGACGCTGATTTCGTGCCTTACGAAAATCGCCGCCAGTCGGCTCATCACCAGGCCTATGAGCAGAGTTGCTGGGAAACCCTATCCACAAATACCGCCAACGATCCGCTCAACACGCCTTACCAGAACCAGTGGCTGGTCAATTACGGGTCACGGGTTCATTATCCGGAACTTATCCCGGTGGCGCCGGTTGGGACTAATGCGCCCCGGATTGATTTGTCAAAAACGGACAATCCCGCCTCGCTGCCTTCGCGCCGGGAGTTGAATATCGTCTGGATGAGTTCAAACCTCGCGGTGGAATTGATCATTGACCGTTCCGGCAGCATGACCGAGACGATTGACGACGCCAAGGCCGCGGCCAAGTCGCTCATTGACCAGGCGCCGACCGGGACGGCGGTTGGCGTCGTCTCCTTTGCCACCACGGCCGAAGTGCAATCGGCCGTGGCGATCATCAGCAACGAAACGGTCAGGACCCAGCTTAAGACGGCGGTTGACAACATCCCTTACCCGGAATTTGACGGCCAGACCGCGATGGGTGACGCGGCGGCGCTCGGCCTTTCCGAACTGCTCGCCTTTACCGCCTCAAACATCACCTGCGCGGCCTTCATCGTTTCCGACGGCGAATACAATTACGGCGCCGATCCGCTGGAGGTGATACCATCATACCAGCGCGCCAACGTGCCGGTCATGGGCATCGCCATCGGCGAATTGACCGATTACCTCCGGATCATGGTCGAGGAAACCGGCGGTCGGTCTTATCTGTCGGCGGACGGCCAGCTTTCTTCGCTGTCCACGGCCATGCGGGACGCGCTTGCCATGGCCTCGGGGCGGCAATCGCTGGGGCAGGGGACATACATTTTCAACGATCTTGCCGCCTTCAGGGGAAATGCCGCCGGCCGCGGGGACGCAGCCAGGAGTTACAGCATTCCGTTCCGCGTGGACAGCACTCTCAAGGACCTCCAGGTTAACGTGGCTTTCAGCAACGCCGTGACCGTGGCCCTGCAAAGCCCGGTCGGCGTGATTTATCCGCCGGTATTAACCAATCAAACCCGGATAGAGACCCAGCTTTTCTACAATGTTGCGTCCCCGGACACCGGTGACTGGAAGCTGGCCGGCACGATGGAAGACAACACGATCATGAGATACACGATTGACTCGGGGGTGAAAAGCATATCTTACTATTTACGCGGTTGGTCAATGCCCTCGCCGACTGTGACCTACCTGCATTTTCCTTACCCGTTTGAGATATACGCCTACCTGCAGAAGGAACGCCCGATTAACGGCGCGGTGGTAACGGCAAGTATCAGGTCTCAATATGTCAATACCAACCTGGTCACAATTCCCCTCACTTCCATCGGGCGCGGTTATTATTTTGGAGTATGGTCTGATCCAGTCTGGGCCGACTATGAGGTAACGGTGCGGGCGGACAACAGCGCCGGGACGGCCTACATGACCTCGGAAGGAAATTTACCATCGGCCAAGCCGGATGGAAGCGTGCCTGAGCCGGAACCGGACGCCCCAATATCGGAAAACTTTGTCCGCTACGATACATATTGTATCGAGGTCGTCGGCTGTTACACGAACGAGGACGCGCCAATGGCCCCGATCTATGTTAACGCCACCGCCGGAACGTTTGACGATTGTGTCCGCCTGCGCTGGTTTGATATCAATATCAATTTCAGGCACATTGCGCAGCATTTTGAAATATGGCGCTCCACGGACCACCGGCTTGCCGGCGCAGTTAAAATCGGCCAGGCCACTTATCCCGACAGCCAGTATTTCGACACAAACGTGGTCCCGGGCAAGGTGTATTACTACGCTGTCCGCGCGGTTAATCCGGTCCACCCAAGCGCATTCGCTCCAACCTGCATGGGCTACGCCGCCGGTTCGGGATCCTCTTCGCCGTGGCTGCCGTTGGCGGCGGACTTTGACGGCGACCGCAAAGCCGACCCGGCCTTGTACCATCCCGTAACCGGTGCGTGGAAAGTATGGTGTTCCACGGCCGGGTATTCGCCGCTCGTCCTGCCGGATGGATTTTTGGGCGGGAAGGATTTTGATCCGGTGGCGGCCGACTTTGATGGCGATGGCTTGGCCGATCCGGCCGTTTATCATCCGTCCACGGGTGATTGGATCGTGAAGTTATCCAGCTCCGGTTATGCCGGGATATTCTTCCCGGGACTGATGGGGAATTCTTCCTGGGTAGCGGTGGCCGGCGACTGGGATGGCGACCGGCTCGCGGATCCGGCCCTGTTCTGCGACGCCACCGGCGAGATGAAAACTCGCCTTTCAAGCGCCGGTTATGCATCGTTCCAAGAACGGCTGTTTTACTGGGATGCCGGGCTGGTGCCGCTTGGGAGCGACTGGGACGGCGACCGGTTTTCTGATCCGGCGGTTTGCGAGATTCCGACCGCCTACTGGGAAATTCACTTGTCAGGTTCCAAATATAACGGCGTATCAATCGCCCAGCTATGGAACTATTTAATAAGCGCGGGATCGTTGCCGATGGCGGCCGATTTTGACGGTGACGGCCTGGCCGACCCGGCCGCGTACAATCTCAGTTCGGGTGAATGGCAGGTCTGCCTGTCTGCATCCGGTTATGCGGCTGTCGCGGTTATTCTGCCATGACTGGCAGTCATTTCCGCATTTGATGTTATAATTATCCTGCGGTTCGTTGCATCATGAAAGCCCCATGGCCAGGCGATAAATCCAGTTGGCCAGCAATAACAGAGAAAAAATAATCGCCAGCAAAGCCGTTTTTCGGGGCGATAACGACAGGATTTTAGCAGATGAAATCCTATGGCCGAACAGAGGGGCCGCCATGACGACGGCGTTATAAAGGAAGACCATAGTTATCAGGGCAAACATGATCAACGCAAACGGACACAAATAAATGCCCTCCGCCCATTTCCCGTTGGCAAAATAACAGAAAGCGCGCGTAAATCCACATGTGGGGCAGGGGAAGCCGGTTAAATGTTTCCATGCGCAGAAACCAAGCGGGAACCGGTCAATCGGGAAAAAACGGGCGGTGACAAGTATGCCGCCACTGAATAAGAATAGAAAAATATTACCGACAAATGTATTCCAGTAATTCAATCAGGTAAAATCGCGGATTACGGTTTCCCGAACAAATCCCGATAGGCAACAGCAAGAATACAGGCGCCGATCGGCAAGGTGATTATCATGCCGATTCCGCAGGCCAGCGCGCCGATGTAGCCCAGAACACCGGCCACGATCATCAAACCGGCAAATGGAAAGAAATTGGTTTTTACCAGGTTAATGCTCGCCATGGATGCCGGCCAGAAGCTCATCTTGCGCTCAACGATCAGGAAAATGCCGAACATAACGAGGGTGCTGATAATAATAGAAACGAACATTGAAAGCACCTGGCCCGCGCACGGGATAAAGTTAAGCAGCAATGTGATCGCGATTGAAATGGCGCCCCATATTATGACAAACAGGAACGAATCAAGGAAATAATCAAACCCCTTGAAAACATCCCCGATTTCAGCTTTTGGCTCTTTTTTGTCCAGACAAGCCAGAATGATGAGAACAAGCCCCGCAAACATCGGGCCGGAAAGAATTCCCAGCGTGACGGCGCTCAATATGACGGCAACAAGGTTGGCCAAGACCAAAACAACGAAGTTTTCCTTGTAGAGCGAAAAACCCGCCTCAATCCATTCGCCAAACTTAACCATCGGTTTTGAATTTTCCATCTTTTACCTCCTGTTAGTAATGCATTGAACAAACTAAGCGATTAATGATAGCGTATGAAGAATGACGTTGCAAACCGGTTGAGCGGACCCGTTTTGCAGGTCCTGAAACATCTTGATGATTGTGGGAGCCATTATGGCAACCATAATTCCTGCCATAACCAACAAAATGATTACAACAATGCTGAAATAACCCATAATCAAACCGGCCAAGGCCATTCCATTGCCGGTCAGTGTATCCGGTTCCATTTTAATCTTTGACCTGGCCATGTGGCCGCAAATGATTGCGGGTATTCCTGATATAGGTCCGCATGAAATAATTGCCAAAATACCCAATATAAGCGACCATACCGCCAATAGGGAATTGGTTTTCATGATTCATTTCCTTTCATTTAACCGCATATTAACGTTATCAATCAAAAATGCAAGCCCAATGTCATGTCGCATAATATATCTTATGTCTACTAACGTATATCCCGAAACACTATGAATTGTTTAAAATATGGATTTTACATGGTTGCCGGCACAACTCCCTATCTAACCATGTAGATAAGCTTTTCCTTCCGACCGGAACGTTCAATGTCCAGAACAAAGCCATTAACACGATTTTTCACAAATTCACCAATAAAGTACTCGGCCCTTGTCTGGCTGGTCATGGGCATGGAGTTTACCTGCCTGATCACGTCTCCTTGTTGAAGACCAAGGGCGGTGAACATGTCGCCTTCACCTTCAACCTGTAAGGTATAACCGGCAATCTTGTTTTCATGGTAAACCGGCTTTAACGAGTCATATATCTTTGCCAGGCGATCGGTATTATTCAACACTTCCTTGTAATAATTCATCAATTCCGACCTTGTCAAGACCCAGCGTTTGTCACCCACTCTTTTGCCAAACCGGTTTTGAATATTGCCTTCCGCGACGGCGGCCGAGTAGGCCGCCTGTTGAGCGTTTGATTGGGAATTACCGGCAAAACAAAGCATGATTTGTTCATCTATGGCGCCCCGCCGCACGATGATCCTGTCGGACATGATGGAAACAACCCTTGTCTCGTTATCCGGCACACCTTGCGGGACGTGATCAATCAAATCACCTTCTGCGACAAGGATTTGTTCTTTTTTCTGCAAATCGTCAAGAATGGCCTTTCTGGACTGTTGATTTAGTCCGACCGCGAAGAATGTTCCGGCCAGACGGAATCTTTTGGCGGCGCTACCCTGGGGCATCATGGCGCTTGCATCGGAGCTTGTTTTTTTAAATACTGAGGCGTCAAAATCAAATTTATCCGGAGCAATCGTCGGCCAGGTCGCTTTTATTGGAACCGGTGAATACTGGCGCATATTGTTTGACTGGACTAAATGGACAATGGTTCCGGCTCCCGCCAAAACAGTCACCGCCATAAATGTCAAGCTTGTCCGATAAATCCATTGATATGATTGCATATCTTAACCGTTCAGGTGCTTGGAATTAACATTGCGGATGGCATGGGCTGTAAGCCGGATTCTGTATTCCAGACCCAGATCGGCCTGGATGATGATCATTTATCTTATATTGGAACATAGTTCCAATAGTTTTAGCGATCAACCCGAAACTGTCCGCCGGAGGCGAGTCAGACGGGCCGCCTTCATGCAGTTTCCTATTTGATCTTGCTCCGGATGGGGTTTGCCTTGCAACCGGGCATTCTGCCCGGTCCGGTGGTCTCTTACACCGCCTTTTCACCCTTATCGTTTGCACCCCCGCTGGGGTTTCCAAACGACGGTTTGTTTCTGTGGCACTTTCCGTCTCTTCCGTTTCATCGAAAGATCTCCCGACATTACATCAGGACATCCCGCCCTATGGAGTCCGGACTTTCCTCCCCGACGTTTTTTGACAACATCGAAGCGATCATCCGCCAATACCTTCCGCAAATTGATGTTTTCAATTTTATCAATGAACCAAATACAATATTCGTCCGCAGAAAGAACAGGTTACCAATCCCATTTTTTTCTTGATTTCGCATATAATATGCGCAGGCAAATGCATATGACAGCCGGCACAATTGCTGTTCTCGGCCGCGACCAATGCCTGGTCACCCTTATTTTCAATAATTCGGTTGTATACCGCAAGCGCGTCTTTGCTGATATCTTTTGCGATATTATCCCGGTCTGATTTAATCTTCAGGACTTCAGCTTCCAGATTGGTTTTCCGGTCATTTAAAACAAGCAATCGGTTTTGGATGGTGGCTTGCATGGCCGCCATGTCTTTTTGCGCCTTAATTTCCCTTTGTTGCGCTTCCTCAACGTGTTCCATGAAGGCAATTTCCTTGTCCTCAAGTTTTTTTATCTCGCCGTTAAGGATCGAAATTTCATTATTCAACACCTTGAATTCTTCGTTTGATTTGATTTGATATTGTTGTTCCCTTAATTTGACGATCTTCTGGCGGAGGGAATCAATTTCCAGTTCAACTTTTTTGACTTCAGATTGACGGGCCTTGACGTCGTTTTTCGCGTTTTGCGCCGATTCTTTGAGCTGATCTGCTTCGCTTTCAATTTCCTTGCGTTGAAGCGGAATCTGATCAATCTCTCGCTGGCAACGCATCATCCGGACATCACGCTCCTGAATGATGAGAAGCTTGTCTATTATTTCAGAAATGTTATTTTCGTTCATTGGAAAAAATATATATTTATTTTTTCCTCTCCACAAGTTAAATTATCAGCAGTTTTAACCCGCCTAAGTAAGGCGGGGCGATATGGCGAACAAGGCGCGCTGATTTAGCGAAATGGCAAAGGGGTAAACAATGCTAACCGAAAGGTGAAATCATGAAGAATGGCGGCAAATTATATAAGAAAAAACAACAAGGGAAAAACGCCGGCCAAGGGCTGACTATTTTACGCCGGAGCATTCATCAATATCCGGCTGATCCGGGAATGGCAAAATTGGAATCTTTTCCCAATCCCTGCCCAAAACGGAATTATTGGATTCATTTTGATTGTCCGGAGTTCACGGCGCTCTGCCCGGTCACGGGCCAGCCTGATTTTGCGGCCGTGACCATTGACTATGTTCCGGACAAGCTCTGCCTGGAAAGCAAGGCGTTGAAGTTTTATCTGTATTCCTATCGCAATACCGGGGCTTTTCATGAAGCGGCGGTTAATCGTATTTTGGATGATATTGTTAAAGCTTGCCATCCGCGCCGGCTCAAGGTGATGGGTAAATTCAATCCGCGCGGGGGCATCGCCATTACGGTCAGCGCCGAATATCCGTAAGCGTGCCGCGGAGTGCTTTGCTAAATTCCAATTATGTTTCCCGGACCGGTTTATCCAATTCTATCCTGACGGCCTTGGCAAGCTCTTCAGGATCATACGGTTTGAGGAGGCATTGCCCTACCCCGATCTGCATGGCGTTCTTAATTCGTTCGGTAATGGTGAAACCGCTTACGATAATCGCCTTTTGGCGCGGATTAAACTGTAAAATGGCCTTGTAGGTGTCCAGCCCATCAAAATCATCGGCCATGATCATGTCAAGAACCACAATATCTATCGGCTGCCCCTGGCCTTGCGCCGCATTCCGGATAAGATCAACCGCTTCATTGCCGTTCCGGGCGCCGGCCACCTTGTAACCGATGGAGCGAAAATATCCCGTTGTCGCTTTTCGGAGCTCGGCATCGTCATCCACCACGAGAATTGTTTCAATCCCCTGGACGTCAACAAATTCTGTTCGCTCCTCTGGTTTCGCCGCGCCCGTATAGACCGGGAAGTAAACAATGACTTCCGTCCCTTTGTCACGGGATGATTTAATATCAATCATTCCTTTGTGCCCTTTTATAATCGCATAAGCAACGGCCGTGCCCAGTCCGCCGCCCGGCCCGGAATTATTTTTGCCGGCAAACGGCTCAAAAAACCGGTTGATTTTTTCCTCGTCCATTATGGGGCCGTTATCGTTGACCCTCAAAACAACATATTCACCGGGTTCAATAATTTCAAATCCCAGTATCATTTCGTTGATTTTCATGTTTTCCGTGGAAACCACGACCACTCCCGTGCCGGCGATACACGAACAGGCGCCGGCCACAAGGTTGTTGACAAGCTCACTCAGGTATTGTTCATTGCCGATGATGGGAGCAGTCTGGTTGGCAAGATCAGTCCGGAACTTAACCAGAGGTGTCTTTTGCCTTTTGATCTGAAAATGCTGATCATTGACAGTCTTTTCAATTATCGCGTTGAGGCTCAAGGGTGCCACTGAAAAATCCTTCATCTGGCCGAGCGTAATTAGGTTGCCGAGTATTTCAATCGCTTTTTGGGCGGAATGTTGAATCATCGCCAAATCCTGCTTAATATCGGTGTCGGTTGATATCTTGTTCAATATGAGATTGGGATACTCAACTATCGGGCCGATGATGCGGTGCAATTGTTCGGCGACCCCGTTTGCCAGCATACCGACTGATTCCATCCTTTGGGCCCGTGACAAACGCCGTTGCAACGCCTGTTCTCTTAAAAGCGCTTTTTGCCGGGCGGCAACATCCCTGACCACCAAGATGATCCCGACCACGTTTCCGTCAGAATGCTTAAGCGGCGCCGTGCTGTATTCAACTTCAACTTGCGAGCCATCCTTGGCAATTAAAACAACATCATTTTCAGTGGATAATGAAGCCCCGCTCCGGATAATCAATTCCGGATTGATTTCAACCGCGCTCGTTTCGCCGTTTTTTCGCAGACATACCACTTCGGCAAGCCGGCGCATGACCATTTCTTCCTTTGTCCACCCGGTCAGCCGTTCCGCCACCGGATTGGAAAACTCAATTAAACCGGCTACGTTTGTCGTGAGAACACCGTCGGATATGCTGTTTAATATTGACGCCAGCCATTCCCGGTTCTGGTTCAGCTTGCGTTCCATCGCGTTTTTATAAATAGCCATTTCTATTGTTGAGCGCAGCTCCCGTTCTTCAAACGGCTTCAGCAGATAACCATAGGCATTCGTTTCCTTGGCGCGGCTGATGGTGCGTTCGTCAGAATAGGCCGTAAGGAAGATCACCGGGGTGCCGAAATTTGCGGTAATTTGCCGGGCCGTCTCAATGCCGTCAATTTTTCCGTGCAGCATGATATCCATCAGGATCAAATCCGGCCGGAATTTTTGGGCGGCGGCCAGCGCCTCTTCGCCTGAGGAAAGGACGGCGCAGATTGAGTAGCCGAGCCCGGTAAGACTGGATTCAATATCCTTGGCGACAATCGCCTCGTCTTCCACGATCATGATTGTGGAAGATGGATTTGCCGAGTTGTTTTCATTCGATTTTGTTTCTGCATTCATTTCTTTTCCTTGTTATGCCATTGCTCCGCCACGCCGTTACCCTTCTTCGCCAGCCTGCCCAAGCTCGGCCAGGGAAGGCCCTGTGGCTTGCCACAGGGATAAATGGTCCCCTTGGCTTCCGTCTTCGCCAAGGCTTCGCCGGACAGGTCGCAGGGTTCCGCAAAGATGCCCCGCGGCTTCCGCCGTCGTGGAAGCCGCGGGGTGCTTCACTTCTTGCGAGTCAGTCCCCCCTACTCTTCCGGGAAAATCATTGCGGCGCTGAATTCCGACTGAAACTCCGGCGAAAGCGAAAGATCAACATGTTTCACGGTGCGCGCTATGCGCGCGGCGTGTTCCTTCTCGGCCACGGACAACACGGCCCGTTTCGCGCCCATCAGGGATGCGTTGCCGATAAAACGGACCCGCTCGCCAGGAACGGCAGGAAGCAGCCCAATCCGGCGCGCATGATTCCTCCGTATGAAATTTCCGAATGCTCCCGCCAGCAAAATGCCGTCAAGGTCACCCGGCGCAAGCTTTTCCATGCTTAAAAGAATATTGATCCCCGACCTGATCGCGGCATTCGCCAATTGCAGTTCACGGACGTCTTTCTGGGTTATTACCAGCGGCTGACCGGAAACCGTCTCGGCTTTATGCGCCAGGATGAAACAAATATGCCCGTCTTTTTCCATAAAACGTTTTTTCAGCAAATTGGACATTCCGGCGGGCAGTTCCGGGGGGGAAAGAATGCGTCCGGTCTGGTCTACCGCGCCGATCCGCAGCAGCTCGGCGACAAGATCAATCAGTCCCGATCCGCACAATCCGGCCGGTCTGGTATTCCCGATAACGTTAAAGATAACGTCGTCATTAATAACAACCTTTTCAATCGCGCCGCCGGTAGCGCGCATTCCGCAGGAAATTCGCGCGCCTTCAAACGCGGGGCCGGCCGCCACGGACGTGGCCATTATTCTGTCCTTGTGCTTCAACACAATTTCGCCGTTTGTGCCGATGTCCACCAAGAGCGTTGTTTCATCGATGTGGATCATCCCGCTGGCGACAAGCCCGGCCACCGTATCGCCGCCGACAAAGCCGCCGATTTGCGGGAACACATATACGCGCCCATTTGGATTGATATCCAGCCCCATTTCCGAAGCGTGGAGTTCAAGCGCATCGGTAAATGCCGGGACAAACGGCATTTCACCCAGCGCCGAGGGATCTATCCCGCAGGCGATCTGCTGCATTGTGGTGTTGCCGGCGAACACCACTTCATAAATATCGCCGCGGCCGATCTTGCCGTCTATGATCAGCTTGTCAATGATGTCGTTCATGGCCCCGATAATCACGCGTTGGAGCTGGCTCATGCCCTTGGCGTCTTCCCGGCACATGCGTATTCGTGAAATAACGTCGTCACCGTAAGAAGTCTGCGGATTTATCCTGGCATCAACAGCGATGTCGGCGCCGCTGTTGAGATCCACCAGCGCGCCGACCATGGTGGTTGTTCCCAAATCCATCGCAACGCCATAGCATTTGGACCGTGTATCGCCCGGCTCAAAATCAATCAATTCATGGTCGGCCAGCACAACCGTGCCTTTGAATTTGTTCTGTCTTAACGCCGCGGGCAGCAAGCGCAACGTGGCAATTGAAACGTCATTGAAAACCGCCGGGGCGATGGCGGCCCGGATCCGTTCAACATCCGAGCGCGCATTTGTTTGATCAGGCCGGCCAAGGTCAACGTAGAACTTGCCGACCGCCGGTTGTAAATGAAATTTTCCCTCGGATCCCTGGACAAGGATTTGCTGTTGTGATTCAAAAAGCGATTCGCTGGGAATTTCAATCGTGAGGTCTCCGCCGACCTTCGCCTGGCAGGCAAGCCTGAATCCCTTTTCAATATTTTCCACGCCAAGAACCGCCTGACACGTGGCGGATGGTTTGCAATTCCCGCTTGTAATCCGCACCCGGCATTTTCCGCATTTGCCGGTGCCGCCGCAGGGGGTCTGCAGAATGATCCCGGCTTGCGCCGCGGCTTCCAGCAGGATGCTTTCCGGCAGAACATAAACATGGCGCCCGGTCGGCTCAAAAACAACCTTATATTCAAGTCTTTTCATAAATGCTCAATCCACGCACATATCCCCATCCAGCGTTTGCAAATATACATGATAATATTTTCTTTTCAAAAGAATTCGTATCGGGTAACATATTTGACAAATGCAATTCAATTTAATTCGTCTCCTGGGCTTGTTTTTTCTTGTGTTCGGCTTGTTGCCGGCCGGTGAGGCGCGCATCAAGCTGGTGGCCCTGCCCGACCGCGGCAAAACAGTCATTCGGCTGGACAACCCCCGCGCCACATTGATTGAGGAAGAGCGCCGTCTGCCGTTGCAGAAAGGGGTGAATAAAATTGATTTTTCGTGGAAAGGGGTCAGCATTGACGAGGATTCAATCCGGCTTCTGCCGCTTGGCAAGGCGGATGAAGTCGCGCTCCTGAACGTCAGTTATCCCCCGAACGAAGAGGCGCTGGTCTGGGAAATCAGCAGTAAGGATGCCGGTGAACAGCCAGTCCGCATCTCGTATCTCCTCGCCAATATTGACCGGCTCATAACCTACAAGGCCATCGTTGACAAACCGGAATCCAAGGCCGATTTGCTGGGCTACGTGATTTTAAGGAATTTTTCAGGCGAGGATTTTGAAAAGGCCATCGTGAATCTCGGCCAGGGTGCTCCATTTGAACAGGCGCTGGGCCACGAAGAAACGAGCCAGAATCTTTTTTTAAAGGCGAATGGCGTTCCGATTAAGAAAGTTTGGACCTTTGATGCCGCAAAAAAACCGTGGGACCCCTCCGTTCTTGACCAGAACGTCGGGATACCAGTGCTTTATGAAATAACCAATTCCAGGCAGAATAACCTCGGGCAAGTCATGCTCTGGAGCGGCAACTGCCGGGTCTACCAGGATGACGGGCGCTCAACCACCATTTTCCTGGGCGAAGACGCGTCCAAGGTCGTGCCGGTCGGCGAAAAAATGGAAATCGGCGTCGGCGAAGGCCGTGATATTGTCGTTACCCAGCGCCTTATGGACAAGCGCCAGGTCAATTTACGCAAAAACACCGGCGACCAGGTTGTTCTTTTTGACAGCGACGAAACCATCACCGCCAAAATTGAAAATTTCAAGGATAAGCCCGCCGCCTTGACGATGTTACAGCACATTCTCGGGCAGTGGGACATGGTTGATTGCAATTTAAAATATGAACGCAAGGACGCCGAGACGATCAAGTTTGTGATTGATCTGCCGCCGGCCGGCAAACAAGACCTGAAAATGCATTATATCCGCCGCAATATCCGGCCGGGAATGGAAAATACCTCCGTCTGCAATCCGGGCGGCAATGATGGACAAGGTTTATGAAAAATAATTTATTGATTCCGGTCGTGATCCTGGCGCTTGTTTGCGCGGCCGATTTCCCGGCTCATGCAAAGACCGACCTGGTAACTTTACCCGGCCGGGAAAGCGTTCAGTTGACCATTTACAATTCGGCTGATTTGACGCTGGTCCGCGAACAGCGCCTGCTGACCTTGAAGTCCGGCGTCAATCGCCTTCAGTTTTCATGGGCCAACACCCTGATTGATCCCACCAGCCTGGAACTGGCGCCGAAGGAACACGGCGATAAGATTGACGTTACCTCCCTCGCTTACCCGCCGCGCATCGAACATGCGGGCGTATGGAGCGTCAACAGCCGGATTGACGGAAAAGTGCCCGTTGAAATCACTTATCTTACCAGCGGTCTCTCGTGGAGGGCGTTTTATCTGGGGCTTATTTCCAAGGACGAGCAGGTTATGCGATTGGAAGCGTATGTGCGCGTAACCAACATGAGCGGCGAGGATTACGAGAACGCCGGCACGCGCCTGATCGTCGGCACAATCCATGTGCTTGACGAGATCTCGGCCCTGGCCCAACGCCGTTACCCGTATGGGACGCCGCTGCCTATGCCCGTTCCGATGTCAGGACCCAGGGGCGGTAAGATGCAGGACATGAACCGGCAGAGGGAATCCAAAGCGATGCTTTCTGTTTCTGCCGATGCGGCTGAAATGGCGCCGAAAGCAATCGTCAAGGAAGGCTTGAGCGAGTACTTTTTATACACAATTGAAGGCACGGAAACAATTCCCAACGGCTGGGGCAAGCGCCTGCCCAGTTTTTCGGCGGACAATATATCCATTACCAATCTCTATAAATATGAAGAAGAAAAATATGGCAAGCAGGTGATGCGCTTTGTCGGTTTTGTCAATGACCGCGCCCATAAACTGGGCGAAACTCCCATTCCGGGCGGCATCATGCGCATGTTCCGCCTGGTTGATGACCAGGGATCCCTGGCATATGAAGGCCAGTCGGAATTTAAATATATCCCGGTCAACAAGGAGGCGGAACTCAATCTCGGCCCGGCCAACAACGTGATTGTTGAAATTACCCTGATGGATTTTAAGGCCGATAACCATATGTTTGACGTTCATAGAAACATTTGCGGCTGGGATGAAATCCGTGAATTCAAGGTTGAAGTGAAAAATACGCGCCTCCTGCCGGTGCGGGTGGAAATAAAACGCCGCCTGCCCGTCCCGGCCTGGGAAATGACCAGGAGCGGCGAATGCGGACAGTTTGAAAAAGTTGATTTGAATACGGTAAAATTCACGCTTTCCCTGCCCGCGGAATCAAAACAGGAGTTTCGCTATATTGCCACAACCCGCCATGGCACAAGGGCTGAACGGTGAGAAATATAGAAGGCAGTAGGCAGAAGGCACAAAGACAGAAGTCAGGATATAGTTATGAATAAATCAATATTAACAGCCATTATAATGTTAACTGCGTCTATTTCATACGTCTCCGCTCAAGAGAAATCTCCGGGGGGCGGCAGTTGTCCATGTCCGTCAGAATGTAAAATGCTCAAGGGATCAAATATTCACGCGGCCGACTGGGTTAATGCCTGGCAGATGCTCAAGCAATCCTGCACCAACGCCAATTCACTGGCAATTCAGCTGGTTGACCGGTCCGGTCCGGCTTTGCAAACGATGAAGGTTTTTGAATGTGTTGATTTAAAAGCTTCCGGCGAACTGCTGATAATCACCGTCAAAAAGGCGGATAAACAGGAGGAGTCGGCCATCATAATCCGATCTTCCGACATGCTGCGAATTGAGGTCACCAAGCGCCCCTTCGCGCAAGATTGAAATGAGCATCAAATTATTTGTATTTGACTGGGATGGAACCGCCCTCGGCGGTCATGATCCATACGACCGGTTCCCCGGGGATTTTGCGCGTTTCCTTGATAAACTGGCCGGACGCGGGATTGCATGGGCAACCAACACAACCTGGGGTGTTGAAGAGCAGTACAAGGTAATCAAAGCCAGCGGGGTCAAGTCCAACCCCGCCTTTCTGGCGGGAGCAACCGGCCGGGTCCTTGCCCGCGTGATAAAAAATAAATTAAAGATAGACGCCCTTTATGCGCGCCGCATCCGGGACTTGGATGCGCGGTTTTTCCGGCGATTTGAGCCGGACATGCGGCGGATAGCCTCACGGTTAATTCGCGATGGATTGGCCGACCACCTTGCCTTTAATCCGAGCGGCCATCACTATTTCTGGTTTAATTTTGCGGACAAATCAAAAGCCCGCCAGGGCTGGCAGATGGCAAGTTCCCTCCTGAAGACCGGCGCCATGTACCGGATGTCGGAGAATGACATGAGCGACGCCATCCTGCCGGCGCACATGAACAAGGGCTTGCCGCTTGAATATATGCAGGAAAAGATGGGATTGCGGGCGGAAGAGACAATGGTGGCCGGCGACGGGTGGAATGACCGGCACATGTTTTCCCCGCGCCTGGCGCGCTGGATGGTCTGCCCCGCCAATGCGCATCCGGGAATCAAGGCGATTGTCCGCAAGCACGCCGGGGTTGTCGCCCAACGCCGTTACTCCTGGGGCATCATCGCCGCGGCGGAGAAAATATTCAGAGTTAATTGATTTTTTTTCAGCACTATCCCCAGGTCAAACTACGCCTTATTTTTTACCGCTGAGTTAACGTCTATAGCCGGCGCCCACCTCACCCCGCGCGGTTGAAGGCGGGGTTGAAATTAATTCTCGCAGGTTGATTTCCGCGTTAAGGTCGGCATAGGCCCAGAAAAGGTCAAATGTAAATCCTCTTTTGGAGGCTTGCGATTCTAACTCTTCATGCCGCCCGCGCCATTTCTTGTCCGCCTCCGGATGTTTTTCAAGCCACATCGCCAGTGACTTCCGCAAATTTTCACAGGCGGATTTTTTCCTGGCGAAGTATGCTTTGGTATTTTCAATCTGTGCGTGTCTCTTTTGCGCCGTGTCAGCGTCGTCGTTTTCCCAGATCGGAGTCCCTTGTATTTGCCCGTGGTTATCATTGCCGGAACTATCCCGAAGCAGCGTCGCATCGCCTTCCACCTGCAACTCCGCGTTTTTGTCCCGCATCGGATACCATACGATCAAGCCGTCCATTAAATCGTCATCAGTCCCGCCGGCATATCCCCTTAAAATATCATCTTCGGTCAAGGCCCGATCATATATGCGCACGTCTTCCAGTTTCCCCTGGAACCCCGGAATATTATTATTTATCTTCCCTGCCAATGTTATACTGCCTCCCCCCAGCACGCCGTTTGTGCATGCCAGATCATGTTTCTGCCTGATGCCGTCAATGTATAATTTCATCTTTCCATCGCCGACTGACGGATTGCTCCAGACAGCCGTCAAATGCCGCCACTGCTTGTTGTCAGCGACACCTTTCTCCCAGTTAAGATAAACGTTACCGCCTTTCAGGTAAAATCCAAGGGGATGAAAATTTATCAGGACAGGACCTTTTACCAGATTGCCTGTTTTATATTCCCCCTTGACCCACATCATTATCGTAATCGCCCGCATCCCTTTTGTTACGGATTTGTCGCTCACAATGCTGTCAGCTTTTCCGTCAAATCGCATGCCCGCCTTAACATCCATTACAAGGACTGCGGCCATAAGCGCCGCGCGGCACACGGCAAAACGTCTTTTACGATATTGTATTTTCATGGGACAAAATTTTCTATGACTATTCACCCTTTAGTTCTTCAACCACAAACGCGCGTTCCGCCGTCACGCCCGTGGCCACGTCCCGTGCGCGTATCTTCCATTCCCCGGCCATTTCGTTCAGAGCCAGGGTGACCGACCCCTTGCCGGTTCCGTTTTCGCCAACCATATTGTCCGAATAATACGCCACGACCTCCCCCTTCGGAGCAACCAGTTCCATGCGAAATATATGCCGGCCGGGATGATCAGCGCCTTCCAACGTAACTTCGTATTCAAGTTTTTCCCCCTGTCCGACCCGCTTCGGCGCGTTCAGCTTCAGCCCTTTCACCTCATAAGGCAGGAATGCATACATCATCCCTTTGGCCGGTTCTATCATGACTTCTATCCGGTCCGAACAACCCAGATATTTCCCGGCGCGTATGTCATAAACGTGCCGCTTCCCCTCAAATTTCAAGACATATGGCTTCGCCACCAATGGCTTTGCTTCGCCCGCCTCATATGCCGCCGCCGACTCGGGCAATTCCTGAAGAACTCCCAAATATACCATGCCGTCCACAACAAACCGATAGAGGCGCACCCCATTCGTTTCCGGCTCAATCCTTACCGCCGGTTCCATGCCGGCCTGCGCCAGCAATATATTGAATACTTCTCGCATTTCCTGCGCATCATCACTTGTCTTGACGGCGCTGGTCTCCAACGCCCCCATCACCCCGGCATATGCTGACAACGAGAAATTCAACAATATTGCCCTGCCCTTCCCATATTGGTTGATAATCATGCCCAGGTTCTTGCAATCAACCACGGCAGTACCATTGCCCAACGTCGCATTTGCCTGTCCGGACCGGAGCCCCAACGACCAGTCGCACGGCACATTTTTCAGCGTCTTTGCCCGGCCGTTCAGGTTGATCACAGCATCGCAGTTTGTTGCCACCGGAGTGGAGGTGCTCTGCATTACCCCGAACACATTGTCCAATATCCCGCCCGCTTCATACGGTTTCCCGTGCTCATCACGCACCCCGGGACGTATGTCCGCGATGACTGTTCCTCCACCCTTCACAAAACTTTCTATCTCCGCCGCCTCTTGCCGCGACAACGCCTGCGCGTATGGCAGCCATAACAGCCGAAATCCGCCATGCTTGAGCGCGCCCTTTGCCAGCTCTTCATACGAAATAATCCTGAACTGGCGCCCCGTGTCTTCAAACAGCGGCGTCAGGGCATTCAAAACATTCTGCATTGAGGGCAGACCTTCTGTCAGCGTCGCAGCGTGCACGCTGGACGCGGAATACAATATGGCAATACCGTCGTCAGCACGTTTGGACATCATCAACAGCTTGCCGATCCCGTTTTGTATTTCCTTGATTTCCGCCAGATTGGCCTTGAAAAAATCATAGAAAGACATGTCCGGCGCCATGACGCTTTGCTGGCCCCTTGCGTCGGCGGTATAAATCCAGTATGAATTCGCCCCCCGGAACAGATGCCGCCAGGCGATATGACGTTGGAATTCCGGACAGCGCGTGGAGTTATAGCCCCCATACCAGCCCAACCCCAGAAGAGTCCCGGGCCGCGCAAAACTCATCACCGCATAAGGCACAAACGCTCCGTCATAAGTGCCGTTCATGCGCATCGCCCGCATCAACTTGTAAAAATCGGCGCCCTGGAAACTGTTGATAAGAGTGTCACTGCCTTCATAGCCTACCTTTGCCGGCGGAATATTCTTGCGGACTATTTCCTCGCAATACGAAAATATTTCCGCCCAGGTGCTTTCCATGTGCCGCCGGTAATCAATCCAGAGCGGTTGCAGGTTTTTTTCTTTTTTTGCCTTATCAATGGTAATCGGCTGAACCTCATCAAACGATGTATACATTGTCCCGTATTCCCTGTTCATGGCTTTCACCGTCCCGTATTCTTCGGCCAGAAACTTATGAAACGCGGCCACGCAGGTGGGTGAAAAACAAAGCTCAAACGAGCCGTTCACAAAACGGCATTCATCGCCCATGGAAAATTCCACCGTGGAAAACGGCCGCCCTTCCTCCGTTTTTTTGACCAGGATATCGGCCAGCTGTTTGCGATATTCCGGATCGGTCAGACATGGCTGCCGAACATGGTCGTTAATTTCACGGCTTGGGGTGCCAACATGGTCCGTCTTTTTGTCCACCAAACGCTGGGTATAGGACATATTCCGCATATTATAGAGGAAAGGAATTTTCGAAAACCATATATATTCCGTGTCAAAACCGGCCGTGGCCAATTCGGCAAACATATAATAACCGGGATATGACTCGCTCCATTTCTCCATTAAATGCAGGAGGCGAATGTCTTCCTTTGGAGGCAGATCGGAAATGGAAAATGATTTCCTTTTGCGATCCTGAATCTCGCGGCCTTGGCATAGTTCCGCTTCCAGATACTGCATGATGGTCAGCGGTTTTCCGCCGGACAACGTGAAATTTATTTCCTGCGCGGCGTTGGCCGGAAGCGATGGAATTTCAACCTGTGTTTCCGCCGTTATCCTGCCGTATGTATCCCGCTGGCGCACAACAAGCCTCTGGTTGCCCGTCGCCTGCCGGGCGCTGATTTTAACTTTCCCGGCCACCTTTTCCTCCTGCCGAAAATCATTCTGAATCTCAATCTCCGCGATCATCGGATCAGGGTTGAGTTCAACAAATGATGAGCTGAATGCCAGGATTTTTTCACCTTCTTTAACCCACATGTCCGCAAAATATCTCCCCCCCGGCGAACGCGGAACGTCAAAGTTAACCGTTGTTCCGCCAGCGGAAAGTTTTATTTCCTTCTCCCGCGTATCCAACACGTCATTCTCATCGTTACGAAATATAAATTTACAGGTTGCCGCCTTCCCTTCCGGACCGGAAACTGAATATGCCAGGTTGGTCATTTCCCCCCGCATCCCGATTAAATGATCCTCTCCGGCAACCAGCACCGTTGTCCTACCGGACATAAATCGCATTAACTGGACAATCCACGCCAGGTAATAGTCATATTCCACCAGCTTCGGCTCCAGAAGGTTCCCTTCTGGCCCGGGGGTAAAAGCCTGCAGGCTGGGCGGAACCTGATATCTTTTCAAGGTCAATATTCTCCCCCGGCCAAATGTCGCCAGTTCCATGGTGGCGTTGCGCCAATCGGTCCCATCCTTATACTTGGCAAAGGCCGGCAGGGCTTTGTAGGGAATCAGGGCCGGCAGATCCAATTTTTCCTTTTTTGCCGTCGCCTGCTTGAAATATTCGTCAGCGGGGTTTAAAAACCCGATCAGCGGCGTCCCGTCTTTCACCTTTTTCAGCAGTTTATACCGCACGGACAGCGGAAATGAGTTTAAATTGACGTTTCCCAGGGCAATCAAATCATAGCTGCCATCAAGTTTGGCTTCTATGTCATCCGTCATCGCATCTTCATCACGGGCGCGGTCAGGTTCATATTTATTCACCGCGGCAAAATCATTGAACCGGTTAAAATTATAATTCTGGCCGCCAACCGCAAAGACCGTATATTGCAGGTCCATCCGCTGGGCCAGTTCCACCACCTCGCGCATCCCCAGCCGGCTCACGATAAAAAATACTTTCAGGGGCCCCTGCGCGTCCGGCTTGTCCCATTTAATATGCGGGGTAGTAACCTCATCCGTGGGCGTCCAATATTTGGAACCGTAATCATTCACTGCCCAGAGATCAAACGCCGCCAGCATCACCGCCGCCATACAAATCATAATTCGTTTCATCAGTTTATCCTTTCTCTCTGTTTTGCAAACTTATTGGCCAACATCCGTTCAAATGGGGTGATTTAAAAAATCCAGTTCCGTCATTCCTTCATTAGAATTTCCAGTTTTGTCCGCGCCACGCAATCCCTGCTCCTGCGCGGCAAATTGACGCAATCCCGGGTCCAGGAAACCAGCTCTTTAATGTCCGGCTCCGGCTGGGTTGCCAGCTTAACCGCATGATCCCATATCTGCTGCAGTTTTACGGCTTCCGCGCTCTGGCTCGCCACCATTTGAACTTCTGCCAGTTCGTTTTTGTATTTTCCCGCTTTGGCGGCCAGTTTCCTGATATCCGCAATCATATATTGGGCATAGTCGTGATTAAGCTCCTTTTCCTCTTCGCCGATTTTTCCTCCGGCGGTCCCTTTGAATACAAAATATCCGTAATTTTTCACGTCGTGAAAGCCTTTCTGCAGAAGCGGCCAGCAGGTGTTTCTTTCCGCCGACGGTCCCGTAAATATATTCCGACCGATATTTACCGGCCATTCGTCCCCTTCTTTCGGAACAGCGCCCGTCAGAACCTTGAATGGAATACGCAGCGCCAGCGTCCATTCCGTCTTCCCCACCCGGCTCCTGGCGTCCCATTCCATTAACGGTAATATCCCGCCGCGCCCATTGTAACGTTTCCCGGTGGTATTCACGATCAGATGGGTATACGTCGCTGCTCCGTTCGGAAACAAAAACAGCTCCATGCTGTCATCCGTCCAAAGCGAAGAAGCATCCGTGCCTCTTGCCAGTAATTTCTCCGGCGTCGTCTCTTCCGCCGCAATGATCAGATAAAGCGCCTCTTCCGTCCAGCCCGCCTTGAATGAGGTCTGTTTTTCCACGGCATATTTCCCGGAACCGCCATGAATGTAAAAACCTTCTGCTTCCGGTATGTTTTTCCAAGCCACGTCTTCCATCCCCTTCTCAAGGTCCGGCTCCGACGCCAAGCGATGACAGGGATATATCCGCTGCTCTGCCGCTTTGACACCAGAAAACGTCGCCAATACAAGTAGCACGGCACTTATTATCACGCTCTTTATATTCATCATTTGACCTCCATAATAAAACCTGAATTAAGCGATTGGTGAATGAATTTATTGAGTGGCGTAACCGCCGGATGACACTGTTCCAATGCCGGAGTTTTCATTTTACTTCATCCGATAATTTATAGGCGAAGTGACCAGATGTTCGTTTTCGGCCGTCAGATGAACAATATAACGATTTTCCCCGGGAAGCGGATTGTCGTCGCGCCATGAGGAAATATCCCCGCCCTTATATACCTCCTGGCCGTTACGGTAAATTTCAAGTTCCGTTATTTTCTTCCGCGAAAGAAAAGACATCTTAATGACCGGATGGGTGTTGGTTTCAATAAATTCTCCGCCGGGAACAGGCGCGATCTGCTCGATCCGCAAATCACCATAGGCCATATAGCTTTTCCTCCTATTCCAGGCCGCCATTATGTCTTCCGAAGAAGACGTTTCGGCGGGCGTGAAAAGATAGGTGGCGGGTATGATTCCTTTTTCACCGGATAAAAGCCAGTCCGGATGACACGCATTGTCAACGCCGCCGCAACAGGCCATTGCCTGTGATTTTGGATTGGCCAGAAAGGCAAGATAAAGTTTGAAATCATTCGGAAAATAACTTTCTTCTCCGCCCAGCGTCGCTAATTCAAAATAATCCACGGCGTAAAGCTCCGGCGCATGCAACGGATTGGGCCCGCCAAAGGCTGAATTAAACGACATATAAGGATGGTTCATAGTGAGCGCTATCCCGCGTTGATGGGTGTCCGTAATCAATTTTCCAACATCCCGCGTGAAGGAAGCGGCCAAGGACCGTGTTTCCGGGGGCTCAAGCTTCGGCCGATAATCAAGGATGGGAATACAGGAATGATGCTCGTGCCTTTCGCCAAAAGGGGGAAACATCAGGTGAATTTCGGGCGTCGGCACAAAAAGAAAATCGCAATCCGTGGATGCCGCGCCGCAAAACTCCTTATACGCATCAAATTCTCGGATATCCAACCCCCAATAATTATCGCCTTCAAAAGTTCCATGATCCCCGGCGCAGAACACAAATTCTGCCCCTGTTTTTCTCAAATCCACGGCAAGTTTCTGCGGAGTGAGCCTTTTTCCCTTGGGATAGTGAAAACTGGTATGATAATGTGTGTAGCCTTTATGCCACATGGTTATTTCCTTTCAATTTGATAGCTTATTGTTTCGTAATTGTCAGCGTCGTTTCGGCATTGGGCATGATTTTGACCTTTGCAACGGTTACCATATCCCAGGAGTCGGCAACAACTTCGCCGCCCCCGCCCGCGGTGTTGGTCCATTTGAACTTTTCTCCCGCCCTGGCCTTGAATTTCTGGCAACGCCGCGGTGTAACGTCAACCGTCATTTCGGAACTGGCCAGGTCATTAGAGAGCATTACGGTCCATTTGTTTTCCGTATCTACCACGTCCTTCCAGTGGAATCCAAGATTGATTCCGCCTTCCATGTCGCCAAGCTTCGGATCGCCGGGCCCGGGGTCATTATTGATGGAACTGTTTCCAAATGCGGGGTAGCTTTTATTCCGGGCAAACTTGCCGGGCGGGTAATACTTCATGACCTGGCTTATGGCATGCGAGCCGAGACCATGATCGCCATTATTCCAGGCGAACGCGAAACCATGATGGTTGGCGGTCAGGGCCTTAACCATGTCAACCTGTTCCTGCCAGGTCGCGAATCCATCGCGCCGGCCGCAACCCCAACCATAAAACGGCAAATCGTCATGGTGTTGGGACACAAATCTTACCATGTCCATGCGCTCCAGATACGGAGTCTGGCCGTCATCCATCATGATGACTTCATCCTTCTTGATTTCGACCAGGCTTGGCAGGCCGCGTTGGCGGGTGCGGGGCCGGTCCGGGTAGATGGCGGCGAATATTTCCGGATGACGGAGCGCAAACGTGGTTGTTCCCCAGGCGCCCATGGAATTGCCCTTGACATAAACACGTTCCGGATCCGTCTCGTATTTCTTGATTACCCAGTCAATGATCCATAACAAACGCCGCTCGGTGAAATTGTAAGCGCGCGGTTCATTGTGTTCAGCCCATTGCGGCCGGCAGGCGTAGCCGAACCAATGAGTCTGCAGAGAGCAGCTATTTAAGCATTCGTATTCAATGGCGTCACAATTTTTCAAGACCAACTCGCTGGCCTTTTCAACGGAAAATATACCCGGCAGTCCGTCCCGCCAGCCCCATTCCGGCCTGGAAAAATAGAGATAATGATCGCCCGAGGCCGTAATGGCATTAGGACGATAGCCGACCGTCCTGTCACTGCCGCCGCTGCCATGCAGACATACAAGCAACGGTAGACCTTTTGTGCCCAAAATAGATGATTTTGACGGATTGGCGCCGCGATCGCTGGAATCATGAAATTTGACAGGGGCGATTTCCGCCTTTTTCTCGGCCACGGGTAATTTGGTGGCGCTTTCACCCGCGACGACCCTGGTCATCACATTGTTGCTTAGGTCAACGGCAACCACCGCATAATAGCTTTGTGCATCCTGTTTGACCGTCACCACCGCCACCCCGCTCCACATTGGCAGGGGCTGGCCCCCTTCCTCAATAACGGCGGTTGGCTTGGAGAGATCAAGCCGATTTGACTGGGTAAAGGCCATGCCAAGCAGTTTGGCCGAGTTATACAACACGTTTGTCATGCATACCTCGGCCCGGGATAAATTCTCCCGTGTAATGGGATTCTGCGAGCGATACACGGAATAGCGGTATTGCATGGCTGCCTTGCCCTCCGCCGCATCCTTCCAGGTGACAAATGTCTGGCCATTGTGGTATTTGGCGTTGATACCCGTAACCTTGATTTCTTGCGCCATGCCATGATGCAAGAGTCCCAGCAAAACAGTCGTCAGTATAATCCGCTTTTTATTCATAATATAATCACCTTCATATTTTCGCCGGGCATATTGACTTTTTTAGAAAAACTAATCATTTCTTTTGTCCAGGCCGACAACTCCAAAATGGTCGGGATCAAAATGCCGGGGGGAAAGGCTTGGCGACCAACAACCGTAAACCGGAGCGCCGCCGCAATATCGGTTGCGATATAAATTCATCGCAAACTTAACACCATCCTTGGGGACTACCCCGATATCCTTGAATGAAATTTTCACGCACGCAATCCACCGGTCTGACTCGCTTCGCGCACAGGCCTTCATCTGGCTGTCCCACTTGGCAGGATAATCCAAGCCAAAGCCACGACGTCCATCCCATATGACACCTTTTGCGTTGACGACGAACTGATAACATTTTTGACGATCGCTTAAATCAGGATTTATAAAAATTTCAACCGAATCGTCGCTATAAACCGCCGGCGCCACCTGATCACGATCGGTCGCCAACACCTTTAATTTCGAAATCTCGGGTTCATAATTGACAAACAACAGATATAAGCAATCGGCATCCCAGGCCGGATAAACAAACGTCTTGTATTTGGCTTCGCCTCCTTCCTTGTTGACAAGGCGGATTGGCGAAACGCTTTCCCAGCCAGATCCTTTCAGGTTACAGTCCATTGAGCAACCCTTGCGGGGCCCTGCAAGGGTCATCTCCGGAGGTGATAACAACAACGGATTTGAAAGCCGGTTACGAAAGGGCGCGAACTCGTTCGCGATAACATCAATTCGTTTCCGATAAATTGTATCCGGCGCCGCCTTTTCCTTTGCGCGCAGTAAACAATCATCCAACGTTTTAAGGCGCTCCTGCGTATAAATTTTAAGCGCGTCGGTCATTTCTCCTTTTCCGCACCAGATTTTTTCCGCGGTTGTCCAAAACGTCTTCATTTCATCCGCCGCCGGACCATAAAACAGGTTATAGTATTCGTTCAGCAATCCTTCGAGATCAAGGCTTGTGTCCCAGTACAATTTTGATGTGACATATACATTCAGGTGCCTCATCCCCGGAAGTTCAATATTTCCCCTGACGCCGGTCACGAAATCCCACAGCTCAGCCTGGACAAATTCACCGCGGCTGAATCCCTTTAACCAGCGCAGGTCCTCGGCAATAAAGCGGGGCAAGACGATCGGACATCCCACCCACTGGTTCCGGAACAGATAGTACTCCCAAATATAAATATGATCCGTCTTTTTTCTCCAAATATTGACAAGATCCTCAACCTTTTTCCGATAGACCAATGAACAATAGCTTTTCCTATCTTTGCAGACCATTACGGCCACATGCGGATCAAGCCGTTCCAAACAATTCGGCGGCAGGGTGTAATCAGCGTAGGCGGCCCCGCCGACATATTTATCCGGATGGCTGATGGCCACACCTTTCGCAACCTCATTGACAAAATTCCAAACATAATTGGAAAATCTTCCGCGCGTGTCCGCCGTCATACCGGCGGAAACTTCTTGCGATTTATCAATTTGCTCCTGGCATTTGTCGCATTCGCAAATCCCCCGCATCCCGTCGCTGGGAACAAGCGGGTAAACGGTCTGGCCTGGGTTTTTGTCAAAATAGTCGTTAATGTCGGTAATCCACTGTTTTATGACATCGGGATTGGAAAGGCAAAGGTTACCACCCCCCTGTGAACAGGAAAGACGGTCAAAATCACGTTTCCCGCCGATTAAGGCAAAATATTCCGGATGAGAATCTTTATATTTCTGGAACTGATTAAAGGAATGAATAATCCAAACCGGCGCTTTACCGCCAAAGCCCAGCCGATGAAACCAGGCCGCCCCTTCATCAGACTGTTCAAAATTACATAACCATGGATAACGATATTCGTAATCCGGCGCTTTTACGATGTCTGCTCCCTGAATTTTTACCGTTTCCATCCTGGGAATGACTGTCCCCAGCTCGCCCGGCCAATACCAACGAATTCCACAGCATTTTTCAAGCAATTGATAGACTCCATGCAGCGTGCCGCATTCGCCGAACACGCCGAGCTTCATCCTGGAATTATAGACCTCGGACAACCGAAAAGGATTTTGTGGAAGACTTATGGGCGTTCCTGAATAATCGCGCCCAAGAATTGCCACCCAGTTTGTTCCGCCGACAATTTTGAAACCATCCGGTTTCAAATCGGCAACATCCACCCCCAGGGACTTTGTGAAACGGCTCGCGCCCACGTAAAGACACGCCTGTTTGGAACCATCGGCCGGCGGTTCAGAGACAATTGTCAGGCGGCAATCGGAGATTTTTTCCAGAAACTGTTGTAATTCCGCGGCGGCATACCGCACAGAATCCGGCGCGGCCGCGTCGCAGACAATCACTGCCTGCGCTTTCCCATCCTTGATGGGCACCATGTCAAATGCTCCCGCATTCGGCAGGATCGTTCCGATAATGGTCATGAAGGTAAAAAACGCAAAAACATATTTTCTCTTTGAAACCAGGGAATCCGGCTTTTGATTTTTTATCGAGCTCCGATTTGTATTTTTTTTTATTTTTACTGGCATAACGCATCTTCTCCTTGATTTGTGATTATTGTTTTACGTCATATACCTTGCCGGGTTGCTTCCATTCACATTCGCGAATTATCCCCTTGTTGACAACCCGCAACTGCAGGTTGACTTTGTCGTCCGTCACCCGGACCAGATAATAGGTAATTCCGCCGGGCGAAAAATACCCCCAGTAGTAGGAGGAATCCTTTGGCGTCAGCACCATCTGGCCGCTGGTCAACGGGGTTCCTTCGCAAATATCGCCGCGGATGGCGCCCTTGACCTGGGTGATGACCGAGTCTTCAAAATCACGGACCGAGACGCTCACGCGATGCGTATGACCGCAGAAGTATGCATCAACGGGATTCCCGCGCAAAACCGGCAGGACCGATGCGTTGAAAGCTTCCAGCGGATGATGAGGCGTCTGCGTCACGTTCCACAATGGAATATGGCCGAACAGGAAAAGATGCTTGCCGGGTTTTGCTTTCACGATCTCAAGCGTCTCCTTGAGGAATTGTTGTTGTGCTTTGTAATTGACGGCCTGGGTTTCAAGAAAAATCAGGTATGAATCATTGAAACGCAACGCATAATAAGTTGTTTTGACAGGAGCCCCTATCTGTTCGGATAGAAATGGAAGCATGACGTCCTGGTACGCCGTGCCCGACGTTTTTGGATGGGTATCATGGTTGCCGGTGGCGATAAAAACCGGCGTATGAAAAGCTTCCTTTAAAATATTGAGCGCCGCGGTGAGACTCTCCTGCACTTGTTCAGAATTCTCCCGCACAAACTTGTTTGTCCCATTGACGTCCTGATACCTGCCCCCTTCCACCATATCGCCGGTCAGGCATACAAAGGCAACCGGCGGGTTGGTGATTTTCCTGGCTTCAACGGCAACGGCCTGGATCTTGTCGGCCATTGGGCCGGAACTTTGTGTGTAGTGGGTATCGCTCAGCACAATAAAGGAAAACGGCTCGTTCTTGTCCGAGACCACCGGCAACTCCGCTGCAAAAAGGTCAAAATTGCACAGAAACAACAGCAGGACTAATTTTGACAAATTGAACGGCCGAATTGCTTTACGGAATGAAAATAATTTAACGGTATTTGCCATATTTCGGAAACCTCTCAAAATCATTCCGTCTTTCTTATCTCCAAAGTATCAATAGTTTTTTCTTCGCTTTCCTTGACCCGCATCTTGAAACTTGTTCCGTCTATGTCGCAGATTATGTAATCATTGGTTTTTATGAAAACCTGACTGTAAGGATTGTCGTTTTTCCGGTCGCACAACCGTGCGCCCACGCTGCCCGCGGTAATATAATACACCTTTTCCTTCAGGCTTCGTTCATAGCAATGGTTATGGCCGCTGAAAACCATGTCCACCTTGTATTTCTGGAACAAAGGATCAAGGTGGAGACGTGCGTCTTCAACCGCTTTTTCCCTTGGAACACCCCGCTCATCCAACGCGCAATGTGGCCCGGAACTATAGGGCGGCTTATGAAAAAACACGAATATCCAGCCGGATTTGGCGGATTTAAGATTTCCTTCCAGCCATGCATACTGCTTGCTCCCCGGTTTAAAATCGCTGAACGAGTCCAGTGCTATGAAATGCGCATTTAAATAATCAAACGAATACCAGCGTTCCTCGCCGGGCAATGAGAAAAACTTGAAATACCATTCGCCCATGTCGTGATTCCCGCGGCATGGCCAGACCGGCAGAACGGCAAGAAGCTCCTTTTCCGGGCCAAAAAAAGATTCGCCCCATTGTTCATAAATCTTGCCGTTACTGACCATATCCCCGGTAAGAACGGCAAAAGCCGGTTCCGGTTTGAGCCCGGCTTTCTCTTTCAAAATGCGTCCAACCATCACATCACGGGTTGAAGGATTCAACCCCGAGCAGATATCTCCATGTACTATAAAACTCCATGGCGCCGGCACGACGGGAACGGTTTTAACGGCATACCACGAACTTGTCGCCCCAGACATCCCGTCTTCCGAGGCAATGTTGTATTTGTAGACATGGCCCGGAAGCAAATTCTTAAGCGGCACTTCGTGGATGACGGCCGGTTCGGTTTCTTTTTCAACTTTATCCGCTCCATCTTGTCCACGAAAAATCACCTTGCCTTTGGATTTGATATTCGTTTCCCACATTACAACGATTGAGTTTGTTGTGCAATTTTGCAGATACGGCCCCTTGACAATGGAAAGAGCGTCCTGTCCGAAGAGCGGATATCCTGACAATAAAAAAACCGCTAAGCATAACAAACGCATCCTAAAATCCTTTAAAAGCATGTAAATTCTCAATCTCATTTGCCGCGAATCCAATCGAACGCAGCGCCCATTTGGCCGATGGTTTTTGGAGAATGACTGTCGGTTGCCGTCACCAGCAAACAACCCGCCGCCTGCGCCATTTTAACATAATTACCATAATTCATCACAAATCCCCGGCTTTCTTCCGTGCCAATCCCCAGGATGCACGAATTGACCTCAAAACATATTTTTGACTTTATCAATCGCCGGAAAAAAACATTCAAGTCCTGTTCCGGTATGGGGCTGGTTTTGTTAACCAGCGTGGATATTCCCAATTCCTTGAACGGATGGCCGATAATATCAATTCTTTCGTCTTCCGCTGCCTTGCAATATAATTCCATTACCCTGCCGATTAATTCCATCCGGCCGAACTTTTTCACCGCCTGTTCCAAAATGCGGTATTCCTCCGGGCCATAATGGTGATGCCAGCGAATTGCAGTTCCGGGCACGTGATGCAACGATGCCGTAACGACCTCGCTTTCTTCCAAAACCTTATCGGCCACATAATCAATGCCGTCCCGGCGCATGTCTATTTCAACGCCGATTTTTACTTCCAACTGATCGTCCCGCAACAAACGGTCTCTTTTTTCCTTCTGGGCGCGTAAGTGGCTTAAAATTTCTCCGGGGTCCCGGTATTTCCATCCATCCCCTTCTATGCTCTGGGCGTGATACACGTGGTCCACCACCGCCACCTTCCGCATCCGGCGTTCCCGGGCGGTTTGAATTATCGCTTCAATTGTTGCTTCGGGAACCGCGCACGTTGAAAAATTGCTGTGCACATGCCAGTCTTCGCATGCAAAGCCTGTTTTTTTATTTCCGTTCATGCAATGATATCCAAATGCATCTTAAATTTGCTTTTAATCACTTCCTTATTGTCGTTCCAGGTTTCAACATTGCCGATAACGTATTCCATAAAACTACCCATACAGCGGCGCTGTTTTAAGGCCGTTGTTATGCCATCAAAACTCAATTCATCGGCAAAAACAAATGTCCTTCCCAGCCGATTCAGCATCTTCGGCTGGCAATGGGCGTCTGAACTGCCCGTGATCGCCATTGTCCCGTCCCGCGCCGCCTTGACGGCATAGTCAACGGCAAATTTCATGTCATAACCGCCCCAGGGATTCAACTCCAGGCAATCAAAGGCGCCGGTCTTCGCCTGCTCAAGAAAAACATCCCTTTTCCAATATCCCTGCGGGTGCGCCGCTATCCATATTTCTCCATTTCTTTTTCCTGTCGGGTTGTCCGGCCGGCCGTTTATTTTTACAATATGCCCATACTCCATCTGGCTTTCTTCGTTCGGAATCAATAAAAAACCATTCCGACCGTCGTATTCACGCGCCATTTCCATCACCATCTCCCGGAACCAAGGCTCATTATCAGCGGTGAAACTTACGCCTAAAAATGAAAATCCCTCTTCTTTGGCCGTCCGGACATAATTCTGTTCTATTGCCGCGCGCGTGGCGGATAAATCATTGTTCCGGCCATAAAATCCCTCCCTCCGCAGATGACAATGCAGATCGCCCATATATATTGTTTCGTTTTTCATGTTAAACCACGCATATCTCTTTTAAATTCCTTGTCCCGATCCTCCAGAATTCATGCGTATCATGTCCGCGACACACATACAGATACTCCTGCCCTTCGGTCCTTACTATCGTCAAACGGTTGCCGGGCACCGAGACCGTGTCCGGCAGACGCGGCTCCAGATATGCGAACCGTCGTTTTTTCACATCCAAACGTCCCAGCGTCATGGAGATTCCGCCCTGCACCATATAAACATAATCATGCCCGTCATAGGCCGTCATTCCCCCATCCACTGAAGGACGGAACGTGCACGCAAAACATCCGTTCCATGCGCCTTTTTTTTCATCAAAACACCTTACATGATGATCAGGCCATGCCAGCAAATATCCATCCACATAGACCAATCCCGTGCAGCGCTTCCCTATATAAAGGCTTGACATGCTGTCATTGACCGGCGGCAAATCCTCCCATTTATCAGCCTGCACATCATACCTTGAAAAATCAGGACTTTCATCGCCCCGTAAACAATATACGTATCCATTTCCATATGTTATCCTGCTCCCAATTCCGATCGGCCTGCTATAATCCAACGGTTTGACGGGTTCCATCTTATTTTCCCTGATGTCAAAGCGGTAAAAATCACCCAGCCGGCCGCCACGCGTTATATAGAGATATCGCGTGCCGTCATAGGTTATTCCCGCGCCTATCCCGGTAATTTCAGGCAAAACCAATACTCCGGGATAATTATGCCATTGTCCATTCTTTACGTCATAACGCTCCAGATGTTTCCATCTCACCTGGTATATGCATGACTCGGCATATGCCATTGAGGCTCCGCAGCAATCCTCAAAATACTGTCCGCCCCGGACACACGAGAAGCCCGCCAATGATTCCCAGCCGGCATTTTTCTCTTTCCTTATGTTTTTTGTTCTTTTCATTTTTAACCCCTTTAATATTTACCTTAATTTATGACTGATTCCTTCGTTACGAATCCAAATCTATCTGTTTAATTCTCTGTATTAATTATTTCCAAAAACTTATTCATTGCCGCTGTCGTTCCACTCTCGTCACTGCCGGAAACGAGAATGGCATCCCGGCCCTTGTCCGTGGGACAATAATACGGCTTGTTGACGCTTTCCGCAACCTGGATGATTCCCCGGCCTTTTCCCGGATGGGTTGAATTCACGTCTTCCGATACCTTGTCATAGGTATATGCTTCTTTACTCTCCAAGTTGGCAATCAGCCTGTTATCCTGCGCATTCCCGACAAGGATCAGATTGTTTTCAGTGCCAATGACCTTGTGCGTCATAGTGCCCGCCGGACAAACAACCTTGGATAGCGTCACGCTTTTATCCACGACAGGGACCTCTTCATCTTTCAGCAAATTGCAAACAATTCCCTTGGATTTCAACTTTTCCCGGATTTTCCCGGCCAGATCCAGAACAGAACCGGAAGCATTCTTGCCGACAACAATATCCGTCGGATAATTTTTAATAATGCTTCCGATTTCATATTCCGGACAATTTACCACGACCTGTCGTCCGGCCTCTCGTGCAATCATGATCTTCCGGGACAAGGGCGGCAGTGTCATTTTTATTCCCGCGCGGGATTTGTCCGTCCCGGATAAATCAAGCATGCTTACCGTAACCGGTACTTCTTCCGTCACATCCACCAGCTCATATTTCCCAGCGGGCAGGGAATTCACTTGCGCCTCAATGTTCTGTTCTTCCCAGTAATCATTGCAAAAACCCAAAACATAATAATCTTTTCCGCGAAGAACACGGGCATAAACAAGGTAATCTTTTTTATCCGCCTTGACCTGGATCGGCCTTTCCACCCCGGCCTTTTCAATCATATGACTCAGCAACGCCCTTACCTTGCCGCCATCCGGACTGCTGGCGGCATAGGAACAGCCAACGGCAAAACCCAGGTAATACGTCCGGTCATTGTTGGCTGAAATAATCAACGGCTCCCCGCTGTCAGCGAGGGTGGCCAGCACATTTCCCCCCTCCAGTTTTTCCAACGGCGTGACCAAACCTTCAACCTTGAACGTGTCTCCTTTTCCAACGGAGCCTGGCATATCCTGCTCAATCTTCAACGTTGATTCCTTCCCGCTTATCTTGGTCTTTATCCTGGCACAGAACAACTTGTCCAGATCATAACCGGGAGAATTCGCATGGGTCTTTGTAGTCTCCCAGTCATAGGCAAATGCCTCCGGATAAAAAATGACCGTCCCGCCTTTGGCGACAAAATCCTTGATCTTTTCCGCCATGGCTTTACTGCCCATGGTCGCCCAATAACCGGCAATAAGAACCTTGTATTTATCCAGTTCCTTCTCCAGGTCATACTCGGTGACCACCTCAAACGGAACCTGAATGTGCGTGAGAAGTTTTTGCAGATAAGACCACTCGCTGGTCTCAGAATCTTTTTTACCTTGTAAACTTGCATCAATGGTGAAGCCTACAAGCGAGCTTCTTATGGTGGAAAGAAGCGCTACCTTTCCGGCATCCGCCTTTGCCGGCAGGGCCAATGGCGCAATCTTATAGAGAAGAGCGTGAACATCGCCGATATCCCGCGCCTTTTTCTCTTCCACAAGATTGGCCGGAAAATCCTTGACCTCCTTGCTGACCTTTTTCTCTTTTCCCGCATAGCTAAAGGAGTCTTTAATAGAATGATGGATAATATGATGCCGGCTGGCATCATATGAAAAATAGAAGAAAGAACGACCGCCCTCAAAAAAATCATGCATGATTTGGTTCCCGAAGTTATACTGTCTCATTTCAACCCCGTTCTTGTCCTTGACAAGAGGCGCCTGATCCCAGAACCCTTGCCGGTACATGGGATCTGTAAAACGATATGGGCAGGCGAAACAAATGTCAGGTTGCAACACTTTTTCTTTCTCACCAAAATACCTTGCCAGGGCCCGAACATAGGCTATTCCATCCGCTCCTATAGTCTTGATATCGCAGTATCGGGTCAAAAAAAATGGATGGCCGGCACTCATCCATCCACGGTGCCTTAATTCCGTCCCGGTTCTCTCCGCGGTTATCAATTTCTCAGGAAAATACTTTTTTGAGGCATCGTAGATATTTTGCGTATAGTCTTCTATTATTTTGGAACGGAACAATTGGAAGTTGATGAAATTTGCCGACTGTTCCCTTGTCTTCGGGGGGGCTACCTCATTCCAATCCTTGTAGGTTGTCCCCCATTCCTGATTCAATTTTTCAAGGTCGGCATATTTATCCTTCAGAAATTTTCGATATCCTTTTCGGCTTTCCTCATCCTGAGGAGGAAGATATGTTGCGGCACATCTCCAGATGAGCTCTTCATGCGCCACATTGGCAAAAAGTGCGGGGTGTCCCGCCAGGTCACTTCCCATCAGAGAGATTACCTGGTCTATGTAACTCTTATACAAGGCGCTGTTCAGATTGGGGAAAAATCCGCCATGGTCACCCACTTCACATTTACTGCCGCGGCTGTCAACGGCATATAAATCCGGAATTCTTTTCTCCACCATGGGCGACATAGAAACTGTATGAACATTAAAATAGGTAAAATAAAGATCCATCAGGAGATCATTGGCATAGGCATCGGCAAGCTGATTGCGCGCAAGGGAAAGAACAATCTTCTGCTCTTTCCAGTTAGGTGTTAGATAATCTTCATAACCGGCAGCTTCAGCCACCGCCCAGTCATGAACCTGAAGGGTGTTCCCCCAGTTGAAATAAAGCATATTGCGGGCGGCATCCACCGTGTCGTCATGGCCCTGATAATGGAGATGAAGAAACGGCTTGCCGTTCTTGACGATATAACCATCCTTTACTTCCGATTTAACCGCCCGGCCTTCCGGAATCGGCGCGGTTTTGACAACCAGTTCTTTCGGATCTATCTTGATCTGTCTGGCATTGTATTCATTTACTTTTGCTTTTATCTCGTCCGGGGAAAACAGTCCTATCTTGCCGACAACAAAACCATCATAGTTATCGGTTTTCCACCTGCCCGGCTTGAGACATTCGGCAATGACAACCCTGTTTGTCCCTTTCACGGCAATCCCTTTCAGGTCAAAAGCATACCAGTGGTTGTAGTCAAGCGTGGTATAAGAACTCCAGTTGCCCGGACTGCCGGTATTGTTATTCATCACAAAATCCACATCAAACTTAAACGGCCAGGCCTTTTCCTCCTCGTTGTATTTATCAAGTGTTGTCATATGGCGAATGGGATGAACCGGATAACGATAGGTATTTCCCTGGGAAATACTTCGCTCTTTCTCCAAAACCACCCCGTTCACTTCTATCCTAAGGAGTAACCCGCCATGTTCCATCTTTCGGTTGTCACATCCATGCGCCTTGATCCAGAGACAAGATTCATCTTTTGGATTATCAAGGACCAACGCAATGCTGTGCTCATCCTTCGTCAGGGTAATATTTTCCACCCGGTTTGACCCGGCATATATCTCTTTCGGCGTCGGGCCAGTTGTGCCTTTTTTATCACCGGCCTTATCTTCTTTCGCTCCAGCTCCACTGACAAGACTTGTCGTCAACACCAAGCCAATAATTAACCCTGTAATTCTTTTCATTTTGTGTCGAGTAGACATTTGGCTTTTCTCCTTTTCCTGACTCCGTGACGAGATTTTCCGTCACCATTTTTTTTGCCCGGAATTTGATTTTTCGTGACCATCGCCGGACTTTCGATGGACTTTTCACTTAATTCCGCGTCATCGCAACATTTATTTGTGCCCTACCCCCCCTGACATATCAACTTTGAAAGTGTCGACCAAAATGCCATGCGGCAGGTTGCACGGCACATGTATCATGCGCCGCAGGTTAAACGCCGTCTGCTATTTCAGCCGGCATCCTGCAACAGTTCGTGCATCTCCGAAATCAACGCCGAAGTAACATCCGGACCGATAAGTTTCCCGATCTGGACAATTCCCCCGGCACGTTTAACAGCCCTGATGAAGTCCGGCACATAGTCGGTATTATAATTAAAATGCGGCGCATACCAAGTGCCCGGAATCAACGCCTTGATCAGCGCCGGCCGCAACCGGAGATAGTCAAGGTCGTTGTCAAAACGCTCTTCGCCGTGCACAGCTACGGCAAATCGCATATAATGCGGATTATAGGGCACGTGCAGAAGGCCGGGAGATATCTTGTGTTTTCTGATATGTGTGTCAATCATTTCCAAAAGCTTATAGAAGCAATTTTCCTCGCCGCGCCATGCCGGATCAGTCCTCTGGTTTTCGGGATAAATTTTTTCAGGAAGAAAATCAAGCTTCAACCCGTCAACATTCCACCCGCCGGCGTTGTTTGAAAACCAAGTCTCAAACTTGGCGCAGATCCATTTCCGGACATCGGGATTGCCATAATCAATGACCATTGCCTTGTGTTGCGGGGTCGGTCCTGCAATAAATCCGCGCTTTCCGAGAATCTGTGCCGACGGCTCGACCAGAAAAGGCGCCCACCATATAACCACCTTGAAATCCATGGCATGGAGTTCGGCAACAAGTCCGCGCATGTCCGGAAATTTTTCAGGAGCAAGGTTCCAGTCGCCGCGTTTATCCTGCCAGCCGTCGTCAATGATAATCGTCCCTATGTTAAGATTTTCCTTTCGGATCAGTCTTGCCGCCTTGAGTACCATTGCCTGTGTCAGAACCTTCTTGATCGCATCATAATCCTCTTTACCGGCCTGGTCCTGCCGCAACATGCTCTTCGCCGTCCCCACCTGATCGCCCCAGGTGCAATACCATGGCCGCCGCCAGGCAAGATCTTCCGGTTGATAATATTTTGGCGGCAAAATGCCGTCATTGATCAAGCTGCCGGTGAACGTGGCATGCGCCTCATCATGTTGTAAAGAAAACGACACCTCAATTTGAAGCCGCGGTCCAAGCCTTATTTCGCCCGCCCGTATAAATTGCGGCGATGACTCCCCCCCGCAATTAAAGCGAAAATGCCTGATTTTTCCGTTTTCTGTCTTTAATTCCATGCCAAAATCGCCGGCAAGGCGGGTGCCGCCGAAAAGCACCCCGAAGCCGCCGCGATAAAAAAGCATGCGTGGCACTGCGCCGGCGTACATCCAGTTATGGGTTTTGGTTGAAAGATCAACGCTTGCCGCCGGGAAAACAGTGCCATTCTCATCCCGTCCGCGATTTTGACCGGCATAGACATGAATTTTCTCCGCGGTTAACATGCTTCCTTCGGGAGCAATCGCCCAATGTTCAAGCGCATGATCTTTTTTGGCACAATACCAGGCATCACAAACAACACGGTCCTCAAAGAGAAACAATTCGTTCCCAAGTTCACCCTCAACATCTCCGGCTATTTCCCCCCTTATCCTGATCCGGCGGCAACCGTTTGGGAGGCGGTCGTATTCGTTTATTTGTATTCCACGGATTTGTGTGCCCGGAATTACAGGGTAAATGACAAAAGCGGAGTTAGCCGCTATCAACGGGGCGATTCCATCAGGCGTATTAAAATACCATTCGTTTCCGGCAAGGTTGATAACGAGCTCGTATTTGTTCGTCCGGATGGTCTTGCACTGATCGTCCATTTTAATTCTAAGATTTTTTATCATTGGTAACAACCATATTTTTTTACAGCCAGCGAAGCGGCCGCGACATTTTCAATTTTTGCATTGGCCGGAATTTCTTCCGTGCCGAGCATGCATCGGCGGAAATCAGGCAGCGAGGTCAATAGATCAATCATATATTTTTTAACTTTTTCAGGCGTATAAGTGACAAAAATCCCGGAATCTATCCCCCCGACGACCACCTTTTGCGGTAATTTTTTCTTTGCTTCCGCCAGCGGCGTATCGCCGGTCGTCGGCGGAGTGATCGGCTCAATCATATCCATGTTAATGCGCGAAATGGCGGGAAGGAGCGCTTTCAGCATCCCGCACATATGGGTGTCATAGTATTTTTTAGCGGCATGAATGATGCCGGCATAGTCATTCAACTGCGGTACGCAATATTTTTCAAACAAAGCGGGAGAGATAATATTGCTTGAAGTGCTTTCGCCGGATCGAAATATCTCGGCTGGGGAATCAGCGGCTATTTTATAAAATTCCTTTTGTTTTTCGTGTATCAGGCTTAAAAGGTCATCAAGCTCTTTTTCATGGTCATAGAGTTCATAGATCATTTTTTCCGGTCCCATATGCCATTTGGCCATTCCCATGATAGGCGTAGGCGGAACCGATCCACCGACCAAGCCATGATCCCCCACTATATTTTGCGCTTTTTGTGCTTCTTCATAACACGGTAAATACTCGGTATTTTCTATGATATAGCGATAAATCTCATAGTCCTGTGCGCCTTTGATCAAAAAATCGGTATAAAAATCCGTCCCCGCATTTGCACAGGTCACGGTTCTATAACTCAGCTTTCCTTTCGGGGTTTCATAAATAAATTCAGTGCTGTCGCCGTCTTTTACTTGCCGAATCCGCACATTATGAATTTTTTGTTCAACAACCGGCGCAAATCCCCAAAACAGATCCATCCCCATCTTTTTGCAGGCTTCAACGTAAAGGGCCAGATTATTGTCGCTTTCTTTTCCCACCGTGACGATTCTTTTGACAAAATAGCTGTTCATGCCCGGGATCCAGGCAATGCGGTCGCATTTTTCACCTTTTAATGTGCTCAATATCCTTTGTTTTGACGTCATACCATGGCATTCCTTTTTAAGTATCAAGAAGTAAAACTACATTACGATATCTTCTTCATACTTTCTCAATTTACTTATTTACCAGGAAAATGAAATGGCCTGACCGGACATCATTATGTCACAATCGGCCATTGGGGAATTGGCGGGTGCTAACCCACATTTCTCACACGCCCCGTGAGAAATGCGCCCGAAGGGCCGAAGTAGAAGCGCTTTGCGCTTCACTTCGGGGCCGCCCCGAAGCGACGTTCCGTCTGCTTCGGCCGGTGCCAATGCCTTCCCAAGGCATTGGCGGACCGGTGCTTATCTCACAATCTGATTTAGGTTGTGAGATAAGCAGGCTAAGCGACAAGATTGTTCACGGAAATTTCGGTGGTTTCTACCCTGGCCGAGCAGGATGGGGGCTGAACTGGGCCGTACTGGATGACAGTTAGGTCGCGTTGGTTTCCCTTGGCGCACGCACCGTAACCTCCCCGGGCCTAGTCATTTTTTTTCAGCCAGTTAACGGCATTCAACAGAAGTTGCCGTTCAATGCCTTCCGGCGCCTTGTTTTCTTTGCTTGCCGAACATCCCGTCAACATCCCGTTTAAGATCACCTTACCCTTTCCGAACCTCCCGACAATCATTACCGGCCGGCCCTCGACATCCGTGCAAATTACCGTTCCTTGTGCTTCGTTTTTCATGACAACATGATCACCGTATGCATGCTCAAAACAATCGCCCATTTTCATGCCCGTTGTAATATCGTGATTTATCGCTATTCTGACAACATTTGATGTTTCCAAAGACACTCCGTAACCTATTTCGGGAAAAGGCGGAGGCCCGTACTTATTCAATCCTACGGCAAGATGCGTAATCATCAACGAGCCGCCGTTCCGCACATAGTCACGCAATTGTTCAGTACGATTATTATATATATAGCGTTGCGATTTATTACTTAATGGTGTTCCATTAAAGTTGGGTTCTGGAATAATCAGCACTGGATGTCGAAGGGGATCCCTGACAACCTGGCTGCAAAGTGGAAGCATCGCTTCATGGTTGCTTGATAACGCATTCATGATGCCTTCAGCTCCAAGGCTTTCGAGGAATATGGCCACATGGCTTGGTGTATCAGGAATGTTAGTTGTGTTTCTGTATAAATAAAAAGGAACATTGAGCTGGCTACCATTGTCGCCGAAAATAACTGATTTATCCACCACCGGCATTTCTTTCGACCATTTTATATAAAAAGCTTCTACAAATTTATTACGGCTATTTACCGTTTGTATTAATTGTTGCATGTCGGCTATTGCCCAATCGGATGCTTCGGCTTTTTTCAAAGTTTTAAATCCTTGGGTTGTCAGCTTCAATGCCTGAAAGCCGTCGGCGAAAAAGTCCACTCGCTTTTTAACCATTTCGTCGTCGCTCGCTGAGCGCGCCCGATTTAAATGACATTCGCAAGCGGCTAGAACGTCATCCGGATAACTGATTAGATACGTATCAACGAGAGGGATAATGACGCCTGCGTCTCTTGTGCCCGCCGGCGGCTCATTATTAATTCGGTCACTGTTTAATTTAGCCGCCTCGTTCGCGTACCGTTGTACACCGCCATACATGGTTTGAAAATACGCCGTCATGGGCTCGGAGGCGTTGCCAAACAAACCACCGCAAAACTCACGCAGGATGGCCTTCGTGTCCTGATCCGGATTGCGCAGCAAGCGGGCAACCATATAATAAATCGGAGCATTGAACTCCCACCTGCGCCCCCCGCCACAAAACCAGAAACTATCGACACCATAGCCGATAAACATTTTCAACTCCTCGGCGACATGATCGTATGATTGAGGACGGTTGTTGCGTATTTCAGTGTCGAACCAATATACGAATACGTCATATGGCGCCGGATGATATTGCCGCCAACGGTTAATACGATATGTCGGCATATAATAATCACCGGCACAGAATCGGATGCGGACATTATCGGATAATTGAGAAACCTTGTTTGAAGTTGGGGGTTCTACGATTGGGCCATAGACAGGAAAGATCACCTTCCGATCCGGATATGTTGTTTTTATCCCCCGCGCCAAATAATCATGAAAGAGCCAAACACGATCACCCGGACATCCATGCACTCCGACTCCAGCGGGGTCCCTATAGTTATCCAATGCCTCGCATTGCGGACACTCACAACGCTGATACCCATCACTTTGCAGTATGGTTACCATTTCAAACCCCTGCGAATAAATCAGTTCAAGATTTTTTAACGCTTCATCCCACATCTCCCGGTTGGAAGTGCAAAGCATATGTCCCCCCCACTGTCCTCCGGGATTGCGCCGCTTTCCCTCCTTCATCGCAAACCATTCTGGATGGGTATCGTATAACTCCGGCGGGACCAGAAAGTTCCATCCATGCATCAGATCAAAAATGTACACACCGGCGCTTTTCCCGATAAAATTTTTGTCGCTCCAATCGGAGTTGCAAAAACTGTATTGATTGAAAGCGTATGAGCGATACGGTTTTCCTTGGATATTTAATGATGTTACGGTCATATCCTGTTTTTCAGGTATGACTTCGCCAAGTTGTCCGGGCATGAACCAGCGAATGCCGCAATAATCCTGAAGAAAAGCATAGACGGCGTTTAATGTTCCATTCTTTATTGTCTTTTTAAACGGATAATTCCTAAAACGCGGGTCCATTCTGGACACATCGAGTGCAGCATCGTGTCCAGCCAAAACCAGCCGCCCCGGAAAGGTTTTAATGATATAGGCATCGCCTTCCAATGAACCCAAGTCAACGCCCATTTCCCGTGTATATCGGCTTTCTCCCACCAAAATCATATTCTGGTTGCAGGCGCTGTCATCTTCAATAATCGGTAAAGTCACTCCGGTAAGTTTTTTCAGGTAAAGCTGCAATTCCTTGGCAGGCAGGGACTGTAGTTCCGTGCATCCTTTTTGGATAACAATCACCGCTTCCGCTTTTTTACTCTTCGTCACCGTCAGGGTTTCTTTTTTTAATCCAATTTGCAATAACAGCTTGTGCAACAATGACTTTTGAGATGAGCAAGTGTCATGGATCTCTCCAACTTCACCGGATTTGACGCCATTATCTTTCTCCGATGATTGTTCCATACTCTGACTCGCCCTCACGGGAGTGTTTAACAGTAATATTGCACATGCCCACCATGTTATCACATGCATATGATTATATTTAAAGGATGGGAAAAAACAGCTTGTCCCAAATTTACCATCCGGATAACATGATGCTTTCAATGGTAAAACCTCCTCTGATTCCATGACCGGCATTTTTCATTATAATTCTGAATCCGTGACATGTTTGTCGTGTGCCAATTGATCGTTATTATGCAATATCGGAATTATAGACACAACAATCCTTTATTGTAAAAATTAATCGTTTGCCCGAAAAATGAAATGGCCTGACCGGACATCATTATGTCACAATCGGCCATTGGGGAATTGGCTCAGCGTATGAACAAGGCGACGGATCAATCGCACTTTTCACCGTCAATGGTAAGCTCGTCATAGGGAGAAACAACGACAATTTCGTATTCATAGTGGCGCTGGGCCGCTTTTTTCTCCTTCTCCCAGTCTTGGCGGATCTTCGGGTCAATCCTGTCCGGCAGGGGCAGGTTCGCCTCATTATTTTCCGTGATGGTTATCGGGATGCCTTTTTTCAAGTCTTCGGATGTCCAGCAGTTTTCTTTGTCGGGAAGACTAACGAAGGAATAACACCGGTGTTCGCGGGATTTCAGCAATTCCATCCCCCGGCCCAGCAATAAAATCCTGTAGCCGCCGGCTTTGACACCTGTCTTTTCCATGTCAAAACGCACAATCCCCTTGGCCGGCGTTTTATCGTCGGAATACAGAGACACCCCGATCCAATTGTTTTTCTTCAAGGCGCTGATGGCCCTGAAGCCCGTTGCATTATCGCTTTCGATGCTTATTTCGGGCGCTGAATATTTTTGGACCAATGAAGCAAAAAAATCACGTAATTTCTGGTCGCCGGCATTTATTTTCTCCATTACTTCAAAAGAAAAATTTATAACTTTCCCTTTTCCAAGTGAAAATTCCGTTGCCACTAGTCCATTCGTATCATCCGTCAGCGGCAGGGGCTGCACGTCGCCAACCGGGATGATTTTTCCGGATTCTTTTTTCACGCCACAGATGATGGCCGTGACATCATTTTCATCCGTCAAATCAGCCTTTGACGTGCTCCAGTCCGCATCCAAGCTGATCAGGGTGCCTCCTTTTTCAACAAATTGCTTCAAACGGGAAAAGACCTCGGCAGAAATTCCCCGGACGCTGTATTTCGGCGCTATCAGGACACGGTAGTCGTCATATTTCTCAATATCATTGATAAAAAACCTGTCAACCGGCTGGTGAAACGAAAGCATCCTGATGGTTTGGATTTCCTTTTCATTCTCGGATACATGCCGTGGTCCTGCCGCCAGCATCAAACAAGTTTCATTGTGCAGGAGTCCTGCTTTGACCAGTGACCCGGCCCCCGTCCATTCTTTTTGATTAATGATGAAATTCTGCCATTGCCTGGTAATCTGCGGAGTATTGCCGCCGCCGGTGAACGTCGGCATGTACGGATCACAAAGCGAATTGAAAAGGAAATGCACCCCCATTTTCTTGCCGCGAAAGGCATAGGCATTCATCCGTCCCAAACTGGAATGACACCACATGCCTGGCGTGCCGTTATCCAGCAGACAGCAGGGGCTTTCGCCTGCTGGTGAAAGCACCCAATCCGCCAGCCGGCTTGCCTTATAGGGATCATGCCCGAATGCCCAGGAATTTTGCTGGCCGGCCCACGCCCCCACCTGCAATCCGAATTCAATGCCCTTTTTATGACAGTAACCGGAAATGTCGCCTAAAAAATCCTCGCCGACCCACTGCCTGAACAGAAAAAATCTCCGCCACCATTTATCCTCCGGCGCCATCCAGGTTCTGCCGGTTTCAATTTTTTCAAGTATTTCCCTGGGCGGAGTCTCGTTGAAATTTTTCAGGCAGAACTGTTCAAAAACAGAAAAGTCGTCGCCAAAACAATCCTTCATGTTGTCCCAGGGCATATCAATGTAAAATCCCTTGATATTTTTATGGACGTTATATTTGCCGGTGTATTCGTCAATCATTTCATGAAGGAATTGCCGGTAATCACGATTCAAATAATCGGGAATCTTGCCATCGTCATACGGTTCGCCCTTGCTGTTTTTGGCTTGCATGTTGGGTTGTACCTTTTTTGCCTGCATTTTGATGGTAATATTGATGCCTTCCTTGGCCGCCGCTTGGACCAGCGTCATGAGCGGATCATACCCTTCGGAAACCGTAAATGCACGCCCGTAGGTAAGCGGCCAGGCCTGCTTGTTCTCCGTCGGATGGGTTACGGCGCAGCCTTGCATGACAAGCTGCATAACGTCGGTAATCCCCATTTCCTTTAACTGCCGCATGTAATGACGGGTCCGCTCGTACCCATAACGGTTGATATCTGAAAGATGCGTGAAGATAAGCGCCCGCCCCTTCAAGTCCCTGATATTGGGGCGCACCAGAAAACAGCAGGTTTCCAGGTCGTCGCTGAACCATGCCGGATCATTCCGCGTCCCGCCGGTCAATGCCGGGGATTGCGTAACGGGAGCAGAAGGATATAATGTGTCGCCGAAGGCAAATGTTGCCAGTAAAAGCGGGATGAACAGGAGGTGTTTTAATTTTCGGTTGATATTTCTGATCGTCTTTTGATTCATATTATATTTCCTTATTTGTTCGCCGTTTTTACATTACATTTGCATATGCGCCAATTTAAAAAACCTGGTCTCATTATCCATATTATGACTGGAATTGGAATGGCGCGAACGGACATAATTATGTCTCAATCGGACACGGCGGTTTGGGATGAAACGTGATGTTGAAAATTACGGACACTGCCGGAAACTGTTGACTTTGCATGAATTATTATTAAAACTTGTGTACATTATGTCAAGCAACCAAAATTTTTATGAAGAATTGCGGCGGCTGGTGGCTTTTCCAAGCATCAGCTCCGATCCGGCTTATGCGGGAAGCGTCCGGGATTGCGCTTTGTACCTGAAAAAGCGACTGGAGCGCCTTCCGGCCGAAGTCAAACTGATTAAAACCAACGGCCATCCGCTTATTGTCGCAAGGATAAAAAGAAATCCTTCCTGGCCGACGGTGGCGATTTATAATCATTATGACGTTCAGCCGATTGCCGAACCAGATAAATGGAAATCAGCCCCGTTTGTGTTGAAATCTGAAAAAGGAAGATATTACGGCAGAGGCGCGGCAGACGATAAGGGCAATCTTCTGGCCGCCTTGCTTGCCGTTGAGCTGGCCCTGGCGCGCGGATTGGCGTTGAATTTCGAGTTTATCTATGAAGGCGAAGAGGAAAGCGGGAGTCCGAATTTCAAGGCGGGAATAGCCCGGGCCAGAGGATTTCTCAACCCGGATTCCATTATTATCGCCGACGGCGGCTGGGTTTCCAAAGCACAGCCAACCTTGATCTACGGCATCCGGGGACTGCTTTATATGCACTGGAACATGAAAACCGGGAAGAAAGCATCGCATTCCGGCGAAACCGGCGGCGCGGCCCGAAACCCGCTAGAAGAATTGATGAGCGCGGCCGTGAAATGCCATGATGCAAAAACAGGGAAAATCCTGATCCCCGGTGTTTATAAAAAGGTAAAACGTCCTTCCAAGGATGAACTCCAATCCTGGGACAGGATCGCTCTCGGCGTTGATGAATTTATGAAAATGCACGAGCTCAAAACATTGCGTGTAAAAAACAAGTCCGCTTTGCTTAAAACCATCTGGGCGCGGCCCACTTTCGAGGTTCACGGCTGTGTTGGCGGATATATGAAGAAAGACGGACGCATGACCCTGGTCCCTTCCGAAGGCCAGCTCCTGGTCAGCATGCGGCTGGTGCCGGAACAAAAACCGGAAGAAATTCTCAAGCAGGTAAGGAGTTATGTTGCCAAATTAAACCCGGACATAAAAATCAGCGTTACTTCCCAGTCACAACCATATGTCGGGCATCTCCAAAGCGCTGAAGTCAACGCGGCGACTCAGGCGTTGGAAAAAACTTTCAGGCTTCCCGTAATAAAGGCGAGAATCGGCGGATCAATCGGCGCCGTGGCTGATTTGCATGCGACATTTGAGAATGCCAGGATGTTTGTCATGAGTTTTTCCCTGCCGGAATATGGCATCCATGGCCCCAATGAATATTTCGAACATCGGATGGCCATGGGCGGTATAAAAGCGTTCTATGATTATTTCGAAATCATCTCAAAGGCGGAAGCCGCGCGCCGCTGATAACATTACCGCAAGGCAGCGTGGCGGGCAAGGACTCCGTGGCCGGTTTTTTTGTGAAACACCCGGTAAAAAGAATAGACCTCGTCATACCCGAGTTTTTCGGCCACCACCTTGGCCGGCACCTTGTTGCGCAACATGGACTGGGCTTTTTTCATCTTCAGTTGGACCATGTATTCCCGCGGCGAACAGCCCGTCATGCGTTTGAAAATGCGTGAAAAATGCCTCACGCTCATTCCCAGACTATTCCGGCATAATTCGGCCAGGTCAGAATGCCCTGACGAGTGCCGGCGCATATAACGAATGCTCTCCGCAATGCGGCGGTCATAGGCCGTTATATCCGCCTTTTTGCCCCTTTTATCCGCTGATATTTCAATACCGTCCTTAAATCCCCGCCCGATTAATTTAACCAGCTTACGCAAACGGCTTTCCATCACCGACCTTGCAACCTGGCGTTCATTTAATATCGCCTCAAACAATGATTGCATGTTTCCACCGCTTCTTCCGATCATCACCCGCGGGAAAAATATCAATCTGAGGGATTTTTTCGGCTTGAAACGATGCCATCCCTGGTCAAGCCTTGAAATATAATTGATGTAATAAAATTCCGCCGGCTCCCCGCTTTCAAATGTATGGAACACGCTCGCCGGCAAAATGATCATATTACCGGCGCACACGACAAATTGCCGGCCATATACTTTTAAGATCATCCGGCCTTGGGAGACGTAAAATATTTCCGGCAATGTATGCATGTGCGTTTGGGTGCGCACGCGTTTTTCAAGGCGTCGAAACCCGACCTGCGTAACCAGGACCCAGCCGGCGGGGAAAATTTGCATCGGCAACGCGAATGTCAACGCCTTGCATGTAATCGGGGATGTTTCCGCAGTGCGGCGGGGAACTCGATAAGATTCGCTTGCGCTTTTCATCATTCCTCCGGTTCATCCTCGTCGTCCTGGTTCCCCGTGAGCCGGCGGAAAATAAACTTGATGACTGGCGTTATCGCATAAATGCCGAAGGTTGAAAGTGTTCCGAATAAAAAAACACGGGCAAGGCCGGCGCGCGTATTCGGCAAGACATCCCCTTCCGTAAATGACTGCGGTCCGTAGTATGACATGACAAGGGCCATGAGGATTACCGGCACGGGCAGCACCCACCCCAGCAGATGCTTTACATAATGCTCAATGGGCAACAACCACATCAGTCGCACCATAAAAGCCGTTGCCGCCGTTCCCGCCGCATAAGCCGCCAATAATTTGATAAAATGTTCGGTCATTTTTCACTGATAGGCTGAATCTACAGCCCACCTGCTTAATACACAATCGCCGAAAAGACAGGATATTTTGTCAATTTCGTCCGCCCCTTGAGAAACGCCAACTCAATTAAGAAGGCGATTTCCACGATCTTGCCGCCGAGTTTTTCAATCATTTCCGCCGTGGCGGAGGCAGTGCCGCCGGTGGCGAGAAGATCATCAATAATTAAAATCGTCTCGCCGGGCTTAATGGCGTCAACATGCATACTGAGCGTGGCGGAGCCATACTCAAGATCATATGACTGTTCTATCGTTTGAAACGGCAATTTGCCTTTTTTGCGGACAGGTATAAAACCGGCCCCAAGCTTTAATGCCACGGCGGCGCCGAAAATGAAGCCGCGCGCATCAACAGCCGCAACTTTCGCGATACTGCCCTTGGCATGGCGTTTGCACAGGATATTGATCGCCACCTTGAAAAGTTTCGGATCGGCCAGGATGGGCGTGATGTCCTTGAAAATGACACCTTTTTGGGGAAAGTCGGGAATGTCACGGATGGCTGATTTTAATTTATTGCTGTTCATTGAGTTTATCCTTTCTCTGTTCTTAAACTTTGTGACTTGTTTAGAATCATTTTTATCACTTCCGAGGCCGCAAGCAAACCAAATATTCCGGTAATATATGATAAACTCCCGATTGGCCGGCGTTTGCGGCCCTGGGAAAATGACGGTTCTTCATTTTCTTCCTTCCCAACCGGTGCGCTTTTATTGCGCGGATCCTCAATTGAAAATATACAGCGGACTCCCGACGCTATACCGTTCCGGCGCAGGCGTTTGCGCACGAACCGCGCCAGCGGGCAGACATCCGTTTCCGATATGTCGCCAAGCCGGATGGCGGTCGGATCCATGCGGGTGGCGGCCCCCATGCTGGAAACAACCGGTATACCGCAACGTGTCGCGGCCGCAATCAGTTCTACCTTCGGCGATACGCTGTCAATGGCATCCACCACGGCATCAAGCGGTTTTGCCAAAAGTTTCGGGAGCGTGCTTTTCGCCGCAAACACCTGCAACGCTTCCACCGTGCAATCGGGGTTGATATCCAAAACACGCGCGCGGGCCACTTCCGTCTTCGGCTTGTTCAAGGTTGATTCCAGCGCGTATAATTGACGGTTTATATTGCTGGGCCGGACACAGTCGCAATCCACCAGTCGCAGGTGTCCGACACCTGCCCGGGCCAGGGCTTCCACGGCATACGACCCGACTGCCCCCAAGCCGAACACCGCCACCCGCGCATGCTTGAGACGGGCCAATGATTCTTTCCCAATCAATTGTTCTGTCCTGTTGAAACGGTCATTCATAATTAAGAATATTTTACCGCAGAGACGCAGAGGTCGCAGAGGTAAAACAAATCAATTTATTGTTTTTTCTGAATATAATAAACCTAATAACTTTTTCATCTCTGCGTTCTCAGCGCCTCTAGCGCCACGTCATCGGATAAGTGGCCACTTGCCCCGACTTATCGGGGCGACGTGGAAGCGGGTGGTGAATTTTTGTTTTTAGATTTTGAATGAAAATAAACGATTTGCGTTATTGAATGTCAATTCCGCCACGGTTTCCATCGGTTCACCGAGCAACAAGGCCGCCGAGCGCGCAATGAGCGGCAGGTTGCCCGGTTCATTGCACGTTCCTTCTGCGCCGGCGGGCATAATGTCCGGGCTGTCGGTTTCCAGCAAGAGCCGTTCCCTTGAAACGGTCTGCAATGATTTACAGCCGCGTTTATTGCCGGCGCGCGTTATGGCGCCGCTGAACGAGATATACAATCCCATTTCTTCAAGCGGGCGCACAAGTTCAGGCGAACCTGAATAAGTATGGACTATTCCCCCAAATTTTACGCCGCCTTCCTGCCTGAGAAGTTCCAATAACCGTCCCCAGGCCTTGCGGCAATGAATTGTGACCGGACGCCGTAACTCGCGCGCCAGGCGCAATTGCACCAGGAATACCTCCTCCTGTTCGGCATTATTGGATGTTTCATCTGAATTATCCAGGCCGATTTCCCCCACCCCCGATGGAATTGAACGCAAGAATGATCCAAGCCGTTCCAGCCATTGCCCCGACCTTTTGGGAACGTTTAACGGATACAAGCCGAAGGAAGGAAACACCATTTTATATTCCAGCGCTGTTTTCCGCACGTCTTCCCAGTCATATTCTTCGCTGCCGCAGGATGACATGCGGCTGACGCCCGCCGCACAAGCCCTGGCCATCACAGCCGGCAGACAGTCGGCGTATCGTTTATCCTGCAAGTGACAATGTGCATCAAAAAATAACATGTTTTACAGATATTATTCTGGCGATTGACTTCTGGATTCTGACTTCTTATTAACCAGCGCAATCCTGACATTTCTGAGGAATCGCTCCAAACCAATGCGCTCAACGGGAGTATTCCGGAACATTTTTTGAAAACCAATCTTATCCAGAGCGCTTAAGTTCTCAAGCGTAAAGAAAGCGGAGGGCGCAACGTCAAATTCCGGCATGACCGGCGCTTTTCCGCGGCCGTTCCAGGGACAGACGGAAGTGCAACGGTCACAGCCAAACACCGAACCGCCAAAACATGAAGCGCTTTCAGGATTTATTTCCCCTTTATGCTCAATTGTTAAATATGAAATGCATTTCCGCGCATCTATCAGATTACCGGGCATTATGGCGCCGGCCGGGCAGGCCTTCTCGCAAAGCCGGCAATCCTGGCACTGCGGCAGAATCGGTCGGCTCTGTTCAAGTTCAATATTGACCAACAACTCCCCGAGAAAAAAACAACACCCCAATTCAGGACTAATCACGCTCCCCTGCTTGCCGACCCAGCCGATACCCGCCCTAACCGCCCACTCTCTTTCCGGTAAAGGGGCCGTGTCAACGCAAATCCGGCTTTCAATTTGCCGGCCGTGTTTTTCTTCCAGGGCAAAAGCCAACTGGGCCAGTTTTTCCCTCAGGACAGAATGGTAATCCGGGCCGCGTGCATAATTTGAAATACAACTTTCCGCGCGACTAGATGAATATCTTGCCGCGACCACGATGACCGTCCTGGCTGAAGGCAAAAGACGGCGCGGATCAGCGCGCAAGGCGGCGTGGCGGGTTAAATAATGCATTTCCGCGCCGTATCCCTTGGCAAGCCACTGTTGAAATGCATCAAACGACTTGCTTGAATCAACGCTGGCAAACCCGATTGCGCCGAAACCGAGTCCGATCGCCCGTTCCCGGATGAATTCTTCGATTTTCACGGTCATTAAGATAACAAGGCGCCGAATAAACATCAAGTGTAGCCTTGGTTACACAGAAAACTGACGGCGCTTTTGTTGCCGAATGCCTGACCGAAAGCATTTTTACCCAGGGCGACACCTGGGATGAATTGCGATCTAATGTTAAAGAAGCGGTGGACGGCTATTTTTTTGACAAATCGTGCCGTCCAATTATTAGACTTCATCTAATTCGAGACGAAGTGCTTGTTCCGGCATGAAAATTACTCGAGACCTCAGAACGTGTGAAAAAATCGGCAAAGATCGCCGAGGCGGGGCTCGGCTCCTACATTTTTAATAAAATTATGGGCTTTTTTGTAGGAGCGCCACACCGCTCGCCTCGGCGGAGCCTTTGGCGAAGCCTGGGTTGGCGCGATGATTCTAATTTTTTCACAGCTCCTCAGTGGCCATGATTTAAAAGTGGTAAAGTCAGGTTTTCTCTGACCCCGTTTTCTCTGGGATTGACCATATTGGAAACACGATAGGCTTTAAGCAGATTGCTGTCACAGGGCGTCAAGACCGACAAAGCTTGTTTCGTGTCCGGGGCCATGAGCCAATCGCCATCCCTGCCCTCCGGCAAAATCACCGGCATGCGGTCATGGATGTCCCGCACCAGGTCATTGGCCGAGGTCGTGATAATCGTGCAGCTGTAAAGCTCATTGCCATTTTTCTCCCGGCAATCCCAAAGACCGGCAAAGGCAAACAAGCCTTCGTCCTTGAGCATGATCCGGTATGGCTCCTTGCCTTTGCCGGTCTTTTTCCATTCATAGAAAGAATCAGCGATAATCAGGCATCGTTTCTGCCCAACCAGCGCCTTATAGGCGGGCTTTTCAAGAAGTGTCTCGGCCCGGGCATTTATCATCGCGTAACCGGAGTTGATTTCCCCGGCCCAGTTGGGGACCAGCCCCCAGCGTACCAGCACCAACTCGTCAGGATGCGTGTTCAAGACGGCCTGTACCGGTTGGGTTGGCGCGATATTATATTGCGCCTCAAGCTTGGGAACCTTCTTCAGCTTGAAGCGCTTTTTGAGTTTTTTCTCGTCAGTTTTTGTTTGTGAATAACGCCCGCACATATCCGCCCCATGCCTGAAAAAACTTGTCTTAGGGTCTGTAAAGAAATTAAATGAACAATGACACGGTCTATTTTGCCGTCTCCGCAAGGCGCGAAGGAAGGTGCAATACCTGGAAGGTATTGCCCTTCCTTCGGAACACAGCGGAACGACAAAATAGCCTGTGCCCGAATGGGTTGCGCCTTTTTTCGCCCGGGGTGGCGTTGTCGCAAGCGGCACGTGCCTTTCAGGCATGCCTCCGCTTGCAACGCCTTGCCCCGGGCGAAAACGGATGCAATCATTGGTCATTTAATTTCTTTACAGGCCCTTAGTTAAGGGTTGAATTTCATAATATGCCGATGCGGGAAGAAGTCAACGATTCATAAAAAACGGACTTGTTAAGTATTAAAGTTAGGTTTTCTCTGACCCCGTTTTTTACATTAAACGAATTGACCCTTGCTGAAAAAGCTATATAAACAATCGCGATGCTAAACAAAAATACCGTTAACCATCCGGCGAAAACACACCGCTATTCCTGCGCTCATTGCGGCGCGTGTTGTCGTCACGCCGGCGAAGTGCGCCTGCGCGCTGATGAAATCGAGCCCATTGCCCGCTTCCTGGACATGCCGGTTAATGATTTCACCGCTGCTTTTACCGGTTTACGTGCTGATCGCTCCGGATTGATCCTTAACGAGGCAGAAGATGGCGCCTGCATTTTTTTAAAAGATAATTTCTGCCATATCCAACCAGTCAAGCCCCGCCAGTGCCGCGATTTTCCCGAGCGCTGGCAGATCCCCGGCTTTGAATCTTTTTGCCGCGTGCAGCGCAGATCAAAGCATTAGCCCGCATTTCTCACGCGCCCCGTGAGATTGTGAGCTAAGCCAGGTTAGGACCAGTTGGGGCAGCCATTAATTTAGAACTTAAGAAGAGTCATAAACAAAGCCAGGAACCCACGGTGAGCAGTATGAGTCATCAATTCTACCTTTCGCCTTCCGCGTCCAGCATGAGCATGATGGTTTCCGCCACCTCTTCCGGCGTAAGCCGGGACGTATCAATCCGGGATGGAATTGCCTCATAAAGCGGACGGCGTTTTTCCAGCAGGTCCATGATCCGCTGGAATTTATCGCCTTTCTCAAGCAATGGCCGGGCGGACGAGCCGGAAACGCGGCGCATGATTTCCTGCTCCGATGCGAGCAGACAAATCACCTTCCCGGTCCGGCTGAAATCAACAATATTATCCGGATTGAGCACAATTCCTCCGCCGGCGGCGATAACCTGGTTTTTCAGGCCGGCAAGTTCCTGGACCAGACTGCGTTCCATATTCCGAAAAAACGGTTCGCCATCTTCCGAGAAAATAAGGCTGATTGGTTTGCCGGCGCGTTCTTCAATCAACTCGTCCATGTCAATGAATTTTTTATTGAGTTGGCGCGCCAGTATCCGGCCCACCGTGGTTTTGCCCGTCCCCATAAAGCCGACTAAAATGACATTTTCAATCATGGCAAGTATTCAGCACTCAGTAGTCAAAATTACATTCCAAAAACTTCTGACTGCTGAATTCCGGTTCCTGACTTCTGTTTTATTGTTCGCATTGCAACCAATTGATATAAGTCAGCCACCAATCGTGTCCGCCTAATATCCAGATCAGCGCCGCAACGGCGAGATACGGGCCGAAAGGAATTTTACTGCCCATCGTTTTATTGCCCGTCAAGACCATGAGAATCCCGGCGATGGCGCCGGTCAGCGAAGAAATCATTACCGTAAAAACAACCGCCTGCCAGCCGAGAAAAGTGCCGAGGGCCGCAAGCAGTTTCACATCCCCCATTCCCATGGCATCCTTTTTAAATGCCAATCGTCCAAATTCGCCGACCAGCCAAAGAATTATGCCACCCGCCATTAAACCGATAAAAGCGGCCTTAAAGCCTTCAAAATTGGTGGTAACTCCGTGCAATGCGGGAAATAAAATACTGCAAGCCAGGCCGGCCAAGATGCCTCCCAGGGTAATCTGGTCAGGGATGATCATGTAATCAAAATCCACAAAAGTGCCGATTATCAAGCCGGTTGCAACCAGCCAGTAGATGGGCGTCCGGAGGTCAATGCCGTAACGCAGGAAGATCATGAGAAAAATAGCGCCGGTCAGCAATTCAACCAGGAAATAGCGCGTTGATATTGTCCCCTTGCATGAACGGCATTTTCCGCCCAGCAAAAGAAAGCTTAACAATGGAATATTGTCAAACCAGGCGATTAAATTGCCGCAATGCGGGCAATGCGACCGCGGCATGACAATGGAGCGCCCCATTGGAAGACGGTAGATACAGACGTTGGCGAAACTGCCGATACACAAACCCCAGAAAAAAACAAATACGCTGTAAAAAATGTAATAATATAACATATCAATCACGCACCTCGTGAAGCGTGTTTAGTTAAATTCTGACGAACAACGCCTCACAAACGCCGCTTCACGCTTCCATAGACCGCCAGTTTCAGTTCTCTCCGCATGACGTCAACCGGCGCCTTCCTTCCGGTCCAGATGGAGAGCGATGCCGCTCCCTGGAACACAAGCATATCAAGTCCATTCGCCGTCCGGCATCCATTCTTTCCGGCAATTTTCATTAACTCCGTTTGCGGGAACATATATACCAAGTCATAAAGCATCTGGTTTTTGCCGAACGCCTCGGCGTCAAGCAAGGGCGCGTCGTCCCGGTGCATGCCGATGGGCGTTGCCTGGATAATCAATCTTGAACCCCGGGCCGCTTGGTTTCGGGCGGAGCGGTCGGCGGCCACAATTTCAACCTCGGTTTTATCATTGGCGGCCAAAATTGCGGTCCTCAGTTTTTTTGCCCGCGGCATTTCATTGTCGGCCAGGGATATTTTTTTTGCGCCGGCGGTAGCGCAGGCCAAGGCAACCGCGCGGCCGGCCCCCCCGCAACCGAGCAGGCAAATGGAAAGTCCCCGCGGCGTGCAGTCAAAAACATGTTTAAGCGCCGCTAAAAAACCATGGCCATCCGTGCTGTAGCCCTTCATTCCGCCGGGATTGAACTTAACAGTATTGACTGATCCGAGGCATTTGGCGGCAGGATCAATATCGCTCAACCCGCGAAACGCGACTTCTTTGAGCGGCACCGTCAGGTTGACCCCGGCAAATCCCATCTCGGCCATGACCTGCAGGGCGCTTATCAGGCGCTCGGGCCGGATATCAAAGGCAAGGTAGACCGCGTCAAGTCCAAGCCGCTGAAAAGCAGCATTTTGCATCCGGGGCGACAGCGAATGGGCGATGGGATGGCCGAGCACGGCGTATAGTTTGGTGGACGAAGATATGTTCATGGTATATTCAATTACTCCCTTACACCGGCGCGCAGAGACTCCGTTACCTCACTTCTTGCCCGTCATCAAATGCCTGTTCACACAGCTTAAGTAGGCGGAAGCGCTGGCCTGGACAATATCGGTGCTGGCGGCCTTGCCGCTGACGATATCCGTTCCAAACGCGACCCGCAGGCTTACCTCGCCCTGCGCATCTTTGCCGATGGTAACCGCCTGGATTGAATAATCAACAAGCTTGCCCCGGACCCCGGCAATGCGGTCAATTGTCTTAAGCGCCGCGTCAACCGGACCGTCGCCGCAGGCCGCATCCTGGATTGTTTCCTTGCCCTTTTTCAGGCGGACGGTGGCCGTGGGCACGGTTTTCGTCCCCGTGGAAACATGCAGGTAATCAAGGAGATAAAGTCCGCCGGTTTCCTCCATTTCATCACGGGCAATGGCCACCAGGTCGTCGTCATAAACGGCTTTCTTTTTGTCCGCCAATTCAATGAAACGTTCATAGGCGCACTCTAATTCGGCGGCGCTCAGTTTGAAGCCCATCCGCATCAGGCGTTCGCGGAAAGCATGTCTTCCGGAATGCTTCCCGAGGATAAGCTCCGAACCGTCAATGCCGACGTCCTGCGGGCGCATGATTTCGTATGTTGTTCGTTCCTTGAGCACCCCGTCCTGATGAATGCCGGCTTCATGCGCAAACGCATTGGCGCCGACAATCGCCTTGTTGCGTTGCACAACCATTCCCGTGAGCCGGCTGACCAGCTTGCTGGCGCGATACAGCTCATCGGTGCGGATACCGGTTTTTAAGCGGAATGAATCTTCCCGGGTGCGCAAAGCCATGACAACCTCTTCCAGCGCGCAGTTCCCCGCCCGCTCGCCGATCCCGTTAATGGTGCATTCCACGCCGCGCGCGCCGTTTTTCAGCGCAGAAAGTGAATTGGCGACCGCCAGTCCCAAGTCATTATGACAGTGAACATTGATCACCGCCCGGGAAATATTCGGGACATTATCAAAAAGCGAGGCAATCAGCGCGCCAAACTCATGCGGCACGGCATAGCCGACCGTGTCGGGAATGTTAATGGTGGCCGCGCCGGCGTCAATGGCCGCGCCGGTTACTTCAGCCAGAAAATCCGGTTCAGTCCGGGTGGCGTCCTCGGGACTGAATTCAACATCCGCGCACAACCGGCGCGCATAACGGATGGCGCCGGCCGCCTGCTGGAGAATTTCTTTTTTATCCTTCTTCAGCTTAAACCGCCGGTGAATCGGGGATGTGGCCAGGAAAACATGAATGCGTCCGCGTTTTCCCGCGGGCGCAACCGCTTCCGCACAGCGCTCAATATCCTTGTTCAAGCATCTTGCCAGGCCGGCAATGCGCGGCCCTTTAATCGCTTCCGCGATGGCCTTCACGGCGCGGAAATCATCCGGCGAGGCGATCGGGAACCCGGCTTCAATCACATCAATATTGAGCCGCGCCAACTGATGGGCGATTTCCATTTTTTCACGGTGATTTAAACTGGCGCCCGGACATTGTTCGCCGTCCCGCAGCGTTGTATCAAAAATCAACACTTTGTCAGCATCATATTTTTTCATTGTCATCACTCCAAATTAATTCCAGAAGTCAGTAGTTCGGAGTCATAATTTTCATCATTCTGAATACTGAATTCTGACTCCTATCTGAATCATTCCCGCGCCTCCGCTCGACCGAGCGCAATCACTCCCGTTCTTGAAACGTCCAGAATACCGTTTGGCTTGACCAACTCAAGAAAATTGTCAATTTCATCGGTGCTGCCGACAATCTGGATGGTGAGCGATTTGTGATGGACGTGCACAATCTCGGCCTTGAATAAAGATGCCAACTCCATCACTGCCGAGCGGTTCTTGGAGGAAACCTGCACCTTGACCAGGGCCAATTCACGGTCAATAAACTTTTCACCGGTCAGGTCGTAGACCTTGATGACGTCAATGAGTTTATTCAACTGCTTGGTCACCTGTTCCAGGATGCGGTCATCGCCCGGAACGGTCATTGTAATCCGGGAAACACTCAAATCATTGGTTGGCGCCACATTGAGCGTTTCAATATTGTATCCGCGGCCCGATATCAGGCCGACCACGCGCGCCAGAACAGCGGGTTTATTTTCCACAATTGCTGAAATAACATGTTTCATGATTATTTACCTTTTTTTGTTGCCAAGCAGGCTGTTAAGTTCACCGTTCAGGGTTGACGATCATATTCTGCCTGCTGACTTCTGGTTTCTGACTTCTATCTTTTTAGGCCATGCTGTGAATCATTTCGGTCAATGATGCTCCGGCCGGAATCATCGGATACACGTTGGCCTCCTGTTCAACCATGCATTCCACGACCACCGGCCCGTCGTGGGCAAAGGCCTTGTCCAAAACCGGCACGACCTGCTGCTTGTCCTGCACCCGCAGCCCCAAAGCGCCGTGGGCTTCGGCCAGCTTGACAAAATCAGGCAGATACTTGGCGTCTTTCCTGGTCTTTATATTTTCATTCCGACCGCGTTCGGATTGGCCCAGGCGGGTCGCCGAGTATTCCTTTTTATAAAACAATTCCTGCCACTGGCGCACCATGCCGAGGTGGCAGTTGTTCAGGATAATCACCTTGATCGGCACCTGGTGCTCAACCGCCACGACCAATTCCTGGAAATTCATCTGGGCGCTGCCGTCGCCGGATATATCAACAACCATTTTATCCGGCCGTCCGATTTGGGCGCCGATGGCCGCCGGCAGACCAAATCCCATTGTACCCAAACCGCCCGAAGAGATAAATGTGCGCGGCTTGGTATATTTATAGTATTGGGCAGACCACATCTGATGCTGGCCGACTTCGGTCGCAATAATGGCATCGCCCCTGGTCAGATTATAAATCTGTTCAATCACGTACTGGGGCATTATGTTTTTTCCCTTCTGGTCATAGGCAAACGGGTATTTCTCCTTCCATGCCATCAATTGATCAAGCCATTCTTTCCTTTCCCTGGTTTCAATCTGCGGGATCAGTTCGCCAAGAATTTTTTTCACATCGCCGACCACGGGAATATCAACCGGAACGCTTTTTGAGATGGTACTGGGATCAATGTCAATATGGGCAATTTGCGCCTTGGGAGCAAATTCCGATATTTTACCAGTCACCCGGTCGTCAAACCGGGCGCCGATTGAAACCAGCAGGTCGCAATGGTGCGTGGCATAATTAGCCGTGACGCTTCCATGCATGCCGAGCATGCGCAAGGCAAGCGGATCCGTTTCCGGGAACGCCCCCAAACCGAGCAGGGTCGTTGTCACGGGCAGTTTGCCCTTCCGGGCCAGCTTTGTCACTTCCTCGGCAGCATTGCTTAAAATGGCGCCGCCGCCGACGTAAAGCAGCGGTTTTGAGGCTTTGTTAATCGCCTCCGCCAGCCTGGCAATCTGCTTGGGATGCCCCTCAATGGTCGGATTGTAGCCGCGGATATTGACTTCATCCGGCGTCAAAGCGGCGGTAGCGGCCCTTTGCACGTCCTTGGGAATATCAACCAGCACCGGCCCGGGACGTCCGGTTGAGGCGATATAAAACGCTTCCGCGATAATCCGCGGAAGTTCATCCACGTTGCGGACCAGATAATTATGTTTTGTCACCGGCCGGGTAATCCCGGTAATATCCGCCTCCTGAAAGGCGTCATTGCCGATCATGGTTGACGGGACCTGCCCGGTTATGCAAACCATGGGAATTGAATCCATATTGGCATTGGCCAGTCCGGTCACGGTATTGGTCGCGCCCGGGCCGGAAGTGGCCAGGCAACAGCCCACCTTGCCCGTTGCACGCGCATAGCCATCGGCCATGTGAGTGGCGCCCTGTTCGTGCCGGACAAGAATAAACTCAAAGGGAGCGCGATATATTCCATTGAAAATATCCAGGACGGACCCGCCCGGCAGTCCGAAAATTGTTTTCATCCCCGCTTTTTTCAATCCGTCAATCAAACATTCAACACCAGTGCGCATAATATCCCCCATTCCAATTTCAATTTGTAATTTGCTGTTTATATCATACCAAAAACAAAAAACCCACCGTTTTTTTTCGGTGGGCTTTCAAGCATCGGCCAGATTTTGAGCGGTCGGCTCTTACCTGCCCGTTTTTCCCACCGGGGCGCGCAAAACTACAAGCAATTCAACTGCCAGTAGCTCGGTCGCATTCAGCCGCACGATGGGATATTTATTCTTCATGGCGCCTTTTATAGCATCAAACCCCCAGCCTGTCAATATCTTTTGGGGAAAAATTTGTAACCTCAGTCTTCGGTGGAGCCGGCCTGCCCCCAGGCCGCTCTGAACGGGACGGGGGCTGCTTGCCCGTCGTAGCCCTTGAGCGAAGTCGGGTCCCGTCTCCAAAAATCCACCCGCGAGACTGAGGGGATACAAAAATTTTGCTTGAATAATTAATGCCTTTTGTCTGTTCCGCGCTATGGTGTTCAAATCCGGGAGAAGTGAAGTATTCTATATTAAGGCACCGTTATTTACGTGACGTTGTTTACGCATTTGATGAGATAATCGGGGAAGACCCGACCATAAAGTCAATTTTAGTTATTCTTATTTCTTGCCGGGTTTTGGTTGCGGCTCGATTGCCGGAAGATTTTTCGGCAGAAATTTAATTTTATCGTCATATTGAGTCAGCAGGCAAACAAGAACGTTAACTCCAAATTTATAAACGTCGCGCACGGACTCATCGTTCAAGTTGCGGTAAAGAACCGAGGTCTCTGCGCGCGGTGAACCGAGATGCGGACCGTAATCATAAGTCCAATGCGGCATGCCCGGCGCGCCAAAATTAATTCTGTTCCAGTCGATTTTGCCGTCTCTGTTCAAGCGGCTTTCCCAAAAATGACCGTAACCGTTTAACGTGTAAAGAACAACCATCTCGTCATCAATATTAATTATTTCGGCCGGCTCATGATAAAAATTCATGCCTACGGGAAGATTTATATCCTTGAAATAAGTGTTAAACATTTCATGGTCCGGCTTCACGATTTCAAACTCGCGGTCCGGCAGTACCAGTTTTATTTCTCTGCGGAACGCAATGTCAAAACGCGAACGCCGTCCGGCCAGGGCGCTGTCGGCCCAGACGCATCCGCCGAGCGTGAGGTAATCGCGCAGATTCTTGATTTCCCGGTCGAGGAAATGGAAATCTTTGTGGCCGGTCAGATATATGAAAGGCGGCTTGATAGCGAAAATCTCGTCCATGCCAATATCAAGAACTTTTGGCACAACCGAGGCCTTGATGCGGTCGCGTGACCATTGCCGGACTTGAAACATAAAGTTTTTTAACGCGCTCAAGTCCCATGTGTTAGTACCCGAACTATAAGGTCCATTGCAATCCCAGTCCCCGTCCTGGTATTTTGCCTGGAATATGACAAATTCAGCATGAATGCCATGATGCTCTCCGGCTGATCCAACATTGGCATCGCCATATCCGGTTCCATCAATGCCGCGCTTGTTGCCGCGGTCAGACCGGTCTCCGCTTTCCTTCACCCAATCCCTCCTGTACTCCGACACACGTCGCCAGCGATCAATGCGAGCAATATCAATAGTGTCGGCCATCGGTGTTGCCGGCTTGACACCCGGGAGTTCAACCGGCGGAGGTGCAAATTGGTTTCCGGGCCGGGGGGATGATGGAGGCGTTAAAATGGCAATCCTATTGGCTGCATTTTTTATCGTCGTGTCTTTTATGGATTGATCCGATGGAGACGCTTGCCCTGTCTTTCCGGTTTCTTTGATTGTCGAAGGTTTAGAACGCTGGCCGGACGCGGGCTTTGGCTCGTGTGGACTGCCAGGCCGTAAAAAAATACCTTCCTGAGGTTCAAATGTTGTCTTGTTAATCACATAGTGTGATACCACCACGCCTCCGAGAATCATAAGCAAGGCAAGATAAAAGCAAACGGAAACAAACAGATAACGCGAGCGCAGGATAGCGAGAATGAAAGCCCAGAATCCGCTAAAGCGCCCCTCCGATTTGCTCTCAGCGAGTTCTTCTAATTCGTCCAGCTTTTTGGAGTACTTGAAAGCCATGACGGTCTACCTTTTCATAAATACAAACCTATAACATTATGATCAGATTATATAATCTGATTTGTCACTGTCAAGATTTATTTTATCTGCGAACATGGGCCGCTATGGCGCGCGCCGTTTCGCGCTTGTCGGTTTCCTCGCGCAGGCGGTCGCGCTTATCCGGCGCTTGCCGTCCGCGGCACAGGCCGAGTTCAACCTTGATCAGGCCATGGGCGTTTAAATAGATTGACAAGGGAACCAGGGTCATTCCTTTCTTGGCAAGATCGCCGGCCAATTTGTTGATTTCGCGCTTGTGCAGAAGCAGACGGCGCGGGCGGCGCGGGTCATGGTTGAACTGATGGCCGAATTCATAGGGCTTGACATGGACATCATGCAGGAATATCTGGCCGTTTTCAATCATGGCGAAGCCGGCGCTCAAATCAACCTGTCCATCGCGGATTGATTTCACTTCCGTGCCGAACAGTTCTATCCCGGCTTCATGGTTTTCAATGATAAAATATTCATGCCGCGCCTTGCGGTTGATTATTTTAAGCCGCCGTTCATTCTGCTTTTCAGGTGATTTTGACATGACAATTTAAGACGGCTCCCGGTGAGAAAGCTTCACATGGCGGCCCAAGCTTGTATCGGTAAAATCCCTTATGGGGATACCCCCACCGGGACTGAATCCGTCTCGCCCAAAATCGCATCAACTTGAGTGTATTCCCGCGTTGAGAACAGGGCGCGCCATTCCCGGGTTTCCGGATTATAGATGGCCGGATCGGCAAGTCCATCACCGTCATAATCTCCGGGGTACGGCATAAAACCGCTTTCGCCAAAATCGCTGTAACTCACGAGCATCTGGCCGGCGCCGGAATACCAGGCTTCCCATAAGCCGGTTTCCGCATGATACACCGAGGGATCGGCAAGTCCGTCGCCGTCATAATCGGCCGGCACGGACGTTCCGTTTCCGGATCCGAAATAGACGCTGACCCGGGCATAATCATTGGCGGAAGACATGACGATCCAAAGGCCGGCTTGCTCGTCGCAAACAGCCGGATCAGTTTTGCCGTCGCCATCATAGTCGGCCGGCACCGCCCGGTATTGCGGGCCGCCAAAGGCAACTTCCACCGCATCGTAGCCGGCCGTGGAAAGCCGGGCGCGCCATGTTCCGGATGATCTTGAATAAAGAACCGGATCGGCGAGCCCATCACCATCGTAGTCGCCCGATTCGGGGAGCACCCCTTCCCCTTCCATTGCAACCCGGATTGATTGATAATCCAGGCCCGACAAGGCTACAATAAAAACCGATACTGAATCATCATAGGTGACCAAATCCGCCCGGCGGTCACCGTCATAATCACCGGTCATCGCCTGATAACCGGGGCCGCCCATGGTTGTCCGGGCATGCTCATAACCGGTGGATGAAAGGAGCGCATCCCAATTGCCATTGGCCGCGCAATAAACAACCGGATCCATCGCGCCGTCACCGTCAAGATCGCGGCCGGCATTGCCGGTGGCCGGCGTATCCCGGCGCCAGCCGCTATCCGGCTGGCTGAACAAACTCAAGGAATCATTGGTCGCCTGGGTTTTAACCCAGTAATAATACAGCCCGCCAATCTCGGCCGTCCGGTCGTTGAGATAAGCATCGGTTGTGCTTGCAATCATTTCGGCGGAAGACGAATCAAGAATTTCGTTGCGGTAGACCCGGTAAGCCGCAGAATCGCCGACCGCATCCCACGTAATCCGTACTTTGTCATAATATGTGCCTTTGCTGGCCGCCACGTTTGCCGGGGCAGCGACGCTTGAAGTCGAAGATTGGTAAGCGGCCGCGGCGGCAATCAAAAATCCGGCAAAAATCGGACCGACCGTCTGGTCGGCCAGCAAATTCGGATGCGAATCGGAACCGCCGTGGGACGATTCATAATTATAACTCAGGAAGTTATCGCTTCCGGCCAGGTAGCCGAAGAGGTCAAAACATACCGTGTTCGTATGCCCGGCAACATATTCATTGCTTTTAAGCCAGTCGGCAAAGGCCCGGGCGTAATATCCCTCGGTTGCATTGGTGTCAAGACGATGCAGGGGCGGAGTGGACATGACGACGAAAAGTTTTTCAGGATGAGAGTCAAAAAAACTTCGCATGGCCAGATAATAACTTTTATATGTGTTTAACGTGTTCTCGTCGGGAATATGACTTGCGGGATAACAGGATTTAAAGGCAATCACCTGATGGCTGGCGATAATTTTTCCACGACAGGCGGCATATTGGGCTTCCGCCGAAGTCCAGAGATAATAAAGGCCATCGGGGTCGGTGTTGTCATCGGGAATTTCATAATTTGTGCCGGTCGCCTCGCCGGACGAATTGCGCAGTCCGTCGGAGTTATATCCATGATCCCAGAACGCATAGGAAGTTCCACTGGTTGCGTTATAAGCCGCAATGGTTTCGCGCATGTTGCCGTCAACGACCAGGCCGTTGCCGACCGAGTGATGCAGGAAAAACAAATTTGACATGTTTTGCGCCCGGCCGGGATTCGGGAGCAGGCAACCGGTCAAAGATATGGCCAATATAAAAAAAAACTTTAAATGACAGTTAATCATGACTCTATCTTATTTCAATCATTGCCTTGACCACGCCGTCGGAGTAAGCGGACACAAGATCAAAAGCTTCCTTGGTTTTTTCAAAGCCGAAATGATGGGTGATCATAAAATCAACGTTTAATTTTCCCTGCTCCATCAGGGCAAGCGTCGCATGCAGGCACTCGCACTGGCGCCGGATGTTCTGGATGCAAATTTCCTTGCGGCGCGCCTTGTCAATTACAACCGATATCCGGTCGGTTTCCGGGATGCCGACCAGCACCAGTTTGCCGCCGGGCTTCAATAATTCAATGGCCTGGTCAAGCGCCGACTGTTCTCCGCAGCATTCAAAGACCGTATCAAGGAGAGCAGGATTTTGTTCCGTTATTTTTTCAACTATGTTTTCATGCTCCGGGTCCCCGCCCCAGTCTGCGCCGTGCGCCAAGGCCGTTTTCAAGCGCTCCTTGATCAAGTCGGTGACAAAGATTTTTGCCGCGCCCATGGCCCGGGCGCAAACCATGACGCTCAAACCGATAGGACCGCAGCCGAGGATCGCGATGTTTGCGCCTTTAAGCGGTTGAGCCTTTTTTGCCGCATAGAATCCAATTGCCAACGGCTCGGAAAGAGCCGCCTGTTCAGCGCTCATGCCCCGTCCCACCGGATAACAACATTCCTGCGGCATTACCAGGTATTCCGCGAGACACCCCTCGGCCTGGCCCGGGCAACCCAAGAAGCGCAGTTTACGGCAGGTATGCGGCCGCCCCGACCGGCATTGGTCGCATTGCCCGCATGACATGGCCGGTTCAATCGCCACATGATCGCCCGGCGCAACACGCTTCACCGATGCGCCGACCCTTTCAACCAGACCGGCGCATTCATGCCCGACGATGAAAGGATATTTGACGACCTGCGACCCGATTTTGCCGGTTTCGTAATAATGAATATCCGAACCGCATACGCCCACGGCCGTGATTTTCAGCAAGACATCGTTGGGCGACTTTAATTCCGGCGGGGGAATATCGCGCAATTCTATCTGCTTTATACCGGTTAAAACAAATGCTTTCATTTTTTGCACACTCCACATTCCAGATGTTAAAACCTTAATCCGGCTTGCGATAATCTCGCCTGCAATTCCGCAATAACCCGGTCATCGTCTTTTGTCCCCGCTGATTCAAACGTGGCCGAAAAACGCAGATGGGGCAAAACATCATCCCAGGGCACGGTGGAAACCAGGTGCTTGCGAATCAAATAATCCGCCGCTTCTTCCGCGGAGTTAAACGTCGTTGTCCCGGCGCCTTTCGGCGCGGGAACATAAAGATAAAATGTTCCGCCCGGCATTTTGGCGGCAAACCCGGCGGAACGCAGGCATTTGACCATTTTTTTCAACCGCCGTTCATAATGCCGCGTGATTTTTCCGGCAAGGGCCTTGTCGGCGATGCCGGCGCAGGCCGCAATCTGGATTGCCTTGAACTGGCCGGAATCAATATTATCCTTCACTTCGGCATAGGCCTTGATGACCGGCGCCGAACCGGCGGCAAATCCAAGCCGCCAGCCGGTCATATTGTAGCTTTTGCTCATGGAGTGGAGTTCAACGGCAACATCCTTGCCGCCCGGCCGGCTCAAAATCGAAAGCGGCTTTTGCTTGTAAACGAGCGTGGCATAGGCGGCGTCCTGCACGATAATGATATTGTTGGCCTGGGCAAAGGCAATCAGTTGGTCAAAAAAAACTTCCGTGGCCGCGGCGCCGGTCGGATTGTTCGGATAGTTGACATAAAACAGCTTCGCGCGTCTGGCGGCATCAGGATCTATTTGCTTGAGGTCGGGAAGGAAATTGTTTTCAGGGCGCAAGGGGACCTTGACGACCCGGCCGCCGAGATAACGCGCATGAGTTGCCAATACCGGATACCCGGGAACGGTCGCCAGGACAACATCGCCCGGATTGACGAAACACAACGGCAAGATGGCCAAAGCCGGCTTGGAGCCGATGCTGTGATTGATTTCCGTATCCGGATTCAGGTCGGCAACGCCGAAAAAATCATTCATATATTTTGCGGCGGCAACCTTGAATTCCCGTATGCCGTTGTCCGCATAACCGCGATTGGCGGGGTCGTCAATCGCTTTTTTCATCGCCCGGCGGATCGGGGCGGGCGCAATCTGATCGGGTTCCCCCACCCCGAAATCCAGCAGTTCCACGCCCGGATGCTCCTGCCGCGCCGCCGCCTTGGCGCGTTTTATTTTTTCAAACTTGTATATCTGGTCGCCGAGCCCGAAAGCGGCGCCGCCGATCCTTTCCGCAAAAAGTTGTTGAATCTCCATTGCTTAAATCCTTTCCATGCGTTCATTTCTACTAAAAGAACGCAGGATATGCAAGAAAACAGAATTTTCCCGCGCCAAGTGCGTTTTTTATGCATCCAAAACGGAAAAATACTTAATTGACAGGCATGGTCAAAAAGATATCCTGAATTTAATGCAAGAAAGGCAAAACATTCCGGTCGCGCTGACGATCGCCGGCTCGGACAGCGGCGGCGGGGCCGGCATCCAGGCGGATTTGAAAGCTTTCGCCGCGCTCGGCGTTTTCGGCGCTTCGGCCATTACCGCCATTACCGCCCAGAATCCGCGCCGGATCACGGCCATATTGCCGGTCAGTCCTGAAATGGTCCGCCGGCAAATCAGGGCGGTGTGCGATTATTTCAAGGTTGCGGCGGTCAAGACCGGCATGCTCTGCGACGAAAAAATTGTTTCCACGGTCGCCGAAGAACTAAAGCGGCGGAAAATCCCGATTGTTGTCATTGATCCCGTTTGCCGGGCCACTTCGGGAAAAATGCTTTTAACCAGGAAAGCTTTTCAGGCGCTATGCGCAAAACTGCTGCCGCTGGCAACGGTCATCACGCCGAACATCCCGGAAGCGGAAACGTTGTTGAAACGCCGCATAACCGATTTAAGCGAACAAGGCGCGGCGGCCATGGAACTGAGCCGGCGTTTTAAAACGGACTGCGTTATCAAAGGCGGTCATTTGCCGGGCAAGGAAGCGATAGACGTCCTTTGCCATGGCAAGCGGCTTTATTCTTTCAAAAGCCGCCGGCTTGACGCCAGAAGCCATGGCACCGGTTGCGCTTTTTCCGCTGCGCTGGCCGCCGGGCTGGCGCGGGGCATGGGCATGCCTGAGGCGGTCACAAACGCCAAGAAACATGTATTTCAGTTGATTCAAATCAATAAAAATGTAGACTATGGCGTTATGCACAAGCGGGGCGCTTAATTTATGCGTGATAAAATTTCAGCCTGTCTCACGGTCGGCAATGAGGAAAGCAACATCCGGCGTTGCCTGGATAGCCTTCATTGGGCCGATGAAATTGTCGTGGTGGACAGTTTCAGCAAGGACAAGACCTTTGAAATCTGCAAAGAATACACCGAACGCGTTTATCAGCATGAATGGCTTGGTTACGTCGGGCAGAAAGAACTGATCAAGAAAATGGCCAACCATCCCTGGATCCTTTTTATTGACGCCGACGAGGAAGTATCCGTCAATTTAAGAGATCAGATTTTAAGGGAATTTGAAAGCGGCGGCAATTTAAAATATGTCGGCTATGAATTTCCAAGAAAAGTTTTTTTCCTGGGAACCTGGATCACGCACGGCGAATGGTGGCCGGACATAAAGATGCGCCTTTTCAGGAAGGAAAAAGGCGTTTGCACCGGCGCCGAGCCGCATGACCATGTCATCGTTACCGGCCCGGTCAAACGCCTTTCCGGATGCCTGCACCACTATACCTACGACAACATTTCCGACCAGATTCATACCCTTAACCGTTTCTCGACGATCGCCGCCGCAAGCCTGCGGGATGAAGGCCGGCGTTTTTCAGTTATTGACTTGATGTTTCGTCCCCTTTTCCGTTTCATCAAGGGATATATATTCAAGCGCGGATTCATGGATGGTTGCCGCGGTTTCATCATTGCCATCATAAGTTCCGTCGGAGTTTTTTACAAATATGCCAAATTGTGGGAACTGAGTTTGAACAAGGAACAAAGGAACATCCGGCTTCGCCAAGGCTACGCCGGGCAAGAAAACATCCAGCCTTCGCAGCCAGAGGCTACTGCGGCGAAGTAGGCCAGAGGCACAAAGTATCTGCCCGGAAAAGTCAGGATGAAATTTTATCCTGACCGCTGACTGACTTCAATTTATCCGCCGCGGACGAAAAAAAATGCCCATGGAAAAAAGACAATTAATCCGTTCCGCCGGCCCGGTAGGTTTTTTTATTTTATTAAGCCGTGTTCTAGGCCTTGTCCGGGAAATGGCAATGGCCACATTTTTCGGCAGTTCGCTTGTCATGGACGCCTTTGTGGCGGCTTTTGCAATCCCGAACCTCTTCCGTGGGCTGTTTGGCGAAGGGGCGCTTTCTTCGGCGTACGTTCCGGTTTTTACAGAATCGCTTGAGAAAGAAGGACGCGAAAAAGCCTGGGTGTTCGCCAACAAGATGTTCTCCTTGCTCGCCTTGATTTTGGCGGCCATCGTCATCGCTGGTCTCATCACTATTTCCATCGCAAGGTTGATTGTCCCCGATACCCCTCGCATTATGACCATCCTTGACCTGGCGCACATCATGCTGCCCTATATGTTCTTTATTTGCCTAGCGGCTTTTTTTGCGGCCATGCTCAATTCGCTGCGTCATTTTTTTCTGCCGGCCGCCACTTACGCGACGCTCAATATTATAATGATTGTCGCGTTACTGCTCGTTTGTCCCCATCTCAGCGCGGAAGGCAACACCCGGATAATGGTGGTTGCCTGGAGCGTGATTGTCGCCGGCATTGTCCAGTGGCTCATGCAATTGCCGCTTTTATGGAAATGCGGATTCAGGCTCCGGTTGAATTTCGACTGGCGCGACATGCGCGTTCACCGGGTGTGGAAATTGATGGGGGCGGCCGCAATCGGCGTGGGTGTGACCCAGATTAACTTCCTGCTGGTTGACCGCGCAATCGCCCTTCTAATCGGCCAGGGTTATCTCTCTTATCTTAACTACGCGGAACGCCTTATTTATCTGCCGCTGGGCATGTTCGGCACCGCGCTTGGAACAGTCCTTCTTCCCGCCTTCTCAACGCATGTAACGCAATCGCGCCCTGATCTTATCCTCCGGACCATGAACCACTCCATCCGTCAGTTGACTTTTATGGCGCTGCCGGCGGCCATGGGGCTGCTGGTACTGGCCAAGCCGATTATTCAGGTCATTTATGAACGCGGAAGATTCTCGCCGCACGCCACTGATATGACCGCGCTCGCATTGGTCTTCTATGCGCCCGGTTTGCTCTCGTTTTGTCTGTTGAAAGTGTTGATTCCGGTTTTTTACGCCCACCAGGACGTAAAAACTCCGTTAAAGCTTGGACTAATCTGCACCGGCCTCAGCGTAATTTTCAAACTGATTCTAATCTGGCCTTTGAAACATGCCGGCATAGCATTCGGCACTGTCATAGCCACAACCATTGAAGTCCTTATTATGTTCGTCCTGATTCACCGGCGGTTCGGTTCACCCGGCTGGGGGAACATTTCCTATTCAACCTTGAAAATACTTGTTGCCGGGACAGCAATGAGCTTGACAGCCCTGGCGATAAATAAGCTTTGCCTGCAATTTCTTGGTTCACATGGCGCCGCTCTTCAACTGGCGAGGATAGTGTCCCTGTCGGTTTCAATCGTCGCGGCGATTGCCGCATATGTCGTTTCGGCCTTGCTTTTGCGCTGCGAGGAAGCCAAAGAATTGTGGAGCGCCTTGCAGCACAAAACGGAACATAGATAAATGCAATTATCTTCCCTGCTCAAAGCCAAGCTGCGCGCCCTGCCGGACAAGCCGGGGTGTTATATCTTTCGCGATGGTTCCGGCCGGATCATTTACGTCGGCAAGGCCGCCTCGCTCCGCCGGAGGGTCCAATCATACTTTCGGGCGTCAACCACGCGCCAGGCGCCGCCCAAGTTGCGCAGCCTGGTTCACAGTGTGGCCGGCCTTGATTTTATCACCGTCAAGACCGAGGCCGACGCCCTGCTTACCGAAAACAAGCTCATCAAGGACTACCAGCCGCGCTTTAATATTCTTCTGCGGGATGACAAGAGGTTCCCGCTTTTGCGCATTGATCCGGGCCGGCCGTGGCCGCATTTTTGCTTGTGCCGTTTCAAGCGCAACGACGGCGCGTTGTATTTCGGGCCTTATATTTCCTCCGCCGCGGCCCGGGCCGCGCTTGAATTCGTGGAAACAAAATTCGGCTTGCGCAAATGCGCGCCGCCCGAGCCGGATGCCGAAACTCACCGCCATTGCCTGAACGATATTATCCGCTTTTGTTCGGCGCCGTGCATCGGCAAAATCACCCCGGAGGAATATGCATCCCGCGTGGCGGAAGCGGTTGCTTTTTTGCGCGGCGAGCGGCCGCTTTTGCTCGAAGAATTGCGCGCGGACATGGACCGGGCGGCCGCCGGGCTCAACTTTGAAAAAGCGGCCGTGTTGCGCGACACGCTCCAGATGCTTTATGCCGCCCTGAAACAGAAAGCCCATATTGCCCGGACCGGAGGCCGGTGCCGCCAAAGTCCAGCCGCCGGCCTGAGCGCGTTGCGGGAAATGCTTGGATTGCGCCGCCGCCCGATGTTCATCCAGGCCGTTGACATTTCAAATATTTCCGGAAAGCATGCGGTCGGCAGCATGGTGGCGGCCGTTGCCGGACGGTGCCGGCCGGCGCTCTACCGCCGGTTCAGGATCAAAACTATGGAAGCGGTTGACGATGCCGCGATGATGAAAGAGATCATCTTCCGGCATTTTAAACGATTGAAAGATGAGCACAAAAGGATGCCGGATTTGCTTTTGATTGACGGCGGCATTGTCCAGTTGCAGGCCGCCCAGTCGGTCTTGCGCGAGTTGGGAGTTGAGGAGGTTGCCGTGGCCGGGCTTGCCAAGAAGTTTGAAACAATTTATATCAAAGAAGCGCAAACGGTCAAGACAATCAATCTGCCTCCCGGTTCCCCTGCCCTGCAGGTCTTGCAACGCCTGCGCGATGAAGCGCATCGTTTCGCGCATGCCTATCATCGGCGTTTGCGCGCCAAGCTCATCCGCGAATCAATCCTGGATGAAATTCCCGCCTTGGGACCGCAACGCAAACAGGAATTGCTTCGGCATTTCGGATCCGTAAACGCCTTAAGCCGGGGTGCGGAGGATGAAATCGCCGCCGTACCCGGCATAAGCCGCATGCTGGCACGGAAGATAAAGGAATTCCTTGGTTACCCCACGAAGGCGGTGGTATCCGGCCGGACCTGATTTTTTGAGCGATCCCAGTCGCTGGCGCATGTGGCTGGCGCCTTGCGCGGACGAATTTTACAGGTCCTGCATCCGGCAAATCCGCGGAGATGTCCCCTTAACAGGTCCTCCACCACCCGGCGGCAATCGCTCGTCTTGAAAACGATCGCCGGCGCCTGCCCGACCCGGCCTTCACGCAAAAGCCCAAGTTCCCGCATGCGGGAGATGTAAATCAATTGGCCGTCAATAAAGGGACAGGCCGTTTCGCGCCATCCCCAAGTCCGGCATTTCACCATTTTACCGGAAGGCAGTTTTACCGGATATTCCTCAGTCCGTTGTCCCAGGCAGGGAACATAATTAGTCATTTCAACCACGTGATGAAATGTATTGGCCGTGGGACAATCAATCAGGATGACCTTGCCGCCGGATTTTTCCAGAAGATTCAGCGGAGAGCCATCGCCCATGGTCGGCACTTTATGATGATTCCTGACGTAATTGATCGCGCCATTTCCCCAGACGGCAAAGGGGTGCGATGGATCCAGGGAGCGATGGACACCTTTCATTTTCCAGAACGTGTCCGGCACGACGCCATTTGACGTCGGCGTTGTTTTGGGATCATAATATCCCTGTCCGCCGGACTCCACAATGCCGTAATGATTGAACGAAGGCATCATGACAACGCCTTGCGGTGACACAAGTTCCATAACCGCCTTGCAAACCGTTGCCGGGCCGTTCGCCACGTGTCCCAGGCTTAAGAAAGAGCTGTGCAGAATAACCTTGTCGCCCCTTTTTATTCCCATTTTCCGCAGGTCATTTTGAATGTCTTTTTTGGTAAGAATTTTCTTGTACGTTATTGACACATAACCATAACGATCCAGCAGTTCAAGATAACGGAGCCAGCGGGAAATCTCTTTTTCCGCCGGTTTTATGCCGCTTTCCAGATAAAACAACCGCAACGCCTCAAGCAAGTCCTTTTTACCGTCCAGCCAGTTGAATATCTGTTCAAAATTGTCCGGCCGGACAAGCCGTTCCTTGTATGGAACTTTGGCCAGGCAGAAAGGCATGCCGATTCCCTTGCGATGGATCACCATGTTTTGCGCCAGACGCTCGCGGTTGGTCAAGGGCGGCAAGGGCACGGCGTCATCCGCAAACAGCGCCAGCCGCTTCTGTTCCCGGGCCGCCATGGTGGCAATTTCACCTTCCAATGCGGCCAGGTCGCCGGCGGCGGAAAAACGCCGGAACGATGCAAGGCGTCCTTTCTGCCAGCGGACGTTGAAATCCAGTTTTTCGCGCGCGGTTTCAAAAGGAATCCGGCGTTCGCGCAAGTCGCCGGTTAAATGTTCCATCGTCGCCAATATTTCACGTTGCGCTTCCAGCGAAGCGTGCTTTTGCAGGTCCAGGATGGTTTCCCGTCCGGCGGAAGCCAGAAGCGCGACATAGGTGCTGACGGCCGCAATCACGTCCCGGCCCAAGCCCCAATCAGTCATGCGATCAAAGCTGTCATAAGAGGTATGATGATATGCGCCGGGATGGGTCCAGATCCACTGGCTGGGAATCCCGATGGTGCGGTCGGAAATGAAAGTGTCATTGTCCAGGTTGCCGGCCTCGATGCACTTCGGATAATCTTTTAGGAAATGATTGCTGATTTCCCGGAAAAGAAAATCGCCGAAAAACGGCAGACCGGAGGGACTCAGGCGAGTGCGGATCGGAAGCCCGATTTTCTGATAGTCGTGACAGATGCTGTCCATGTTTATCCCGCACAGGACGTTCCGGCGGTTTTGCGGCGAGCTGAAATAATGCGAAAATCCGTAAAGTTCCTGCGAGATCAGGAAACGGACCTTCAGGCGAAAAGGCGCGAGTTGTTTTTGTTGAATAAGTCTTTTGAATATCCGTCCCATTTCAATCATGGCGGCCAGGCCGATGGCGTCATCCGGCATGAACGGCTCGTAAGCGTGCGCATACAGCAGGATTTCCATGTCTTCCGTGCCGGGAACAACTCCCGTGACGGAATAGATGGAGCCGTCATAGGTCCGGCTTTTGACATTGAGGCACACCCGCACCGTCCCATTCTTCAAAAGTTTTTCCAGCAAAGCGCCCTTGCGGGGCGTGATGGAGAAACAGACCAGGGGCTTATCTTCCCTGGTAAGATACCATCCCGGGAACCCCCAGCCGTTGATCCAATATGAATGATCGGGAACATCCAGGGGCCCGGCCGAATAAGCGGATATAATGCCCAGTCCGTTTTTATCCTGCACTTCGCGCCGGATTTCCGCCGGATATTGACGGCTGACGAGAACAACCTTGCCGGCAATATTCTTTTCCGCTTTCAGGCGCTCAACGGTAATCACTTCGGCCATAACGCCGCCGGGAGGCGTCGCGGCGCAACGGTTGGCCACGCAAAGGACGTTGTCACGCAAATCGGCCAATCTTTTATCTTTTTCCGGCAGATCGGGGGAAACGATCTCCAGGCTTGCCTCATCCACGTCCCAGGCTTGCGGAATGGTGCAGTCCATAAAGGTTGATTTTCCGTCCGCGGGAATGGCGATTTGTTTTGTCATGGAAAGACCGGCGGCTCGCATTTGCCGGTAACAAAACTCGACCGATTTTTTAAAATCACGATAACAACAGCTTCTTTCATATCCATTGATGCGCGCGCTCATGGATTTCAGATTTTCCATGTTGATTTCCCGGTCAATAACGGACGCTATCTGCTTGTACATGTGCATCCTCCCGTCAAATTGTAGGTTTCCATCCGGCCGTCATCGCAAGCACAAAATATTTTGGACACATTACGCATCGTAAAATGCTTGTCAATCATTTTGCTTATTTTTTGTTTGCCCAAACAGCCCGTTTTATATACTTTACAAGAAACATTTGCAATATTGGGCAATTATGAAAATGACCATCACGGAAAAAATACTGGCGCGGGCGGCCGGCAAGGCAAGTGTCAAGCCGGGCGACAACGTCTGGGTAAATGCCGATATTCTTCTCACCCACGACATTTGCGGGCCGGGCACAATCGGCATTTTTCAGCGCGAATTCGGGCCCAATGCCAAGGTTTGGGACCGCGAAAAGGTCGTCATTCTGCCCGATCACTATATCTTCACGCAGGACACGAAGGCAAAACGCAACATCGCGACTTTAAGGCAATTTGCAAAGGAACAGGACCTGCCCTATTATTATGATGTCGGCACGGCGAATTACCGCGGCGTCTGCCATGTCGCCCTGCCCGAGGCCGGCCATGTGCGTCCGGGCGAGGTGATTTTCGGCACTGATTCCCATACCTGCACCCACGGCGCCCTGGGCGCATTTGCAACCGGGATCGGGAACACGGATGCGGCCTTTGTGATGGGCGCCGGGAAACTGCTGATCAAGATTCCGCCGACGATGCGTTTTATTCTGAACGGCCAGAAGCCGGATTATATCATGGGCAAGGACATCATCCTGCGAATTATCGGCGATCTGGGCGTGGAAGGTGCCACCTATTGCGCCATGGAGTTCTGCGGCGAAGCGGTGCGTAATCTTTCCATTGACGAGCGGATGACAATCTGCAACATGGCAATTGAAGCCGGGGCCAAGAACGGGATTATAGAGCCGGACGATGCAACCATGCAGTATGTAAAAACCCGCTCAAATAAACCTTTCACACCGGTCAGGAGCGACGAAGGCGCTGCGTATGCCGGCGAAAAAACATACGATGTGGCTGAGTTTGAGCCATGCGTGGCCATGCCCCATTCGCCCGACAAATATGCGCCGGCGCATAAAATGAAGAACGTCAAAATTGACCGGGTTTATATCGGGTCATGCACCGGCGGCAAAATCAGCGATTTTCTTGCCGCCGCCGTCATCATGCACGGCAAGCGCGTTTGCGTTGATACATTCCTTGTTCCGGCCACCTGCGAAGTGGCGGAGAAAATCAGGCAGGAAAAAGTCCATGGCCAAACCCTGGAAACCATATTCAAAAATGCCGGTTGCCTGGATATTGCCCCGCCGTCATGCGCCGCCTGCCTGGGCGGCCCGGATGACACGTTCGGCCGGACGCACGGCAACGAGGTGGTCATCAGCACAACCAATCGGAATTTTATCGGCCGGATGGGATCAAAGGATGCGCCGATTTATCTGGCCTCCCCGTTGACCGCGGCGGCTTCGGCGGTTACGGGACGGATCACTGACCCGCGCGAGGTTCTGTGAAGCAATTGGAAACGTTCAACATTCAATTTACAACTTTCAACATCGGAAAATTGCGTGAGTCAGAAGAAATTTGATTTAGAAGACAGGTTGCTTGATTATGCGGCCGATATTATCCGGATGGTCGAGCGACTACCGCATACGCGAACTGGCAATCATATTGCGACCCAGATTCTTCGCTCAGGAACGTCGTCATTGCCAAATCATGGCGAGGCGCAGGCGGCTGAATCAAAAAATGATTTTGTCCACAAAATGAGCATTTGTCTTAAAGAATTGCGAGAAACAAGGCGATGGTTAAGGTTAATTCTGCGGGTTTATGCAAATAAACTATCTTCCGAAACTGAGCCTTTATTGGAAGAAACTGAAGAGCTAATTATGATTTTTTCGGCAAGCATCAAAACCGCCAAAAAGAGTATTGCCTAGCGTCAAATATTGGATGTTGGAAGTTTCCTGCTATGAAAAATAAACACACTGAAAAAATATTGACCGGCAAGGTGTTCGTCCTCGGCGACAATATTGACACCGACCAGATTATCCCGGCAAAATATTTAAACCTGGTGCCGACCATTCCGGAGGAATACCGCAAGCTGGGATCTTACGCGCTGAGCGGATTGCCTGCCGATTATCCGCCGTTTGTCCGCGCCGGCGCGGAGCAAGGCGAATTTTCAATCATTATTGCCGGACGAAATTTCGGATGCGGCTCATCGCGCGAACATGCGCCGGTGGCCCTTGGCGCGGCGGGCGTGAAGGCGGTCGTGGCGCTTTCCTTCGCCCGCATTTTTTTCCGTAACTCAATCGCGACCGGGGAATTATTCCCTTGTGAATCCAATGATCGCCTGCCGGACGTTTTCAAGACCGGAGACGAGGCTGAAATTGACCTGGAACATGAACGGATAACGCATCGCGGATCGGGCAAAACATTTGCCTTGAAATCCCTCGGCAGTGTTTTGCCGGTGATCCAGGCCGGGGGCCTTTTTGAATATGCCCGCAAGACCGGAATGGTTCCGGGGCGGGAAGCGTAGCGGTTCAAGGTTCACCGTTCATAGTTCAAGGTTAGATTAAACCGTGAACCCGGAACTTTGAACCATAAACGGAATTATGAAAATCATCGCTTTTGCCAATCAAAAAGGCGGCGTGGGAAAAACAACGACGGCCGTGAACCTGGCGGCCTGCCTGGCGGAAAAGGACGTTAAGATCCTTTTGATTGATTTTGATCCACAATCAAACGCGACCAGCGCCGTGGGCATTGGTCGTCTGGAAGGCCACAGCGCCTATCCCGCCCTCCTGGGAGATGGGAAACTTAAGGATGAAATCAGGAATACCGCCATCAAGAACCTTGACCTGATCCCATCGGAACTTAACCTGGCGGGAGCGGAAGTGGATATCGCCCGGTCGGAAAATTACCTGCACTGTTTCAAAAATGTGCTCGCCGACCTCCTGACGACGACTGATTACGATTATATCTTTATTGACTGTCCACCCTCCCTTGGGATTCTTACCTGTAACGCGCTGATGGCCGCCGAGGGAGTGATCATCCCCGTCCAATGCGAATACCTGGCGCTGGAGGGATTAAGCATGATCACGGACCTGATCCGGAAGTTATCCGCGGGCGGGAACGCCGTTCTTAAACTTGACGGCATTATTATGACCATGTTTGACGGCCGCACCAACCTTGCGGCGGAGGTGGTTGAAGAAGTGAAAAAACACTTCAGCGGATTGGTCTACGAAACGTTCATCCCGCGAAGCGTGCGCGTCAGCGAGGCGCCCAGTTACGGCCAGCCGATAATAATCTACGACAACCATTCGACCGGTGCCACGGCTTACCGCGCCCTGTCGGAGGAATTTATCAAACGCCATCCGATGCCCGCGCCCGCATCAGTCTGAGGATGTTTTTTCTTCCGCGGCGCGCTTGATTTTTTTTAACCTGGCGGAAATGGAAATCTTTTTTATGGCCGAGATCCGGTCCACGAAAAGAATGCCGTCCAGGTGATCGGTTTCATGTTGAACCACCCGGGCCATTAATCCGCGCAAGGTAATCCGGCGCTCCTTGCCATGAACATCCAGACAGGATAGCGACACCTCATAGGCGCGCTGAACCGGCACGAATATATCGGGAATGCTCAGGCAGCCTTCCTTGTCCAACTGACGGCCTTTTTTTTCCAGCAAAACCGGGTTAATTATGACCAGGGGAGCGTTGATTTCCGGATTAAGACGGTTGCCGGCTGGTTTATCCAGATCGTATTGGACCGGCACATGCATGACAAAAATACGGGCCGCTTGGCCGACCTGCTGGGCGGCCAGCCCCACGCCGTTCTTTTGCAACATAAGCTCAACCATGCCGGCGGCCAGTTTTTTAACGCCGCTGTCAATGTTCGCCACCGGCGCGGCTTTAACCCTCAGAACCGGATTGCCATATGTGTAAATTTGCAACATAAAATGCCTCGTTTCACGCAAAAACCATAACAATGCATACCAGAAAGAAACAAGGCAATCAAACGCAAATTTATTTTACATCAATTCTTGCAATTATCCCGTTATTTCTTATAAATTTGCGCATATGCAAAAAGCGCTTATAATTATTCCAACTTATAATGAGATGGAAAATGTGCGCGCCATAGCCGCCGCCGCTCTTCAAGCTTCGCCCGATCTGCATGTTTTATTCGTGGACGATAATTCTCCCGATGGAACGGGCGAAATTGTCAAGGAGCTGGAACGCGCCGACAGCCGGATTCATACCCTGCACCAGCAGGACAAGCGCGGACTCGGCCGGGCCTACATTGCCGGCTTTAAATGGGCGCTGGAGCGCGACTACACTCATGTTTTTGAAATGGACGCCGATTTTTCCCATAATCCCGCTGAAATCCCAAAATTTCTTTCTGCCGCAGACAATGCCGACCTCGTTCTTGGCTCGCGTTATATAAATGGAATCCGGATCATTAACTGGCCATTGAGCCGCCTGATCCTCAGCCAGGGCGCCGGCACATATGTCCGCCTGATCACCGGCATGCCTTTCAGCGATCCGACCGGCGGATTTAAATGTTTCCGGCGCGAAGTGCTGGAGGCGATTGACCTTGAGCGCATCAAGTCCAACGGCTATTCTTTCCAGATTGAAATGACCTACGCGGCTTGGCGACTCGGGTTCCGCATTGTTGAATTGCCGATTATTTTTGAAGACCGCCATTCCGGCCATTCAAAGATGAATTCGTCCATAATCCGGGAAGCGCTATGGATGGTAATGAAACTGCGACTGCGCCCAATTCCAGAAAAGAAATGAAAAGGCAGAGCATCTCTCACAGAGCGCACAGAGAACACAGAGCTTAAGCATTGATTTTATCCGCCGTGGGCGGACAAAATCAATATTTTTCTCTGTGAACTCTAGCGAACTTTGCGAGCGGGTGAGAATAATCTTAAAATGACCTTGCGAGACATATTCACAGAACTCCGTCCGCGGCAATGGACAAAAAACATCATTGTATTGGCGGCTTATGTTTTCGCGCTTGGCGACACGCAACAGCACCTTTCGCTTTCAATGGCCGGCACCGCCGTGATGGCCATGATTCTTTTTGCCATCACCTCAAGCGGCGTCTATATCTGGAACGACATATCGGACATTGAACTTGACCGGGTCCATCCCGTTAAATGCCGCCGACCGGTCGCCGCGGGAAACATCCCGATTCCGGCCGCATGGTTCATGGCGATTATCTGCATGGGCGCCGGCTTGCTTGGCGCGTGGCTTATGGCGCCGCGCTTCGGCATGATTGTTACGGCCTATGTCATCCTTCAGGCGGCCTATACGCTCCATTTAAAACATCTTCCGCTGGTGGATGTTTTTGTGATCGCGATCGGTTTTGTTTTGCGGGCCGTTGGCGGGGCGGTGGTCATTGGCGTTGTTATTTCGCCCTGGCTCCTGATCTGCACCTTTCTCATGGCCCTGTTCCTGGCCCTCTGCAAACGGCGGCATGAAAAACGCCTCATGGATGGCGGACAAAATCAGGGGTTCCGACCCAGCTTAAACGCCACTGATGAACGCCTCTTTGACCAGCTTATCGCGATTACCGCCGGAGCAGTCATCATCGCCTATGCCGTCTATACGCAATGGCCGGAAACGGTGGCAAAATTTAAAACCGCTCACCTGAGCCTGACAATCCCGTTTGTTATTTTCGGTATTTTCCGCTATCTTTACCTGGTCTATCATCTGGGAAAAGGCGACCAGCCGGAATCAATCCTGCTCACGGATTTGCCGTTGCTGGCCGCTATCGTCCTCTTCGGTTTGAGCGTTATTCTGCTGGTAGTGATATGATTTTACAAAATTTGTTTACCGCTTTCACGACGCCCGCCGCGTCGCTCCCCGTCAGCAGGATGGCGTCGCGCGCCCGGTCGGAGGCGTCATAGGCGATTGCATTGACGCATTCCACGATCTGTACGAGACCGCGCCCCGCCCCGGGATATTCCGCGTTCACCATTTCCGGCACCTTGCAATAGGTATAATGCCCGGCCGTCTGCAAATTCCTGATCACGGCGTTGCTCCGTTCATGACCGATAAGAATCAAGTTGTCCGGATCGTCAATCACCTCATGGCGATATTTTTCCAATTCACATCCGTCTTCAACAAGGTTTCCTTCCATCACCCTGGTTTTTATCTCGTTATCCTTGACAATCGCCACTTCCAATCCATTGTCCGCCAACATTTTTCTCAACTTCTCAACACATTTCTTTTCTTCACTGTTGCACCCATCCCCCACTACGATCTTTAACGGTTTTTTCAATTCGACATATGATTTTAACGCCGCTACCGTGCTGTTCGCCCATACCTCAACTCCCGCCGGACGGATCAGCAACACCTTGCTGTAATATTTCGGCACACTCAGCCGGACTCCGTCTTTTTTCAACTGCACGTTGCTGATTGCCTTGGCGACATAGCTCGGCTGGGCTTCAACAAAATTCGCCTGCAAATGACAATCACCGGCGGCTCCCTGCTCAATTACGGGGCGTTCCCCGCTGATGTCAACCAGCTCATAACTGCCGTCCGGCAGGGTGCCGACCCGCATGACAAGCGTCTGATCGGCCCCGCTGAAATTATGCACCGCCGCCAGCCAATATCCCCTCCCCGTCATCAGCCCCGGGACAACCAGCCGGCGGTCGGCCGTTTCGCCCAGTTCCAGTCCGACCGGTTTTTCCACCCCGGCGCCCATGATGATCTTTTCAATCAACCGCGCAAACTGCTCATGTCGCGGATAACTCTGATAATACGCCAAACCAAGATAAGCTCCAAGGTAACAACACCGGCCCGTCTTGTCGGAGACCAGCACCGGCGCGCCATCGGCGTCAACCGCCATTACCGGCGTCCCGGGTTTCGGATTCAATTCCACTCCGTAATATTTGCCGTCCATAATTTCCGCGCCCTTCTCTATTTCCGGCGCAAACCGTCCGGATGCCATCTTCAACCCCCGCCGTTCCAGCAGTTTTTTATTGTTGATACTGGCGCCGCACAGTGCGCTCAAGCCGAATCCGGGCGATTCCGCGGTATATTGGAAATCATTATCCCGCATTGAGGCCGCTTCCGGATAGAAAAGCACGGTGCCGCCGCGCCGGACAAAATCACTGATCTTGTCCGCAATCCGCTGATTGGCCACATTCGCCTGGTAGCCGACGATCAGCACCTTGTAATTGAAAATATTGTCAATCGTATGCTCCTCAACACAGTCAAACTGCAAATGCAAGTGCCGGAAAAGATCGCCCAGCATGTAATAATCCCACCCGTCATTACGCACCCATGAACGGCTCAAACGCGGGGTATCCTTGAACTTATCTTGCGGATCGTAGCCGATCATGCGTGAACTGGTGGTCAACAACACGGCAATTTGGGGCGGCGTGATTTCGGCCGGCAATATCAACGCGGCGTTACGAATGCCCCATTGATGAAGACGCGCAAGGTTCAACGTCGCCGCGGGAACAATCACGTCCGCCGTTTCGCGATTTTCAAACCGCACGGATAACCCCCGCCGGCTGCAAGCACCCGTCTTGCGCCAGTATTTATTATAAAATAAGAAGCAATTTATGCTTCCCGGACCGATGATATCTCTTTCTTCCCAGTAAAAAGACTTTGACCCGTTGAACAATATTCCCATACAAAACGGATATATATTGGAATCCTTTTGATCACGAAGCGCCGTCCACAAGGGCGCTCCACTCCATGTTCCGTAGGCTGACATGGCGTCCAGTTGTGAGTTGTCCATCATTGCCCTGCCAAATTCACGGCAGGCGGAACGCCCCAAATGCGCCATGGCATCATCACTGCTGTACTCGCGGGAAACATCGGTATATTTCGTCAACTGCCAGTTGTCCACGGCAAGAATGGCGCCGCTGGGGGGCCAACCGGCCAAATCGCCATAGGTCTTGTGCCCAAGCACAATGTGATTGGTGTCGGCATTTTTAAGCGCTTCATATTTAATCCGGGCGCAATCCAAAGCTTCCCGGGCGCGCCACTGCTGATAATCGGCGAAATTGCCCGTCTGCTCCAGCCACACGGGGAAATTTATTTCCGCGAAATTCCGGGCTTGTGTTCCCCAGGCATCATTCAGCCCGGCGATCGTTTTATATTTTCCTTCCAGATAATCATGATACAAGACCAGATCGTTGGTTCCCTGGGGAATCATTGTTCCGCTTGATTGGGCAACGCGCCAGCCGTATTCCTCCCAGACACTATATCCGAAGAAACCGGGATTCATTTGAAAAGTGCGCCCCAGCAAGTTGAAGGCCTGCCGGAGATATTCCTTGAACCCCGGATGCGCAAAGTCCGGGAATGTTTTCCCCTCCTTGCTAACAATCCTTGCCAGATTCTCCCCCCTGTCCCGCGCCAGCGCCTCGGGACAATACTGCTCAATAAAGGGATACCCCTCGTGATCCATATGTTGCGGCAAGGCCAGCACCCCCCGCTGGTAGGCGACCTGAACATTTCCCAGAGTTTGCGCCATCTCTTCCGGACGGACACGGTATTTTTCCCATCCTTCTTTAAGATAGATCGGCAATGAAAGAATTTCATGCCGGTAATCGGCGGCGCCGCCCGGTCCGGCCATGATGGTATTGACCAGCGAATAGTAACTATAAATATCAAGGATATTTTCACGGCCCACCAGTTCATTCCAGGTATGCCCGTAAAGCATAAAGAATGGTTTGTCGTCCTTTTGCAGATAGCCGTCCTTCACGGTTATCCGCTGCGGCGAGCCGGGGATCGGACTCAGATTGTATTTCGTCAATCTTGAGGCCAGGACTTTATCCCAGGCCAGCACCGCGGGATCAATCTTCAACTGCCGTTTTTCATATTCCGCGATTTTGATTTTGATCTCTTCCAGGGAACATAAACAGATTTCGCCCAGATAAATGCCGCCGTACACGTTTTTATCGGCCATCATGGCGGCAACCTGATTCAAACGGATTGTATTTTCCCCTTTTTTCACGAGGTTGGTCACGTTGAAGGCGTACCAATGATTATATCCCCGCGTCGTGTAGATGCCGTAATTTGTGTAAATACCGCAGTTTTCGGCACTGCGGGTCTGATTGTTCATGATAAAATCAACATCATACTTGAATGCCCAGGCCTGGCGGTCAGGATCATATTTGTTCTGTTTTGCATCACGCGTGGTTTCCTTGTAATGAACAGGGAATGCGTAGGTATTATCCTGCAGAACAGACCGGTCGGACTGAATGACCACGCCGTTGACCTCAATTTTCAACAGGCACGTCCCATGTTCAATGCCACGCTTGTCATTGCCGTGAGCGATAATCCACAAATACGGCGCGGCGCAGTTGTTCCAGGGCTTGATTTCAATTTGCTCCTGGTCGGCGGCCAGCGTTATATTCCGGATCGCGTTGGTTGCGTCCGCAAATCCCGATATTGATTGCGCTGAAAAACCTTCCGCCGGTAAACACATCACCCAGCTCAATACCAAAATAAACGCCGCAAACCGGCGCCAATCCGGCGCCGGATTATCACGGTCCTTTTTCATACTTGAATTCATCATTCGCAGATTCCGCCGGAATATTTTCCCAGCCTTGTGAATATTTAATAAAAGCATAAGAACCAATGTTGAATTCCTTGAGAAGCCTGGTTCGCGCGGAGTTAATGCTCTTTTGCAGTTCCGCCAGACGTTCATCCGACTTGCCATTCCCCTCGGCTTTGATCAGCTTTTTCTCCATCCAGTCGCCCAGCAGCGTAAAAAGCGCCTCAATTTTGCCGGCATTCTCCTTTAATTGACCGACATCCTTCCCGTCCAGTCCCGAGCCGGTCCAGTCCATACCTTGCGCCTGCCGCGCGCGGTCGGCAACATCGCGCAGATATTTCAAATTGATTGCGCCAGGCTCCAGTATCCTGGCCCAACTGAATCCCGGTCCCCAGCCGGTTTGCAGGCCGATCGTCTCGGCGTACCGGTAAAGATAACCCGCCGGATGCGGCCCCCATTCCTTTTCCAGGGCCGTTTTCAACCCCAGGGGCGCGTCATGATTCCACCAGTTGTTCAGGAAGCAAAGCAGATTGGCGCGATAAAGTCCCCACGCATGCCGCATGGTGAAAGCAGTGCGCGGAACATTGCGCCCCCCGTGTATCTCGGGATATTCGCCAAAATTACCCCTGCACCCCGATTCATTACACCAGTAGGCAATCGGACGGCGGGTAAGCTCATAAAACATTTCATTGCATTTCGCCGTCTTTTTGTCATGTGTCGTCCCATCTATCAGCCACCATTGAAAGTCGGCGGGTAAATGAATCAACGGCTCATAACTCCGGCGGGCATACCATATTTCCACTTCCTTCGGCATTTTGCCTATGATCCGCAGATATTCCCGGGCTTCACCCTCCGGCGCATCATTACCATAGACATTCGGACAGAAATACAGATGCTGACGAAGAACGTCAGCGCGCCGTGATGCTATGGTCATAAAAGCCTCTTGCGCCCTGCCCGTACCGGTCAAACCCGGCCCGTAAACTTCCGCGTCCGGTAACACGTTTGCCACCGAATCGTCATCCTGAATGGTTATTTCAGTGAACCCATGCTTGCATGCTTCTTCCATCTGCTTCCACAGTAATTCTCGGTGCAGTGGAATAGTATAACCGAAATCGGGACGCGGATGTAGGTGTAAAACTGATTTTATGCCCAATTTGCCGATGTAATTATTGAATTCCGATAACTGCGGGTCAAACGGATCGGATGTGTTACCGACCCAAAAAACACGGTTGAATCTATAAAATGAAAGCCAGGCGATATTAGTCGGATTGCCGCCATACCAGCCAATTAATCCGCGCCGGGAGGTGTCCGGATAATCAACAATCCGCCCGCAGGGCGCGCTCAATTCACCGCTGTTTTTACGCAGTAACTGAATGAAAGTATATACCGCATACAACAAGCCGGCATCATCCTGGCCGTGCAGGACAAAACCTGTTTCCCCGTTTTCATGATATGAGAAAACGGCAAAACTTTCGGCGGGCAAGTCCGAAAGATCCGCCTTGTTCCGCTTTAACATTTTTTTCAACCATCCGGACTTGATTTCACCGCCGGCCAGGATGATTCTGTTCTGATTTGTTATTGACTGATTAAAAACCTGTATGTCAGGTTTGCCGATCCCGCACTGTTCCAGCGCCGTGCTCAACACTTGCGCGGCAAAACGTTCCCCGGCGTTATCCACCGCCAACGCAATATTCAAGTCCGTCTTTTGATCATGTCCGACGATAATTTTGTCGGCCTGTAATTCAAGTTGATGCGGAGCGGGAACAATGGTGATCTTTTCCTGTTTGAGCTGTAAATCCACGATTTTTCTGAATTCAACGTCAAAATTGGTTTTGATCTCCGCCAGGGGCACTTTCAGTTCATTTTTGCCGCCGGCCGCGCCAAACGGCACGCCGCCCTTGCGTCCAATTTCACGCGCATTTTCCCACCCGGCATCATTGAAACCTTTGCTGTTCCATGCCTGATCGGCCGGGATGGACGGTGTAAATTTCCAGGATTTGTCCGATCGCCACATCTCCCGCCGGTCGCCGTCAAACCAAAGATCGCCCTCAAAATAAAAGGCAAGATTGCCGTTCGTCGCGCCAAGCCGTGTCTCAACTCCGATCACATTATCACCGGGCACAACGGCTTCGCTCAAATCATACCAGTTGGTCTTGCACCATGGGCCGACACCCTTGCCGGCATAGTCCACAACCTTCTTCTCGTTGATATATATCGCGTATCCGCCAGCGCCGGTGGAATTTATCCGGTCAACGGCCCTGAACAATATGAAACATTTTACCGGCTTCTCATCCACCTTGAAAACCTTGCGGAAGACGGCATTGGTCACCGGCTTGTTCGTATCGCCGCCCAGCCAGAAGGGATGACGCCAATCATCCTCCGCCGCGTGAATGGATTGCACTGACTGCATTAAACCGATTGTCATAACAAACACCCCCATTAATCTTCCGAATGTCATGTTGCCTCCTATGATGATTGTCTACTTCTTCGTCTGGTTTTTTTTCTTTTCCATGTGGATCGAATTTGGTTCGTAAAACGCTGCGGCGATTTTGATCTGCCTGCGGGCTTTCCGCGCTTGCGCATACACGAGTATGGCGCTGTGCGCGGCGCGCCCGCATCCAGTCCAATCTTGCCTTGCTTTTGCGAATCCGTCAGCTGCCGGAAACCAAATTCGCCCCACGCCAACATCCGGCTTCGCTCAGAGCTACGCCGGGACAAATCATTAACGCGCCATCTGCCTGCGAGGAGAGCGTCAATCGCTCCCCGCAGCAGGCGCACTCGCGCGCCGTTTTCAGTCTTTACCAATATATTCCCACAGTTTAGAATACCGCATTACTATATAAGATGTCATTCCCAGACTTTTGAGTTCAGCCTTATTATGATCAATATTCTTTTGCAAATTTATCAACCGCTCAGGATTGCCTTTGATTACTTCGGACTGGATCAGGTTTTTTTCCATACCATCGCCATACGATCCAACAAGCAGTTCCATTTTCCGCGCTCTTGCCTTGAGCTCGGCAATTACACTTGCATCTATTCCGGAACCGGCCCAATCCATATTGCCGGCCTGGTTTGCATGACCGGCAATCTCGCGTAAATATTTCAGATTTTCCTGATTTGCTTCAATCTGTCGCGCATAGAAGCTCAAGCCCGGCCCCCAGCCTGTTTGCAAACCGATGGTTTCAGCATAACGATACAGATAGCTTGCGGCATGCGGTCCCCATTCCTTTTCCAATGCAATTTTCAACGGCAACGTCGAATTGAGATTCCACCAGTTGTTCATCCAGCAAAGCGCATTGGCGCGCGTAATACCCCAGGCATGCGTCATGGTAAAAACACATTGCACCAAATCGGCCTGTTCCTTTGAAATGACCGGATATTCCCCGAAATATCCCCCGCCATATCCCCCGCAACCGGTGTCGTTGTGCCAGCGCGTGAGCTTGCGATGTAAAAGATGATTGAAGGTTTCCAGCCATTTGTCACGCTCGTCATTATAAAGACGCCATCGCTGAAAAGAGACCGGCAAATGTTTCAGGGGCTCCAAATTAACCGGGGCGGAAAACACATCCACTTCCCGCGGTATATCGCCTATAATCCGCAGGTACTCCACCTCCGGGCTTGAATTGGAGTATGCCCCATAAGCCATGGGACAAAAATAAAGGTGCAAATTGAGTTCCTTGGCTTTCCGGGATGCCGTTGTTATATAATCAAGATGCGCCTTGGCCAGTCCGGTTTTGCCCGGTCCATAGACTTCGGAATCAACCAGGTTGGCTTCCAGCGGAAAGTCATCTCCTTGAAGCGATATTTCCCTGAAACCGTGTTTGTCCGCGGCTTCCATCTGCCTTAATAAAAGGTCCAGGTGAACGGGATTGCTGAAGCAAAAATCAGGCATGGGGTGGATGTAGAAAATACATTCTATTCCCAAGTGCCGCGCAAAATCGGCAAGTTCCAGGAATTTCTGGTCAATCGGATCGGACATGTTCGTGATAAAAAACGACCGGTTGAAACGATAATAAGAAATCCAGGCAAGTTCCCCCATCCAGGCATATCCGGAACCGATAAGCCCCCGTCGCCCGATATCCGGATAATCAACAATCCGCCCGCATCGTGCCGTCAACTCATCGCCGTCCTGGTGCATGAGTTGAATAAACGTATAAACGGCGTACAATAGCCCTGTCGCATCCTTGCCGGCCAGGATGAATCCCTTTCCGCCCATTATCTTCTTGTAAGAAAAGACGGCATAACCTTCGTCCGGGAGGGAACCGATATCAATTTCATTTTCCCTCAGCCGGGCCTTTAACCATTCGGACTTGATTTCGCCGCAGGATAATATGATCTGCGTATTATCAGGCTCGTTGAATGTTTTAATCTCGGGAACTTTACACCCCCCTTGTTCCAGCGCCTTGACCAGTAATTGTGCGGCAAAACGTTCGCCATCTTTGTCACCGGCCAGGGCAATGGTGACTTCCGGCTTGGTTCCCCGGCTTAAACACAGACGGCGGCTCTTTAGCGTAAACTGATGCGGACGGGGTACGATGTTTATTTCAGACTGTTTGAGCTGTAAATCAACGATCTTCTGGAACTGAGCGTCAAAAACAGATTTAATGTTATCCATGGAATTTGTAAAATCATTTTTGCCTCCGGCCTGCGCCCTGGGGCGCCCCCACTTGCGGCCGATTTCAACGGCATTCTTCCATTTGGAATCGTCAAAACCTTTTTCAACCCATTTTTTATCCAACGGTATGGCGGACACACACTTCCATGAACCGTCGGATACCGCCATTTCCCGCCGGCCATCCTCAAACCGGGCATCAGCTTCAAAATTGAAAACAACCGTTCCATCGTTATGATTGAGGGCAATCTCCACCCCGATTATGTTCTCACCGGCCGTGATTTGCCCGGTTGCATCAAACCAGCGCGGATACGCCCAAAATCCCCAATCATCCCTGCCGTCTTCGGCAATTTTCCGGCCGTTGACAAAAATTGTATATTTCCCGCCCTGATTATAACTTTTCAAATCAGTTGGAGTGACCGTCATGAAACAGCGCTTGGGCTTTGCGTCAAACTTGAAGACTTTCCGAAACACCGCGTTGGACGAGACCTCGCCTTCGGGACACCTGATCCAGAACGGATAACACCATTCTTGATCGGCAAGACTATTTCCGGCCAAAGCCTGCGCCAGAAACATCGTCAAAAACAAAATATAGGCATTCTTTCCAATCCAACCCGGTAATATTTGTCGTGATATCATTTTGTTTCCGTCATTATCCAGCAATTTTTACAACCATTCCATCATAGGCCGTTTTAATCCCCGCTTGCCCGAATATTTTCTCGAAATCCTTATGCAGCAATCCGCAGTTGTGGGAAAAATGAGTGGCGATAAAAACGCAGTTCTTGTTCAAACTGCCGATTGCGGCAAGTTTCTCCCGCGTCTTTAATACCCCCCTTACGCCAAGATGGTATTTGCCATCTTCGATATGGCCAAGCACCTGGTCAAGCTTGCCGTTGGTGCAATCCATCCAGATGGCGTCAAACTTATAGTCTTTCAAGACTTCCCATGTTTCCTCCGGATACCAGCCCGTGTCGTGACCATGAAGCAAGACCCGGCCTTTATATTCAATGATAAAGTTGAAGCATAACTCATTCGGATCATGGTCGGCCTTGATGGGCGTAACCCGCATTTCTCCCGCCCGGATTTTTTTAAATGGCTCAAGCGCCTGGAATTTCAGATCAGCGCCGAATATGTTTCTGCCCAGTTTATCCAGGGTATATTCATAAAGATATTTACTGCCGTACACGGTCAGTTCTCTTTTCCCGGCAAAATGGGCAAAAGGCTTGCTGCGGTGCATCAATTCCACGGGGTAATAATGATCGTTATGGCTGTGGGTCACAAACAGATGCTCGACTTCAGCAAGATTGATGCCGTATTTTTGAGTATGCCAGTATGTGTCCGCCGGCAAATCAATTTTATAAATTCCGTCTATCAAGGCCGAGGAACGCGTGCGAAGGTTTTTTCCCCCAAACCGGCGCGCTTTCCGGCAATACCGGCACTCGCAGAAAACACCCGGCCAGCCTTCCGCCGCCGCCGTGCCGAGAAATTGAATTTTTATCATAATTACTCCTATATCAGTGTCCGTGGTAATATTCTTGTTTTTAATATATAAGCTCAGTCTTGATTGGAGACGGCCTGCCCCCAGGCCGGAAAAACCGGGACGAGGTCGTCCCTGCTCCATACAGATACCCACATTGCTGATAGGGCGCTTCAATTGAAATGTTTGTTTTTTCTGATCCAATCATAATCTATAAAATCATCGTCATTCAATCCGATTTCCCGCACCCACGGCTTTAACAATCTGGTCGCCCCGAAATGTTCCAAAGAATGCGCGTCGCTGGCCGCCGCAATCTTCACCCCGGCCTCCTTGCAAAGCCGGTAAAACCGCACCTGCCCTTCCGGTCCCCACAAAATGCCGCCCCGTTCACGTTCTTTCCGCGGCACCCACCAGCTGTTTTCAAAAAGCCCGATATTCATGTCAACGGCAATCTTTTTTTGCCCGGCCATTTTCAGCACGCTGAGTATTTCATCGTCCTTCATGCTGGTGACTATTTCATCAAGACTGCCCAGGGCATTATATAAATTAAGCAGGGGATGGGCAATAATATCGGCGACTCCGGTTTCAATCGCCTTCTGGAAATAATGAAGCATTATTTCCGCCGCCTGACGGGGCGAATAATGATTTGGGTTTTCCTTCCCCAGGAAATGGAAATGACTTGACGCCACCAGGATATAATCAAGCTGTGCCGCCAATTCCCGGTCCATCCGCAACGCGCCCTCCGGCATCATTTCCACCTCCGCGCTCAAAAGCGCATGCACATGGTGCTTACCCTTTGCATTTTTAATCTCCGCCCTGGCCTGCTTAATCATTTTCCAATCTTCCGCGCCGGACAAGTATGAATGATCGGTAATGCCTATCGTTTCATATCCCAATTCATCCGCCCGGGCGATTAAATTCGCAACGGTCGTATTGGTCTTGTCCAGGCAACATTCCGAACAAGCGGTATGCAAATGAAAATCAGTTGTTTCGTATTTCATGGCCTCTCTTATCAGTTCCAGTGGCGGCCCACAAGGCCGCCAAGGCTGTAGCAAATTAGACTGTAGGCTGTTAGCTGAAAGATGCGATTTTCCTAACAGTCTACAGCCTATAGTTTACAGTCTTAACATCCCATGGCCAATTCGCCGGAAAATTACGGAATTTTGAAAATTGTGCCCTGCCATAAGCGCGTTTCATATGCGCCCATGTCCACGATGGCCTTCAGAATGCGGGCGTTTCCATCCAAGTCAAGAGCGTTCGTCATCCAGGGCTGGTTTGTCCCGGTGTTGACACAGGGCGAGGTCATTCGCAGACGATAATCCCCCCCTGCCAGGTTTTTCAAAAGGGGATTATTTGTGATGTTACCGGTGCCATCCACCGCCGGAAAGACACAGCAATAATTCAAACCCGTGTTTCCCGCTGTGTTGGTAAAGTTCGCCGCCGCCGACGCCGTGTTGAAATAAATGATGTTATTTGTTCCAATGCTGTCCGGGCCATCAATATAAACCCCGCCGCCGGCAACTTTTGCGTAATTACTCACGATCGTGCAACTCTCAACATTGCCGTTGGTCATCCAGATCCCCCCGCCGATATTCGTTGTGGACTGATTTCGTGCAATAAGGCAGTTGCGAATTGTAATATTTGTCCCATAAACTCCCCCGCCAACGTTTGGGGTAACGTTACCTATGATGGAACAATTTTTGATGATTGAATCCGGACCGCAGGCAAAATATATGCCGCCACCCTGTCCTTTTTTTTCAGTACCGCCGCCGCCATAAACAAGAGTATTGCTCGTAAAGGAGCAATTTAAGACGCGATTATTCGTGCTTCCGCCAATATAAAGTCCGCCGCCGCGTGATGAGGTTTGATTGGATATAAACGCGCAATTTGAAACAACAATGTTTGTTCCCTGCAACCAACATGCACCACCATAATATGATATGGCTTTATTTCCCTCAAACCGACAACCCGCAATTGTCAAATAAGAGAGCGTTCCCGAATATATGCCGCCACCGTATTGAGTTACCCAATTGTTTTTAAAAATACAATTAGTTATCGTCCCGGAATATCTTATAAAAAGCGTCCCCCCTCCTGTTCCAGACACGGTATATTTATTGCTATTATCAATAAACAGACAATTCTGGACACGAACATCCGCCGTACTGGCATATGCTATTCCGGACCCGTTTGTAACACAAAAATTTGACACCGTGAATCCATCAAATACGGAACCAGCGGCCAGGGGAGACATGGATATGCACCGATTAGAATCAAACGTCTTATCCTGCGTCAAAATTGTCATATCCTGCCCGTTAACGCTCTGCAGAGTCAGCAGATTGGTGATGGATATCGTGTTCGTCAGCCAATAAGTGCCGTTCGTTACCCAGACTAGCCTGGCCGTTGAATTGCTCATGGCGGCATTGACCACGTCAATGATGTTCGTCCCGGCCGTGCCCCAATTCGTATATGGGTCAGCTGGACTGGCGCCGGCGGTTCCGGGTGGCACAACATAGTGCGTGGCAGCGACGCATTTCATGCATGTTATTATCGCAACCGCCGTCATAAAAGCTCTCATTGTCGCTTTTCTTTTTGATTCCATTCCAGATTAGCCTTCATATTGTTATCCCGGATTAGAGATAAATAATTTCCTCCATCATGCGCGGTGAAAGCTCCACCCGCTCGAATCGCATGAAGATGCCATAGGCTTTACCGCCGTTTGAATCAAGCGCAACCAGTATTTCGTGCATCCCCTTCGTTGCTTTAAAAGGTATCTTCGCGGAATGAGCACGGGCCGGATTCGTGCCGTGAGGGTCATAATGCGCTTCCCTGCCGTCAATCCAAACCTTCACCGGTCCGTCATAACTGAGTAGAACCTTGAGCTTCATGGCGGCGCTACAATGGATCTTGCCGGCATAATAAACAAGCGCGGAGCCGGCTTTCTCCAAGTCGGCATGCATGTCCAAAAAGTTGCCGAAAAAAGTTCTCGGTTTCAGTCCGAGCGCTTTTTTGTTTTCGGGATAGGCAAGTTTCGCAAGCGGCGAGTGAGGAAGGATTTTGCTCACCAGCGGCGCCTGGACATAATCCGTGAATGGTTTCGGCGGCACCGTCTTAAAGGGATACCCATCGGGTTCATCCGCCGGAAAACCGACAACCTTCCAGAAGTCGGTATGCGTGAATGGCTTTCGGCGCAGATCGGGAATGGCAATCGGCGCCCCGCCAAGATCCGCGGATTGCGCGGCGATAATGCCCGGAAGGGAGTACTCTATGCTCCGGTAGACATCAATGGGCACGGCGCCGGTCTTGAGCATGCATAGGGTGAAATGCCGCGCCATGCTGAAATCCGTGCCTCCATGTTCGGCGGTTGAATCAACGCCGCGCTCGGCCGGAATATCCACAGCCTCCCAGCCCTCGCCCGACCCGACCTGATTCCTGTCCAAGCGACGGCAGAATTGATCGCATGACATATATTCCAGACTGCCCTCAACACCAAATAGCCGGAAATTGTGCTCAGCCGGTCGCTTGGTATTGAGAGTGACAAGGATTTGGATGAGCATGCCCTTGGCGGTATGAAACAATGCAATCTGGCCGTCCGGCCGCAGGGGAGCTTCCTTGCACCGCCAGCCGGCGCTACGACAACTGACAGAAACCACGCGGTCATCCAGGACCTCCAGAAGCGGACCCAGATCGTGGGTCAGGTAGCCAATCGGCGGTTGGTCGGCGCGCCAGGTGGGCTTCACATTGGTCAGCCCGCGCTTCTTGACTTCGCTCGGGGTAAAGAATTCCCCGGCCGCGTTCGTCATGGTCTCGGGTATGTAGTGGATGTACTCGGCTTCGGCAATGGACATCTCACCATAGCGCCCGCCCTCAATCCATTTGCGCCAGTAGCGGATAAAGTTCATGAAGCAAAGGTTCTCGGCCAGCATGTATTGCATGCCGGTACGTTCGACGGCATCACGTATTTTCAACCATTCCTCAAGACTAAATGCGCCGGGCACCTCGGACAACACATGGCAACCGGCCTCCAGCGCTTGCACCGTGTGCTGGCACTGCAATCGGCCATTGCTGGCGACAACAACAACATCAGGCTTCATGGTGAGCAGATCATCATACTCGGCGATAATTTTGCCCTTATTGCCGTGCTTGCGCATGACCGCCTCGGCTGCGGCCAGCCGATCGGGCAGACGGTCGGCAATACCAATCACCTCCGCTTCCTTGACATTCAAAAAGCTATCCAGATGACTCCTGCCCCGGCCCATTCCCAGTATCCCGATTCTCAGCTTATCTTGAGCAGCCATTTATTTCTCCAAGTTTGTGTTGAATTATAATTGAATATGAGTTTTTTTCATTTTGTTTTTTGTATCCATAATTCTCTTTTTTTTCCCTCATCCCGATTCCCTGGCCACCAGGCGCGGACTAACCAAGACGGATTGTTCCGTCTCCCCGTAAATCAAATTGATCAATTTGCGGGCCGCCAAATGGCCTTCCTCGCGAAAAGGCTGATGAATCGTGGTCAAGGGCGGGTCGGACTCATTTGCCATTTCCATGTCATCATATCCCACCACCAGCACATCGCGGCCGACAACCAGTCCGGCGCCGCGCAATGAACGGATAATGACAAGCGCCAACCGGTCATTGACGGCAAAAATTCCGACCGGCTTGGCGGCAGATCTGCAGAATTTTACCAGTTCCCGCAACCCGCCCGCGTCTTCTGAAAAACTCTCCATTGAACAACCGGCCGCTGTCAATTTTTCCTCAAAACCCGGTCCGCGTTCCTTGAATTCGCCCGCCAGGGCAAAGCATTTGCAATTCCGTGCCAGCAGGCGTTCCGCAGCCAGGCGTCCGCCCAGACGTTCATCCATGCCCACCACCGGCACTCCGGGAATTTTAAGCGCGCTGTTTAATAAAACGACCTTGCCCCCTCCGGCCCGGAACAGTTCCACTTCGCGGGCAATTTGCGGATGAGTTATAAGCATGGGGTATGAAATAACTCCGGAATGGGCCAGATCAAGGTTATGCCGCATGAACCGGCGGAACCCTTGCAACGAAAAATCGCTGTCAATCTGCAGGGGAAAATCATCTTCCCGGGCAATTTCGGCGATTCCGAAAAGCAAATCTGCCATGAGCCGGTCAACCGCCGGCGGCACAAACACGCCGATGGTCGGCAGGGCGCCGCGCTTGACAAATTCCGCCGCCCGATTACGGCGGAAATTCAATGCCTTGGCGGCCAAGGTGATCTTCCGGACGGTATCCGGCGCCACGCGGGCATTCTTGTCGGGCCGGCGGTTGAGCGCCCGGGAAACCACCGAAACCGATAACCCGACGTGCCTGGCCACGTCTTTCAATGTTGCCCTGCGCCGGGCGCCGGATATGAACAAACGTTTGTTCATGATGTTAAAAAAAACATTTTCTTCCAAATACAAAACGATTTTATTTCGGAATCGCCACCCATTTATCCGCTTCATCCAACGCCCGGCGGCCGGCTTCCAGAATCGCCATGATTTCCAGAGTTTCTTCCTTCGGGACAACCGCTTGCCGGTTCTCAAAAAAACCGAGCATCTGTTCGATGAAGCGCTGGAAAAAGCCACCCTTTACTTCCGGAATATTCATTCCTTTTTTGTCACCGTACTGAAGCGAAATCTGGAAGGGGTGATCGGCCAGCATGCTCAGCATGGCCCGCCGTTTTTCACCATAATCAATGATTATGACCGGTACGCCGTTGATTCCGCAATTAATCAGCCTTTTCGCTCCCGTTCCCATCAAGGTGACAATCATCTCAACCTGGTGAATGCTGTAATTGGCGAATTTTCCGGGACCTCTCGTGGCGGCCAGGCAAATATTATCCCTGGTGATTTCCTTGTTTGCCTTTATATCGGCGATTTCCTGCGCAAAGCGCAAGGCCGAGCTGGAAAACATCGGCGTCTTGGATTTCTCCGCCCAGGCAAACAGTTTTTTTGCGGTCTTCAAGTCGGGCGCGAAGGTCTTGTCAACATAAACCGGTTTCCCGGATGAAAGGACATCCCGGCATAAATCCTCGTGACGCTCCGGATTATCCGGGGACAAGACAATAATGCAGTCGGATTTCTCAATCAATTCTTCCTTTGATCCGGTCAATTGCGCTTTTTGGGCATCGCACCATTTTCCGCTCGTCAGTCCGCCTTCCTTGTCCTTTTCCGCCCAGGCATAGCAGACGTCAAATTTGTCCTTGAGCGAGCTTTCCCTGATCCATTTGGGATAGTTATTGGCATGCCATTCATCCAAAAAATGATCAATGAATCCGATCTTTTTCATTTTTCTCCTATTTATTTTGATTTGCCCGCGAAACACGCGAATGTACGCTAATTTTTATACACTCCGCAAATCACTTCCATCACCCGCACGCCGTCATCAACCGTGCAGGACAATTTATGCTTTCCTTCAATGGCGCCCAGAAAATGGCCGACTTCCTCGGAAAAACCGCTGCTTTTCTTAACAGGCCTGATGGTCCAATCCTTGTCCTTGGTCAGGCGAACGCGCACCTTGTCGCCATCGGTATAGTCATAACGCGCCTTACCCTTCGTGCCGATGATGTCAATAAAGGCTTCGCCGGCTCCGGCCACGAATGCAGATTCCATCACGCCCAGGGCGCCCCGGTCGGATTTTACGACCAGCATCCCGGCATCCTCAACATCGGTTGTCTTGAAATGCCGGTGCATCACCGCCTGTTGTTGCGCGATTTCCCCGACGATGAACCGGAACAGGTCAACGGAGTGACTGTTGGTATCCAACAGGCATCCCCCGCCCGCCAGGGCTTTTTTCGTGAACCATTTCGTTTCCATGCCAAAAGCCGGGCCGCAAAAGATGTTATTGAAAAAGACCACGTCGCCGATTTCGCCGGAGGCAATAATATCGCGGAGCATGATGTTGGCCGGCAGGAACCGGTGCCGGAAAGCCGGCATCAGCAGGGCCGAGCTGGCGCGAGCGGCATCGCGCATCCTGTGTGCGGACGGAATATCATAGGCCATTGGTTTTTCGCAGAGCACATGCACTTTGCGCTTGAGCGCATAAGCCGCCACCTCCTCGTGCGCCAACGGCGGCGTGCAAATGCTGATCATGTCCGGCTTGATTGAATCAATCAATTCCCGGTAATCCTTGCATATCCGCACGCCATCCAGTTCGGCGGCAAACTTCTTGGCCGCCTCGGCATTGCTGTCAACCAGAGCGGCGCACTGTACGCCGTTTTCCTTGAACGCCGCAATGTGGGCCCGGGCTATTCCGCCGCATCCGACAATTCCACCCCGCATTTGTTTATTAACCATGTCATTACCTTCCATATTTGTTTGGTTTGAATTTATCCCTGCTTTTATTCTTTTGATGGTTCCATTTGTAGCGCCCCGCCCGATCAAGCACAATCCAAGACCGTTGTATCTTTGCACCTAAGAATAGAATCTTTGCACGCCGCGCGTCCTAACTTATTGTTTAACAGCCTTTTAAGTTTCATATCGGCCGCAAAGCTTGCCGGCTTCATACATGGCCGCAATATTTTCAAGGGGCGTGCAGGGGGCAAGGTTATTTCCCTCGCGCAAGACGAACCGGCCGCCCTGCATGATCCCGGATTCGCAAATGCGTTTGACTTCCCGGCGGATTTCATCCGGCTTGCCGTCTTTCAAAAGCATGATGGTGGGACCGCCCTGAATCAGGACATCCGGCCCGAGTTCGCGCCGGAGCTTTCCGAAATCCACTGGAAAACCGGTGTCAAACGATTGCACGTTCAAATGATCCCGCAGAAACTTGAAATGCCGGGTGGCGTCGCCGCAGAGATGAATACTGACGGGCCCCCCATCGCTGAACTCATCAACCAAACGCTTGTGATACGGAAAGACAAAACGCTGGTAATCGTCCGTTGATATCATTGCAATGGCGTCATCGGCAAACCCGAAAGGACGCTTGAACCGGCCGCGATCCGGTTCATCGGGAAACAACGCCCAGCGCCATGCTTTAATGGCTTTAACGCGGCGGATTGTGTTTTCAGTGATAAACGTCATCAAATCATGGTAATATTTTTCATCCTCGTACATATCCAAGCATACATTGGCCGCGCCCCGCAGTTTATAAGCCACGTCAAAGGGACCATCAGTTCCTTCCCCCGGAATCCCCTTGGGCGGCAAAACCGGCCGGCCCTCATATTCCATCTTGGGGCATTTTTCCCGCATATATTCAAAAAACTCCATTGCCCGGCCAAGCAGGTTGCCGCGCAATGGATCGGGCGGCGCCAATTCATAAAGCCGGTTTTTATCGTCCTTTAGAATCTCAACGGTATCAGGGACATCATTGCCGAAGTACTGGACCGGGCAGCCAAACCATCCGGCCTCATAAGAATTCTGGAAGTCTACGCCGATCTGCCACCCTTTTTCAGGAAGCCCCATTTCCTGGTCGCAAATCCAGTTAAATCTCACCCATTTCCGATAAGCCAGCTGGCATTCAATCTGCGCCTGGGGATTCTTGAAATAATCTTCAAAGGTGTATCCGGTCTTGTTGACTTCCGGATTATTGAACAAGTTCCGGATACTGCCGCCGACGATAACCGGGACCCGGAAAGGGAGACGTTTGTTAAACGCTTCCCAAACCGCCTTTACTTCCTCGTTATGCCTTTGAAAATCCATTTATTAATCAGAACTGATCCAGGAAACGTTTTGCCTCGGCAATGTCACCGGCCGGGTCTTCACCCACCTCGCGCTCAATTATGTAAAAACCGTCATAACCGATTGATTTCATGGCCTTTATATATTCCGAAAAATTCACTTCCCCCTTGCCAAGCGGCTGTTCCTTGCGGCCTTGCTTGTCGGGAGTCTTTCTCCCATCCTTGGCATGCGAGTGGATGATATAATCCTTGAGCTCACGCACGCCGCCAATGCAGTCAAAACCGTTCATGGCCAGGTTGGCGGGATCATAGTTGACCTTTATCGCCGGAACCCGGATGGTATCCAGGAACTGCCGCATGGTTGTCGCCGGCTCCGGCCCCGTTTCCGTGGCCAGGAACACACCCGTTTTTTCACCGTATTTTCCGACTTCTTCCAGGCATTTCCGCATCATTTGCGCTTTTTTGTCGGCATTGAAATCCCGGGGAACCAAGCCGATGTGCGTCTGGACAATGCTCACTCCAAGCATTCGGGTATTGTCCATTATTTTCAGCGTCCGCTCAATGCGGTTTTTGGCCTCCGATTGGTCTTCAACGGCAAATCCGCCTATATCACCGCAGACAGCGCTGATGACAAGGTTATGATCTTTGAACATTTTTATGATTTCCCCGGCTTTTTTGGGAGAAATGTTTTCCACGTCTATTTCATCCTGCAAAGAGGATAATTGTATTCCCGCCAGGCCTATCTCCTGCGCTTTTTTAAGCGCGCTTTTAAAATCCAGCCTGAAAGACGACAAAAACGCCCCTGTTTTCAATTTTTGTTGAGCCGACATTATAATTCCCTTCAATTCTTTATGTTTTGATTGTGTATCTTTCCATTAAATATTGGGATCAGTATCCTCAATGCGGTTAAGAGTTCAATCCAAAGCTATTGTATCTTTGCACTTAAAAAAAGAATTTTTGCATCCTGATTGAAGATCGTAATGCCTGAAAGTCTTCATTGGAGACGGACGAGGTGGGCACGGAAAAGCATTCTATAACTTTTTCTGCCTGTATTCCACCGGGGTACAGGCATAATATTTCATAAATATCCGGTCAAAATGGCTGGTATCCGCAAATCCCCAAAGAAGCGCAATGCTTTTGACGGATTCGTTGGTTTGCCGCAAGCAGGAAGCGGCGGAACTGATGCGGTAACGCAGGACAAAATCAGAGAAAGGCAGTCCCATCAGGCGGGAAAACATCCGGGTGAAGGCATTACGGTTCAGGCCGCAAATCCCGGCCGCTTCGGCCGTCGTCATCTGTCCACGTTTGTCAAAGAAAAGTTGCAATATCTGGTTCAGCCGCGAGGCGGTCTGTCCGTCCATGGCCGATCCGAGCGGATTGGCCAATTCGGACTCCGACCATTGATCAGTTGCCAGAAGAATGGCTTCCATAATATACAATCGCAGCCAGAGCCACATCCGTTTTTCCCGTTTCTTGAGACAATCCTTGATTTTAGCGCCCAGCGCAAGCATGGCCGGGCGATTTTTTTCATTCGTCTGCGGCCGCCGTTCCGGTGAGACGGTAAAAGGCATCAACCAATTGAACTGCGCGGTTTCGTCATATCGCAGTGAGGCAAGCGCCGGGGGCCAAATTACCAGGTTGACTTCCTCGTAGGGCGAACTGCCGGCCGCCCAACCATGCGGCTCCCACATGCCGCAAAACCATATTTGGCCCGGCAGCAACTGAACTTTTAAATCGGGGAAAATAAGATTCATTTCCCCGTTCAATACTATGCCCACCTCAAAACCGTAATGCATGTCATATTGATAGATCGTTCCGGCCTTGTGCCAGCCGGTGGCGTAGGCAAAAGGAAGCTTGTCGGATAAATTGTGGTAAAACGGCTTCGTGGAAGACAAGTCAAATTGTTTCCGTCCGGATGAAAGCTTCATATGGATCCCGATCTTTAACCGTGAGCAAGCGGGTTTTTATGAATTGATCCTCACGCTGATCATTTAGCCATTATAAACGCTTACAGTCAAGCGGGTTTGCTTCAATTCGCTTGTATTTCAAGATGCATAATATTATAATAAACGCCTTGAAAAAAAACAATATAATCAACAAGTGGTCAGCGCTTTTTTGCCTCTTGCTTGCCGGCAACGTTGTGTTGGCCAACACTTGGAAATTTGCCGTGGTCGGCGATTCGCACGGAGACGGCGTAACCACTTCCACGGCTTGGGTTAATACCAACGTATTGCATTCAATAGCGCGCGGCATAACCAATGACCGCGCCGATTTTGTCCTGTTCGCCGGCGACATGATTTATGGAAGCAATACGCCCGCTTGCACCAACCTGCTTGCTCAATATGCCATATGGTCCAATGCTTTTTCACCGGTCTATTCGGCCCGAATTCCCGTCTATCCCATTCGCGGCAATCATGAAATCCGCGGCGACTCAAACGGCAATATTTTTGCCTCTTTTTTTGGCGCCTCACTGCCGGGAAACGGTCCGACCGGCGAAGTCGGCTTGACTTACAGCTTTGCGCACAAGAATTCGTTGATTATCGGCCTGGATCAATATCAGGATCCCCACCGTGTTAACCAGTCATGGCTGGATGGCCAGCTTGCCGCGCATTCCGCCTCCAACCGTTCACCGCATGTTTTTGTGTTTGGCCATGAGCCGGCTGTCCAGGTTGCTCATTCCAATTGCCTCGCCTCTCTTGCCACATCGCGGGATATTTTTCTCGAAAGCATAACCGAGGCGGGTTGCAGGATTTATTTCTGCGGACAAGACCATTTTTATAACCGCGCCCGGTTGTTTCCAAGCGACGGCGCCGACCTGATGCAGGTGGTGCTGGGCACATGCGGCGCTCCTTATCACACCTGGGATGGCATTTACGGCAAAGATTATGGCGAACAAAACATGGCGTCCAACTGCTATTACAGTTCATATACCAACGGCTATGTCCTTGTTACGGTATCAAATTTCAACGTTAAAATGGAGTGGAAAGGCACAACTAACCGCCTTGATCTTGCTGCGGCTGCGCCCACTACAGGCGCCACAACACAAGTGACAAACTGGCCGACATACGACTGTTACTCATACCAGCTTGAAAATCCGGCCATTTACAACGTTAACGATTACGACGGCGACAGCCGCTCTGATCCTGCGGTTTATTCTGAGGATCAAGGCGAGATGATCGTCGCCATGTCCACAAGCAATTATATTTCCTTCGTCTCCCTGGTCGGCGGACAGGGCGCGGTCATGGCCCCCGGCGATTATGACGGCGATGGAATTGCTGATCCCGCGGTCTATTGGAAAAAGAGCGGGTTATGGGAGATCAGACTCTCTGATCGCACAAATGACGTTATCGCGAATACGTTGGGCGGAACAGGATACATGCCCGTCCCCGCCGATTATGACGGCGACGAAAAAACCGACTTGGCCGTCTATCAGAAATCATCCGGCAACTGGCTGGTTATGTTTTCCAGCAATGCTGTTTGTGCTTCCGGATATTGGGGCGGACTTGGATGGCAACCGGCGGCCGGCGATTATGACGGCGATGGACGCGCCGACATAGTTGTCTACCGTATTTCAACCGGCGATTGGGCCATGCTTCTGTCGGCCGGCCAGGAATTGGGTCATTATGTTCCCTGCTCGTTTGGCTGGTGTGAACCTGGGTGTCTTCCCGCATCCGCCGATTATGATAATGACGGACTGACCGATCCGGCGGTTTATGACAAATTGACCGGAAACATGTTCGCCGCGTTGTCAGGAATCAACTACGCAACGGTTGTTGCACTCTTAAACACAACAAACGGTATTCCCGTGATTGCGGATTATGACGGCGACCGTAAGGCAGATCCAATGCTTTACCTGAATGCAAACGCTTATTGGCAGGGCGCGCTTTCCGCATCCGGGTACCAATTGGTTTCAACCATCTTCGGCGGGCCGGATTGGATGGCAGTCCAGAATGAATGGCATAACGATCTTACTTTTCTTGCGTTCGGCGACAGCATCACCTACGGCAGCGGAAGCAGTTCCGACGGCCCCGCCACGGCCTATCCGAAACTTCTGGAAACCAAATTAAAGGAAAATTATGACGGTTATTTTCTTTCCATCAATGCCGGCAACCCGGGCGAGACAACCGAGGAAGGGCTGGAACGGTTTTTCCTCTGGCTGGATACAAGCAATCCCGATCTCGTTCTTTTAATGGAAGGCACGAATGACGAATTTTATGGCGACCCTTACGATCAAACCGAGGATAACCTGCGCGCGATGGTGCAATATGCGCTGGCGCGCGGCAGCAAGGTCATTATCGCCACAATTCCCCCGGTAATCTCCAATAGTTATCGCGATCGCGACGAACAGGAAAAGAACATTGTCGGATTCAATCCAAGAATTTACAAAATCGCCGCGGAACTCGACATTCCCGTGGCGCCGGTCTTTGAAGCCATTACGTCCGTGGCAAACTGGCAAAATACCCTCATGGACCAGCCCTCCGCCAATCATCCGAACGACGCCGGCTACGCCGTTATCCGGGATACCTTTTACACGATCATTGCCGCCGGCCTGGATGACGGAACATATTAAACATTCAGGCTAAAGCCGACGGTGGGAAAGGACAGGGATGCGCGCTCGCGTGCGGCGTAAATCTTCCGGATTGAGCGTGGCGGTCAGCACAGATTCTCCGGCGCACGCGCGGGCAATAATCTCACCCCAGGGCCCAACAATCATGCTGTTGCCGTAACTGGCAATGCCGGTCTTTGGATTATTCCCGCATTGATCCGGAGCGACAATAAACACCTGGTTTTCAATCGCCCGTGCGCGCAAAAGCGTTTCCCAGTGGTCCCGTCCGGTTTTTTGCGTGAAATTCGCCGGCACAAAAAAAAGATGCGCCCCCCGGGACGAATAATGCCGGTATAATTCCGGAAACCGCAGATCATAACAAATTGACAAGCCGCAGGTCCAGCCTTCCATCTTTACGGTCACCGGCCGCGATCCGGCGGAGTATATATCGCTTTCCCGCACCGATAGCCCGTTGTCAAAATGGGCCTCAAAGAGATGGATTTTGCGATATTTGGCGGCAATTCGTCCGCGCCGGTCAAACAAAAGGCAGGTATTAAAAAAATTACCGCGATCCTTTTCAATAATACTGCCGGCCAACAGCCATGCGTTGTGTTTTCGGGCGGTATGTTTCAGCCATTGGACAAGGTCGCCTTTCAGGGATTGCGCGCCGGCGCGGTAGTCCTGATCGCTTCCGCGAATACAGAAAACTTCCGGCAGGGCGATCAGATCGCAGCCCGACGTCCGGGCAATGAGTTCGTCAAGCCGGTTTAAATTTGCAACAACATTGTTGCCGGCGCCATTCTGGATTACGGCAATTTTAAGTTTCTTATACGGGCTAGTCATTTTATATCAAGAACAACCGAATAAACCTTGTCGTAAGCCGTAGTTTCCCATGACCGGCGGTAAACCAGCCTGATGTCACCCTGCCCGGATGCAATTGCCTTGAATTTGAAAACAAAATGTCCCCCCACTCCAACCCGCAGACGCTGGTCAGCCCGTTCGGCTTGCCGGTATTGGACGTCGCCGGTCTTTTGCAATTTATTTGTACTGAAAGACACAAAGCCCCATTCATAACCGGTCGCGGGATTGCCTTCCAGGGTAATTACAATTTCGGCCCCGGACTTTACGGAATTGGTCTTACAGTTGTCCTCATCGGTCAACTGTATGCCACGGGCGGAATAATGACCGGCGGTCATGGCGAAAACTATTATTATGCAAAAAAAACTTTTCATGACAATTCCCACTCAAAAATGATGCCCATTTCACCCGATATATCCCGCACCAAGCCGGAGTAAATTTGCGGCGCTTCTTTGTATGAAACCCGCTTGGTAATCAACTGTTCAACCGCAAGCGTGCCGTCAAGCAACAGATCAAAAAACAGCTCATTATGGCGGGGAATTGTCCACGGATTATCCGGCGTGGCCACAGACGGATGGGAAAAATTATGCGCGCCGACAATCGTGTAACTCGGCGCATTGCACAGGTCATGCAAATCCAGCGTGGTTTTGCCGCGCGGACTGCTCAAAAGGACGAAGCGGCCCTGGGTCTTGAGCGGTTCAAATTCGGATGGAATGAGGCCGGCGTTGCCCGTCAACTCGATGACGACGTCCGCCATGCGGCCGCGCGTCAAATCACGCACCCGGTCGGCAACCTTTTCGCGCGCCGGATTCAGCGGCACCAAGCCGGTTTTTTTCGGCAATAATCCCAGGCGGAAATCGGAAATGTCAACGCCGAACACCGGCCGCGCGCCGGCCGCATGACAAAACTGCGCCGCCAGTTGTCCCAGCAGGCCGAGTCCATAAACCACCACGCTTTCGCCCCATGTTATTTTGGCCCGGCGCAATCCGTTCATGACAATGTGGGCAATGGTGAAAAACGCGGATTGGTCTTCAGCAACACCGGCCGGTACCTGCACCACTTCTTTTGCTTCCACGACAACATATCGGGCATGTGTCCCGTAACTAGCCACGATTTTACCCAGCCACGATTTATCCGTTCCTTCTCCCAATCCGATGACTTCGCCGATATTGCTGTAACCCGGATGATGAGGAAAAGTAAAGCGCTGTTCCCAATTACTGCCTTTTGGATAATCGGCCTTAAGGGCGGTCAATTCCGTGCCGATGCTGATCAGCGAGCGCCGGGTCCTGACCAGCAGTTGCCCCGGACCGACCGCCGGCATTGCCAGATTTTCCAACGCCACCTGATTCGGACCGGTAAATACTATTGCCTCGCAATTGTTCATTGCAAAAACATAACCGCTTTCCAAACGGAAATCAAGATGGATCTCCTTTTTGGAATGAAGCCGGCGGAGCATACGGTTTTTTATTCAACTGTTTCCAGAAAAGCTTTTCTTTCGCAAGCCATGCGCCCGCGCGCTTATTCCATTATCGCCAATCTCTCGTTTCTGAACCCGAACTGCACTTTCCCGTCCTTAAATAATCTTGTTCAGCAGTTTTATCAGGTGGCTCCCGCAATAACCGCCGCCGGTCACAAATTCAACGTGCCTTTAACCAATTGACGGAATTCAGCAGAAGTTGCCGCTCCATGCCTTCCGGTTCTTTGTCCTTCCCGCTATAATCCCCTTCATTGACGGATGCATAACCGACAGCCATCCCGTTTAATATCACTTTGCCTTTTCCAAAGCTGCCAACCACCATCACCGACCTCCCCTTGGTGTCCGCGCAAATCACCGTCCCTTGCGGCCCCTTTTCCAGGACAATATGATCAAAATACGCATGCTTAAAAGAATCCCCTGTTTTCATACCGGACGTAATTTCATGATTCGCCGCTATGACGGCATTAGCATCAGCAACTTGTTCTGCTCCTCTGCCTATTTCGGGAAAGGCCGCCTTGAGTCCACGGCATCCAACCGCATCATGCGTGAGCATCACCGCACCGCCGTTCTTCACATACTCCCGCAATTGCTCAATCCCGTTATTATAGGCCATCATGGACTTCGGTTGGGCGACAATGTATGCCGGATGTTTATCCTTCCAGACTGTGGCGAAGACCGGGCAATACTTCTGTCCGGCATTGGTTAGCACCCCGATAATCCCGGCAGCCCCATACCCCCCCATCAGGATGGCCACATGATCACCCTTGTCGGTTATATCGTTGGTGTTTATGCTTTGCACAAAACTGAACAACTCAAACCCTTTGCCCGGTCCGGTATAGCCCTCGGTCATTAACGCATATTGTTCAACCTGTAACCTTTTTGAAACCTCGGCAATGAAACTGTTGCGCCGAATCAGTTGTTGGATCATGGCTTTTGACAGATCCCCCTCCGCCGTCTGTCTGAAACCCTGCGCAGTCAGTTTCAACGCCTCGAAAGCGTCCGCAAAAAACGCAATGCGTTTTTTGATCGTATCGGTGTCGGCCTCTGCCCGCGCCTGGCTCAACTCCCGTTCGCAGACCGCCAGCACATCATCTGGATAGGCGACCAGATACTGCTCTCTTAACGACATCGTGGCGCCAATCACCGTCTCCCCATCCCCTGTGTTGGTTTCCGCGTCTTTGTATTTTTTCAACATATAATCCATAAGACGCTGACTACCGCCGTACAATGCCGTGAAATAGTCCCGCATGGCCCCGCCAGCCCGACCAAACAGACTGGCGCAGAATTCATCCAGGATCGCCCCGGCGTCCTCCTGCGGATTGCGCATCAGTCGCGCAATCATATAATAGATCGGTCCATTCGCATTCCACACGTTCCCTCCGCCACACAGAAAAAGAGCTCGTCCGTTATACGTTGTCATCAACGTCTTGACTTCTTGCGCGATATAATCATACGAGTGGGGCAGACGCGTATTTACTTCAGGACAAAACCAATATACAAAAAATACGTTATAGGGCGCCGGATGGTATTTTCGCCAGCGTTCAAGGAGTCCGCGGTCTTTGTTGGTGTCATTCAGATTGATTTCCATGATCACATTGTCCGGCAGTTTCGCCAGCTTGCCCGGAATCTCTCCCGTAGGCCCATACGCGTCCAGCATTATTTTGCGATCCGGATACGCTTTTTGAATCTCGCGGGCGAGATAATCATGAAATATCCAGATCCGGTCCGCTGGGACTCCCGGGATATAATATCCGTTAAGGCGATAATTATCCATTGCCTCGCAGTCAGGACACTGACAGCGCAGATATCCGTCGCTCTGCATCACCGTGACTCTTTCAAATCCCTGGTCATAGATCGCCTTAAGATTTTTCAAGGCGGTTTCCCACATCTCATGGTTGGAGGTGCAAAGCGAGGCGCCATGCACGGATTGGGCATTGCGTTTCCCATCCCTCATCGCAAACCACTCGGGATGCGCGGCATGATAACGACTCCAGGGAATGAGAAGGGCCCAATTGTGCTGCATATCGAAAGCGAAGGTACGCACGCTCTCTCCCATAAAGTTCCGGGCGTTCCAGGCATTATAGCAGTAAAATCCGTAATCGTATCTCACATAATCACGATAGGGCTGTCCCTCAATATTCAATCCGGACACTTCCAGATCATGCCGTTCCGGAATATGTTCCCACAATTTACCCGGCATAAACCAGCGCACACCGCAATAATCCTGCAGAAATGCATACACCGCATTGAGCGTCCCATTCTTCACGGTCATGAACGCATACTGATAGGCCCAAGTCAGCTCCTCAGGATCATGTTGCGGTTTGGGCACCTCCAGAATATCGTCATGCCCGGCTAAAACCAGCCGGCCGGGAAAGCTCCGCATGACATAGGAATCTCCCTGCATCTTCCCCGTTTCAATCCCCAATTCCCGCGTGTACCGGCTTTCCCCTACCAATATCATGTTACCGCTGTAGGCTGTATCATCTTCCAGAATCGGCAGACGCGCCCCGGTAAGTTTTTCAATATATCTCTGCAACTCCTTGGCCGGGACCGACTGCAGTTCCGTGTATCCTTTCCGGATAACAATCGCCGCGGCCGCCTTGCCGTCCTTCGTTACCGTCAACCGTTCTTTCTTTAATCCGACATACCGCAGGGTGCGCTGAATTAACGATTTCGGTTCCGATGCAGTGGTTGAAACTTCAGCCCTTTTCTCCAGCGCCTGCCCCATGCGCTCCGGATCCAGCGCCTCGTCATATATCCGAAATTCATCCACTCCCGCCGGGCCCGAAGCCGACACTTTGTTAAGCCCTACTCTGAACACACGGTTCGCTCCGATCAATAATCCAAAGTCGATATCCGTCATCAATCGCACCGCCCCTGTCTTCAAGGTGGCCGCCAAAGCCCGGTCAATGTATATCAACAGCGCCTGGCCGTCATAAACAAAATCCAGCAGATGCCATTCCCCGGCTGGCGGCGCTTTGGCCCTCACCGTCCAAACAGTCCCATTCACATCCGTGCATGAAAACGCAATTTCACCCCCCGTTACGACGGCAGAATAATTACACCGGTTTGCATCCACCCCTTTGAAAAACAGCACCTGAGTCGCATTGGGCGCATAGAGCCACCGTCCTTCCAAGGTGAACGGCCCATCCATTCGCAGATCGTCGGTGTCGGGCGCTTCGATAAAACTCTTGTTTTTGAAATACAGCGCCTTCCCCGTTTGACCGTCCCGCCGTTCGAACACGGGATAAGCAACATGCAGATTATTATTATAAATGTCCTTCGGATCCCCGCGAACAACCCCGAGATTGTGATTCGCTGAACTGTCATACACGCTCGCGCCATCGCCTTCCTCAAAGGACCAGGCCGCGCGCAATCCGGCCATTGCCGGAGTGTTTCCAAACGCAAAAGCCAAAACCAACAGTGTTGCCGCAATAACTGTCTTTATTCCACGCATAGTACTTCTCCTTTTTTTTCCGCAGGTTATGCCAGTTTGTTATATTTTCCGACAGAATCACGCACGATCAATTCCGTTGCCAGCGTTACCGTTTCCGGTTGCGACGTTGTCACTTTGATCTTTGCTTCAATCAATTCAACCAGGCGGCGCAGACCGTATGCGCCCATATCGCCAAAAGGCTGTCTGACCGTCGTCAAAGGCGGATCGCTGAATTGCGCGGACACGTGATCGGAAAATCCGGTTACAGAAAGGTCTTGCGGCACCGCCAGCCCCATGTGACGCGCGGTGCGGATAACAACCGTTGCCGTATAATCTCCGGCGCAAACAATCGCCGTTGGCCGTTCCGGCATCTTCAATAACAATGCCGTTTCCCGCTCGGTGTCTTTAATTTTCCAGTTTCCATGTCGGATGTATTCCTCACGCAACGGCAACCCCCATTTGGCAAACGCATCCCGATACGCCTGATCCCTTTCCGCGCCCAACCACGTGCCAGCCTTTCCGGACATGAACGCAATGCGAATATGTCCCGTTTTATATACGTATTTTACAACTTGTCCTATTCCACCCCGGTCATCGGAAAGAATCCTGATCAGGCCCGGCAACGGAGGCACATTGTCTATCGCCACAACCGGCACGTGTTCGGCGCTCAGTCCGGCATGAATGTATTTAAGGGACTTATCCGGAATGCTGGAAACAAGCAAGCCTGCCAAACGATTTTCCATGCAAATCCGCACGATATCCTGTTCCGGCCTGTTCGCATTGAGTCTTAATATTTTTATAAAATATCCGTTTTTTTCAGATTCATCCGACACGCCCTCTAAAATTTTGCCAATTTCCTCCCAACGCAAAGTTTCCACAACAAATCCAATAACCCGTGTCTTGCCGCTGACCATGGACCGGGCAATTTCATTTCGCCGATACCCCAGTTCCTGGACCGCCGCCATAACACGTTTTTGGGTCTTTTTGCTGATCGGAATATTATTTTTATGTTTATTCAGGACATACGACACGGTGGCCGTGGAAACCTGTGCCTTTTTAGCAATATCTATAATTGTTATCATGAAACGTATAGTATTAAACGTTTAAGTTAATGTCAACAAAAAAAACGAGGGTTTATATTTTGAACAAATACGGAATCGTCAACGGCCCCTCCGACAAAACGCCCACCGGTGCATTTGCTCCGTATTTCCGCACAAGCGCTTGGAGATATTCATCCAGATTGCCGATATGTTCCAGATGCGCCCGTTGGACTTCAGCGGGGGGCAATTTGCTGAACAAAGCCACTTTTGTTTTTATCAGGATCATGGCCAGCAATTGCGCCTCCCACTGGTCAAACATTGAAAAGCCGGGCTTTAGAACAGTGTCAAGGATTGCCTGCGGCGATTTGTGCCCAAAAAGGAGTTTTGCAAAATTACCATGCGCCGGAAAACCATCGGCGCATTCGCAAGCCGCAATAATCAGGCCCCCCTGCTCCACGATCTGCGCGGCCGCGGACATACCCTTGACCGACTGGTAGAGATTTTGGTCCAGCGGATACCCGCCGTTCGTGGTAATGACAACCGGAAATTTTCGCCGGCAGGGAACCATGGCCGAATCCCTGACAAAATCGCATCCTTGTTTATGGGCGGACGAAGTTTCGCCGCAAAAAAATCCGGTTATCATCCGGTCATGATTAAGCGTCAGATTAATGCAGAAATCAACCGGCAGGACCGCGCCGAGTTTTCGAACCAAATTCTGCGTGGGATTGCCGTTTAACATTCCCCAGGTGCTGCGTTGATCGCCGACCACCGCCGCCCGGTGATAATCCATGATGGAATCAATGTCGGCGATACCAGGCATGACCGCCTTGTAACCGCCTGAAAATCCGGCCATAAAATGCGGCTCGATAAACCCCATGATTATGCGCCGGTCGGCCGCCACGTATTTTTGATTGAGATAGAGCGTCCCGCCGTCATCGCGTTTGCCGGCCGGGAGCATGGTCTGAGTGTCGTGCGCATTATGGTCAACCACCGTATAGCGCCTTGTTATTTCAGCGCCGAACATTTCCTCCAGCTCTTTTTGTGTACTGGGACGGTGCGAGCCTGTTCCGACAATTATGGTGAAATTTTCATCCGGAACATGGCCAAGCTCCCTGAAAAACCACGGCAGGACGCGGCGCGCAGGAAAGGGGCGGGTTATATCCGGCACAACAACCGCGATTTTATCCTTGCCGGACGCCAACTCGCCCAACGGACGAGTCTTAACCGGCTGACGCACCGCTTGGATAAATTCTCCCTGCTCATCGGCAAGGGCCTTTACAAAACGCGGCTCAATCATCGTAACGTCGCGGAATGGCAGTTCAGCCTCAATAATGGTTTTGCCGTAGGGAAGTTTTATTTGCATATTTCAGTCAATCACATTACCACTGTTCAACAGAAACTCCGGATCAAGCGCCGCCTTGCAGCGCCTGATTTCTTCCACCGCTCCCGGGCCATAGCACTGAAGGAAATCCTTGCGTTTGCGCTTGCCGGTGCCGTGCTCGCCGGAATATACACCGCCCAGCCGCGCCGATTCCGCAATGATGGCGTCATATATCCCGGTGGCCCGGGCCAGGTTTTCCTTTTCCGGTAAAATCGTAAAATGCAGGTGGCAGTCGCCAAAATGGCCGAATGAAAGATAATCCAGCTTTTCAGTCTGGATTACACGATGGGTGAATTCCAGAAACGCGCTGAAGCGCTCCGGCGGCACGACCGTGTCCGTCATGATCGTATAGGTGCCGCGGTGCTGAACAACCTCAAGGGCATTGGCCGGCATGGAATGCCGCGCCTCCATGAAAACTTTTCTATCATGGTCATTATCCAGCATAATGACGGCGTTTTCGTCAATCCCGCAATCCGCTGCCGCCAACCGCTCAAGCCAGGCCACCGCCGCATCCTCAACGGATTTATCGGCCAGCGGCTCCTGGACATAAATTCCAACCTGGTTTGTCCCGCGGAATAAAAGATTTTCATGCGCCATGTATTTCCGGCAGTTCACACCAAAGTATTCCAGGGCCGTCAATTGTCCCAGCCCGCCGGGGAAGTTGGCCCGCAGGTAATCAAGCAATGCCACCGCGTTCTCTTCCGCCGGCAGTGAAAAGAACAGGTCAAGACAAGCAGCCGGGCACGCGGCCAGCCGCATTTCACAAGCCGTAACCGCGCCGAATATTCCCTCGCTGCCGATCATCATATCCACAAAATCAAGCCTGCCATCCGGCGAAGAGTATGGCCCGCTGGCGTTTTTTATCCTGGGCCGCGCATAACGCGGCACGGGCAGTTCGCAGCTTCCATCCGGAGATTCAATGACAAAGCTTCCGTTTTCCGAGACATAGTCGCCGCGCCGGGCGGAAATTTTCATCCCGTTCGGGAGCATAAAATCCAGGGCCGCGATCCAATGCCGGACGGCGCCAATCTCCCCGGGCGTAAACCCGGAAGCATTACAGGCAATGGCCCCCCCCACGGAAGCATCGGAACGGCTGGTCGGATCAACCGGGAAATAAAGTTTCCCTTTTGACTGTTCCATGACAGCGCGGCGCATGTCTTCCAAGATGACGCCAACCGGCGTCAAAACGCTTTTTCGCCCGGTATCAACCATTATCGCCGGGGAAAGCATTTTAACCGTTGAAATAACCACTCCGGATTCCGGCGTGGCGCTGCCGGTAAGGGAGGATCGTCCGCCGGAGACCGTGAACGGTATTCCACATGAAAAGCATGAACGGAATATTACCGCCAGTTCCCGTTCCGATTGCGGACGGAAAAGCGCCTCGGCCCGTCCCGGAAGATTGGAGCTGTCATGCAGAAAACCGGCCACAATGTCCTGGTCCATGACCAGTTCGGCGGCAAACGTATTACGCAGAAACTCGGGCATGGATGACAAGGCGCCCGGCCCACGATGCTTTTCGGCAAACCCGCTGATCCGCCCGCACTCATCATCAGTTAAAATATTTTGACATTGGATATGATTGGTTGGCATGTTTTTAAATTACCATTTAAATAATTGCCTAACTTTTAATACATCTACGATTAATTCCCAATAAGCGCAGATGAGCGGGAAGACGGCTTTTATCCCAAACCTGCATCTGGCTGTTCCAGGGTGCGATGATCGTCAGGTGTTTTTCAGCCAGCGCGCGATAACAGTCGGGCAAATCAAAATGATTCAGAACGCCGCAAACCATTGCGCTGAACGGCCAGCTTTGAACCGGCGTTTGAGTCAACTCGCAATACGAAAGCAACGCGTTTTTCAGCGTTACACGTTTCACGACAGGATGCAGACAGGCCGCGAAAACAGCGGTCAATGCCCCCAATCCGCGTCCCAGCAGGTGAACTTCCCTGCATCCTCCGGCTTTTAATAAATTAAGGGTTGAAACCAGGTCATGCACTCGTCGGCCAAGGTATGATTCGCCGGACATCGCGGCATAACTGGCATAAAAATAGTCGTTTCCATAAGGGGCAAAAAAGTCTTCATTCGCGCATGTGAGCGCCTTGGTCTGCCCCATGCCACGCACGTCCAGGGCCATCAGCGGGGTTTCATTGCCGGGAACATGACCTGCGCTTATATCTTCCCGGGTGGAGAGATGCGGAATAAACAAACGGACTTTTTCCAGCCGGGGCAAATAAAAATAAGGTTGCCTGTCAAACAAATGAAGAATGGCCTGGATCCCGGGTTCGGTCTCAACGGCAAAAGACGAATGGCCGGCATATTGCTTCTGATCGTTTTCCCTCTGACGAAGCACGCGGTAATGCGGGATCTTATTCTGATCGGCAGCAACCGCCAATGCCCCGTAAATTTCTTTTTTTAAAATCGCCGGAGAAACTCTTTTTCGCGCGGAATTAATCCCGGACGACTGTCCTTTGATCAAGTCAAAGACTCTTTTGCCGTCCGTTTTCCAGACCTGCCCCTTGGGCGTGCAGGCGAGTTGCCGCGGCGTTTCGGGAACGGCTTCACCCTCCTTGGCGTCATGTTTCATTCCGGCATGTTTGTTGAAAAAAGCATACATCGCCTTTCTGTTTTCCGGGAAATATCCATGATTTCTCGGACCGAAAAAAAGTTCAATGTTTTTTTCGGCGCCCATGATTGCGTACAATTGTTTCAACTCCTGGTAGACTTGGACCAATCCCCGCCGGTCAAAAAAATCATTATCCTGGCCGAGCAGAATGACCGGACGCGGAATCTGCGCCACAAAGAAATCCGCAATATCCAGGCCATATTTTATGATGTTTGGAGGGATTTGTTCCGAATCGGCCGGCAGTTCATTTTCCAGATTACACAGATAGGTTGTCACAAAGCATGATGGCGCGGCCATCGTGAAGCGGTCGTCAAAGGCGTTCAGATACGTGGTCAACGTTCCGCCGCCGGAATTGCCGGTGACCCCCACCCGCGCCGGATCGGCCTCCGGACGGGATAAAAGATAATCCAGCGCGCGGATGCCGTCCCAAAGCCGCCATTTGCCGAAGAATTCGCCGATCAGGGACATCTGATTCCCCATCATATTATGTTCCTGACAGCAATTTTTTGGTTGAGCCTCCCCCTCCTTGAGCGGATATTGAATTCTTTCCCCTTGACTGAGCGGATCATATAACAGGACAAGATATCCTTTTGCCGCCAAGTTCCGGGCAAATGCCTGGTAAAACGGTTCCGACTTGCCGATTTGCGAATGACCGCACGTCCCGAGCACACAGGGAATTTTCCCTTTTATATTTTTCGGGACATAAAGATTCGCCGTTACAAACAGTGATGGCCGGCTCTCAAAAATTATTTTTTCAACGATATAATGACTGCGCTCAAAGCGGCCCGTAACCTTTGGATTGAGCGGCGTCCTTTCCGGCAATTTGCCGAAAGATCGGGCAAGTTTCCGGCGGACAGTCGCCTTGAGATTCAAAACTTCTTCTCGTGTCCGGATGTTCCCGCGCGCGCGGCGCCGCTCATCGGAAAATTGCCGCATTTTTTCAACATAATATTCCTGGACCATGTGCGGATAGAGATGCTCATTCATTGTGACTGCCCTTTCGGATTATATTTTATTCCGCATTAAAATATAATCAATTCCGGCTTTAAAAGCAATTGCTTATGCCGACAAATGAATGACAAAATGATTACTGCCCCACGCTTTTCCATTCCTTTTCCCATTCCGGTATTTTTTCAATCCCGCCCTGGGCGCCGAACAACCGGAAATGTAACTTGCCGGCGGACGTCCCTTCCTTTAAATAAAACGTTTCATAATTGAATCCGTTCTGTCCGGGCGCCAACGATATTTTTTCCAGGTCCGGCGCATCAAAGAATGTGGCAAGAACATGCCGGGAAGCCTTGTCCTCAACCATCAGCCATGGCTTGGCAATTTCGTCCGGCTTGTACGTTTTGTTTCCGCTTTCCCATTTCATCTCCTGGCCACCATTCTTCAGGGAGACATGCATGACATTTCCTTTGTATACCCCATCCGTCCCGATGCGCGCCATCAGAAGTAAATTATCTTTTTTTGTCAATTTTACCCCTGCCATGTCATAATTCACGTCCACACCTTCCTGGCCGGGCTTCAGGGATGCGGTCATATTGATCTCCCCGCAGGAAAGAGTAATTTGATCCGCTTCCAGCTTCTTAAGCGTCCAGTTCTCTTTCCGGTTATACCAGGTCAACCCGAACGGATAATCATCCGGGCTCAGCAGTTCCATCCCCGTCCGGCGCACAATCAGGTTATGTAGAACGCCGTTGGCGATCATAAACCTGGCGATCAAATGCTCGTTCTCCAGGCAGGCAAATTCAATATCCGAGACTTCAGGATCCGCATTGGTTATTTTACCTTTCCTGGTTTCACGGTACGCCGTTGTCCCGGCGGTGATGCGCATTTGTTGCGTCCATTCGCGCGTAAGACCTCCCGCAAAGATTCCCCGGATAATTACCTTTCCCGCTTCGCTTATATTGTCAACCTGCGGCGCCTTGATATTGAACACAAAACTGTGTTCCTTCGTGCCATCCAATGTCCATTCTGCCTTGTTTTTCTCAAAAGCGAATTTAGTGAATCCTTCAATTTCAACATTGATCGCGCCTTTTATTTGATCATCGCGCAAAACGGCCTTTACCTCCACTTTTACCGGCGCATCCGGCTTTAGATAAAGACATCCGTTTTCAGGCTGCATGGTGATTGTGACCGGATCAAGCACCCGGATCTCCAATCCCATGGATTCGGCAATAGTTCCGTCCGCGCCAAGCGCAGTTGTTTTCAGGCTGTAATAACCGGTCTTTATGTCCACGGCAACGGAAAGCTTCAATTCCGCCGTTTTCGTCTCGCCCGGCTTAAGTTCATAGGCGACCGGCGCGGGACGCTCCTTGCAGAGGCCATCCTCATCCTTCAGGCTCAATTCACCCTTGATTGTCTTGTCCGAGGCGTTCAGGAGCGTCATTTTCACATTGACGTTCGTTGTCCCTTGAATTATTTCCCGGCGTTCCAATTCCATCCCGGCCAGCGGTTTATATCCCGGCGACAGGACAACTGTTGCCCAGTCATCAATCCTGCCGATTGTAAACCGGGCTTTTTTATCATTCCCAGTTTTTACGATTTCCACCGGCAATTCCTCCGGAACAGCCGCGAGCCGGGGGTCGGCCACTTTCATGTTCGGCATAAGGAAACATCTTGCCTTCTCCGGAAAGTTTTCCGGCAACCTGACGAATACCACGGCATTCGTTATCGGCGTATTGAAGTCAGCCGGCCAGGCGCCGCCGTTTTGGGGATATTTTTCCATGTCCCACGCAAAACCTTTCAGGTTCTGGCCCTGTTTGACCACCCGGTTGGCGATGCCAACCCAAATGTCGGAATCGGCCGTAAATGATTTTGCATGGACCAGGGCGGGGGTTTCATGTCCCTTTACAATCACATAGGGCGTCACCTGCTGGGCCGCCAGGAAATCATTCATCCAGGCGGCAATCCGGCGTTGGGGCTGCAGTCCGACGGCCGTCTCAACTTTCAGCAAATCACCCGCGTCACCGCCAAAGGCATTACCGCGCAATGCCGCTTGCGCATCATCATCCTTGCCAATGTTGGCAAAATCCTCAGCCCAGGTCTGTTGGTAAGGAACGCCGACATCCCATCCCAGGAAAAGTATCTTGCCATCTCCCGAAATTGCCGCGGCGGCTTTGTTGGTTCCGTCCGGCATCCGTGCCAGCACCTTGTCATCCGGTTTGACCTCCACCGGCGAGACGTTTTTGGCGTTCAACACGGGAATTTCAACCCCATCGGCCATCACGGCTTTACATGAGACCGGCTTGCCGAAACGGCCTGAAGCCGGGAAAAGATTTGATGAAACAGGTTCATTCCTTTCATTCTTTTCAAACGCCCCCGGCATAAGAATCACTGCGCCTCCGTCCTGGACATATTTATTGACGGCGGCAGCCATTTCATCCGACGCCAGTTTCATCTCGGGCCCGATAATGACGGCTTGGAAACGTTGCAACGGGACGTAATTACGTTCCGACACAACCTCAAAGTCCAGGTTAAGATCAGTAAGAATCTCCAGCATCCCCGCTATACCGTTCCCATTTCCGCCGGCGATGGTAACCTTTTGGTCGCCGACCAAGTATCCGACCTGCGGCGGCCGGCGTTTTGAGGCCAGATAAGTGCCGCCCATATAATGTTCCAGCTGAATAATTGACTTGGCCGGCGTATACTGCGGCTCACGCCGGCGGAACCCATCCTCGCTGTCCGCCGCGCCGCGATAGGCGCCTCCCTTAATACTTCCCGCCGGACAGACATAGGAAAGGCCGACCCGGCTGGAATCAAGGAGACGCATGAAAAGGGCAAAAGAGGGACTGCATCCCGGCGGCATGCACAGGGCGGCGCCGGCCTTGCCGGACCATTGCGCAATATCGCGGATAACCATAATGTTAAATCCAAGAGAATGGCCGGCTCCATGCCGCATTAGAACGTCAATATAGGGCGCCTCATCCCACCATGAAGCCGCAGAGGTCTGATATGGCCAGAAAGACATGGAGTTGATGATAAGATGGTTGGGATCAACTTCCTTGATGGCCTGATAACATACCCGCAACAGATCGGTGTAGGCCCAGCAACGGAACAACTGCCAGTCCGCCCAACGCCGGCCGGTTTGCTCCCCGGGTTTGGGTGGGACAATATCTTCTTTGGTAACATATTTTGTCCCCCAAGCCGTGTTGAGTTTGTCCAGATTACCGTATTGCGTCATCATCCTATCCCGGAAAACACTTACGGAAGCCGCTTCATATCCGCCCCACCCGGGATAAGAAAACTCGTCATTTAAATAATAGCCCAGAAAATATGGTTTGTCCTTGCAATGTGTGCCAAGTTCCTTGAGCGCTTTTACAAGCGCCGTTCGATAACCTTCGTGAGTGAAACTGGGATATGGCCTGTGCACATCGCTTCCATCCGGACCTTTCATTGCCGCTGACGGGTCGGTTTTGGCATATCCCCAGTTACCCCCAAACATTGCGATATTGGGAGAAACCACTGAATAAAGCCCAAATTTGGCCGTCCGTTCAAGTTCCTTGTCAAGTCTTGTAAAATCCTGTTTGTCAACAGGTTTAATGGCAGTTCCCCCGACAAGATGACATGTTCCTCCCATGCGCGCCCAGTAATGAAAATATTCATCATACTGGTCGGCGCCGGTCCAGAGACAATCCATAATGAGCGGGAACGGCTTGCCGTCGGCGTAAATGATGCTGTCTTTTACCTTGAATTCCCGCGCATAAGGCGCTTGATTGTCTTGGGCGTTTGCATTGAATACCGCCCACATGCTTGTGATCATTCCGACCATCAATATCAGTTTCAATCTTCTCATTTTATTTTTCCTCATGTTATTTTATTGTCCTCCGTAAATCAAACGCATGACTTAAATTGACTTTATCTGGCATTGTGTTCCAGCGCCTTATCTATGAACTTGTAAGCGGCTTCGCGGTCAGCCGGCGGAAATCCATGTCCGCCTTCAGGATATATGGCCATGACCCGGTCCTCGGCCCCGAACAGTTTATAGACCGGCGCCGCGGCCGCGATGCATTTTTTGACACTCTCCACCTTAAAATTGCTATCCCCGATCGGAGCCTGCACAAAAAGATAACGCGGGGCCAAGGCGCCTAAAACTTCCGGGAAATCAAAAGGCATTTTCTTCGGATCCAGCCCGTACATGCTTAAGGCCAGCGGCATATAACAGGGCTGTGTCCAACCTCTCAGCGCCCCCGGTTTGCCGCCCATATAATCAAAGATTGAATCAAATCCGACACTCGTCACCGCCACCTTGAGCCTCTGGTCAAATGCGGCGGCATACAACGAATTGTGCCCGCCCAAGGAATTGCCTATGCACCCGATGCGTTCCCCGTCAACTTCCGGAAGCGATTGTAACAAATCCACGGCGCGCATATGGTCCCAGATGCCCTTCATTGTTCCGCTTACGTAGCCCATCTCGTAAGGATTTCGGTCTTTTTCCCCCATATAGACATAATCAGGAGCAATCGTCACATAGCCCCGCTCGGCCAATTCAAGTGCGAATCGCGGATAATCTTCACCCAATCCTGCTATCCGGCCCCTTGCCCCGCTTGATCCGTGCAGGCACAACATGGCGGGCGCCTTCCCCTTCAGTCCGTTGGGAATAATCAGATAAGCGATAACGCGATGGCCTTCCTCGGAGCCATAGGTGATTTTCTTCCGGGTCACCTTGGGCAGCGTCTCGCTATTAATCACCTGGATGTCCAGCGGCACTTTTTTATCAGCAGTCGGCAACGGCCCCATAATGAGCTGCATATTGGCCAGGATGTGTTCCCGCCGCTTCTGCCATTCGGTAACGTTCGTCACCGGGTGTTTTTGTCCGGCGGAATCAATGTACATCAGCAGATTCAGCTTATCCTCGTAAAACGGCGTCTTCAACAACGCCGTATGCGCTGGATTTTTGAAAATAGCAGCGAACTGCGCGGCCCGTTCATCCTTGATTTGCGCGTCAATCCGGGACAATTCCGCGGCCGCCAACGTCTTTTCTTTGTCCGTATTCGCGGGGCATAATATCAATCCATTTATCCGCCAGCCATAACTCAGTTGGCCATCACGCGCCGGCCAGGGAGCATAACCTTTTGTATCCGTCATAATGATGTTCGCCTGTCCGTCGTTTACGGTCACATCAAAGTCAACCCAGCCGCACTGACCAAGGCCCAACGAAACTTGCTCGGCAACCGGCGCGCCTTCCGCATGGATGGAAAATGGCCGGTCGCCCCCGTCGCCCGACAGGGAAACATCCCCGGAATACAGGCGCGCGCGATAGATGCCTTTCGGCAAATCCACCGCGAATTCCTGTTCCACTTGCGCTTGAGCATTGCTGAACGCACAGCAAAAATCACAATACAGGGAACCGATTGCCATGATGCTTCGCCCGCGATCAGCTGATTTCAGTCCGGGCACGTTTTGACCGCCGGCGCCATAATCGCTCTCGGGAACGGGCGCGCCCTTTTTCCGCGGAATCCAGCCGAAACCCCGCGCCCGGGTATACACCGTTTTTTCCGTGACTTGCACGAATCCCGGAAACACCGGTGAATTCTCGACGCCGAAATCAAATGCCCGGCATTCTTTCGCAGGCCCAGATGTTTCGTTGGTTTCCACCGCGCGGACGGACGGGAATATCTGCAACAAGATAATAATGGAAAACACTACGAAGGATTTCATTGACATGTGGATGCTCCTTGTTTTTTTTTACGATTGCCGCATGGTTCATTTCCGTATTTCTTTCGCGTTGGCGTCCCTCGAAAATCAAAAGCATGACCTAAGCTGACGAAGTTACCGGACATTATTTTTAAGTGCCTTGTCGATAAACTTGTAGGCTGCTTCTCGCGCATCCGGAGGAAAAGCATGTCCACCCTCGGGATAGATGGGCACGATTTGGTCTTCGGCCCCGAACAGCTTGTAAACAGGCTTTACGATCTCGACACATTTCTTGATCACATCCACCTCAAAGTTGGAGTCATTTATAGGTGCATGAATAAAGAGGGCGCGCGGCGCCAGGGCACCCAAAATTTCCGGATAATCAAACGGCAATTTCCTTGGGTCTGCCCCGTACATGCTTATGATCAGCGGCATATAACAGAATTGCGCCGCTCCTTTCACGCCGCGTTTTTTGCGAAGAATCCAGGAATCAAAACCAACGCTTGTCACAATCACCTTAAGTCTCTGGTCAAAGGCGGCGACATACAACGAATTGTGCCCGCCCAACGATTTGCCGATACACCCGATGCGTTCCCCGTCAACTTCCGGAAGCGATTGCAGTAAATCCACGGCGCGCATATGGTCCCAGATGCCCTTCATCGTTCCGCTTACGTAACCCATCTCGTAAGGGTTTCTGTCCTTTTCCCCCATATAGACATAATCCGGCGAAATAGTCACATAGCCCCGCTCGCCCAGTTCAAGAGCGTATCGCGCATAATCTTCACCCAATCCGGCGATCCTTCCTCTTGCTCCGGCTGATCCGTGCAGGCACAACATGGCGGGCGCCTTCCCCTTCAGTCCGTTGGGAATAATCAGATAAGCGATGACGCGATGGCCTTCCTCGGAGCCATAGGTGATTTTCTTCCGGGTCACCTTGGGCAGCGTCTCGCTATTAATCACCTGGATGTCCAGCGGTACTTTTTTATCAGCAGTCGGCAACGGCCCCATAATGAGCTGCATATTGGCCAGGATGTGTTCCCGCCGCTTCTGCCATTCGGTAACGTTCGTCACCGGGTGTTTTTGTCCGGCGGAATCAATGTACATCAGCAGATTCAGCTTATCCTCGTAAAACGGCGTCTTCAACAACGCCGTATGCGCTGGATTTTTGAAAATAGCAGCGAACTGCGCGGCCCGTTCATCCTTGATTTGCGCGTCAATCCGGGACAATTCCGCGGCCGCCAACGTCTTTTCTTTGTCCGTATTCGCGGGGCATAATATCAATCCATTTATCCGCCAGCCATAACTCAGTTGGCCATCACGCGCCGGCCAGGGAGCATAACCTTTTGTATCCGTCATAATGATGTTCGCCTGTCCGTCGTTTACGGTCACATCAAAGTCAACCCAGCCGCACTGACCAAGGCCCAACGAAACTTGCTCGGCAACCGGCGCGCCTTCCGCATGGATGGAAAATGGCCGGTCGCCCCCGTCGCCCGATAGAGAAACATCCCCGGAATACAGGCGCGCGCGATAGATGCCTTTCGGCAAATCCACCGCAAATTCCTGTTCCACTTGCGATTGAGCATTGCTGAACGCACAGCAAAAATCACAATACAGGGAATCGGTTGCCGGGATGCTTCGCCCGCGATCAGCTGATTTCAGTCCGGGCACGTTTTGACCGCCGGCGTCATAATCGCTCTCGGGAACGGGCACGCCCTTTTTCCGCGGAATCCAGCCGAAACCGCGCGCCGGGGTATACACCGTTTTTTCCGTGACTTGCACGAATCCCGGAAACACCGGTGAATTCTCGGCGCCGAAATCAAATACCCGGCAATCTTTCGCAGACCCAGATATTTCATTGGTTTCCATCGCGTGGAGCGGGGAAAAGAACTGCAACAACATAATAAAGAAAAATACGACGAAATATTTTGCAGTCATGCAGATGATCCTTGTTTTTTTGCCGCACGGTTCATTTCCGCATTTCTGTCACATGGGTGAGCCGCGCAAATGACACCAATGGGCTTGATTACAGAACTATGACAGACCAACCTGAAAAGCCAAGTTTTATGACCTGACGTTTTTTACGATTGACCTGACATTTTTTACGATTTTTATGCAGGCAATCAATGCGTCCGCCGCACATCTTCTGCGAGGACAAAATCAACCTGCCGCTTGTCAAAATCAACCCGCACCGGTCGCACTTTCACGCGAGTGCCGACACCGTATTTCTTCTTATGCGCCCGCAATTCCTCGCGCTGGGCGTCAAAGCGTACAAACTCCTTTGAAATCGTGGAGATGTGCACCAAGCCCTGGACTTGCAAACGGGTCAGCTCAACAAACATGCCGAAATTTTTCACGCAGACCACGAGCGCATCGTGAATATCAGACTCGCCGCGATGATGCGGAGAAGCGGACTTGCCGCGCGCAACCTGCTGTTCCAGGAAACGGTATTTCTTTATTTCAATCAGCGCCGTTTCCGCCGCGTCGGCAATCTGTTCCGTCCGCGAGCAACTCATCCCGAGCGCCGACAATTCCCCGGACTTATACGGATTGGCGCGTCCCGCAAGCATGGCCGCCAGGACACGATGGACAACCAAATCCGGATAGCGGCGGATCGGCGAGGTGAAATGGGCATAATATTTCTTCGCCAACCCGTAATGTCCCAGGGGCTCGGGTGAATAAACGGCGCGTTTCATGCTCTTCAGCACCGCAAGTTTGGCGTCATACTCAAACGGGTGGCCGACGATTATTTCCAGGAAGGCCGCCATGTTTTTTCGCTTCGAAAGATCGCCGGGATGGAAACCGAGCTCGCCGAGTTGAATCGCAAGCGCTTCTATTTTTTCCGGGGCGGGCGGCTCATGAATTCTCCTGACAATACCATAGCCCCGTTCGCTCAACGCGCGGTCAACCGCCTCATTGGCCGCGATCATGCATTCTTCAATCAACTGGTGGGAAACATCGCCGATCGTCTGACGGATATCTTCAATCAATCCGTTCTTGCCCATGAAAATTTCGTATTCCGGCATGTCCAGGTTAAGCGCAAACTGCGCAAAGCGCCGCCGCCGCAACTGGCGGGCAAGCGCATGACATTGGTGCAGAAGGCGGACGGCTTCCGGACATATTGATTTTGGATTTTCGATTTGCGATTTTGGATTGCCGACCTCCGATCTCTGACCTCTGACCTCTGACTTCTGACCTCCGGATGACTGCAGGACATCCAAAGCCTGTTCATAAGTCAGACGCAGGCGCGACCTGATTACGCTCCGGCAAAAATCGGCGCTTAACGGCAATCCTTCGGCGTCAAAAGTCATCAGGACCGAAAAAGTAAATTTATCCTCGTCCGGCCTGAGACTGCAAAGGCCGTTGGATATCGCCTCCGGCAGCATCGGCAAAACCAAGTCCGGGAAATAAACGCTGTTGCCCCGCGCGCAAGCTTCGCGGTCCAAGGCGCTGTTTGGCCGGACAAAATGAGAAACATCGGCAATATGCACCCCCAATATCCGGTTGCCGTTCCGGTCCGTTTCAAGCGAGATGGCATCGTCATAATCCCGCGCCGTGACCGGATCAATGGTAAGAATATATTTCCCGCGAAAATCATCCCGCTCGCCGGGCTGGTTCAGCAATTCAGCGCTCCGGTCCGCTTCACGCAGGACCTCCTGGTCAAAATGGTCCGGGAGGGCATATTGCCGGATAATAACGGCGGTATCATGGGAAGGATTGTTTTCCGGCCCGATAACCTCAATTATTTCGGCCTCCGGATTTACGTGCCGGTTGGCCCAACACGTAAATTGAATCACCACGCGGTCATTGACCCGCGCATTCTTGGGCCCGGGAACATAAAAATCACGCGCATATACCGGGTCAATCGGAACGACGTAAAAGAATTTGCCGGTCGCCCGCAAAGTGCCGACGATTGCCCCGCGCGACCGTTCCAATATCTGGATTACTTTCCCGGCGCGGCACAGCCCCCATTTGATTTTAGCGCCATCCTTGATCAACCGCACCACCACCAAATCGCGCGGCAAGGCCGTGCTCAAATCGTCCCGTGAAATAAAAACTTCCGCGTCGCCGTCCTTCGGCATAACGACCCCGTCGCCGGAACGGCGCACATCCAGCACGCCGGTAACCAAGTCGGCGGGCGAACCCAGCCCATACTGGTTCTTATGAACGCAAACAATCAAGCCTTCCTTGACCATGGCGTTCAAAAGCTTGCCCAGACTTTTACGCCCCCCGCCGCGAACCGATAACTTCTCCGCAATCAGCCGCTCAGTGAGCGGCTGGTCCTTCCGCTCCGAGAGAAGGTTAACGATCCCGTTTTTAAACTCTTCCGTAAACAATTTTGTTTTTCTCATAATTTAATATCCTATCGTGAATGAATCAAACTCCCCCTGCGCCGGCTCATAATTTTCTTCGCACGAACTGACCGAAGCCAGGGGCGGACCGCGCCGGCACCAGTCAATTAAACGGTTAACGGCCTCTTGCCCGCCTTCGGCGACCACTTCAACGCTGCCATCATCATTGTTTCGAACAAACCCTTTTACACCGCAATTTTCCGCCTGTTCACGGCAATAATGGCGGAAACAGACGCCCTGCACCCGTCCGGAAATTTTCAAATGGATCCTGGTTATCATGAAATTTACGCGTTCAGGATAACGCCGAAATTGGCCTGCCCGAGCTCGGCCAGGGAAACTGGAAATTCGAAATTGAGGATACGAATTAAACATCTGCACCAATTTCTAATTTCCAATTTCGAATCGGACCTCCTGCATTTTTCGCACCGAATTGCACATAAATATCCTCCGGCATTGGCGCAGCATCCCGGTTTCGATCACTTGCTCCTTAATCTCCCCCTTGGCCAACAGCCAGGCACGATATGTTCCCGGCAACAGGCCGCATTTGACCGGCGGGGTCAGCATTTCTCCATCCATTTCAACGACGATATTGGCCGTGCAAAATTCAGTCACTTTCCCCTTTTCATTCCACAAAATAACTTCATCATATCCCGGCCGCAAGGCTTTTGCATTCTCATAGACCAGGCGGTTGGTTGTCTTATGATACAAAAAAACGTCATCAGATGCAACCGGATGCTTGGCCGGACAAACCAGCGTTCCGGTCTTGTCCGGATTTTGCCCCTTTGGCGCCGGACAAGGCTTGGCCTCACAAATAACCTTGCCTTCCCGGTTCAACAGCAGGCGGACACGGTGCGGCCCGGAAGGCAGGCCGGAGACAAAAGCGGAAATCTGCCGGCGCGCATATTTTTCATCAAACTTAAAATCAAAATAATCCGCCGAGGATTTCATCCGGGCCAGATGCAAATCCAGCAGGAAGACACCTTCTGCCGGCGTCCAGAGAAAAGTTTCCAGGAGGGAAAAATCAACCGGCGGCACGCAAACGACCTTTGCCTTGACCGCGCATTCGTCATATTCCGCCGCATCCACCGAGTCCCAGACAATCCCGCCCCCCACCCCGTATTCGGCCTCGTTGCGGAGATGGTCAACGAGCAGCGTCCGGATGGCGACATTAAACTGCGCCCGTTTTCCCGGGGCCAGGAACCCGATGGCGCCGGTGTAAATCCGGCGCGGGCTCTTTTCCAGTTCGGCGATGATCTGGGTCGTGCGCACCTTTGGCGCGCCCGTGATTGAAGCCGGCGGAAAAATGGCCTGCAATATTTTCACCAACGGCGCGGAGGTCCTGGCCCGGACGGTTGACGTCATTTGCCACACGGTGGCGAACTTTTCCACGTCATAGCGGGAAGGAACGGCCACTGTGCCGGGCGCGGCAATCCGGCCGATATCGTTGCGCACCATGTCAACAATCATGATATTTTCAGCGCGATTTTTTTCCGAGGAATACAACTCCCGTGACTTGGCCAGGTCATCCTCGCGGCGAAGTCCCCGGGGCATTGTTCCCTTCATTGGCTTGGACGTTATGACGCCGCCGGCCAGACTGAAGAATAATTCCGGCGAAAAAGAACAGATTGCATAACGGCCGGTCTCAACAAACGCCGCGTAAGGAACGTTGCCGGCGCCGGCAACCTGGAGAAAATAAGGCAACGCATCGCCGGCAAACGGCGCATGGAGACGATAGGAATAATTGACCTGATAGGTTGCGCCCTGGAGAATGTATTTCTTTACGGTTTGAATCGCCCGCTTGTATTCTTCCTGCGTTACCGAGCTTTTCCATTCCGGCAGCCATCCCGGGCAGGATTTCACGTCCGGAACGGCAAACGGTTCCGCTTCCCGGAACAAGCCGAACCAGAGCAAGGGAAAATCGCCGCCGCGCCGGAAAGAAAATGCCGGATCAAACGCCGCGCCGGCCTCATAGGCAAGGAATCCCGCGGCGTATATTTTTTTTGCTTCCACCTCTTTTTCAATATGGCCCAGGATAGAAACGACTTCCTTTGGATCGGCGGTATGAAAAACTTCAATTGGATTTCGAAAACGCAGCCATTTTCCTTCCTCCGCCCAGCGCATGATGATCTTTATGCCGGCATATGAATCATTCACCATGTGGTTCTCTTTCGTAAAAGCCCCAACAAAACCCCGAAAAAAATCGGCAGGGAAAACGCGGCGCAGGCAATGGCAAAGATATCGCCATGCCGCGTATAGAAAGTGAGCGGCATTTTCCCAGGCGAAAAAGATGCTGCGGCCAGCAGGAATTCGGGGTCGCCACAGCTCCCCTGGAGCGGCAAAAGCGTGGAACGAACGATGCCAAACCGGTCAATCAAACAGGTTGTTCCGGTATTGGTGGAGCGCAGGCAGGCGACGCGGTTTTCAACGCAACGGAAAATACAATGGGTCATGTGCTGGCGGGAAGCCCATGAGGGATCAAACCAGGCGTCGTTGGTCTGGTTGATCAACAACCGGGCGCCGGCCTTGACACATTCCCGCGCAAGATAAGGCAGGGTGTCCTCAAAACAAATCAGGACTGAAAATTTTTTATTGCCGCCGTCAAACCGGAAAACCACATTTTCCGTGCCGGGCGTAATATCCTCTACGCCGGCGATTGAACGCAAAAACGGCAAATAATCCCCGAAGGGAACGTATTCGCCGAAAAATACCAGATGGCGCTTGGCATAAGCCTGCGGCCCACCCTGTCCGGGGAAAAAAAGAAGGGAACTGTTGAAATAATTTGTCTTTCCCGGCAGTTTTTCAATATCCATGGAACCGACCAGGATCGGCACGCCGTGGCGCAGGGAATCATTGAGCAGAGTTCGGCTTGGACCGCTGAAACGCACATAATCAGGCAGGGCGGTTTCCGGCCAGACAATTAAATCCAACGGCGCCGCGCGGCAGGCTTCTTCGGTGGCTTCCTTCAACCGGCGGCAAATGTCATCGGCCCATTCTTCCGACCATTTCAACTGCTGGGGCACATTACACTGGATCGCCGCCGTCCGGATTGTCTCCAGTTTTTCCGAAGATCGAACCATCCGCCATTTTCCGTATTCCAGAGTCAGAAATAAAATCAATAAGAACGCGGCGAGCCCGATTGCCGGCTTGAGAACTCCTTTCCGACGATGATAAATCAACAGAGCAAAGACGGTGTTCCCCATGATCAGCAAATAAGAAACGAGATAGACCCCGCCCAGGTCGGCGCATTGAATGAGGCGGGCGCAAGAATACTGGCTGACTCCAAGCAAATTCCAGGGAAAGCCGGTCAGGAAATGCGACCGGGCATATTCAATTCCAACCCATATCGCCGGAATGCCGAGGATGAAAATCAGATCGTTCCATTGAAATATATGACAATTTTGCGGAGAAAAGCGAGGCTGCCGGCCATGAGGTTTGCCCTCCATACAGTCCGGCCCGGCCTTATGGAAATTCCCTATCCACCATGAGACAACCGCCGCAAAGCCGGCAACGTAAACGGCACAATACAAGCTGATAAACATCCAGCCGATGTACGAAACATGCGTGAGCCAAAAAATGCTTGCCAGCCAAAAGACGGCGCCGGATAACAGCCCGTATAAAAACGATTCCCCGGGTTTACAGGAAAAGCACAGATAAATCAAGGGAACGAGTGCAATCCAGGCAAAGACATGATATTCAAACGGGGGGAATGAACAGAAAAGCATTATTCCGGTCAACAGCGCGGCGGCTGATTTTTGCATTTATCTCACCCACTCGTTCCTGAAGTTTTTTACCGCAGAGGCGCAGAGTTCGCAGAGGTAAAACGAATTCAATTGTTTGTTTTTTTCTGATTTTTTTAAAGTCAGAAAACTCTCTTCTGTCTCTGCGTCCTCTGTGCCTCTAGCAAAGCGGGCGGTGCAATTCCATTCTTTCCTAGGTTCCACAGCACTTCTTGAATTTCTTTCCGCTCCCGCAGGGGCACGGATCATTCCGGCCCACCTTGGCGGCTTCGCGTTTCACGGGTTCCGATGTATTGGCCGCGCGCCCGGCCGCAGAACCGCCCCGCGCCGTTAACGCGCCCAACGCACCCGGCCCGCTGCCGAGGGCCGAGACTTCCTGGTGGACAAGTTTATGCGGGATTGAAACAACCAGCTTCTGATAGGCCGGAAGGGACGTTGTGGCGCGGAACATTCGCATCACGATATCGCTCTTTATTTCTTCCATCAGCGTCGAAAACATGTTAAACGCTTCACGCTTGAATTCCACCAGGGGATCCTGCTGGCCGTAGGCGCGCAGGCCGACCGACTGGCGCAGACCGTCTATGGCGCGCAGGTAATCCTGCCAATGACTGTCAATGGAATGCAAAACAATATAACGCTCAAGCTCAGGCAGACTTTTCGGGTCTTCTATCTCAACCTTGAGATCATAGGCGCGCTTAACGCGGTCATAAAGCAGGTCAAACGCTTTTTTCGCTGAAATATCTTTCAGGTTAAGCTCGTCATTCCGGATGCCGACCGGGAACGTGGTATTGGCCCAACTGACAAAATCATTCAGCATGTCTTCTTCATATTCGTCAAACGCTTCTTCGGCGTGGATTTCTATAACTTCGGCCACAATATCAAACAGGTGCTCGCGGACATTTTCAGACTTCACCACCGCGCCGCGGAAGGCATAAATTATCTCGCGCTGTTTGTTCATCACGTCGTCGTATTCAAGCGTCCGCCGACGAATGGAATAATTATGCTGTTCCACTCTCCGCTGGGCGGTTTCAATTGAGCGGTTGAGCCAGGGATGCTCAAGCTGCTGGCCTTCCTCAATCCCCATCCTGCTCATGATGTTGGCAATCCGTTCCGAGCCGAAAAGGCGCATCAGGTCGTCTTCAAGCGAAACATAAAAACGCGACGAGCCCGGATCGCCCTGGCGCGCGCATCGTCCGCGCAATTGACGGTCAATCCGGCGCGCCTCATGGCGTTCCGAAGCGATGACGTGCAGTCCACATGGTTTTTCGCGCAATACATCGCCGAGTTTTTTGCCGTCGTATTTGCTCTCCAGCCCCAATTTTGACTCAATAATGTCCTTCGTCAAAAAAACAACCCCCGCGCCCAGCTTGATGTCCGTGCCCCGCCCGGCCATGTTGGTGGCAATGGTCACGGCGCCGGGATAACCGGCGCGCATCACGATATCGGCCTCGCGCTCGTGATTTTTGGCGTTGAGGACGTTATGCACAATCCCCTCGTGCTTGAGCATGCGGCTCAAAAGCTCGGAGGTTTCAACCGAGATTGTTCCCAGCAGAACCGGCTGGCCGCGCTGATGGCAGTCGGCGACTTCGTCAATAATCGCCTTGAATTTTTCGCGGCGCGTGCGATAGACAAGGTCATTTGCGTCAACCCGCCGCACCGGCCGGTTGGTGGGAATGACGATCACGTCCAGCTTGTAGATGTCGCGGAATTCGTTGGCTTCCGTCACCGCCGTGCCGGTCATGCCGGACAATTTTTTATACATGCGGAAATAATTCTGGATGGTGATGGTCGCCAAAGTCTGCGTTTCGCGTTCAATGGCTACGTCTTCCTTGGCCTCAACCGCCTGATGGAGCCCGTCGCTCCAGCGCCGGCCCGGCAGGATGCGCCCGGTGAATTCGTCCACGATCAACACCTGATTATCCTGCACCACGTATTCAACGTCCTTTTCATAGAGACAGTAAGCGCGGATCAACTGGTCAACATTGTGAATCCGCTCGCTCTTGACGGCGAAAGCGTTCTGGACGTTCTGGCGTTTTTCCATCACCTGCTGGCTGGTGAGCGATTTATCCGCGTCAATTTCGCTTAATTGGGCGATAATATCCGGTAAAAGATAGGCATCCGGATCGGCCGGATTCAGGGTGGCACACCCCTTTTCGGTAAGGGTGGCGTCATGCCCGCGCTCGTCAATCGTGAAATAAAGCTCTTCGCGCAGGGCGCGCGCCTGTTCCTTGCGCATATCCGTCAGAAAAGCGCTTTCAACCTGTTCAAGCAGTTTACGCACATGGCCGTCTTCAAGCATATGGTGCAACTGCTTGTTCTTCGGCATGCCGTGCCGGACCTGATATAGACGGAGTTGCGCTTTTTCGTTTTCACTTTTTTCCAAAGCTTCGCGCGCTTCCTGCATCAGGACATTGCAGAGATCGCGCTGTTTGCGCACAAGCCGGTCCACGAGCGGCTTAAGCTCATGGTATTGGTGGCTGGAGACCGGCGCGGGGCCGGAAATAATCAGGGGCGTCCGCGCCTCGTCAATGAGAATGCTGTCAATTTCGTCCACAATGGCAAAGGAATGCCCGCGTTGGACGATATCGGCGGCGTTGTAGGCCATGCCGTTATCACGGAGGTAATCAAAGCCGAACTCGCTGTTTGTGCCGTAGGTAATATCACAGGCATATTGAGCGCGCCGCTCTTCGCTGTTCATCTGGTTCTGGATACAGCCGACGGTCAGGCCGAGATACTGATAGACTGTTCCCATCCACTGTGAATCGCGCTTTGCCAGATAATCATTGACCGTGACCAGATGGACGTTCTCGCCCTTGAGCGCGTTCAGGTAAAGGGGCAAGGTCGCCACGAGGGTTTTTCCTTCGCCGGTCGCCATTTCGGCTATTTTCCCCTGGGACAGGACAATGCCGCCCACAAGCTGCACGTCAAACGGCACCATATCCCACGTCAACTCATGCTCGCAAACCATTATCTTTGTCCCAACCAGCCGGCGGCAGGCGTTCTTTACGACGGCAAACGCTTCGCACAGGATGCTGTCAAGCGCGGCGCCCGATGCAACCCGCGCCTTGAGCTCGGCGGTTTTACCCCGCAATTCATCGTCGGACAGTTTCTGATATTCACATTCAAGGGCGTTGATCCGCTCAACGAGCGGAATAAGCTTCTTTAAATCCCGTTCGTGTTTATTCCCTAAAATTTTATTGATAATCCAGCGCATGGTGATAATGTATCAATGAAACTTAATTTTGTCAAAAGAAGGTTATGGACATAAATCTCCAAAATACCGTTCTCATGGAACAGCCGACAACGGTCCAGCTGCCGTTGAATGTTCCCCCGCCGGCCAATGGGAAAAAACCGGCCGACACGGAATTTGAGGAACTGATCGGCAATTACCGCCAGTTGATCCGCAAGCGGACCCTTCCCTATCCGGTGGCGTATCGTTTCATAAAAGAGATGGGGCATGGCCGGCAGGGAGTCGTGTTTCTGGCCGAGCGCCAGGGCGCGCGGGGTTGCTTGACGCATCACGCCATCAAACTTTTTGATCCCGGCATTTATTCAAGCGCGCCGGTCTACTGGACCGATATGGGCCGCATTGCCCAGCAGATTTCAACCTTGCAGCCGATCAACAACCTCAACCTTGTTTCCTGCGATTTTTACGAGGAATGCAACGGCGTCGGCTACGTGCACATGGAGGCCATTGACGGCGTTGACATTCAATTCCTGATAGACGGCCAGCATGCGCAAATTGCCCGCTCCCGGAGCACGGATGAGGAATGGGACCACTTTATGCGGATTTTCTTCCGGGTTGAGAACAACCGGGTCAGTCTTAATCCCGGCTTTGCCCTGTATTTAATGCGCAATGTGCTCCGCGGCTTGACCGTCCTGCATGATCATGGCTTTATTCATGGCGACATCAAGCCGACCAACATCATGCTTGACGTCCAGGGCCGGGTGAAACTGGTTGATTTCGGGCGGGCGGTCCGGATCGGCGAAAAGGTCAACATCCTGCTCGGCAGTCCGCTTTTCATGGCGCCCGAAGTTCACCGGCGCGAACCCGGTTGTCTGCAGGCCGACCTGTTCAGCGCCGGCCTGGTCGGATTGGAAATGCTGGTCGGCAACCAGATTACCGCCATGATGGACTATAATGAAAACGAACTGATTGATTTTAAAACCACGCTCGCTTCCCGGATTGAAGACTGGCTCCCGCCGGATGTCTTGAACAATGTTGAGCTCACGAATGTTTTCCGGCGTCTGCTTGAACCGGATTTGGCAAACCGCTTTCCCACCGCCAAGGAGGCCGAATCGGGCGACATGAGCTTTGCCTCGGCCCGCCTCTGGCTCCGGGATTATGAGCGCGAAACGGAATACGAGCGGGAACTTGAAAATTACTTGCGCAAGCTTGTTGACGATGAAACCGGCACGCTCAACCCGCATTTCGGCGCCGACAACTTGACGGCCATCATCATCACTTGAAATGGCGCATTCCATTCTTGCCAGCCGTCTTTTTTTCACGGAATCAGGCAAAGACTCACGTCATCAAGCCGCCAGACGCCCGTCTCGTGACAGTAGAAAGTCAAATATCCTTTGACCGCTTCATCCGGAGCAACGAACTTTTTTTCTATCACCACCCAGGCGTCGGCAGGTTCGCGATGTTTTCCGGAACTACCACAGATATACTTGTTTATGGATACAGGCAGCTTTCCCTGGGCGTCCGAGAAAAAGATTATCCTGTATGACATGTCGCATTTATCATAAGAAAGATATTCGCCGCGATAAACAAACCGGATGATATAACTTCTGCCCCCTTTGATTACAAACGGAGGGGTTGAATTTATTGTAGTCGTTACATCTCGGCTTCTGTTGGTCAACTTGAGACAGGCATCGCCTTTATAAGGCTTGCCTTTTTCCATCTCCCATTCCACGTCGCCATCCTCGCCAAAGGAAATCTCCCCTTTCCCCGCGCGAGAACTCGCCAGCACCCAGACCGTTTGTCCTTCAGTACATATAGCGCTGGCTCCTTTTTTTGCGCATTTCTCAAAAGAACCGGCCGGGAGAAGATCTTTCTCTTTTACAGACTGTTCCTCCGCCTTCAGTCCCGAACCATGAGAGAAGAGCAGGAAAGCTGTTAAAAATATTCCTGAAAATGAAAAATGTTTTTTCATTTATTTAAACATGGCGAACGTTTTCCGCTTCACTTTACCGCAAACTTTTCCACTGCTTCCTTTCCGCTCGTCACATCCCTTATGTGAATTTTCCATTTTCCTTTTGCCTCATTTAATGCCAGGGGAATCTCGCCTTCAAACAGTCCATCCTTGACAAGATGATTCCGTGTGTACGGTTCATTAAGTTTCATTTCCGGATCATAGACCTCCAATCTTACAACATGTTCGCCGGCTTTATCGGCGGAGGTCTTCACCTCAATCTTGTACATGACAACATCCCCCTGATTGAATGTATGATTATCCAGCGTCAGGATTGCTTCCTCCACCTTGTAAGGCAATAAACCGTAAAGTTTGGCCACCCCGGGAATTATCTTTGTCTTTATCTTGTCGGTCAAGCCATGGCAGTTGCCATCTCTGATATCATAGACATGGACCTTATCGGGAAGCATTATGATTGCCGGTGTCCCGCAGGCCTCCGCATCGTTGATCTTAGCTTTTTCAATATTCAGGCCTTTGGCCATGACAGGATCCTGCATTATTCCCATATAGCGGTTTTCTTTATTCCCGAAAAAGACAACCTCGCAGGGAATATCTTTCCCGTTTTCATCCCTGATGCTTATCTTGCTTTCCACCCCCGCCATTTTTTGCACTATATCCTTGAAAAGGCTCCGGTCTTCATCCTTTCTCCCGCCAAGCATATAATATTCAAATGGAAAATTCAGATACACGCTTTTCCCTTTCCCGCAAGCGTTTATAATCACCGCCGGATACTTCCCGATACTGCCGGTTGCTTTTGAAGAAGACAAAGGAACAATCTTGTCAAAGCCGCCCGCCTGGACCGAGTGGTTTTCAAACTTCAGGCTTGAGAGCCTGCTGGTAAGTTTTGTTTCTTCCCTCCGGATCCCGAAAAGGTCATCCAGGAGCCCGGCCTTCTGCTGCTTGCAGTGTCCATCCATGACGGCCGTCTGAACATCACCTATGACCACGCCCCCCTTTGCAACAAACACCCTGATCTGTTCCGCCTCTTTTTCCGACACCGCCCTGGAAAGGGGCAGGATGAGAGTCTTGTAACCTTTTTTGACCAGTTCGCCTTCTTCTATCTGTTCATAGGCAACAAAATTATATTGCAGGTGGATGTCCTCAAGCAACTTCAGAAGGCTATGGAGATTGGAGGCGTATTCCGTCTCCGTGTCATAGCCCTGAATCGTTTTCAAGATACAGGCGGCTTGAATACTGGATTGGGAATAATGAACGGCGATGCCGTCATTCAGTCTCTCACAGTTCATCATCAATTTGCCGACCCCTTTTCTTAAATCATTCTTTATGTATTTCTCCACCGCATCGCCAAACTCGGTGCGGGTAAAGTCGGGGTTCAGGAAATAAGGACTGTGCCAGAGCGAGGCCCCCTTATTCCCGTGAAAGAGGCCATACCACAAACTGTATTGGAACTCGAATTCGCCGGCCCGGTACCCCCGCCAGGGCGCAATAAATATGCCGGGAGAGAATGAGCGCTGCATTTCCCCTTGATCGCCGGTACCCTCGTATGATTGCAGATAGGTGCAGGCCGTCATCAATTTCCACCAATCATACCCTCCGTACGCGCTTGGCCGCTGGGTGCCGCTTATACCCGCCGGAGTGCGCGGATCAAGTTCAGCAACAGCTTCCTTGCAAAGATTCAGCACACCTGCAAACACGCTGTCCATAAAGCTTCTATGGTCCGCCCAGGGGGAGAAGTTGCCGTTAGCCCGGCCCAATACTTCCTTGGTCGTCATCGGCCTGACTTCCTCCCAGTTTTTAAAGGCCGTATCCCACTCTTCATTCAAATCTTCCAGACGGTTGTATTTTTTCTTCAACCATTCTCTAAAGCCGGCCAGACAATACTCGGAAAAACAGATATCTACCGGGGTTATATAGGAAGTTAAAGACATCTCATCGCCGAAATTGTAAGCAAACGGAGAATATCTTTTCACCTCTTTAACTTTATCCTGTACTCCCGCCTTTATTTGTTCCCTGTTCTTTGGCTCGCTGAGGCAGCCTGGCCTGATCAGTGTCTTCTTTGTTCCCTCGAGTTGATCCGCCCAAAGGTGAAAACGGTGAATGCTTTGCGGCACTATTCGCAAGTTGCACTCCAAGGCTAATCCCCCCAGGTGAGACGACCTCCAAATGGCGCCCAATGAAGTAACGCCCAAATCTTTTAATCTTCGATAATGTTCGAGGGTAACATAGCCGGGAAACGCGGCGACAGAATCCGGCGGAAACATCATGCATTCATAGTCATCCCACTCTTTATGCGGAATGATGAACTTTTCCCTTGCCACTTGAACGGTCTTGTCGCCTATCTTCAGCTCGCAACGGACATGGTTCAGGATGGAGAAAGAATTATCCAAGGCAAAATCGGTTTCAACCTCATTGGTGGATGAAGGCGCCAAGGCAAGCGCTTTTTCCTCCTTCTTCACCACTCGTTGAAAATTATCCACCCATGACAAAAGCAGCGAGATGTTTTCATCTTTCCTGCCGCTGTTAATTATTTTGACCTTGGCCTTGATCTTATCCCCCACCTCGTAAATTTCCTTGTCCAGAATAATCCGGGCGATGCTTGTCTCCGATTCCACATTGAACGCCTTACTGCCCCATGTAATAACTTTGCCCTCCTTATCCTTGAGGATGAAATTGGCAAAGTGGGCGCCGGTCTTCAGAAAAGGCGTCTCAAAAGAAAGACTATTTGTCCCGGTTTTCAGGCTCAGTTCCCTGGCAAGGATATTTTCTTCTCCGCCTTTGTTGTCCATAACGCTGAGTTGTGCGGTAATTTCCCTTTCTTTCCCCCCGTTATCCAATTCCAATACCGTCCGGGTTGAAGAGGAAGCCATGGATTTAATAAGGACTGACGGCTCTTTCCCGGATGCCCAGACCATGGCCTTGCTCAGGAATGAGAGATAATATTCCCAGCAGTTGAAATCAACCGCATAGTAGTCCACCGATGGAGTCAGGGCAAGACTCGTGTAATTAAGGAACAGGATTCGCCCCTTGCCGTATTGAACCGTTTTTATGTCTTTCTTGCCGAACTTGGGAAGCACATCAAACGGAATGCCCGCGACAAGGAAATGATCCTGGCCGATCTCTTTCGCCTGCTCGCTTAACTCCTTCATCTTTCCCGAAAGTCCCACGGGATAAACGTAGACCAGGCCGGCACCGTCGGAAACCATCCCCAGGATTTTTTCCTGGGTAAATTTTGTGAAATCATCCCACGCAATATCCATATCCATCTTCTTCCACGACGGCGTGGATTGCATACAACCGCTGATCACGATGGCATCATAGGCATCATTGAGAAGCGGTTCCACCTCCTTATACCCCTTGGAAAATGACATGGGAGGACGCGCCCAGCCCATCAGATAGTTCCAGGGAGCATCGGCAATGGTTGCTGTCCTGAAGTCAAGGTCCATTCTCTGGGCAAGTTCAATAATTTCCCTTTCTTCCGTGGCCGACATCAGGAAAAGCGCCTTTATTTTTCCATTATGATAAGGATCAGCCCACTTAATGTGCGGCGTTACGATTGCCCTGCTCAGCTCAAATGGAAAATAATTAGCCTCTTCTTTGGCAACCGCAATCTTTTTCTCCTCTATCGGTTCCAACTTGTAGACGGCAGTAGGCGCACCAACTATGACAGGCTTCTCCATCTCCACCAGCGTCTTCCCGGCTTGTTGCAATTGACAGTTGACGACCATTGTCCCTTCCCCCTGCGGGGTAAACGGAACGTCCAGATTGATAGTCTCACCGGCTAAAAGCGTCACACCTTGTTTGTTTGTTATGGACTGCCATTCCTCCTTGGGCAATATCCGGTATCTTAAATTCAAATCAACGTCCCCTCCTTCCACGGAATGGATCCCCAACTTCAAGGGAATTGTTTCGCCCTTGGCATATTTATCCCCGGAGGATATTGACCCGACAACATCCCGGGAAGCGCCGTCTATGAAAGACAACCCGGAAAAAGGAATTAGATAATAGGTGGTTGAGAATTCCTTCTCGCAGTCAACCGTAACCGGGCCATAAAACCATTCAATATTGACACCTACGGGTGCGGGGCTGAAATAATCATACAGCGTCTTCAGGTATGGATAGTCCATCAGACAGACCAAGCCAGTACCGTCTGCGCCAATCATCCCGCTCCAACCCCGCGCCGGATCGGGAAAGAAGGCATCCCGGACCGCAGGAGGATTCTGAGGATCATATTCCCTTGTTTGAATACCGGCGGTTGCGGGAATGAAATAGGTATTCTTCTCCCCATTAACCAACAGCACGTTATGCGACCTCAGGCTAAAAGAGAGCGGCTCTCGGGATCCCGCCTGATTCTTGATTGTATAGTCGGCCCTGATGACGGACTTATCCTTGAAAATGGTGATGGTCTTGTGAAATTCAAGCCAAAGCAGGGGGGCTCTTTTACCCTCTATCCATAGATGAAGTTTTACCCTGTCCGGCCCCCTCTCCTCTATGCTGTAATCGTATTTGGCATTGACCAATTCTGCCCGGCCGTAACCGCCTTCCTCGCTTGTCAGGTCCTCGAAAACGCCTCCTTCCGATGAGGTCAACTCCTTTCCGGTCTTCTTGTAAATCAGGCTGACACAGGCGCCTCCATCGGATGGCTTGAAGGTAAGCTTGACAAGGCTGTTTTCCATGGTTACCTCGTTGGTACCATCACCATCCAAATCATTTTCAATGATACTGCACCCATTGTTCGTTTCCCGGGCAAACGCATCTCCATTGAAATTACCGAAGACGATAATCCCCGCGAACATGAGTGTAAAAGCCACACGCCAACATAATCTCTGCATGTTATTCATGATGATCCCTTCCTTCAACATGGCGATCATATACCGCCGAGGCAATCGCCATGTGCCCGGTCAAATTAGGGTGCACCGGTTCCAGGCAAAATACGTCCGGCTCGTAATATTTCAACAAATTTTGGAACATGGCATGCGTCCTGATAATGCGTGTCTTGAACTCCTTGCTCATTTTTTCAACAACCGCCAGATATTGCGGCAGAATCGCAAGCACATCCCGGCGGAAACTGTCACGGGCGCAGGCCTGGCTGAGATAAAACGGTTGAATCAATAAAATCTCACACCGCGGCAACCCGGCGCGGGTGTGTTTTAATATTTTCCGATAAGTCTCTTCAAACCGTTCCGGCGAAACGCCGTCCGCCGCATTGCCCAAATGACGGTAAAGATCGTTAATGCCAACCTGGATTGAAAGCCAGTCCGGCTTATACCGCAACACATCGTCCTCCCAGCGATTTAACAAGGCCACCGATGTGTCGCCGTCAATACCCTTATTGATAATTTCGATCCTTTTCTCCGGTTCGCGGGCGATTAGATAATCATTAAACATTTTCACATAACCGCTGCCCAACGGACGCTCCGTTGTGCGGCGCCCGCAATCCGTAACACTGTCGCCGATAAAGAGTATTTTTCCGCCGTTTTTAATTTTTGTCTTCATTGTTTTGTTCCCTTTTTTGACGCTTTATATCACCCACAATTATTATCAATTCATTTAAAGCTCTTTTTGTTCCTTCCTGATCACTGCCGCCTGCCAAAATTGCATCCCGGCCCTTGTCGGTGGCGTCATAGGAAATATGATTTATACTCTCCACCAATTGAATAATGCCGCGGCCTTTCCCGGGATATTTTTCATCCACTATTTCCGGCACCTTGTTGAAAACATAGTTTCCGGCCGTCTCCAGCTGTTTGGCAACGCTGTTTTCAGCAGCGCTTCCGATCACAATCAGGTTGGCATCATCATCAATCACCTTATGAGAATATTTCTCCAGTTCATATCCGTCTTCAACCAGTTTCCCTTCCACCACCTTCCGCTTTATGGCATCATCGCTTACAACCTCAACTTTCATCCCCTTGCTTGCCAATGTTTTTATCAATTTAGCGGAAAGCTCTTTTATTTCCTTATCTGCGCCGGTACCGATCACTATTTTTAAAGTTTTCTTCAATTCCACGTATGAGCGCAAAACGTCTTTTGTTGCATTTACCCAAACATCAATTCCGGCCGGACGGATCAGCCAGACCTTGCTCATATATTTTTCCACATCTCCTTCAAATCCGCTCTTCCCCAAATCCTTCCCGCTGATCTTCTCCGTCACATATTTTACTCGCGCGCCTTCCGGATCAGGCTTCATGTGGCAATTGCCGTCCTTGCTCTTTTCAAACGTAAAACCTTCACCGCTGATATCCACCACTTCATATTCCCCCACCGGTATTTGATTAACCTTTATCTTCATTTTCTGCCCCCGATCGTCAAAGTTATTCACACCAACCAGCCAGTAACCTTCCCCTTCCAGCAGACCGGGAATAACCTTCCGACGGTCCGCCATCCCTTCAACGTCCACGCGTTTTTTAACCCCGGCTGATTTTAAAATACCCTCAACCAGTTGAGCGAAGCGTTCATGTGATGAAAAACTCTGGAAATATGCCAACCCGAGATATCCGCCAAAATACCAGGCCTTCCCGTTCGCCCCCTTCACCAATACCGGCTGGCCGTCTTCAGTCGTGGCCATGACTTCTCCTCCGGTTGATTCAAGCTTTACACCGTAATAACGGTTGGTCATCACAGTTTCCCCGGCCTTGTATCCGCATACCTCTTTTTTGACCAGTATCCCGTTTTGCTCGATAATTTTCCCATTATCAATCCTTGCCCCGCACAAATCACCAAGTCCGAATCCGGGCGATATTTCATTGACGGACTTGTCCTTCTGAAAATTAACACTGTCCCATGTGCCGCCTTCAGGATAGAATAAGACCGTTCCGCCTTTCTTCACATATTCTTTTATCTTTTCCGCCGTCTTTCGGCTCATCACGTTCGCCTGATACCCGACGATCAATACCTTGTATTTGAATATTTCATCTATAACCCGTTCTTCCACATAGTCAAAGGTCAGGTGCAGGTTATCAAACAAACTACCCAGCAACATAAAATCATGTCCCGCATTATCCATCCATCCCTGGATGAGTCTTTTGGTTAATGACAGTTTATTTTTCGGATCATGGCCTATCATCCGTGAGGCAGTGGTCACCAGCACTGCCACGTCCAACTTCGGCACGTTTGCCGGCAGTACCAGCGAGGCATTTCTCATCACCCATTGTTGTGCCCGGGCAATCTTCATGGTCCGCTCCTCAATCACTACGTCCGCAGTTCCGGCGCTATTTATATTACCTCGTCTCACACGGGTTCCGGTCCAACGTTTGTTGTAATGGATGAAATTGAATTCGCCCGAATAGCGTGTGTCCCATATTTCCCAATGGACGGCTTTATTGCCGTTGAAAACCATCTGCATGATATATGGATAAGATGCTTTCCCTTTCTGATCCAACAGATAATGCCATTCATTAGTATTCTCCCATTGAGTGAACTCACAGGCCGTGAAACAAATGTCCGCCTCCATCGCCTTGCCGTCGTATGCACGGCACGATGCCCGGCCAAGATGCGCATAAGAAGTGTCTGAACTGTATTCCCGCGACACATCAGTCCATTCCGTCAAGGCCCAATTGTCAATATCGTGCTTCCAATATTCGACACTCGCCCCGATATCCCCGTACGTTTTCTGCCCCATCACAATTTGCCTCGGCGCCGCGCCCTTGAAGGCCTTGTACATAATCTCGGCGCATTTCACCGAAGCCTCGCTCCGCCACAACTGAAAATTAGCGAAGCTTGCCGTCTGTTCCTTGTATTCCGGGAATTTTACATCATCAAAAGTCTTGTAATCCACCCCCCACTCCTCGTTGAGTTTCCCAATCGCGCCATATTTCTTTTCCAGCCATTCCCAATAACGTTTCAGGTCTTCCGGCCCCTGGGGAATCAAGTTCTTGGGAGACTGCTCCGCCCGCCAACCCATTTCTTCCCATAAACTCGCGCCAAAAACCCCCGGATGATCCTTGAACTCCCGGCCCAGCACAGTATGGCTCTGCCTTAAATATTCCTGGTATAGCGAAGCGGCATGGTTGGGGAAAAAACGCCCAGTTTCACCATTTTTTACCTTTGTGCCATCGGCAGTCTGCGCAATTACCTCCGGATAATTATCCGGCAGATAACTGGAGAAAATCGCATATGGCTCCAGGCAATAAAATATTGTCAATATGCCCTGGTCATAGTTTAACCGTGTCTCGTTTAATATCTCTCCAATTTCCCACGGCTGGGGATGATATTTATCCCAGCCGTCCTTTAGCCAGATCGGCAGACGGAATATTTCCTGGGACGGAATCCAGGCGTTCCCGGACATATTTACGTTGATCAACCCATAATAATTATAAATCTTCAAAACGCTGTCACGACCTGCCCATCCAGAATTAGCATAGGCCATAAAAAACGGTTTGGCATCCCGACAGATGAATCCATTATTGACCTCAAACGTCTGCGCCGCGCCCTTTGGGATTTCAAGATTATACTTCCTTTTAATTATTTTTTCCCAGTTCAATTCGTCGGGATCAATCTTGATCTGTTGCTTTTCATAGGCCGCCACGCGTTGTTTCATGTCTTCCAGATTTCCAAATCCGAGCGCTCCCACCATGAATCCATCGTAATATCCTGATTTCCACGAACCGGAAGGCACCAGTTCAGTCATCGTTATTCGATTTTCGCCGTTGGTCGCAATTCCCTTGACGTTGAATGCATACCAGTGATTGAGATCAAGGGTAGTGTAGGTTGACCAAATGCCTGCCGCCCCGCACTGGTTATTCATCACAAAATCAACGTCAAATTTAAAACGCCAACCATTGAGTTTCTGGTCGTTCTCGTCATATTTCCTGTGCAGTTGCTGGCTTTCAACAGGATTCCTTTTAACGGGCAAGCAAAAAAGCTCTCCCTGCAGTGCCGACCGGTTCGTACCGATTTCCACCCCATTGACTTCAACCTTCAACAGTCCACCGGGTGCGTGTTCCATCTTCCGGTTGTCGCAGAAGCGACCCATAATCCACAAGTACGGCGCATCCGCATTATTTGTTAACGCAAAGGTTACGGACGGCTGATCCTTCTGCAGATGATAATTTATAACCTCATTGGTTGCGATGACAACCTCTCCGGTTCCCGCGCCGGACGCGCAAATGACAGTAAACATCATCTGCATGGCCGCAAGCATTGCAATGGCCAGTATCTGTTTAAGCCATTTCATTTTGCCGCCGCCAGGTGTTTATGCAGGTATTTGACTGTTTCCAATATGTCCCGCGCCTGCTGTTCGCCGGAAACTTCCCGCTCAATAATAAATTCTCCCTTGAATTTGATCTCTTTTAACTTGCGAATAAACTCCGGGAAGCGCACCCGGCCTTGCCCCACCTTGACTTCCTGGCCGATTTGGGAAGGATCTGTCGGACACAAGGCGTCCTTGGCATGAATATTCCGCACGTATTTCCCGAACACGTCCAAAGCGTCAAGGGGATTGCCTTTGCCGTATAAAATCAAATTCGCCGGGTCCAGGTTGATCCCCAAATTAGGAGTTCCAACCTCCTTGATCAGCCGCAACAGGGTCAACGGAGTTTCCTGTCCGGTTTCGAACCAGAATCCCACCTGGCGCTTCTCCAATTCCAGCGCTACCGTGCGCACGGCAATTACCACTTCCCGGAAAAGAGGATCCAACGGGTTTTCAGGAATGAATCCGAGATGGGTAATAATTGCAGGAACTCCAATCTTTTGCGCGAATTCGCCGGCCTTGGTCAATTCCCGTATCCGATGATAACGATAAGCCGCCGGGATAAGCCCCAAGGTTCCGGGACCATCAACCATGTTCCATACCGCGGGACCGGTCCAACCCGCCCAGAAGGCCGTGATGTGGACACCTGATGACTTTGCATCTGCTTTAACCTTCTCGGCTAATTTTTCGGACCACAAATGCGGCTCCCAACTGTACAATTGGCAAACATCAAGTTTATACCGCCGCATCTCTTCAAAACTGGATTCTTTTTCTTTGAGCGAAGTCATTACTCCGATACGATTACGCATAACACCTCCATTTTATTGTTTGTTTTCATGATAACCTTCCGAATTCCTTGAAGACGCCAATCATGGCATCTCTTCTTTCTTTGGCAACGCCGATACACTCATAATCAACGTCAAACCCGATAAATCCGCCTTTTGCTGTCCCCCATTTTTCAATCATTAACCTTGCTTCGGCCCTGATTTCATCCAGAGTTCCATGCACGAGCGTGGTCTGGACATCCACGAAATCGGCGAAACAAATTTTCCCCGCAAATTTTTCCCCAACCTCCTCAATTCCCGCCAGTGCCGGCTGGCCGATATTGATGACGTCCAGGCCCAGATCAACAAATTCACCGATGAAATCGTTCACCTTGCCGCAGGAATGCAGCCAGGCATGCATTCCGATGCCATGAATTGCCGCAAAGAGCCGTTTATACCGCGGTTTAAAAAACTCCCTCCACAAGGGCAGGCTGATTATGGTGGAGTTCTGCGTGCCCCAATCATCCGTCATCAACACCCCATGGACCCGGCCTTTGAAATTTTCAAGACACTTGACCACTCCGATTTGAAAATCAAGAACTATCTCCGCAAGCTTGTGTGTCTCTTCCGGATACAAATAGAAATCCTGGAGAAGTTCGGTAAAACCGCGCAAATAATGCATTCTTTCAAAGAGCGTAAAAGGCAGGTTAAGCAAAACGTATTTGCCGGCAGTATTTTTCAGGATATCTTCAAGATTGGCGAACCGGTTACCCGCGTTTGGATCCGGAAAATTGTAATTCTTCATTGCCTCCCACGAATCCAGGGGATGTTTTTTCACCTGCCCCATATTATCCTGCTCAGTCCTGTTCCATACGCATCCCCATTCATCTTGCGTGGCGCGCAAAGGCGCCCAGAGTTTTGCCCCAGCCCCCGACGTGCCATAGTCTATTGTGCAATTGTCGCTATCAGCATCCAATTTGACCGAGACGACCGGCACCCGTTCCGGCGAACCGAATTCAATCGCTCTTTTTACAACCTCACAACCATTCATTTTGCCACCTATACTTTTATGCATTTGCCTTGCTTGGCCGATTGGTAAATTGCCCGTACAATCCTGATGACGCTTTGTCCGTCCCCGGCCTTTACGATCGGCTCTTTTTTATTTTGGACGCAGTCTATAAAATGAGCGATTAGGTTCACAAAAGATTGTCCCCAGTCAAAATCAACATAAGGAAATTCCCATGATTGACTGGCGTCACTGGTATGATGCCCCAATCCTTTCGGATCACGATAAATGCCCAGGGGAGGTTTCCGCAAGGACTGGTATTCTATTCCGTTGACAATTATGGCGCCTTTTGTGCCGATCACTTCCTTGCCGTCATCGCCGTAGCCGGCGCCCCAGTGGACCGTTATTGTGCCGGTTGCGCCGCTCTCAAATTCCAGCAACACCACCCCGCCATTCTCTATTTCCAGTTTGCCGGCGGGAAAAGAAGTCAGCCTGGCCGATACCCGCGTAATTTTCCCCATTAATCTTTCCGCAAGATATATGGAATGCGGACCGCCCTCCATGATTGCCCCGCCGCCGCTCCGGCTCTTGTCGCCGCGGTAATTGTTTTTAAGGAAATTTATATTTCCCCCGGGATAACCGAAGATATGTTTTGCCTGGTAGATAACGGGCCGGCCTATCTCGCCTTTTTTGAGCGTCGCATACGCCTTGAGAATTGAGGGAAAAAAGACAAGGTTATGAAACGGCATGAGAAGGACTCCCGCCTTTTTGGCGGATTCAATCATCCGTTTGCATTCTTTTACGGTTGAAGCAAATGGTTTTTCACAGAGAACGTGTTTCCCCTTCTGACAGGCGGCGATGGTCGCCTCGGCATGCAGAAAAGTCGGCAACATGATGTCCACCACGTCTATTTCCTTGATATTCAACAAATCCCGGTAGTTGTTGAAGGCATGTTTTATCCCGGTTTCGGCGCGTAATTTCTCCGCTCTTTCCTTGTCGGTATCGGCGATTGCCACGAGCTCAACCCGCTCGCCCAATGCCCGGTAACCCTTGATATGATAAGGCGCTATCCAGCCCGCTCCGATTAGTCCGACTCTTGTCTTTGTTTTCATATATATTCTCCTGCCAAGGCGGCTTTTTAGCCGCAACCAAATTTTTCTATCACTTGTCATCGTTAATCACGCTTTAAGGCGTGATTAATAGCAGTGCGAATTTCGTTGGGAAAAGGCGGCGGCGATCCCGGATCATCTGCGAACTTCCCGCGCTCGCATAGACACGAGTCTAATGCTTCGCGCGGCGCGTCCGCATCTGATCCGGCCTGGCCTTGCTTTTCCCAATCCGCCTTCCGGCGGAAGCAAAATTCGCCCTGCGATTCATTCCGCTCAACCGAAACGGTTGCGCGGAGTAAGACTTAAGCCGCTCTCCGCCGTAACCAAAGCCTCTTTTGAAAATGCTCATATTATACCCGTCATTATTGACTGAAATGAAGGTGTCTAAAAAAATCTCCGTAAATATGTCATATGTCTTAAGGGAACGATCTAATAAGCCCCGTACTCGCGCGCGATTTTATACATTTCAACGACATTTTCCACCGGCGTATTTGACTGGATATAATGCGTGGGCGCCAACAAATATCCTCCGCCCGGCTTCATGACCTTCAATCTTTCCATCACCTCTTTCCGGACATCCTCCGGCTTCCCATAGGCCAGCACCCCGGCCGTGCTTATCATGCCATGAAACGCCACATTTCCGCCAAACTCCTGTTTTAATTCTGAAGGCGCCATGCCCACGGCCTCCGGCTGAAGCGTATCAATGATGTCCACGCCCGTTTCTATCAAATCGGGGATCAACTCCCTGATGGACCCGCAGGAATGGAACATTATTTTCACCCCGTAACCATGGGCCATGGTTATGATGCGCGCAACGTGCGGCCGGATAATTTTCCGCCACATCTCCTTGCTCAAGAGAAGCCCTTTCTGGGTGCCGTAATCATCTCCAATCCAGAGGATATCAATCCCGCCGTCGGCCACTTCCAAAAGCCGCTTGTCATACTGGTAATAGAAGTCCGTCATTTTATCCAAGATCCGCAAACCAACGGGATTTTCCATCCCCAAATCCATTAAAAAATTGCCATAACCGCGCAGGTAGCTGGCGCGGTTTATCCAATCCGCCGTGGGACCGCTTCCGCAGATTGCATATTCATGGTTTCTTTTACATTCCTCCCTTATCCCGGAAAAGTCATAATCCCCGACCCTGGGCCATTGGTGCCGTTCCACCTCGTCAACCGTCCCGGCATTTTCAAGAGGACGGTAACATTCCTGGTTATATACGCCGGTTTCATGGCTTATCGCCCTTCTCCCGATCCCCCATTCATCCATGATTATTCCTTCTTCCGGCGGTTTTGGAACAGGGCCTTTGTATTTTCCCTCCACAACCCTGAAATCTATGCCAAGTTTTTCGAGCGCCTCCTCCTTCGTCCTGACGTTCAAGAACGCTTTTAATCTTTCATCTATTTCCGGCATGGCAAAATAATCAAGCGGCACCCTGTCCGGTTCCACAAAACTTACGGTTTTTAAAACCCGCTCTTTTGAAGTCATCAGCAAACGCCTCCTGTAATTTCCCTTACAATTTTTACATAATGACAAAAATTGTCAAAAGACACGTCCGGGGGAACAGCGTGGTCCACGGAAGGGATATACCCCCGGCCACCCGCCAAAAGCGGCGCTTTTTTCATGATTTCCGCCTCGACCTCATTCTTTCCCTTCAACAAGGCGCGCTTGTCAATCCCGCCGAGAAGCGCCAAATCCGGGAACTGACGTCGGATAACCGTTGGTTCCATGCCGGCGGCAATTTCACACGGCATAAACACGTTTACGCCGGCTTCCATAAACAACGGAAGCAGGGCCAGGTTATTGCCGTCGGAATCAACCATAAAAAGGTCAAGATGGTGCCTGGTACTGACGTGCCCGATGAATTCCTTGAGATAAGGGAACATAAATTCCCTGAAAAGGTCCGGCGATATGAAAGAAGCCGTCTTGAACGCCATGTCCTCCCAGATAAAAACATAATCAAAATCAACCAGGGGACAGATGCGGTCGGCAATAGCGGTTTGAAAACAGAGCCAATGTTTCATAATGTCATGCAAGAGTCCGGGGAGGTCATAAAAAACATACGCAAGTCCTTCTTCACCGAAAAGGTTTCGCAGGAATCCATAGCCGCCGCAAATACCGAAACGAAGAATATGCCGGCGGTTTCCCAGGGAAGAAGCCGCGGCCCTGATGCCGCTGTACCTTTCTTCATTTTCCGGGTTCAGCCTTCGCTTTATTTTTTCCCAATCCTGCCGGTTTTCCACCGGAAACTTCAAAAACTGGGGCATGGAAACACCATGTTTCATGACCTTTTTAATGACGCCGTCTTCATCCTGCTTGATTACATGTTCCTCTTTTTCTTCAATGATTTTTGTTTCAAACAACGGCCAATAGGGAACCCGGAAAACAAGGTCAATGAGCCGTTTCAGCGAAGAAGGATTTTCAAAACTGCCCGTGTTATCCATGCAACGGTCAATGCCGAAATATTCCCAGGGAGTCTGATTTTCGGGAAGTCCCTCCCTGTGCCAGCGCGCAACCGTCTCGTCCCAGAAAGCCAGCGCTTCAAAGCGGGGCGCCGGCGCGCTCTTTTGGAAACGCAAGGTTTCCCGGAACGTCTTTCTTGCTTCCATATTGACGAATATCGAATCACTCGAATCATTCATGTCCGACTATCCTTCCGCTTGCACATGTTTTGCCGCCGCCCTGAAGAGAAACGCAATCGCCTTCGCGCCAGCATCGGGAATATTTTTCGACCTTTCCGCCAGCCAGCCGGCGCGACCGTGTCTGGCCTTCATGCCGGCGGTCAAATCCGCGCCTTTTTCCGCCGCGGTTGCCGCCGCTTCCAGGGCTTCCTTAAGGGTTTTGTTTTCAAGCCGGGACCTGGCGATTGCCTCCTGCGCGGGAATCATGGCGTCAAGCATGGTCCGTTCGCCGGGACAAGCTTTCCCTCTTTCCATTATTCCTTCCCCGGCCGCCTTTACCATCTCAAAAATATTGTTTAAACCAATCTCATTCAATCCTTTTACCTTGCCGCCGGCGCGGATAAAAGCGGTGGATAAAAGCGCGCCGAAGGTGGAAGCCCCGGCCTTGCCGAAAACCAGGCCGGATTTAATAAGAATAGCGCCAATGTCCTCGGGGAGTAAGGCCGCGTCCGTAGATGGAGACGGCCTGCCTGCCCAAGCTCGGCCAGGGACCCCAGGCCGTACCGAACGGGATGAGGACTGCTTGCCCGTCGTAGCCCTTGGGCGAAGTCGGGTCCCGTCTTCAAAAATCCACCCACGAGACTGATCGGTTACCCCGGAGCCGGACACGGGTAAATTTTCCCTGACGGCTTTGAAGCCCAGCTTTACGTTCATCCCCAGATCGCCGTCCCCGCACGCCGCATCCAACTCGCCCAGTTTTTCCCCGGCCGATTCCATGTCCTCACATATTTTTTCCAGAAGCGCGATGAACTCCGATGTTGACAAAATGTTTTTCATTCATGCCTCCAATGACGGCAAAAACGGCGAATACGCCGGCGCATCCAGCAGGGTTTTAAGTTCCTGGTCAAGACGCAGGAGACTGATGGAACACCCGGCCATCTCCATTGAAGTGGCATATTCACCGACATAGCATTTATGAATTTTGATGCCATGATCGCACAGAATATCATGGGTTTTGTTCCAAAGGATGTAAAGTTCTTCCGGCGGCGTGGCGCCGAGACCGTTTACCAGCACAGCCGCTTCATCTCCGTTCCGGAAAGGCAGGTCGCTGATGATTTTTTCCGTTAAAATTCGAGCAATTTCATCCGCCGATTTCATTTTTGTGCGTTCCACCCCCGGTTCACCATGGATCCCCATGCCGAATTCCATTTCACCCTCGCCAATGGTAAAGGTGGGTTTGCCGGCCGCGGGAACAATGCAGGGGGCAAGGGCGATCCCCATGCTGCGGGTGTTGGCGATTGCCTTTTCAGCCGCAGTTTTAACCTCGTCAAGGTCCGCGCCTTCCTCGGCCTTTGCGCCGGTAATCTTATAGGCGAAAAATAGTCCGGCCACCGCCCGTCTTCTATCAATCTCTTCCGGCGGAGCGGAGGCGATATCATCCTTTACCAAGGCCTGCTCAACACGAATTCCCTCGGTCCCGGCCAGTTCCGCGGCCAATGCAAAATTCATCTTGTCGCCGCCATAGTTACCGAAAAGATGAAGGACGCCCTTCCCCCCGTCGGCGGCCCGGGTGACTGCCAGCATGTCTTCCGCGGAAGGCGATGAAAAAACATTGCCGATGGAGACGCCGTCGCAGAGGCCTTTGCCGACATAACCCAGGAAAACGGGGATATGTCCCGATCCGCCCCCGGTCACAACCGCCACCTTGCCTTTCACGGGCGCATCGGCCCTGACCAGCGCCCGCGCGCTCCCGGGAACCGGCTTCAGATGGCGCGGATACGCTTTTAAAATTCCTGCGATTGTCTCTTCCACCACGTTAAAAGGATCATTGATGATTTTTTTCATGATTATGATGTCTCCCTGCCTCCTGTCGGCTTGTCCGGCAGGAGCGTAGGATTGTTGGGAAACAGCAGTGTTTCCCAACAATCCTATTCACCCGCGATACAAGATCGCGGGAGTCTGTCGCCATAATGAGAATTACTGAATTTATTCAATAAAGCCCTGAAAAAAACAAAACATTCACGGGCGTTTTCTTCCGGTGTGCCCGGATAACCATGCCCCATTTCCACCGATAACACACCGTCATAGCCGGTCTTTTGCAGCGCCAAAACAATCTTATCCCAGTCAAGAACGCCTTTCCCCGGGGGGGCGAAGGTAAAAGCCTCCTTGCCGGATCGCATGGCATAAACATAACCGCCGGTTTTTATGTTTTCTTTTTTCAATTTTACAATCCCGGCATCTTTAACGTGGACATGAATTATTTTTTTGCCGAAATCCTCAATCAGGGGAAGGGCCGATTCGTTGTGATACGGGAAATGACTGGGATCGTAATTTAAATACAAGTCATCTCTCCCAAGGTCGTCGAATAATTTCCGCGTTGTTTCATAATTGCCGACAATATAGGCAAAAACGGGCTCAATGGCTATTTTCACCTTTTTCTTCGCGGCATAGTCCAGGATAACTTGATAGGAATCCAACATGTTCCGCCATGCTTTCCGCGCAGGATAATCAATATTCCCGGTATATTTGACGTTCTGCACCGCATCCAATTCCGGCAATATTCCGCTGACCGTATGGACAATCCCAACGCCTGAACACTCCGCCAGGTCTATTACTCTTTTAGTGTGTTCAATGCTTTCATCCCTGTTTCCGGCCGCACAGGAAGGAGGATTTTTTATCATTTCGTTGTTTCCCAAGGCATAGCCAAAGTGGAAATGGCACTGAAAACTTGAAATCTCAAGCCCCAGTTTCCTGATATATTTGACTGTTTCCAGGGCTTCTTTCTTTGTGCATGAAACGATATTCGGCCGGCGATCATTGAAACAAGCGGATATTTCCACATCCGAATACCCGATCGTTTTTACCGTCCCGGCGATGTCCTTCAATGAACCGTCTTCAAAACCGCTTATCAGTATTCCCAACCTCATTTTTTAGTCCCTCCGAAATTTTATGCTTACAGACCAATCTGATGGCGCTCCTTTTGAACATGACGGCACCATGGCCCGACGTTCCAGTCTCCAAAAACACCCATTCCTCCAAGTTCGTTCGGGCCGCTATAAACCGGCACATGGATCAATGAAAGGCCGTCATGGGCATGGGCTTGCTCCAAAGCATGACGCAATTGGCCCGGAGTCGTTCCGCCAAAAATTCCCTGGACCCCCTTCACGGAATTGGCCCAGGCCACATAGTCCACCTCAACGGAATCATTTGTTTTATAATCAACACCATATTGCGCCTTCTGCAAACCGCTGATGGCGGCCATCCGGCGATTGTCAAAAACAAGAATACATCCCCTGGCCTTGTGCTCCACCCCGTCAATCAATATTTGCGGGTTCATGGCAAAACTGCCGTCCCCGCAGAAAGCCAGGCCGTATTGTTTTTTCCCGGCAAGCGCGGAAACCAAAAGCGCCGCGGCGGCGAATCCCATGTAGGAAGAACCGGTGTCGGTATATGTCCGGCCTTCATGTTCATCCTCCACGATCTGAAAACCGTTGGCCTGGACGTCGCCGGCGTCAAAATACTTGATTGCCCCGACCGAGTCGGCGAAATCACAGGCGACCTTGATGGCCACCGTCTGGGTCAGCACGGCCTTTCGCCAAACCACGTCTTGCAGCGGCGGACAATCATAGCGCTTTTTCTTGAAGGCCGCCCATTCGGTTTTCTTTAAAAATATTGACTTGGTCCATTTGGATTGGCGGCGATTATTTTTTATGCCGCTCTCTTTCAGACAAGCAATGAATTTTTTGAGATTTGATCTTGCATCCCCGATTATTGGAATCGTCCGGTTATAATGGGCGGCATGCTGCGCATCCACGTTAAAATTGACAATGTTTTCAGCCTTCTTCCAGGCCGTTCCGGAACAGTCCCACTGGCACACGGCCCGGGCGCCGATCACGATTGCCATGTCCGCCTCATTCATGCAGTAATTCCCGCAAATTGACCCCTTGGTCCCGCCCACGGACATGTAGCGGCGCTCAGCATAGGGAACTATGCCGGTGGAATTCGGCCCGGACACAATGGCGGCATCCAGCAAATCAGCCAGTTCAACAATTTCAGCGCCGCACCCGCGGCTGCCCGCCCCGATTTTTATGGCAATCCGTTTCGCGCCAAGAGCCGACATCATCGCTTGCCGGAATAAATCCCTGTCATCGCAGACGGTCCTGACCGGAACAAATTTTCCCGGGAATTCCAGGAGGTTACATTTTTCCATCAAAACCGGCTGAACGTTTATGGGCGCCAGGAGAAAGAACGGGCCGGAAAATCCCGCCCCGCCGACATGAACCGCGCCGCGCCGCAGTGCGGTAAAAATGGAATATGGTTCATAGAGCGCACAGGCATTTCCCATCACCCCGCACATTTTCAAAAAAAGCCCCTGTTCATTCTTCGGGATTTGCTGCATGTTAAATCCCTCCGCATACGTGGTCTCGTCGCCGTAAATATGGTATACGCCGGCGCCGTTGGATGCCGCGCACAAGGATCCGGCCAGGGCCTGCATGGCGCCCGGGCCGATAGAGGTGATCACCGCGGCGGTCTCCCCGGTCTGCATTTTCAGGGCGGTTACCGCATGGGCCGCGGCGGTTTCATGCCTGACATTATAAACCTTCACCAGCCCGGCCTGGCCGTAAATGCGCAACACCTCGGCGATATCGGTTGTGCCGTGGCCAAAAACCCCGACGTACTTTGTGACGCCCTGGTTGTGGAGTCCAAGCACAATCGCCTCGGAAACGGAAATATCCTGGAATTGTTCCATTTTGCCGGCGGCAACCGCCCGGGCAATGGCGCCGTGCGCCGCAAGCGCCGCCGCTCTCTTTTTCATCATGCCGCTTGTTTTCACAAATTGCTTCACCGGCGGTTCTTACTCCTCTTTCCAGTAACGTTCGGTGATAATTTTATCTTCCGTAAAGAAATTGACGACCGCTTTTCCCTGGGCCTTGATGTCGGCAAACTGCGAGGCCTTCATCCCCCCAAAAGGCAGGCAGGCCACCGGCGCCGGAATTCCGACGTTGATGCCGACCATGCCGACCTCGGCTTCCACCTTGAATTTTCTGGCATGGTAACCATTCTGGGTATAGATGGAAGCGCCGTTGGCGTATTGGTGGTTGTTGATGATGCCGATTGCCTGGTCCAGGTTTTCCGCCTTCATGATCACCACCACCGGCCCGAAAATTTCCGTTGTGTGGATTTTCATCCCCGGTTTGACGTCAACAAAAACAGTCGGCCCCACAAAATAACCGTTTTCACAGCCCGCAACCGCCAAACCGCGTCCATCCAATGCAAGGGTTGCACCCTCCTTGACGCCGGTGGCGATCATTTCCAGGATAAATTTCCTGGCTTTGGCCGAGATGACCGGCCCCATGACCATTTCCTCGTCCGCCACCTTCGGATCAAGCGGATCGGCAACGATCACTTCGCGGGAAGCCTTGATGAACCTGTCGCAGACGGTCTGATATGTCTTGTCGCCGACACAGATAATCGCGCTGGCCGCCATGCACCGCTGGCCGGCGCACCCGTAACAGGAGGAGATCATATTGCGGATAACCTCATCCACCCGGGCATCAGGCATTACCACCAAATGATTCTTGGCGCCGCCCATGGCCTGAAACCGCTTGTTGGTCCGGGCGCACTTTTCCGCAACCTGCCGGCAGACCGGAGTGGAACCTACGAGCGAAATCCCCTTGACCAGCGGACTCTCCATCAAGACATCCGCCACGGTCTTGTCACCATTTACCAGGTTGAACACGCCGGCCGGCAATCCGGCTTGATCCATGTATCCGGCAATCAACTGCATGGTACCGGGAACCTGTTTTGAGGTCTTGAGCACAAACGTATTGCCGGTCGCCAACGCATAGGGAATAAACCAGAATGGGACCATGGCCGGGAAATTGAAAGGCGCGATCATTCCGAACACTCCCAACGGCAGCCGGATGACTTCACCGTCAATATCAAACGAGGCGCCGATTAATTTGTCGCCCTGCTGCAGCACCGGCATGCCGCAGGCCGTTTCAATATTTTCAAAAACCCGTTTCATCTCGGCCCGGGCGTCCGGCAGTGACTTGCCCATTTCCCGCGCCAGTGTCCTGGAAATTTCCTCCTCCCGGCCGCGGAGGATATGCAATAATTCATAAAGATAAAGAACACGCCGGGCAACCGGGGTCCTGCTCCAGCCGGAAAAAGCCGCATGGGCCGCCGCGATGGCAGAATTCGTTTCCTCCGCCGTGGAAAGCGGCACCCGGGCAATGACCTCGCCCGTGCTGGGATTATCCACGTCAAGATAATCCGCGTTTTCCGCTTCCCGCCATTGACCGTTAATGTAATTTTTTATTTTAAGCATCGGTATTTTTTTCTCCCCTGAATCATTTAAAATTTACCTGTTCATATTCCTGAATTTTTGCAAAACCCGCCGCCTGGACCTTGCGGCGTTCCGCGCTCATGCCGGCGCCGATTTCCGCGTCAAGATACGCGTCTACGATGTCAAACGCCTGTAATTTGCCCACTATCCAGGCGCCGAGACAAAGTATATTGGCCCGGTTGATCACATAATGCAGGCGCGCCGTGGTTGCCGACTCCGCCACCCCCGCATATATGCCCTTGAATTTGTTGGCGCAGAGACATACCCCCATTCCGGTCCCGCACATCAAAATACCCCGGTCGGCTTCTTTCGCCAGGACCGCCCCGGCCACCTTTGGAGCGATATTGTAAAAGAAATCTGGCTTGTCCGGACTCTGCATGCCCACATCAATGACTTGGCGCCCATTTTCACGCAAATGCTCCTTGACCATCTGCATCAATTCAAAAGAACAAACTTCGGACGCAACGGCAATCTTCACTTCAATACCTCCTCTTTTTTTCCAATGCCTGTTTAATGAAATCTTCCGCGCACTTCACGATGTTTTCAACATTCATGCCGTATTTTGAGAAAAACGCCTCATCATCGCCCGATTCGCCGAAACGGTCCTGCACGCCCAGTCGCCGCAAATAACACGGCGCATGCCCGGTCAACACTTCCGCCACCGCGCTCCCCAATCCGCCGATAACGCCATGGTTTTCCACCGTGATAATTTTACCGATCTCGCGCGATGCCTTGATGATGGCCGCCTCATCTATCGGTTTTAAGGTCGGCATATGAATCACCCGGGCGGAAATACCCCCGACCTTGAGCGCTTCAAACGCCTTAAGCACCTTGGCCGTCATCATGCCGGTGGAAATCAAGGCAAGGTCTTTTCCTTCCTTGAGGGTATATGACCGGCCGATTTTAAATTCATGCCCCTCCTCAAGGATCGTCGGCACGGCGCATCGCACCGTCCGCAAATATACCGGTCCATTATGTTCTGCCGCGGCAAACACCGCCTGCCGGGTTTCCATGGCATCGGCCGGAACCACGACGGTCATATTCGGTATGGCCCGCATAATGGCCAGGTCTTCAAAGGCCTGGTGCGTCGCGCCGGCCTTGCCGGTTGAAACCCCGCCGTAACCGCCGTTGATTTTGACGTTCAGTTTGGGATAGGCGATGGAAATGCTCACCTGGTCGCAGGCCCGCCGCGCCGCAAAAACGGCAAAGGCGGAGGCAAACGGTATAAAGCCGGTGGCGGCAAGTCCGGCGGCGATGCCCATCATGTTCTGCTCCGCCACTCCAATCTGATAAAAGCGTTCCGGAAAATATTTTTTAAAACGGATTGACTGGGTTGACGCCCCGACATCGGCATCCAAAACCACTACTTTTTCGTTCACCCCGCCCAATTCAACCAGGGCGTCCCCGAAAGCTCCGCGCATTTCCACCATTTCATTCATTTTCATCATATTGCTTCCAATTCGGCCAGGGCCAGTTTCAATTCATCCGCCTTCGGCGCCCGGGCATGCCATTCCACCCGGTCGGCGATAAATGATATCCCGCAGCCCTTGATTGTATGCGCCAATATGACAACCGGCCTGAGGACCGCTTCCCTGGCCCGGTCAAATTTTTCGGCCAGTTCAGCCACGTCATGACCGTCACACTCCAGGACATCCCAGCCGAACGCCCGCCACTTGGCGGCCAGCGGCTCGGGATCAAGCACATCCGCCGTCCGGCCGGTCAACTGGATCTTGTTATAATCCACGATCGCTGTCAGGCGATGAATTTTATGGAAGCCGGCATACATCGCCGCCTCCCAGACCTGCCCCTCCTGCAGTTCACCGTCACCCATGACAACAAAGACATGAAAATCTTTTTTAAGCGCCTTTCCGCCCAGCGCCATGCCGATGCCGACGGAAAGCCCCTGCCCCAGCGATCCGCCGGAAATGTCAACGCCGGGCGTCTTCAACATGTCCGGATGCCCCTGCAACATGCCGTCCAGCCGGTCAAATTCCTCCAGTTTTTCATGGGGAAAGAATCTTTTTTCCGCCAGGGCACAATACCAGGCCGGCGAAGAGTGCCCCTTTGAAAGTATACAGCGGTCGCGCTCCGGCCAGTCCGGCCGGAGCGAATCAACTTTCATGGCATGAAAATAAAGAACGGTCATTATCTCAACCGCGGAAAGCGAACCGCCCGTATGCCCGGCCCCGGCATGACTGATTGTCCGCAATACCAATTCACGGATTTTTGCGGCGTGTTGCTCCAGATCCTGAACGTTTTCGGTCATTGCATATTCCCCGGCCGGTAACCCATTTGTTCGGAAAGATTTTCCCCGGCCTTTTTCACGATTAACGCAGAAGAATCCAGTTTTTCATTCGTCAACCTGTCCGCGAGTCCCGAAATGCCGATGGCGGCCACGACAACGCCGCGATGATCCAGAACGGGCGAAGCAAGGCACCGGATCCCTTCCTTGTATTCCTCATTATCCAACGCATAACCCCTGTTTTGCGACAACCCGATTTCTTTTTTCAACTTTTCAACGACGGTAATCGTGTTTTTGTTATAAGCCGGCAAACGTTTTCCGCCGATAATCTCCCGGATCTCGCTGTCATTCATCCGCGAAAGCAAGGCCTTCCCCAGCGCCGTGCAATGGACGGGTTCCCGCATGCCGATATGGGTATGCACGCCGATCCGGTGGCCGCCCATTTCCTGGTCCACGATGATTATTTCATCACCATTTAAAACCGCCAAATGCGCCGTTTCGCCAGTCGCCTGCGCCAGCTTCCGCAAATATAGACGGCTTATTTCCTGGAGACGCTGGCCCTTCCTGATCATCAGCGAAAGCTCCAAGATTTTGTTGCCCAAGGCGTATTTCTTGGTGACCGGGTCGCGCTGGACATAATTGTGCATCGCCAGCGTCTCCAGCAGCCGGAAAACGGTCGTCCGTTCGAGCCCGATCTGCCGGCTCAAGTCGTTATTGCTGATCCCCTCGTCCGCGGCGGCGATCAAATCCACCAACCGCAAAGCCTTGTCCAATGATCTAATCATGCTTTTATACCCCCCTTGCCTTACGTGCGCATTACGCACTGTTTGTGATCATTAAACAACAAACAAAAATAAATGTCAAATGTTTTTTACATATTTTTTTTAGTGAAAAACGGCGGACGCCGTTTTATTCATACCGGATTATTTTCCCGGCCTCAAAATAATTCTCATAATAACGGGCGCCGACCGCGGCCGACAATGCGGCGCCGCTTGCCGCTTCCTCGGGAAAACATGATATATTCATCGTCAGTCCGAATGTCTTTTCCAAAATGGAACGCAAACGGGGATTAAAGCGGATGCCATTGCCCGATCCGACAAGAATATTATGTGATTGTGTTTTCCGCGGCATCAGCCTGTAAAACGCCCCCAATTCATCGGCGATGCCCCTCAGAAATCCTTCCGTCAAATGACCGGCCGTGAAATTTTTCATTGAAATCCCGCGAATGGTCCCGCACCCTTTCGGGTCCAGGCGCGTCCCGGCAAAACGGGTGTCAACAACGGGCGGTTCCTCCCCCGCCGAAACAAGCCGGTTCATGACCGAATAGGCATCTTTCGGCTTCACACCGGCAAAATGAAAGCATACATCCTTGAAAAAATTTTCAAGCAAGGCATATGCCTTGCCGCCGCACAAGCTTGCCCCCACGGCAAGATATCCGCCGCCGGGGAAAGGCCGCAGTTCAAGTCCCTTGATAAATTGACATGTGGGCAACCACCTGGAAATTTGTCCGCCGGTGCCGATATTGACAACGAATGAGTTCTTGACCTCACGCACCGAGCCGAGGATGCTGGCTTGATTATCACCGGGTGCGGCAAAGACCGGGATTTTATCCGAAGTAATGCCGATTTTGTCGCCCGTATTGACCAGTCGTGGTAAAAGACCCGGACGCAGTCGCGCCGATCTGAATGCGTCTCCGGCAAAGCACAACTTCTTAAGATTAAATATTCCGATGCCGGCCGCATTGGTTGGATCAATAAAAGGGCGGTTCTGAGATGCAAAACGCATCGCAACATAGTCGGCAATGGTGCACAAGAATGCGGCGGAGCGCGGCACAATGCCGTTCATAAGATTGTAAAAGTGGGTGACAAAACCGAAGCCGGGGGCAAGCGGATGGCCGGTCATCCGCGAAAGTTTCTCGGCGTAAGTCATGTTTTTCTTGAACATGAGACGACCGCGTTCATCCTGCCAGGTGAAAAGCGGACTTACCGCCCTGCCGCTTGAATCAACATAAAGAATACCATGCATCTGCCCGGTAATGCCGATTCCGGCCATTGGCCCGTATCGCGTCGTGAATGAATTCAATATTCTTTCTGCGGTCGCGATGATTTTGGCCGGATTCTGCATGCGCTCCCACGGATGTTTTGCGGACAGCCATGAGTTGTTCGGCAGGGTCAACGAGGCGGATAGTTTTCCTTTCCGCACGTCAATGACAACCCCGCAGATAGACGTCGTGCCGATATCAATGCCGATAAAATTCATTCGTCATTCCCGGAACATCATGCTGATGTTTGATAATCAAGCGCCGGCCATATTTGCAGACCATGGTTTTCAAATGCGGATATTTGACGCGCATATAATCCACGAACAGCTTCGGGTTTTCGCGGTTTCCGGCAAACATGTCGAAATGCGCCGGAATCGTCAAACGCGGCGCGATTGCCCCGGCCAAGTCGGCCGCTTCCTGATAAGTCATGTTGCCGATGCAACCGGCGGCCAGACGCCGGGCATCGCGGCCGTTGATCGGCAAAAAAGCGACATCAAGTTTCCAACGGCGCAGTTTGGCCTGCACCCCTTCGTATATGCAGGTATCGCCGGCATGATAAACAGCCATACCATTTGCCTCGACAATGTAACCAAGATACGGGCAACGGCCCGTGCGCAGTTCGCGGTCCAAAAATTCATGGGCCGCCGCAATACCGGTTATTTTCACGCCGCCTGCTTCAATGCTCTTGTTATCATCCAATCCGACAAACCGATTTACGGGAATTTTCAAATCACGCGCAAGGGAGCGTAACAACAGTTCCGGGACCACAAACTTCGCATTGGGCGACGACTTTGCCAAAAGCGGCCAAATCCCGCGGTCAATATGGTCCGCATGGTCATGACTGCCGAAAATTAAATCGGCGTTGGTTATATCATCGGGCTTGAGAAGCGGCTTGATCCGGCGTCCTTTAAGTGGCGATAAAAAGGGATCAAAATATAAATTTGTTTTACCCAGTTTGACGATAAAACTGTGTTGGCCCAGCCACCATACGGCGCATTCGCCCTTCTTTAACCCGCATGTTTCAACATCGCCAATCAATGCTTTTCCTGTTTTCATAATGCCTTGTCCCAAGTAACCAATAAGCCATCTGGCTAGATACATGGAGCCGGGACGCCCTCGTCCCGCTTCTGACGGCCTGATGTCAGGCCGACTCCACACAAGATTGACGAATTACATAATCCCAACGTAATACGGCTTTGATAATATCACGATTGTTTTTCACGGCATCGAAAGCGCCGGCAAATTGTCCGGCCGGATATTCCGTGCTGATCAATTCCGACAAACTTTCCCGGACGGCAACGGCGGTCTGGACGGCCTCAGGCCAAGCCTGGGCGCTGGCATTACTGCCGATCAGTTCAATCTCATTTATAAGCAAATGATTCCATGGAAAATCAGCCAACGCTTTTTTATAATCGCCGACAACCAATACCCTTGTCATTGCGGAAGCCAGCTCAACCGCCATATTCGCGGCCGCCGCAGAACCGCTGGCTTCAACAATATTCGGGAAAGGCCCTGCCAGGGCTTTTCCGATTGTCTTCGTTCCGCCATCGCGGAACAGATGATAATTCAAAGTATATTCCGCCCCCAGCCGTGTTGCCAAGGCCAGCCGATTTGCGCGTCCACCTATTACGGTGATACCGCAAACACCGGCGCGTTTCAACAGGATTGTCAGCAAAAGTCCGATCGGACCATCGCCGATGACCAGGACCGAACTTTTATCCGTTATGCGCAGACGCCGCAATGCCCGGGTTGCCACGGCCAGCGGCTCGATCAATGCGGCAACAGCTATCGGGAATTCATCCGGCAGAAAATGAAGTTTGTCCGTTTCCGTAAGAAAATATTCCGCATATCCGCCCGGATGTTCAAAGCCCACTTCGCCACCGTCATGCAGGACATTTTCACCGACGCAATACCGGCCGAGCATTTTTTTGTCGGCCCCATTGCCGACCGCATCCACGATTCCGGACCATTCATGCCCCGGGATGGCGGGAAAAGATGTTCTTTCCCACCCGGCAATCATTTCCAAATCCGTGGCACAAATACCGCAGGCCGCGGTTCTTATCCTGACCTGCCCCGATTGCGGCACGGGCATCGGCAGGTCTTTTAATTCCAATCTATCGGGAGCGGTAACTATTATGGCTTTCATGGTATAATCACTATTTTATTGCGTTCCGGAGTTCCCATAATTTCAACCGCCTTGTGAATATCCCTGAGGGCGATCCGGTGTGAGATAACTTTTTCCGGGTCCACCAGGCCGTTTTCCATCAAACGCAATGCTTTTGACATAGCCAGGGTTGTGGTACCGAAACTGGCGTCCATGCGGCCCTCAAGAAAATGGGTCAGCCCGCCATCCAATTCGAATTTTTCATGGGTGGTGATGCCGAAGACATTCCAGCGCGTGCCGCGGCGCCTGAGATCCACCATCAATTTTACCGCGGCGATGGGGCCCGCGGCCTCCACGATCAAGTCCGGCCCATCCGGCATAATTTCATAAACGCGTTTTTTCGGGTCTTCTTTTTTAAGATTCACCACGTGGGTGGCGCCCAGTTTTTTCGCGTTTCCGAGCGCATAATCGCTGGCGTCAATGGCAATGAGCCGCCCCGCACCCGCCGCCTTGGCCACCATCATGCACAGCAAGCCGATGCTCCCCACCCCGATGATCACCACATCGTCGCCAATCTCCATCTCGCTATATTGAATGACCCCCTTCCAGGCGCCGGATAAGGGCTCGGTTATCGCGGCCGCTTCGAATGAAACATTGGCCGGCTTCTGGAAAAGGCTTGAAGCCGATGTCTTCATATATTCGGCAAACGCTCCCGGCCGGACATCTTCCGTGCCGTCGCCCCCGGTAGTGAAGGCGCTTTTACAATAATGCGGCTTTCCCATCCTGCAATATGCGCAATGTCCGCAGAATCCCGACGGCATAACCACGACTTCCTCGCCCTCCTTGACATGTTTGACGGAACCGCCGACCGCGCTCACTATTCCGGATGGCTCATGCCCCACGATACATGGGAATTTTACGTTTTTACGAATCCCCTTGATGGCCTTGTAATCCGTGGCACAGAATCCGCAGGCTTTTATTTTTACGACCACCTCGTCAGACTCCGGCTCCGGCACGGGAACATCTTCCAGTCTCAAATCGTTGAAATCATGCAACATTGCCGCCAGCATATTTTTTCTCCTCATTTTTATTTTTTAACCGAGAATCAGGCAAATTTTTGAAATGCCATGATCAGCGCTTCCACTCTTTCAAATGCAAAGTCGTTATCTATCTCCGCATGATAAATCACGCCGCCGTTTACGTCGCCAAAAGTTCGTTTTGCCCCGGCCACTGCCCGATCTATCTCCACCGCCGAAGAAAAACTCATCAACTGCTGGCGATCCATATGCAGTTCAATGCATATTTTCCTCTGCCAGCATTTTGCAGCGAGAATTTTATTGTCATTATTCCCCAACTGAGGCCAGATAACGTTTATGCCCAAATCAGCCAAATCATCAAACAAGGGAAGAATATGGCCGCAAGAATGAAAAAAAATGTCCACGCCGGCTTTTCTTATCGGCTCCATAATCCGCGCATATCTTGGCCTGAAAAATTTTCGCCAAAGAGCGGGATTTATTATCGGCGAGATCTGGGTACCCCAGTCATCGCCGAACATTATACCATCGGCGCCAACAGCAATGTAATAATCAATCATTGCCTGCTGATATTCAACAACGATGTCCGCAAGCCGGTTAATCTCGGGGGAATCATCAATCAAGTCAACAAGGACATCATCAAACCTCCGGACAGCATGTAAAATTTCGAAAATGCTTATCCACCCCAGCAAGGAATACCATTTCCTTTTATGTTCGGATATCTGCCGTGCGGCATTATCAAACGTCGAGCCCGATAATTCGGACACTGGCGGCGCCTTGAAAGAATCCAATTGCCGCCAATCATCCAGGGGCCTTGACCGGGGATGCCCGTGAATTCCAAATCGAACATATTCCCATTCAACCCCCCATGCATCTTTTTCAATTCTATGATAGCTTCCGTCAGGAGCGATGTCTTCCGGTTCGGGATGCGGTATTTTATTTACCGTGTCTTCCCCAAAATCGCCGGGAAATTTTCTCCAAAGATTTATCAATTTCCGGCCGTGCTCGTGCAAAGCCGCGTTCATCGCCAGGTGTCTTATCGGCACCTTGTCAGGGCGCCCAAAATGAATGGCCCTTTTAACTCGTTCTCTGGAGTTCATATTTGCACATTATGAAAAAGATAAACACACCCCAAGCGGTCCGCTACGCCGACCGCCAACGAACGCTCATCCGGAGACAAGGCGAGGCAACATGGTTCACTGCTGTTCCCAACACTGTTGACCAACGACTGGTATTCTCCGCCCACCCACCCCAATTCCCGGAGCCCCGTTTCATCATCGTAGTAAAAAACGATTCCCACTCCACGCGGATCGCCGGCCACGCCAAATGCCCGGTTTCTTTCCAGGTTGGTGACAATCTGCCGTACAGGACCACAGGCAACCACCGCGCCAAGCGAACAAGTTTTCTTGTTCGCCAAGTCCACTGTGGCCAACCGGCCATCCAATGTGCCGACCAGTTGGCATCCCTTGTGCCAGGGCACAGCACATGCCGCCTTTGCCAGATGTTGCCTTCCCGGCGCCGATGGCAGACATATATCCGCAAACACCCGGGACAAATCGACAGGCATCATTTCTTTAAGCACATCGGTGGAGGTGCTTTCCACTGAAAGCAGAATGCCGTCGGCAATATCAAATTTCCACAACACATTGCCTCCACTGAGACCGCGCACATGACCATCCGGATCCCAGCGAATGATACGAACAGAAGATTCCTCCACGGGAATCTTTCTCCAAAGTGGAACAACTTCAACCTTCGCCGCGCGCACAAAATATGGCAGTTTGCCAATGGCCTCAAAATGATCAACAAAGGAGTGCGAGTAACCGGCATCAAACTCTTCAAGCCGGTCTTTAAGCCCGTCACATAATTCCAAACCATCTTCCAGTAAATAATAAGCCAAAGGATCCTGACAACGTTTTCGCGGAGCGCGCAAGCCTCCTTCCATTTTGGCGAGGTCAATCACGACAAGGGCCGGCGGATCCTCGCAGTGATTGGTGTCGGCAATATAAAGCGTGTCATCGTGGATGTGCAGCTCACTGATGCAAGCCGCATTCCGCTTTTCGGAACTCAACATTCCGATATCTTCAGGTTCACCGCCGTGCAGGATGTCACAACGGGCCAAGCGGCATAATTGGCAAAACCCGGTTGTGCCATATCCATACCACAACCTTCCGTTGCGGTCAAAAGCCATACTCATGATGCACCCAGGCTCCAGTTTTGGTATCACGGGCCTTGGAAATAATTGCCCCAACAAATCAAAGCGATTTGCCTTGATATCATAGGCATATACATAGTTTTTGCCATTGGCGGTTATGTATAGTCGTCCATCCGGCCCACAAATACAAACAGACATCGGCCCATGCAACTGCCCATCCAAGTGCTCAATTTTTCCGGTATCCACATTGATACGGCAGAGCCAGCCGGAGCGGGTCGAAAAGTAAATGTTGCCATCCGGCCCGCGCGCCAGCCGAAACGTTCCAAACTCGGCGCCTTGTCCGAGGTCGGTTACCCTGCGCCGCTCAAGGTCATAGCGATAAAAATGACCGCGCAGATAAGTGCTGAAATAATATGCCTGGTGTTTGGGATCATAACATCCGCCATAAATTGAATCACGGGGCGCAGGCACCCCCAGATTTTCAACCACCCCGGAAACCGGGTCGTAAATCAAGAGGTTGGAACCCTGGTAACCTTCCCATATGTGATCAAAGTATTGGGGAAACAGCCAGGCTTTATGCCCTTCGGCCGCCACCGTCGTATGAGTGGCCATGATAATCCGCCCATCCTCCATCTCGCTCATGCTGGAGTGAATTTTGCTGGGAACAATGGCCCCCGCCAGAGGCATGACATGCCGTGCAACATCAAAGCAGAATTTAAAACAATGTTCTTCGGTTTGATATTCATACAGCATTGCCGCGCGCCGGGCGGCCAGTTCCGAGCAAAGGCTGATGAACACCCGTCCCTGCGAAGAGATCATTAAATCCCAAATAGCATTGGGCTGCGGTTCCATGCGTGCGAATTCGCCCACATGCATCCCCGCTTGCGGAATGAGATCAAAAAAACTATCGGGCAGATCGCTTCGCTTTAATTTGTTAGCGCGCCATGACGGTGTTTTTATTTGGCGGCTGGAATTCATTACCATATATTGTCCTTTCTTTTTATTGGCGCCCAATAAGGCAATTTACTTCCTCTGGTCCCAGCCAGTCTTCCATTCGCTCACCCGTTCCATCCCTCCCGTTCCCCCCGCCAGCCGGAAATGCAGCCGGCCGGGACTCACATCTTTCTTTAAATTAAATATTGTATAAGGCGCTTCAGTGACAGGCATGATCATAACATCATTCAGGGAAGGTATTTCAAAAAAAACAACCAGAATATGCCGGCTGGCCTTGTCGGCTACCGCCACCCAATCTCCGCTCAAATCCTGCGCCTTGGGCAAAAGTTTTTTCCCTTCTTCAATCTTTCCCTTGATGGGAGCAAAACTTATGCATTCCTTATAATCAAAGTTATCGGAGATACGTGAAATTAAATATATGCTATGGGTGGCAGGCTCGCATTTGACGGCGTCATAAACAATGTCCAAATAATTGTCGAAGAGACCAACCTTCATTGTAACCGGATTGCCAGCCACAGAGCTGGATGCCAGTTCAACACAATTACTCTCCATATTTTCGAGCTGCCAGCCTCCCCATGTGTACCATTTAAATCCCATGGGATAAACATCCGGACTCAGAAGTTCCATCCCGGTTTGACGGACTATCATGCTATGAATGGTTCCGGTTGCCGGATCAAGACGAACGATCAGTTGTTCATTTTCAAGACAGACAAAATCAGTTCGCTTGACTTCCGGAACACTATTTACCGGCTGTGCCAATATTTGCTCACGATATGACACACTGCCGGAACTTGCGCGACACGAAAGCATATGGCGCTTTTCACCGGCGCCGATAATATGTTCTTCTATGGCGATAACGCCCGCTTCGCTCACAGCCTGCCCACCCGGAGCCTTGAATGTAAAGCTGAAGGTGTGCTCCTTATCCTTTCCCAACTCCCATTCCTGCTCTTGCAGATCGGGAATGAACTTCTTAAACCCGATTACCATGGCCCGAATTTTACCTTTGCAGCCATCATTCCTTAACGCAACTTTCACCTTCATTTTTGCCGTCTCCCCGGGCCGCGCATATAACAATCCTTTTGCCGGCGAGATCGTTACTTCAATTGCGTCCTCTACCCGCAGTTCCAACCCCATTGAAGACCTTGCTGAACCGTCTTCATCGGTCGCTACCGCCTTGAGATTGTAATACCCGTTTGCGGCATTCTCCGGAACCTTGACCGCCAAATCAAACAATTTTGTTTCACCAGGATTGACGGAGTAATCAAATCCGTTGTTTTTAAGCCGTAATCCGTCATCTCCAAGAACCAGTCTGCCCTTCCGTTCCTTTCCCGTCCCATTCAATATTGACATTTTTATCTTCACCGTTTCACCGCGCACAACCTCCCGCCGATCCAATTCCAGACCAACCAGCGGTTTATATTCCGGGGCCAAGACTACTGACGCCCAATCGTCAATCTGCCCCGGCGCAAAGCGCGCATAGCTTTGCTTGCCTTCGTGTTCCACATTCACCGGTAATTCCTCCGGAATCGCCTGCAAACTGTCCCCTTCCACCCGCATATTCGGCATCCGAAAACCTCTCAGTTTACCGCCGTATCCATCCGGTAACCGAACGGACACCTGTGGGTTTATTATCGGCACATTATAGTCCCGGGGCCATGTTCCTTCCCCTCCTTTTTCCAAGTCCCACTTATAACAGACGAGCGTCTGACCAGGCCTTACCATACGGTTGGCTATGCCGATCAACAGCTCGTCTCCATTAACAAATGCCTGGGCGCGAATCTTTGCCGGCGCCTCATGTCCTTGCGCCCGCACAGTCGGAGTCACTCCCTGCGTTTTCAAATAATCTTGAATAACGGCGGCTATTAACCGTTGCGGCAGAACACCACTTATTGCTTCCGCTGAAAACTGCTTCGCCCCGTCGGCTCCAAGCGCCTGCACCAGACGTGTCTGACGCTCCTCTTCACTCACAACGCCCACGCCCGTAAAATCAACCGTCCAGCCGCGTTGATACGGCCCCCCGATGTCCCATCCAAAAATTAATTCCCCCCCCCCATCCGCCAGTACTACTGCCGCCTCGTTCGTTCGCCCTTTCACCCAACCCAGGATCTTTTCGCCTGTTTGCGCCTTGATCGGCCTGATTTGCCCGCCCGCCGCCAGTTCCTGTTTTCCCACAACCAGCTGATCGCATTTCACCGGATGTCCATATCGCGCCATGAGCGAAAAACGATCAGTTTTCATCTCCTCATTCCATTCGTTGCGTCCACACGCCCCCGGCAATATAATCGCGCTCCCGCCGCCTTGCATATATTCTTCCAGCGCCCTGACCATTTTATCCGATGCCAGATTCAGGGCAGGACCGATGATCAACGACTTGAACCGCGACAGCGGCGCATAGTTATGTTCCGAGAGGATTGAAAAATCAACATTCAAATCCGTCAAAAGCTCCAGCATCCCTGCCACGGCATTCTGATTAACCCCCTCTATGCTTGCGCTGCGATCCCCCACCAGATAACCAACCTGGGGACTCAGCCGTTTAGATTTTAAATATGTCTCTCCAAGATAGTCTGCCAGTTGAATCACCGCTTTGGCCGGTGTATATTGAGGTTCACGTCGCCGATAGCCATCGCTGTCATCCGCCGGGCCGCGATAATATCCCGCCCCCTGCGGTCCATGAGCACCCACGTAAGACAAGCCATTGCGGCCGGTATCCAAAAAATACATAAAATGACTGAACGACGGCTCAAATCCCGGCGGCATGCACATTGCCGAACCGGCTTTCCCGCCCCATTCTGCTATTTCCCGAAGTAAAAACAGATTATACCCCATGGAATATGCAATTCCATGACGAGTCATAATATCCACCGACTGCGGCACATCCCACCAGGCGGAAGCGTCGGCGGCGCTTCCCCAAAAATCCATGGAATGAATGACCAAATGATTTGGATCCGTGGTTTTAAGCGTCTGGTAACATAGCCTGATAATATCCATATATGCCCAACGGCGGTAAATCTGCCAGTCCGCAAAACGCCGTCCCGGCTCTTCTTTCTCCGGAGGCGTGATGTCTTCCTTTTTGATATATTTTGTGCCCCAGGCTGCATTCACCCCTTCAATGTTTCCATATTGCTGAAGCATTCTATCCTGAAATACCGCCACCGATACGGGCTCATACCCACCCCACCCGGGATAGGCAAACTCATCCTGTAGAAAATACCCCAGAAAATAAAGATTATCTTTTACGTGAAGCGCGAGTTCTTTCAGGCCATTGGCCAATGCCTGGCGATAGCCTTCATGGACAAAACTTGCATATTTACGGCTTACCTTGCTTCCACCCGGCCCCTGCATCACGGCATCGGGATGACTTGCCATATAACTTGCGCCAAAGAAAGTGGCGATCTCGACACGTACCGCAAGATACACGCCATATTTGGCGCAATTTTCCAGCGCTTGATCGAGTGTTTCGAAATCTTTTTGATTCGAAAGATGAAACACGCTCCCGAGTAACCATCCTGTTCCCCCAATTTGAGACCAATATTGAATACCATTATCAATATCCGGCGCGGAAAAACAAAAATGCAGTATAAAAGGAAATGGCTTGCCGTCCGCATAAATCACTCCATCCTTGACACTAAATTCTTTTACTCCATTTGCCGCTCCAGCAGCCCCTAGAGCCATCATACACGAACAGATTAACACAAAAACCCCCGCTGCCAGTTTTTTGACAGAGATTCGATGTTTTTTTTGTTTGGTAGACATATGATTCCATACTCCTTTCACGTTGTCCGTCCTTTGTGAAGAAATACCGGGATTGATATGCAGACCGGCAATAATTTTTTATCATCCGGCGCGGAAATCAATTGAAACATCATTTTTATGGCCGCATTGGCCAGCGCCTGCCAATCAAAGATGATGGTCGTGATCCCGGCCAGCAGGGCCGCATCAATTCCGTCAAATCCGGCCAAACGGACATCATCGGGCATTTTCACTCCCAATCGGACAAGGCGATGCCATACTTGCAACGCACACCAGTCATTACTGCAAAAAATCGTGCATCCTTCTTTACGCGCAAATTTTACCAGGTCCTTGTCGTCTATTTGTGAAAGCATCTTGTAATGAAGGGAATCCGCCGGGCGATGCCCAAGCCATTCTTGGCTGGCCCCATCCAGTCGTGCTTTATGCCCCAGGTGATTTCCGTCAAACTGAACCAAAAGCAGCCGCAAGGCTTTCTCTCCGAGAAAATGCCGGGCAACCGTGACGCCTCCCGCAAAGTTATCCATCATAACGCATCTTCCGGAATACCCGGAATACGAAAGATGATTGGGATCCAAAACAATGACCGGTCGTTTTTGCAATATCCGCGCATCAACAATCTGGCGGGGCACATCCCCCCAGATAAACAAGGCTTCCGGCAATAGACTGGATACGGCTGGCTCTTTCGGCGAATCGTCGAGATTGGCAGCCGATAGTATCTGGAACATGATCCCTTTGGCCGTACACTGTTCCGCGAGAAGCTGGATGGTTTTCCCGGCCATGGGGTCAGCCAGCGAAATCATCGTGGCCGGCAGGACAAGCCCGACCAGCCTGGGAGTGGTACAGCGTAACTGGCGCGCGGCCATGTTTGGGGAATAGCGGTATTGACCGGCGAGTTCATGAATGCGACGTTTGGTGGCGGCAGATATTTTCGGGCTGTCCCGCAAAGCCAGAGAGACACTGGAAACATCCAATCCCAGGATCTCAGCCAATTTTTTGAGCGTGACTCTTTCCCGCGCTTTCATAATTCAATCGTTTGACTAAACGGAAGCAAAAAAAATACGTCCACTCAATTACAAGATATAATATCTCGGTTGAAATTAAAAGCAAGCATTTTTTGGAAATTTTAAAACTCGATTTTACCGCGGCGGCAGAATAATTAACGAACCCTGTAAATATTACCACGCCTTAAAACCGCTTCATACGCGCCCATGTCCACGATACCGTAACGGATGCGCTGGCTGCCATCCAGGTCAACCGTGCCGGTCATCCAAGCCTGGTTTGTCCCGGCATTAACACAGGGTGAGTTCACGCACAGACGATAATTGCCGCCGGCCAAATCAACCAAGCGGGGATCATTGGTGATATTGCCCTCCCCACCAACCGCCGGAATCACGCAGGAATAATTCAAGCCGGTATTACCGGCAGTATTAGTAAAATTGTTGGCGCTTACTCCCGCAGTATTGAAATAGATAATATTATTTATTCCCGTAGCACTTAAAGTGTTCATATAAAGCCCACCACCGGAAACGTCCGCACAATTGCTTGCTATCGTGCAATTCTCTATCAAACCTGTCGTACAAAATATTCCGGCGCCGTTGCTGGCCGACATATTGCCTGCAATAAGACAGTTTTGCACGCTGATATATGCCGGCCCAGTTTCGTATATTCCACCGCCGTTTGTTGCGCTGTTACCGGAAATATTACAATTTATTATATCACATTTTCCCGCGCCTGAAATAAACACACCGCCGCCGCGCGGGTTTTTTGCCGCAGTTCCTCGCAGCACGTTTCCCGTAATCACACAAGATATAATTTTATTATTAGCCCCGCCATTATATATGCAAACACCCCCGCCACATGTCGGATCCTGACTGCCCCAGCTCATATTGTTTACAATAAAGCAGTTTGATATGGTGATGTTCGTCAACGAGGCATACGATCCTATTCCTGCACCGTAATAAGCGCCGACGACATTGTCGCTTATGGTAGAATTAAATACAACGCAATTAACACCTATCAGAACACCTCCAATTCCGGTTCCTGAATAATTTCCTCTTATGATACAATTCGTTATTGTTACTGACGCACCCGCAAAAATTCCCCCTCCATAGCCCGATCCTGCCACGCCCCCAACAACACGGTTGCTAGTGATTAAACAGTTAACAATGCGAGAACCGTTAAGCGCATAGATCGTGCCATTAAGGCTTGCGCCGCTATAGTTGGTAACTGTAAATCCATCAAACGTACTCCCTGAAGCTAGAGAAATACATCTATTTGAGCCGGCGCTGGCTAACCCGCCGTGTAATATCGTCATATTGCGGCCGTTGACGCTTTGTAACGTCAACGCACTGGCCACATCAATCTGGTTGGTCGGGTAATATATTCCGTTTGTTACCCATACCAACTTTGCCCCGGTATTAGTCATGGCGGCATTCACCACATCAATAATGTTTGTGCCGGCCGTGGCCCAGTTGGTATAGGGGTCAGCCGCAGACGAATTGGTCGGCACTACGTAATGCGTGGCAGCCATGCATTTTATGGCACCAATTAATAAAATAACTATAAATGCCGATCTCATTTGATCAGTCTTGCATAAATATTTTGGCAAATCAACAGTCAAAAACTACTCATTCCCAACCTGATTTTTTAGCCGTTTTTTTGTTACCGGATAACGTCACGGTCAAAATAATCCGCGATCTTTTCGGGTAGAACCGGGATTTTAACCGGCACGGCGCCGTGCCGCAACGAATGTGCAGCCGAACAACCCGCCGCCACGCTGTAGCGCGCGGCAACGACCGATGTTTTTATTTTGGTTTCGCCGCGGATATATTTTATAAATTCAGCTACAATCCGGGGATCTGCCCCGCCGTGTCCGCCACTATCGCAAGGTATAAAGAACTGCTTGTCGCCATAGGGTTGATAATAGTTTCTCTTGTTCCATAGCCGGACAACGCAGCTGCCGGGCTCGTCGCCGAAATTTTCAATCCGGCCTTCGGCGCCGATAATCGTATAATTGCGCCAGGCGTCGGGCGTATAATGGCACTGCTGGTAGGAGGCGAAGACGCCGTTATTGAGTTTCATCAACATCATGGAAATATCCTCCACGTCAATAATCGGGTGCAGGCCTTTTTGTTTCAATGGCGGCCAATTCTCAAAATCCCAACTAATGTCGCCGCGTTCCACCGACCTGGGATGGCGGTCTTTGACTTGGTCATACAAAGTCAGCCCGCCAACGGCGCTTACCAGGCTGCTGAAACCGCCACAAAGCCAGTGTAATATATCAATATCGTGCGCTCCTTTTTGAAGCAGCAGGCTGGTTACTTTTGACTGCTCGGCATGCCAGTCTTTGAAATAAGCGTCGCCCCCATAACTCACAAAGTGCCGGCACCAGCCGGCCTTGACTTCGCCGATTGCACCCTTGTCAATCAGTTCCTTCATCTTGCTGGTAAACGCCATGTGGCGCATGTTGTGGCCGACATAAAGTTTGACCTTGTTCTTGCATGCGGTTTTAAGCATCCGGTCGCACCCGGCAATTGTTATTGCCATTGGCTTCTCAACATAGACCGATTTACCGGTTTCCAAAGCCGCGATAGCCTGCTCTTCGTGTAAAAAATCAGGCGAGGTAATGAATACGGCGTCAATATCATCCCTGGCAAGAAGTTTTTTATAATCGTTGGAAAGAAAGACATCCGGACCGTACTTTTCCTTAAAATTCTGCAGCGCCTTCTGGTTGACGTCGCAAGCCGCCGTTAAACGCACTCCGTTTTGGGGTTGATGAGCATGAACCGCCAAGGCGCCTCGGCCTCCGGCTCCAATCACTCCGATTCTCAATTCCTTGCGTGCCATGATCATTATCCTCCTGTTTGTTGATAAAAAAAACTTTTATTTTCCGCTGTTTTTCCATTCTGTTTCCCATGCCGTTATTTTCTCAACCCCGCCCTGGGCGCCGAACAGACGGAAGTGTATCTTGCTGGCGGACGCCCCATCCTTTAAATAAAAGATTTCACAAATAAATCCTCCTCCATAGGCTGTTTTCACCGCTATTTTTTCCAGCCCCGGCACATCAAAGAATGTGGCAAGAACATGACGGGAAGCCTTGTCCTCAATCGCCAGCCACGGCCTGGCGATTTCATCAGGCGTGTAATCTTTACTCTTCCCCCATTTCATCTCCCGCACCTCGTTCTTTAAAGGAACATGCATGACATGATCCTTAAACATCCCATCCTTTGTGATCCGCGACATGAGATAAAATGAATCTTTACCGGTTAACTTTGTTCCCGTGACGCCATAGCTCACGTCCACGTATTCCTGGCCTGTTTTAATGGACGCCCTCATGCTGATCTCCCCGGATGAAAGTGTAATTTGACCTGCTTCCATATTCTTAAGCGACCATCCCCCGCTCCGGTTATACCAGGTCAACCCGATTGGATAACTATCCGGGCTCAGCAGATCCATCCCCGTCCGGCGTACGATCAGGTTATGCAGAACACCGGTGGCAATCATAAACCTGGCAATCAAATACTCGTTTTCCAGGCAGGCAAACTCAATATCCGAGACATCAGGTGATGCATTGGTGATTTGCGCCTTTCGTATTTCACGATAGGCAGATACACCGGTTGTAACACGCAGGAGTTTGGACCATTCGCGCTTTATGCCGTCCGCGGAATTTTCCCGCACGATCACTTTCCCCAATTCGGTTATATTCGTAGTTTGCGGAGCCTTGACGGTGAAAACGAATGCATGCTCTTTCGCGCCGTCCAATGTCCATTGATCCGTGTTCTTCTCAAACACAAAGTTAGTAAATCCTTCAAGTCCAACGCTGATCGTGCCCTTTGCTTGTTCATCG